>Ga0105237_10003932_pt1 | contig 17403 bp, 15 predicted proteins | sample KBSC24metaG_FD_81520 | JGI IMG/M metagenome (GOLD analysis project Ga0105237, IMG submission 81520) | Corn rhizosphere microbial communities from Kellogg Biological Station, Michigan, USA - KBS C2-4 metaG | ecosystem: Host-associated > Plants > Roots > Rhizosphere > Soil | place: Michigan, USA... | reverse complement strand
TGGTTGCCTGGTTGGCGTAGAAAAATGCAATAAAAGCTGTAACTAAAATGCCCCCAAGGGTTACAAAACTCATGATGAATCTCAACTTGCGAAGACGCCTTTCCCCAACAATATCAGTGCCGGCAGCAATAATAGTGTGTTTAACATCTTTAAAATAAATGGCCATTGCTTCCCTGCCGTCAAAGAGGAAACTATATTCATTTTGCTTTTTGGTGGTGTTTATAAAAACAGCGGATGGCAAACCTGCACCCGTAGCAGGTTCGCTATAAATAACCTTACCGGAGCTGTCAAGAATATATAACCTGAAATTGGTAAAGCTTCCTGCGGGATATTTATTAATGCTTTCCTGAACGTTTGAAGGAAGGCCAATGATTTTGAAATGATTCTGGTAGGTTGTCCAGACTTTGGACCAGAGCCGGTTGCTGTAATCTTCTTTTCTCGTATTGGCGTATAAAAAATAGATGATAGCAATACAGGATACAAGAACGACTGATACAAGTAAACTGAACAATAATGAAAACTTTAGTTTAAGATTCATGACAAAGGGGTCTCTCTCACATAATAACCAAAACCAGGTTTTGTGTGAATGAGTTTTGCTTCGAAAGGTTTGTCAATTTTGTTACGCAAAAAGCTAATATACACCTCAATTGTATTTGTGCCCGTATCAAAACTTAAATCCCAAACCTTTTCCAAAATGTCCTGTTTAGCTATTACTTTACCCTTATTTCTGCAAAGCAGAACCAGTAAGGCAAACTCTTTTGCAGTGAGGTTAATATTCTTTCCACCACGGGTAACGGTTTTATTTTCCATATCAATTTCCAGGTCTGCAACAGTAATGCGTTCGCCGGGCTCACTTGTTGCATCGGCACGTTTTAAAAACACTTTAATACGTGCAAACAATTCATCAAAATGAAAGGGCTTAACTACATAGTCATCGGCACCAAGATTAAATGCATCCATCTTATCTTGTATTTCTCCCAGCGCCGTAAGCATAATGATGGGAATATTTTTATTAACGCCCCGGAACTCTTTGCATAGCGCCAGGCCATTTTTATATGGAAGATTAATGTCCAGAATGATAAGGGAATAATTATGTTGCTTAAACATCTTTTCAGCAATAAGGCCATCATAAGCAACATCTGTGTGGTAACCCTGCCTTGAAAGCTCATCTTGTATTACCTGGCTTAACTTTGGTTCATCTTCAGCTAAAAGTATCCTGTAAGTGTTATCCATATGATATCTTTGAACTTTAAGAAAAATTAATTTTTAATGAGATTTAAATACAATTTAATAAAAAAAGTTGTTTTTCCTATATCTATTTTCCTGATACACACCTGCTTCGCGCAAAATCCAATTACATTCGAAACATCCGGGGGTAAACAAAGTGAAGGTTACAAAGATTGCATTTTATGGTACAAAAAACTTGCTGAAATTAATGATAAAGTAAGACTTTTTTCATTAGATACAACAGACGCAGGCTTTCCGATTCATGTCCTTTTGTTTTCGTCTCATAAAAAATTTGATCCTGCATTATGGCACAAGCAAAATAAAGTTATCATTCTTGTAAATAATGGTATTCATCCTGGCGAACCTGATGGCATTGACGCAAGTATGATGCTCTTGCGCGATTTATGTTCTGGAAAAATTAAGGCGCCTGACAATGTTGTATTGGCTGTTATACCGGTATATAACATTGGTGGAAGTCTTAACAGGAACAGTTTTTCAAGGGTTAACCAGAATGGACCGGAAAGTTATGGCTTTAGAGGCAACTCTCAAAACCTTGATTTAAACCGCGACTTTATTAAGTGCGATAGCAAAGAAGCAAAAGCATTCACTAAAATATTCCATTGGCTAAACCCGGATATTTTTATAGATAACCATGTTAGCGATGGCGCCGATTATCAACATACAATGACAATGCTTACAACCCAGCATAACAAACTGGGAGGTGCCACGGGTAAGTTTTTGCATGATGTTTTTGAACCTGCTTTATATAAGGGAATGGAAGAAAAAAAATGGTTTATGTGCCCATACGTGAATTTTGAAGAGGGGAATGTTGAAGAAGGCTGGAGTGCCTTTTATGATGCACCAAGATATAGCTGTGGTTATGCCGCATTGTTTCAAACCATTGCTTTCCTTCCGGAGACACATATGCTTAAACCTTTTGCAGACAGGGTTAAAAGTACTTACGCTTTTATGCAAACTGTTCTTGAACAATCTTCCGCTTATGCAAAAGATATACTCGAAAGCAGAAAGCTATCCCAGCAACAAGTTGCAGCGCAGCAACAGTTTGCTTTAAGCTGGAAAACAGACTCAGTAAATTATGAATGGATAAATTTTAAAGGCTATACTGCCGATAGTACAGTTAGTAAAGTAACAGGTATGAAAAGGTTGTTTTATGATCACAGCAGGCCGTTTGAAACCAAGGTAAAATTTTATAACACTTTTACTGGCATTAATGTGGTAACCAAACCTAAAGCATATATTATTCCCCAGGGATGGCATGCTGTTGTAGAGCTTTTGAAAATGAACAATGTTGCAATCGATCGCTTGAAAAAAGATACTTCAATAACAGTAGAAGCGTATCATATCGATGGATACAAAAGTTACCCTAAAGCCTATGAAAAACATCACCGTAACTATGATATTTCTATGAGTTCATCCAAACAGGAAATTAAATTTTTAAAGGGTGATTATATCATTTTTACGGGCAAGCCAACTGATAGGTATGTAGTAGAAACGCTGGAGCCATTAGGTGACGACAGTTTTTTTAGCTGGAATTTTTTTGATGCGATTCTTCAGCAGAAGGAAGGTTATAGCGATTACCGCTGGGAAGATGTTGCGGCAAAATATTTAGATGAGCATCCTGAAGTGAGAAAACTTTTGGAAGATAAAAAACAATCAGATAAAATCTTTGCCATGTCTGCCGAGTCTCAACTTAGGTACGTTTATACTCATTCGCCTTACTATGAACCTGAACATATGAGATATCCTGTATTCAGATTGGTGAATTAAGGTTTTGGCTTCCTGGTAAAATCGTAGCAGGTATAGTGAACAACAGTTGGTTCAAACTCAAGCAAATACTTTTTATCTTCTTCATAATACTTTGCTTTTTCAAAATCTTCACCTGCAAATTTTTTTATGCTTTCATAGTTATCCCACCAGCTAACGGTATAAATATGAGTGATATCACCTTCCTGTCGTTGCCATATTTGCGCACCCAAATTTCCTAGTATCGATGTATAATCGCTAATGCCTGTTTTAATAACAAAGTTTCTGTACACATCTGCATCTGATGTTTTGGTGCGACCGTGCCATATTCTTGTAATCATATAAGTTGATTTTAAGAAGCGATGTGAAACTTAAGCAATTTCAGGGATAGCACTGATTAATTTTTGCGTGTAAGCTTTTGTAGGACGATAATAAATGTCTTCAGCCTTTCCTGTTTCTTCAACCTGGCCCTTGTTCATTACAATTATCCTGTCGCTTATATATTTCACCACACTTAAATCATGCGAAATAAAAAGCGCGGTAAAATCAAATTCAGCTTTAAGATCGTTCAGCAGGTTTAATACTTGTGCCTGAACACTTACATCTAATGCCGAGACACTCTCATCACAAATAACAAAACGTGGCTGCAATGCAAGTGCCCTGGCTATTACAATGCGCTGTCTCTGGCCTCCACTAAACTCATGTGGGTAGCGATAATAATGTTCAGGTAAGAGACTAACTTTTTGTAGTAATTCCATTACTCTTTCTTCGCTAGTTGAGCCACTTTTATACAAACCATGTACGATAAGCGGTTCTGCGATAGCTTGCCCAATTGTTTTGCGCGGATTGAGTGAAGAATAAGGATCCTGGAAAATAATTTGTATATCCTTTCGTATTTTTTTCCATTCTTCATTAGAAGCATTTATAAGATTAATGCCATCAAAAATTATATTGCCTGAGGTAGCTCTAAGCAACCCGGCAATAGCTCTTCCAACAGTTGTTTTACCGCAGCCAGATTCACCAACAAGACCTATAGTTTCTCCTTTGTAAATATCAAAATTTACATCATCAACGGCTTTGGTGTAGCCGGTTGTTTTTCCAAAGAATGTTTTTTTTGAAGGATACCATACTTTGAGGTGTTCTAGACTCAAAAGCACTGATGGCTTATTATCAATTGCTAACGGCGTTGAACTCTGAATGCTGGATTTTGTGTGATGAATAGTTTCTCCTGTTGCTTCTTCATTTAAAAAGTCACTAACCACAGGCAGCCTTTCATCTTTGTTGTATAATGCCGGCCTGCATGCAAGAAGTGCTTTAGTATAAGGATGCTGCGGATGTTTGAAAAGCTGATCTTTCGTTGCCTGTTCAACAATTTCGCCTTTATACATTACTACAATTTTGTCTGCAATACCCGCAATCACGCCAAGGTCATGCGAGATGAAAATAACGCCCATGTTATTTTGTTGCTGCAACTGCTTAATAAGATCAAGTATGTTTTTTTGAACAGTTACATCAAGTGCAGTGGTTGGTTCATCGCAGATTAATAAAGAAGGGGAGCAACTCATCGCCATGGCAATCATAACTCGTTGCTTTTGGCCGCCGCTTATTTCGTGAGGATATTTATGATAAAGTTGTTCAGGATTTGGCAACTGTACTTTTGCAAATAATTCAAGCGTTTGTCTTTGTGCTTCTGCGTTGCTTGTTTTTTTATGGGCAAGTATTGCTTCTTTTACCTGGCTGCCACAAGTATGTACGGGGTTAAGAGATGTCATTGGCTCCTGGAAGATCATCGCAATTTTGCTTCCTCTTATTTCCTGCATTTCATCATGAGTGAGTTGCAGTAAATCAGTCTGCTTTTCATCTTCATAAAAGAAAATATTTCCTTTAACAAACTTTGCGGGCGGCACCGGTAAAAGCTGAAGCACTGACAATGATGTAACAGATTTGCCAGAGCCGGATTCTCCAACAACAGCAACTATCTCGCCCTTGTTTACAGTAATGGAAATTTCCTTTAGGGCATGCACGGTTCTTTCATCGCTTATAAAATCAACGGAGAGATTTTGTATGGAAAGAAGTGGCTGCATTAATTGTAATCATTAAAACCTTAAGTGCCTTACAGTAAGGCCATTGTTGATAAGTTGTTTTAAAGAATCTATGCCGATTTTTAAATGTTGATCAACGTATTTGGCTGTAATTTTTTTGTCGCTCTCTTCTGTCTTAACGCCTTCAGGAATCATTGGTTGATCGCTTACAAGTAACAAAGCTCCTGTAGGTATTTTATTGGCAAAACCAACAGTAAAAATAGTTGCTGTTTCCATATCTATTGCATAGGCTCTTATGCGTTGAAGATAAGTTTTAAATGCTTCATCATGCTCCCAAACTCTGCGGTTAGTAGTGTACACGGTTCCTGTCCAGTAATCTACTTTGTAATCCCTGATAGTGGTAGAGATTGCTTTTTGTAAAGCAAATGCAGGCATTGCCGGAACTTCCGGAGGGAAATAATCATTAGATGTACCTTCTCCTCTTATAGCCGCAATTGGCAATATTAAATCGCCAAGTTTGTTGCGTTTTTTTAGCCCGCCACATTTGCCCAGGAATAAAACGGCTTCAGGTTGAATAGCAGAAAGTAAATCCATTACTGTAGCTGCTCCGGGACTTCCCATACCAAAATTAATAATGGTAATTCCTTCGGCTGTTGCGCATTGAAAGGGTTTGTCATGACCAATTACTTTTACATTGTTCCATTTTGCAAACATGTGTACATAGTTGCTGAAATTGGTAAGCAATATGTATTTGCCAAAGTTTGCAAGCTTTTCTCCTGTGTAACGGGGTAACCAGTTGTTTACGATTTCTTCTTTTGTTTTCATAAATGATTTTTCTTCTTTTTTTTGCCGGCTGATAATAATACACTCGCTTTATGCCTGTTCTGAAAGATTGCAATTGGAGCCCTTAATCACACTGCATACTGCACCTGGAGAATATAGTGGCAGCGAATAAAAAATTTACCCTGACCGGGTGAGGGATAAATTTTACAAATATAAGCAATTACAACAGCAGCCATTACATTTGTTGCATGCTCAAGATACATTATCCGCAATATCAGTACCGGTTAAAAAAAGAAGATAATAAAGAATACATATTTGATGAAGTGCGTAAACGATGGGTAAGGTTGACGCCCGAAGAATGGGTTCGTCAGAATTTTGTGCAATATCTTATTCAGAAAGAAATGTACCCGGCATCTCTTATCGGAGTAGAAAAAGAATTACTACTAAACGATATTAAAAAACGTTGCGATTTACTTGTATATAAAAATGATTTACCAGTTATGCTTATTGAATGTAAAGAAATGGATGTTGACCTGAGCGAGCATGTTTTAAAGCAAGTGCTTATTTATAACATGGCTATGCCCGTTGAGTATTTATGTGTTACCAATGGCAGCTATTGCTATGCATGGCACAGAACTGATAATGCATTAACGGTGATTGAAAAATTTCCTTCCTGGAAAGATTTGTAATACTTGATAAAAGTTTATGTCAGGCTATAGTTGCATGCAATAATTGTCTTCAACATTATTTTTTTTGGAAAAAGCCCAGGAATGAACTCTTTTTTTGAGGCTTTATAAAAGTTCTTACTACCTTTTCTTCTACATACCTGTTCTCAATTATTTCCATTACTTTTTCTTCCGGCAAAAAACTTGAAGTCACCATTTTTTTTGTAAACTGCGAATCAATAGCAGTACTGCCCTGCGCTTTTACAGCACTTAGAATTCTTTCAACTTCGGCAGCGGTACGCTTTTTTTCTTCCACTCTGCCAAGTATAGCTTCAATACCACCTTTGTTTTTCAAAACAACAGCCAAAGCTTTTTGCGCCTCTTTACCATAAGAATCAATAATGGAATGAATGCGTACTAATTCTTCATCGTTAAATTTTTCATATGCTATGATAAAATCTTTTGCTATGAGCATAATAAAGGGTGTTAATAGTTAATGATAGGTTAGTCTATATCTTCAATGGCTATAAATATAGTGCGAAAATTTAAATCCATCCAGACCGTCTGAACACTATATAAAGAATTATACATAGTAAAATTGTCAGTGTAAGAACAACGGGGTAACCATAATGCCAGTGCAGTTCCGGCATGTCACTGAAGTTCATTCCATAAATACCTGCTACCATAGTTGGCACACCAATAATAGCTGCCCACCCGGCAAATTTTTTAGATACTTCACTTTGAGAAATGGAGATAAGAGAAAAATTAGCTTCCAGCGCAGAGCCAAGTAACTCCCGTGCGTTGTCAATCATTTCATTAATGCGCATTACATGGTCATAAATATCCCGGAAATAAGGGCGTGTTTCTTCTGAAATAATATCAATGTCAAAACGCGTGAGCCTGTTACAGATATCAATAAGTGGTGAAACTGCACGCTTTACTTCAAGTAAATCGTGCTTAAGATGGTAAATGTTTAAAGTTGTTTCCCTGCTTGGTTTTTCGTCAAATATTTTTTTCTCGATATTGTCAAGATCTTCCTCCAGCGCATTTACTACAGGAAAGTACTGATCTACTATAGAATCCATGATTGCATATAAAGCGAAGCCTTGCCCTTTGCGCAACAAATGCGGTGTGTTTTCGCAGCGAAAGCGAACATCAGTATAAGGAATGGAAGACCCATGGCGAACTGTTACAATAAAATTTCGGCCGATAAAAAAATGAGTTTCTCCAAAATCGATCCTGTTTTCTTTATTGATTTGTGCCGTACGCATTACAATAAAAACAGAATCTCCATACGTCTCTATTTTCGGGCGTTGATGCGCCGTATGTGCATCTTCTATGGCAAGCTCATGAAGGTTAAACTCACGTTTTACCTGGTTAAGTGTCTCTTCACTGGGTTCATGCAACCCTATCCATACAAATTGATCTGGCTGCTTAAGCATTGTATGTACATCTGGCAATGCAACGTTTGCAACCCGGCGACCAGCCGCATAAGCGGCGCAGTTTACAACTTCACTCATGTTGGTTTGGTTAAGCTTTCTAAAACTGGTTACGGTTAAGCCCGTTGGTAAAACAGGCACTATAAATGTAATTATGTTTTTGGAAAAACGGAAGGAAGTTAGCACTACATACTTCAGAAAAACTTTACATTTTCATTGAGTATTTTGCCTTTATCTTTAAAGCTTTAATAAAAATAGCGTATGAAGAAATATCTGCTCATTATTCTCCTTTTAGCTACGTCTTTTGTTAATGCTCAAAATCCTATTTATTATTTACTTATCGGTACTTATACCAAAAATCAGAGTGATGGTATTTATGTGTACAGGTTTAATCCTAACAGAACAGAGGCTACGTTGGTGAGTAAAACATCAGGCGTAGAAAATCCTTCTTACCTGGCTATTTCAAGAGATCAAAAGTATGTGTATGCTGTTAATGAAAACGGGGGAGATAAAGGGGCTGTAAGCGCTTTTGCATTTGATAAGAAGAAGGGTGAGCTTAAGTTTTTAAACAAGCAATCAAGTGGTGGTGATAGTCCTTGTTATGTATCAGTTGATTCTACAGGTAAAAATGTAGTGGTGGCTAATTATGGCGGTGGTAACCTGTCTGTTTTAAAAACCAATGAATATGGCTCTTTGACGCCTGCTGTACAAACAATTGCGCATGATGGCTATGGTGTTAATGTTAAGCGGCAGGAGCAACCACATGTGCATAGTGTTGTATTTTCTCCTGATGAAAAATATCTTTTCTCTGCAGATTTAGGTAACGACAGGTTATACCGTTATGCGTTTAATGCAAACGATGCGACTGCTCCTTTAAAAGACCTTGATCCTGCTTATTACGAAATACCTGATGGCTCCGGCCCAAGGCATTTGACGTTTACGCCGAATAAAAAATTTGCCTACTTGCTGAGTGAATTAAGTGGGCAGGTTATCGTTTATCAATATGATGATGGAAAGCTTACAGAAATACAAACCATCGCATCAGACAATACAGGTACAAAAGATGATAAAGGCAGTGCTGATATTCATGTAACACCTAATGGTAAATTTGCCTATGCTTCAAACCGCGGCCTGGCTAATGATATTGCAGTTTATGGTGTAGGAAGCGATGGAAAACTTACGGAGAAGGAACATAAAAAAGTGGGTAATCATCCACGCAATTTTACGATAGATCCCTCGGGTCATTTTCTTTTAGTGGCTAACAGGGACAGCAACAATGTGCAGATATTTATCATCAATAAAAATTTTGGCCTGCTTGAAGATACCGGTGTAACAATTACTGTTGATCAGCCTGTATGCCTTAAGATGGTTCCGGTAAATTAATTGATAGGTTATTCATTATAAAGGCCGTAAGCAGCAAATTGCTTTACGGCTTTTTTATTGATGGCAGGCTGGAGTTCTAGTCAGGTTCTTTTTGATTTTTCTTTGCAGTAAAGGCTGTGATAAGTGATGAAAAAGATCCTGCAATAAAGTTTCCAAACAATACATTTAAAATTACTATAAACAGAAGTCCGTTTGTTTTGTCTTCCACTTTGTTTAGAGGAGCTTGTGTTAATATTTTTCCAGCCATACCCCTGCTAAATAATCCAGGTATAAAAATGATAAGCAGTAAAATAGCAATGATTAAAATAATGATGATAGTAATGCTTGTAATGATGAGCCCTGCTGTAATCATTGCGCCTGTGTCTGCGTCTTCATTGCCAAATTTCTTATTGAAGTATATCATTAGAGGAAATACACCTGCAAGTACAAATGCATTACCCAGGTATAAAAGCCATGTTTCTGAAAACCTTGCATCTCTAATGTAAAACAGCATAGGGATAGATGACAATATTGCAATGAGTATTGTGTACTTTAAAAGAAATGTAAACGCTCCTCGCTTTTTAAACATGGATTCAACTTTTCTGTTGCTTTAAAAAGTATAAAAACCATACCATAAGAAGTTAACAGGTGGCCATATTCTGAGGTTGGTGAAAAGGGTAAAATATTCCTCAGCAATGGGGTGCTTGTTTAATAACAAGTCATTTATATTTTTGATTTTTATAAACGACATATGGCAGGAGAAATAAACCTAGAGAAATTGCTTGCATCAATGGAGCCGATGTTACATGAGCGAGAATATGTTTTTTGTACTGTTCCGGCTTCAGTAGCGATTGATATTAACGATATTGTTTGTTTTTTTAGAGAAGCTGAGGGCAATACAATTATAGTTGATAAACAGTTCGCAGATAAACGCGGGCTAACTTATAACTACGTGTCTTCATGGATAACGTTAAATGTGCATTCGTCTTTGGAAGCAGTTGGATTAACTGCCGCGTTCTCAAAAGCGCTGGCAGACGAAGGCATTAGTTGTAATGTTTGTGCCGCCTGTTATCATGATCATATTTTTGTTGCGGGAGAAGACTCAATAAAAGCAATGAAGGTTTTACAACGCTTGTCAGATGCTGCTTTATGAAACAGGAAATTGTATGTCGAATTTTTCTCCTGTTCTTTTTAAATCCTCTGTCACTGATTCAAAAAGGGAGATACCTTCTTTCATCCTGGTTGCTTCCATTTCTCTTTCCGGATCACCCGGTATCAAAACTTTTTCATAACCTTCCGCTGGCTTCGCCTGCCTGAACCTTTCAATCCAGTTATCCATGTGTTGTTTAAATTCTTCTGCCGGCCTGAAAGCATCAATGCGCATAGCACCAAAAAAATGACCAAGCCCCTTGCCGGGCATGTTATCCGGCATAGGCACATATGCAGGAAAAGGAGGCGCCCATGGACCATAACTTGCACCGCTTAAAACAGCAGAAAAAATATCTACAATACTACCCAGTGCATATCCTTTATGTGAGCCATGTTCTCTATCGCTGCCAAGTGGTAGAAGTGCACCGCCCTGCTTTAACTCATTTGCATTTATTGATGCATTGCCGTCTTTATCCTGTACCCATCCCAAAGGTGTGTTTTCATTTTTTCTTTGCAAAATTTCCAGCTTGCCATTCGCGGCTGTGGTAGTCGCAAAATCTGCAACAAAAGGTGGTTGATTGTTAGCCGGTATTGCTACTGCAATTGGGTTGGTACCAAGCATTCTTTCAATGGAAAAAGTAGGAGCTACGAGTGCACTTGCATTAGTCATCGCCATTCCAATCATATCATTCTGTAGTGCCATCATAGCATGATAGCCAGCTATGCCAAAGTGATTGCTGTTACGTACGCTTACCCATCCTGTGCCTGCAATTTTTGCTTTATCAATGGCAACCTGCATGGCAAAAGGGGCTACTACGAGACCAAGCCCGCTGTCACCGTCTACAACAGCGGTTGATGGTGTTTCGTGTACAATTTTTATAGCCGGTGCCGGATTAATCCTGTTTGCTTCCCATAATCTTATATACCCACTTAGCCGTGCTACACCATGACTATCGATGCCTCTAATGTCTGCCGCCAGTAAAGCTTTTGTTGCTGTAAAGGCATCTTTTTCCGGGCATCCCATTGCTTTAAAAACAGCATGTGTAAAATCGAATAAAGAATTGTATTGAATAATCACTTTGAAACATTCATCAGTTTAAAAATGTAAAAGTATGTTTTGATTGCAAAGCCGATCATTTCCGGATAAATTATTTTAATTACCTGACTGCATAACTGTTTTATTGCACAAGTAATTTTCCCCTGTTTACTATTCTGCCTTGCTGACGAATAGTATAAAAATAAATTCCCGCAGATAACAACCTTACAGGTATTTCATTATAAAGATCTGAAAGCGTTCGTTGAACAAGGCGTTGCCCTGTTGATGAGTATATTTCAAAGACATTATTGTTTAAATCTTTTGTAAGCACCTTTATCAACTGTCCGCTTTGTAATGGATTCGGAAAGACGATATAGTCACTATTTGAGAGATAATTTACAGTCTGAATATCGCTGTAAATAATGTTGCCATTTTGCAGAGCGATTTGCAGGCGGTAACGATTTAATCCTTGCAAAAGAGAGTCGTCAGTAACTGCAAAAGAAAGTGTATCAACAGAATTATTTGTATAAACGATTTTCGATTGTTGATTAATTAGCTTTTGCACACTAATGAATTTTATTCCTTTAATCGCCCCAAGTTCTATGTGTAGAATAGCTTTATTTGGTGGCAACAAATCGGCAAGAAAATTTTTAAGATAACAACCTACTCCCTGCGTTGTATAATCAAACCCATAAGAAGCTAAACCTGCTTTTCCGTCAATAACAGGAGCTATGGCAAAATAAGTGGCGTTATTACTTTTACTAAAAGCAGCAGTAGTGTCTGAAATAGTTGCAAACTGTTCAAGATATCGTGAATTAAGGCTGTAAATATTATAGTTGTTTATGCCTTGCGCTTTATCCCAGTAAAGCAAAAAAGAATCTGTGCAATTGTATCCAACATTAGTATTTAATCTTTTCGAGATAGTGAAGGTATCGGAATAAAAGTATTGATTAGCTGTTTGCAGTCGCAACTGGCCGAGACAAAAGCTATCCTTGATAAGTAAGTTATAAAAACCGGTAACATTACTTACGTCACTTGTTAATGTTGACCAATGCTCACCTTTATCATAACTTATTTCAATAGTGCTGTTTGATGCAGGGTAGGAGCAATCCCATCTTAGAGTATTAAAATCACCGGCGTAAAGATTATCAGCTTTAGTAGGATAGAGCCACGTAAACCTGTTAATTGTATCCCATTGATAAACGATGGAAAAAGATTGATTATCGCTGGTGATATCAAAGCCTTTTATTTTAATCGTATAATCTCCTTCAGAAATATTTTCTATTACTATTTGTTCGGTATTGTTTAAACTATCCCTCATTTCTTTCGGAAATTTTTCTAATGAATCTTTTGAAGGATAACTGTTAAGAACAAGTGGTAAAAACTTTTTTTCTGTGTTGTTATTAATAACTTCTATATCAAGATCATTAACCAATGCTTTATAACTGTTGGTGAGGCCAGGCAAATCAGTCCAGCAAAGCAAGGCTTTAAGCTGCACTGCATTGGCAGGTATATGAATGTTATAGTTTTTTTCTTGTCCATTTTTAATGGAATCAGTGATGAAATGCCCCGCTTTCATTTCTTTTAATGCTCTTACTGCGTTTGCACTTCCATACCCGCTTTTAAAATCGATATGTTTTGCGTCAACATCGTCTGCCGTGTTAAGTAATAACGCCTTAACAAGGGATGCAGGAGGTAGATGATGAAGACTATCTTTAAAAGACTGCTGTAACAGAAGAGCAATGCCGGAAATAATTGCGGCGGCTCCCGAGCTTCCATCGGTGCCATAAGCAACAAGCTCTGGTTTTATTCTTCCATCATAAGCCGGGCCTTTTGAGCTTAGCGGGAGAATGTGATAAAATGAATCAATAGATCCGACAGTTATAATGTTTTTAGCCATTTTAAAGCTGCCCGTAAGATTAGCATAGCCTTCTATCCCTTTATACATTCCAGTGTCGCTTGTTTGGTCGCCTGAATTGCCGGAAGAAAATACATGTATGAGTGATGGATTGTTTATCACACTTTCATCATAAGCTGCTGCATCGGCCCCATAATAATTTTCAATACCGGTTCCGTAAGAATGATTTTGTACTGAAACATTGTAGCGCAGATAATCATTGTCCGCATCTGGCAAAAGATTGGCAAAGTCAGAAGAAGTTAAATTACTTTTCCATGCAACTCCTTTGCCAGCATAAAAAGAGTTGCCGGCACCGGCGATAATCGTTCCCATAATACTTGCATGACTTTGCATTTGCGGTGAAGCCAGGGCGCTGCTAACGTATCTGCCTGTAAAATCAACATCCGTAGTGTCAAACAGGTTTTCTTTGATGGATACTGTTAAACCATCACCATTAATATCAGGGTAAAGGTTATGTGTAGTAGAGACCTTATTAGTAGTCATATCCATCCCATTTAAAACCAATTCTGTTGAAGGTGAAGTGGCCTTATCAATGAATACTACATTGTTATCTTCCAGTAACGTTTTTACTACTTCTGAGTCTGCTTGTATAATGTAATAATTTTTATAATGGATTAGGAGCTTTATATGTTTTAGTTGTAAAGTTGGTTGAGTGCTATCCCAAAGCTGAACTATAAATTTTGAACCGGTCCAGGCTCTCCCTGATAGTTTAGGCGGCATCTTCCATAAATAATTTGCAGGCGTTAGGTGTTTAAATTTTTGGCTGGTCACATTCCATAATGATTTGTTGAAGACTTTAATAACAGCAAGATTTTTAGAGAAGCGCCTGACTATTTTAAAATTAGTATTTGATTTACTAAACTCACTCTTGTCTGCCAGTGCAAGAAAATAATTGGTATCAGGTTGCCGTAATGTTTTTTGTGAAAATAGCTGAATGCTTTTAAAATCTTCATCCTGCGCATAAGCAGACTGGACAATGAAAACAATTACCAGAAGACAAATAACAGCAGTGCACTTTGGATTTGTTATATGCATTCAATTTTATTTTAGCATCAGGAAAAAAACTTCTACGCATTTCTTAAAATAATTAGAAAGTATTTACCTGGAATGTTTATCTCTTTGATAAACTTAATTCTTTAAAACAAACGCCTTAAAAAAAATTTGTAACGAAATGTTAATGCGCTATTTTTAGTGAATTCTTAGCTGAGACTCCGGAACCATGGGAACGCTGATTTTTCTGCACTACCCTTATATTTTTCGGCATCAGTTCATAAACGTGTTTACAATCATTTGCTGCAAGCTTAATTGTTGTGGTTAAGTCTTGTGCAAGGGAAACTTTTTATTCAATAATAAAACCATCAATCACTACAAAAAACAACGTATGAGAAAAATTTCTGCATTTGCCGGCCTTATTCTGCTCACTTCACTTGTGATGTTGTCTTGCCAAAAATCAAAAACAGACGCAACATCTGCTAATGACATTTCCGCTGAAACAATTGCTAAAATTCAAGCCTTGGGATTCAGTACGGACCAGGTAGCCAAAGTTAGCAACGGCTATCGTGTTGAAGGAGACATCGTGTTAACCAATGAGCTTTTAAATAAGGGAGAAAGCTCTTCAAAAGATTTGCGCATTGCCGCCACAGAGCAGTACCGAACTACTAACCTGGTAAATGGTTTGCCACGTACAGTCAAAATACTTGTAAGTAATCTGGGTACAGCATATGTACAGGGAACTGATCTGGCAATATCACGTTACAATGCTTTAGGTTTAAGAATGACTTTTCAAAGAATTACTTCAGGAACACCGGATATTACTATTATCGGGTTTAACCAGGGACCTAGTGGCGGATATATTACCTTAGGATCTTCTGGCTTCCCTACAAGTTCAGGCAATCCTTACAATGAAATTCAAATGAATACAAACGCGCAAGCTTATGGAAGCAATCCGGACGTAAACTATGTTGGTTCTGTAATTCAACATGAATTGGGCCATTGCATTGGCTTCCGTCATACAGATTATATGGATCGTTCTTATAGCTGCGGAGGAAGAAGAGTAAATGAAGAAAAACCAAAATCTGGTTTAGGTGCAATTTTAATTCCAGGTACTCCTTCAGGACCTGATGCAGAATCCTGGATGCTTGCCTGTTCAAATGGCGGCAACAGAACGTTTAATGCTAATGACGTAATCGCCTTAAATTACCTCTACAAATAATCAATGTATTTTATAATGCACCAATGGCGGTCGTGAGGCCGCCATTGTTTATTTTAACCAGGTAAGAAGTGGTGTCAAATTTTTTTGAAAAAACTCAGGAAAAATAAACTCAACAAGCTCTCAGGATAAATATTTTCTATTATTTAAAAAATAGTTTTGAAAACTTTCGATAATGCAACAGGGTTGCTTTTTTATAATTTGTAAAGAAATGTTAAAGAGGCTATTTTAGATACCTGTTATAAAAGCCTGTCAGTATTAATTCCTCCGAATCTGCCTTGTGAAAATTTGAATAATACCTTTTGTCAGCATTAATAGTATAACAAGTTTATACCAATCAATGGAATAAAACAGGAATTAGTCCTGATGCCCGTTTGAAAGACTGTACCATTGTTAAACAGATGCATTTGCATTTTCATCCTTAACCCAGACAAAAGGCAGAATTTGATAAAAATTATTCACTAAAAAACGACACCATGAGAAAAATTATCGCATCCATTGCATTGCTAACACTATCAACCTTTGTAATTATTTCGTGCCAGAAGAATAAAACAGAACCGGCGGTTTCTACAAGTGATATTTCTGTTGATGTACTTGCCAAAATAAAAAATCTTGGATTCAGTACCTCTGGCATTGTTAAAGATGAGGACGGCTACAGGGTCGAGGGCGATATTGTATTGACTAATGAACTTTTAAACGGTTCAAACACCAGTTCTCTTCTTCGTATTGCTAATACAGAGCAGTATAGAACCACAAACCTTGTTACAGGTTTGCCACGTGTTATAAAAATTAAGGTATCCAATTTGGGCACTGCATATGTACAGGGTGCAGACCTCGCCATTTCGAGATATAACGCACTTGGATTACGTATTACCTTTCAGCGTATTACTTCCGGTACGCCTAATATTACAATCAAAGGTTTTAACCAGGGACCAAGTGGTGGTTATATAACATTGGGCTCTTCAGGCTTCCCGACACGGCAAGGCAACCCGTACAGCACTGTAAAAATGAATACCAACCAGTACGCTTATGGCAGTAACCCGGATGTAAAATATGTGGGCTCAGTTATTCAACATGAATTGGGCCATTGCATTGGTTTCCGCCATACAGATTATATGGACAGAAGTTATAGTTGCGGTGGCTCCCCGGTTAATGAAGGTGCATCTAATATTGGCGCTATTCTAATTCCCGGTACACCATCCGGACCGGATGCCAATTCATGGATGTTAAGTTGCTCAAACGGCGGCGACCGTACTTTTAACAGCAATGATAAAGTTGCATTGAATTATTTGTATTAGAACAAGTGGTATAAAAATGAAGGGCTCCGCATAAAAAACGGAGCTTTTTTATTGATTTATGTTTTTTCAAAGGAAATCTTCCCGACGGAACGCGTATTGGATAGAATACTTATCCACAGTACAAATAGATAATCACAAATTAATCCTTTCAATGCCTTTCTCAATCAATTAAATCTTTACCTTTGCGCTCCGAAATTCGGTTAGTACCGTTTTTTCGCTAAAACAACAAACAACTCATTTTTATGGCGGACTTGAAATTACAACGCAATTTTGGTATTGCCGCGCACATTGATGCTGGTAAAACCACTACTACCGAGCGTATTCTGCGCTACACCGGTATGATTCACAGGATTGGTGAGGTTCACGAAGGTGCAGCAACCACAGACTGGATGGAGCAGGAAAAAGAAAGGGGTATTACTATTACCTCTGCTGCTGTAAGTTGCCAGTGGAACTTTCCTACGCTTCAAGGCAAGCCTGATGCAAATACAAAAAAATACTATTTCAACATTAT
>Ga0105237_10003922_pt1 | contig 17428 bp, 7 predicted proteins | sample KBSC24metaG_FD_81520 | JGI IMG/M metagenome (GOLD analysis project Ga0105237, IMG submission 81520) | Corn rhizosphere microbial communities from Kellogg Biological Station, Michigan, USA - KBS C2-4 metaG | ecosystem: Host-associated > Plants > Roots > Rhizosphere > Soil | place: Michigan, USA... | reverse complement strand
GGGGCGCCTGCAGCGGGCAAAGGAAGTGCATGGCGCCAATATCTTCACCACCAATAACTATCACGAAATACTCGATCGAAAGGATATCGATGCAGTTATCATAGCCACCAGCGACAACTGGCACAGCGCAATCGCTATTGATGCCATGAAAAAAGGCAAAGCGGTTTACAGCGAAAAACCTATGGTGCACCACTTAGACCAAGGCCTCGGCGAAATAAAGGTTCAGCAGGAAACTAAAGCGGTTTTCCAGGTGGGTAGCCAGCGGATAAGCAGCATAGCCTTTCAGAAAGCAAAAGAACTTTATAAATCAGGTGCGATAGGGAAGATAAATTCTATTGAGGCATCGTTTAACCGGCAGAACGCACTTGGCGCATGGCAATACACTATTCCGACCGATGCCGGGCCGGACACCGTGGCATGGGACCGCTACCAGGCAAACGTAAAGGAAAAGCACGCTTACGATAACAACCGCTTCTTTCGCTGGCGCAATTACCGCGAATATGGCACCGGCGTAGCAGGCGATCTTTTTGTACACCTGTTAACCGGCATTCATTTTATAACCGATTCAAAAGGGCCGGATAAAATTTATTCCATAGGCGGCACCTATTACTGGAAAGATGGCCGCAATGTGCCCGATGTAATGAGCGCCGTTATAGAATATCCCGAAACGCCGGAGCATCCTGCTTTCCAGGCAAACCTGCGCGTTAACTTTATCAGCGGCGAAGGTGAGCGTACGTCAACCAAAATTATTGGCTCCGAAGGCGTAATCGACCTGTCCGGCGAAGGAGAAGGATTTACCATTCACCAAAATAAGCTTACTGTTGCGCCGGGAATAGGCGGTTGGGATTCATTATACACTTACCCCGATGCGATGCAAAAGAAGCTGATGGAAGATTACAATAAAAAATATTCGGCCGCCGATCAGCAAAAACAAAAGTTCGACCCGATTATCTACGCAGCTCCGGAGGGATACAACGCCTCAAACGAACATTTTGCAAATTTTATGGATTCAATCCGAACCGGCAAACCTGTAGTGGAGGATGCTGTGTTCGGCTTCCGTGCAGCAGCACCCGCATTAGCCTGTAATGAAAGCTACTTCCAAAATAAAATTATCCACTGGGATGCAGATAAGATGATGGTTATTTAAGAGCTTAAAGCAGAAAGGTGAAAGCAGAAAGCTTTTTAGCAATCCTTTCACCTTTTTTGGCTTTTAGCTTTATGCTTTTAGCTCTCCTACAGTTTCACAAACGAGCTTTTTCCAACCAGGCTGTTATCGCTGTTGTTTACCACCTGTATAATGTAGGTGCCTGGTAAAAGGCTGCTTATGTTGTCCTGCCAATCCGGCGTGGTAGATGTAGCCGTTTTTACAATCGAGCCAGTAATGCTTATTATCTTAATACCGTATGACGATGTTTTTGACGTAGTACTCAATGTTGCCAGGTGGTTAACACTTTGTACACCCGACAGGCCTGTTGTTATCAGGCCCGGCTGGTTAATGGCTACGTGTACCATGCCGACCGCAGGATTCGGAAATATATTGATTTTAGTACTTACTGCTACTACCTTGCTTGGGTCGTAAATTACTGTGATGGCTTTTGAGTAAGTGATATCGCCGTTTAAATCTTCAATTTTTAAGCGATAGATATCCACCGTGTTTACCGGGTTTTTATCGACAAAAGTATAATCGCCCTGGCTGTTGGATGCAAAACCGCCTAATACATCAAATGTTACACCACCGTCTGTACTGCGCTGAACGGTAAAGTTGGTGTAGTTTTCTTCGTTTTCAGTTTTCCATGCAATGGGCACGCTTGCAGGCTGTTTGGTTGCCGTGAAGTTAAGCAGATGCACGCCTAACGCTTTATTCTGCCTTGCAATTATATAAAAACGATTGTCGCCATAGCTTCCCGTATCAGATTTGCTGATATCAAAAACATAATTGGCATTATTGCGCAAATCAAGCGAATCTTTTTTATAGCGGTCCATTAGCCACAGCTCATAAATTGGCGGCAGTTTATCCAGTTGAGTTTTTTTAAGTGTGAGTTGGCCGCTGCTGGTTGCAGTAACCTTTAGCCTGATAACCTGCTGTGTTTTTTTAGGCAGCGGTAAAAAGTTTATAGATAATGGTACGCTGTCTGAAGAAAAACTTGCAAGGCCTTCGGGTGCGCTTAAACCTGTCAGGTATTGTGAGTCTTCCATGTTATTATACTTCGTCGATGAGTTTGAATTAAAGGCGATAACAATGTCGTCGTAATTCAGCGTATCAATCACAAGTTTTAAGCGTAATATCTGGCGCACATCATACGCTCCTTTTGGCGTGCCCATCATTAAATGGGCGCCGGTAGCCTGTGAGGCCGGTATTTTAGCTGCCTCCGAAAATGTAAGGTTGGCGGCACCTGAAGCTGAAGGGTCGGCCTGCACAAAAAAGCCCTGCCCGCTGGCTATAACGTTTGTCGCCCCGTTTAACCCTATTCGCAGCAATGGATCGCTATTGGTCATGTACGCGCCGTATTGCTTATTCGATGGGTTAAATACGTATATCGTTGGAAAAATGTTGGTGCCTGTAATACCGGTAGTTCCGTTAGCGCCATTAAAGGTATCCCAGTCTATCGAGCTGGCATACGGGTTACCGGTTAATGTATATCCCGTAATCGCCGACCGTAAATCGGTAGCGCCATACCAGTTTTTTACATCCACATTGCCTTGATTTAGTGAGCCTGAAGTAGTAAATGTTGCAACGGTTGGTGTAAAGGTCGCGGTTGTTTCGTTGGTTAACGTGCCCGAAGCCCTGTCGCCCCTGAAAAAGAACAGGTAACCGGTACCGGTCGGAATATTAAATGGCCCGCCATCTACATCCATCGTATAAGACGGCGCCGATGTCAGCGAATTTATACCCCTGAAATTGCCGCTCGTAAACGATGCATTTGACACAGGTACATCCTGGCGATATAGGTAAATAGTAGGGTTCCCGGTTTTATCAAACCCGCCGCCGGTACCGGTAGTTCCGGTAATGTACGCCGTGTTTGATAAATAATTTAAACTATATACTTTGTTTGAACCGACTGTGGAGTTATAAACCGGCGACGTTAACAGGCGATAGCCGCGGTTTGCCGTAACGTAGCGTTGTACACTAAAAGTACCTGTGCAGGAAGCGCCCGAAGCAAGTGTTCCTATTGCCGCTGAGCCGCTTGCGTCTGATTGCAAAGTGAAAATACCAGGTCCATTGTTTTTAACTGCAGAAGACATGCCGGTAGGATAAATAACCGAGGCCGGCCCTAAATTAAAACTCCCTGTATTTATGATAGCCGAATTTGCACCGCTTAAATTTACAGCACACACCGAACCGGATATACCTGCGTTAATAGTACTACTATTGTTAAGCGAACTGTTGTCATTTAAATTAATGGCACCTATAGACGTTATCGAACCAGATCCGCTGAAAGATGCTGTAAAGCCATTGTTTAGCGTGAGTGAGCTGGTTACCCTTAAAGATGACAATAACGTTATGGTAGTGTTCCCGCTCACGGTAATTGAGCTGCATACCGAAGGCGCATTTAAAATCGGCATGTTGGCGGTTGCCGGTATAATAACATCCGTATTTGATGCTGGTATCCCCGAGCTCCAGTTGCCGGCAACTTCCCATGTGTTGTTAATTGTACCTAACCATGTTGTAGACGATGCTCCCCCTTTGCTGATAATGATCTGGTAGGTTTTTGTGTCTCCGTTTTCAGCAGTTACTATTGTATTAATAGTGGTAGTGCCGGTCGCATTAAGGGCAATGCTGCCGGACGAAGCCCCCGAAGCTACGCTTACGCCATTCACTGTCATGGTCGCTGTCGGGTCCTGAGCTACGGCCTTTTGAGTTACGCTGGTAACAGAAGTACCAACCGATGTTGTATAGGTAACTAAGGTTGCCGAATTACTTGCGATGGTTAATGTTGATACAGGGGTTAGACTAATAGATTGAAGATTGGCATTGTTCGATCCGTTTTTACTAATAATGATCTGGTATGTTTTGGTGGTTCCGTTTTCGGCAGTTACAACAGTATTGATGGTGGTTGTGCCGGTTGCGTTCAGGGCAATATTGCCGGATGAAACCCCTGAGGCTACGCTTATGCCGTTCACTGTTACCGTTGCTCCCGGATCCTGAACTATGGCCTTTTGCGTTACGCTGGTAACCGAAGTACTAACCGATGTCGTATAAGTTACTAATGAAGCTGAACTGGCTGAAACCACTAATATTGACGCAGGAGTTAGGCTGATAGACTTAAGATTGGCATTATTAGATCCGTTTTTACTGATAATTATCCGGTATGTTTTGATAGTTCCGTCTTCGGCAGTTACAACCGTATTGACTGTGGTAGTACCGGTGGCATTCAGCGGGATGCTTCCCGACGAAACACCTGATCCCACGCTTACGCCGTTTACCGTAATAGTTGCTCCGGCATCCTGTGCTACCGCCTTTTGTGTTATGCTGGCAATAGTAGGACCCACCGATGTTACATATGTTATTAATGAAGCTGTGTTACTCGAAATAATTAACGTGGAAGCGGGAACAATACTGAGAGACTGAAGATTGGTATTATTGGAGCCGTTTTTACTGACAATAATCCGGTATGTTTTTGTATTCCCGTTTTCGGCAGTTACTACAGTATTGATAGTGGTTGTGCCCGTACTATTCAGTGGAATACTTCCCGAGGAAGTTCCTGATACTACGGTTATTCCATTCACTTTCAGAGTTGCTGTCGGGTCTTGAGCCGTTACCTTTTCGGTTATACTGGTAACGCCTGCATTAACTGATGTTGTATAGGTTATCAAAGAGGATGAGCTACTGGAAACGACTAATGTGGAAGCTGGTACAATGCTGATAGACTGTAAATTGGCATTAGAAGAGCCATTTTTGCTAATGATTATCTGGTAGGTTTTGCTGCCGCCGCCCTGGCTTACAACCGTAGTAATTATGGTAGTGCCGCTGGCGTTGAGCGGAATACTGCCCGAAGCTGTTCCGGAGATTACCGGCGCACCATTTACAGTTATAGTGGCTGTCGGGTCTGCGGCAGTAATAGTTTGCGTTACGCTGGTAAGTGTTGTGCTTACTGACGTTGTATAGGTTGACAACGTAGCCGAATTGCCGGTAAGTGTTAACGGCGATGAAGGGCTAAGAGTAATTGACTGAATACCTGTGTTGCCGGCGGCTTTAACAGATAGTGCAGCAAATAACAATACGATAAAAAGTAATCGTGTTTTCAAATTGTTTCAATAAGGTATCAAATCACCCCGATAGCGACAGCGTCTCAGCGGGGGCATGAAGTTATTAATTAATGTTGATAAAAATCAATTGGTTGTCAATAATCATTCTCTTTTTTCAAAATATAGCGTAATATTTAAATATTAGTTATTAAAATATTGTGCTGATAATGATCTTTTCCGGAAGTTATTAACATTTTAATATATAATTTCGGTTTCCTGTCCGCCGTTAGTCACATAGTACGTGCCTCCGAACAGCTAACCGGGTATAAACCAATTCCCGGTTGTTAAACAAAAAATCAATAATTTATCAAATCGCAGTAAATGATGCAATAACAATGCTATTAATAATCCTTAGCGGAGATAAATTGTGGAAAAGGGGAAAAATGTTGCTAAATAATGTCGGTCTTTCCTGAAAGGATAAGTTATTTAAACATTAGTTACGAAATTGCCGGTAAATGATGTGCTAAGCCGGCGCCCACCGGAAAATAACAAGAAAAATATTCCACAATGAGGTCATTGCAGGTTCCCGGGTTGGGGAGAGGAGTCGGGAAAGTCAGTAAAGTCCGAAAGAAACTGCGGTTTTGCTGCTTTCTTCCGGACTTTACTGACTTTCCGTCTTTCTGACTAGATTACTTCTTCACAAAAGTGGTTTTACCTACGACACTTTTGTCGGTATTGTTTACCACCTGTATTATATAGGTGCCGGGCGTAAGGGTTCCAACATCGTCCTGCCAGGTGGGCTGGGATGAAGTAGCCGATTTTACAACGCTGCCGTTTATACTTACTATTTTAATAGCGTATGACTGATTGGATGTTTGTTGCTGTAGTCCCTGCGTTTTGTTAATACTTTGTACACCCGAAAGCAGGTTCGCCCTGGTATCCGGCTTAATAGCCAGGTTGATGGTGCCTACCGCCGGGTTAGGGTAAACACTAATATTGCTTGATGCTGTTACAGCATCGCCATAGGTTAATGGTATAGCCTTAGAATAACTGATAGTTCCGTTCAGGTCTTCTATTTTTAAACGGTACAAATCCACAGCCTTTGCCGGGTTTTTATCTGTGAAGTTGTAGGCACCTTGTCCGTTAGACGCAAAACCACCCATGACATCGTACGTTATGCCGTTATCGGTACTGCGCTGTACGGTAAAGTTGGTATAGTTTTCTTCATTTTCTGTTTTCCAGGCAACAAGCGCGCCGCTGGTTGCTTTAGTGGCGGTAAAATTAAGCATATGTACGTCTAAAGCTTTGTTTTGCCTTATGATGATAGAGAAGCGGTTATTACCATAGCTTGCGGTATCAGACAGATTGACATTAAAAATATAGGAGTTATTCGCACGCAAATCGAGCGAATCCTTCGAGTATCTATCCATAAGCCAAACCTCGTATATTTTAGGAAGCGCATCTAAGGCAACGCGCTGCAGCGTGAACTGGCGCGATACAGTAGCGGTTACGCCAAGGCGAACAATGGTTTGGGTTTGCTTTGGCAGGGGTAAAAAGTTGATAGCTAAAGGCACAGGAATACTATCGGTCGAGAAGCTTGTAATGCCTTCTATTGCGCCCATTCCGCCCAAATCTTTGGCATCTTCATAGCCATTAAATTTAGCAGTTGCCGATGATTTAAAACCGATAACGATCTCATCATAGTTTAATGAATCGGCCGCTATTTTCAAGCGCAAAAGTTTTGAAACCTCCTGCTGAACAGGCGCCCCCATAAGCAGGTTACCGCCGGTTAGCTGGGTAGTCGCCGCTTTGCACGATTCGTTGAAAGTAAATGTTGCCGGTCCTGGCGATGCAGGGGTTGAGGGCAGCGCCTTTACAAAAAAGCCCTGACCGCTGGCAATCTTCCCATTAAATGTACCGGTGTGGGTACTCGTTGAAAATGTTAGATATTGATTTGTTACGGGGTCTAGCACATATATAGTAGGATCAACGTTAGTTGCGGTAATGCCGCCCGTGCTTACCTTATCCACATCTATCGTGCTGGCATACGGATTGCCAATCATATTAAAACCGGTTACAGTTGAACCTGCGGTTGAGGTGTAGCCAAGGCTTGATGACGATGGCGTGTACCAGTCTTTTACGGCTATCGACCCCTGGTTTAAATTTCCGGTAGCTGTTAATGTTACATTTTCAGGTGCAACAAATGGCGAAGCAGTTCTGTGTACCCAATCGGTAGCGTTTCCTCTGAAGAAGAACAGTACACCGTTACCTACCGGAAGAGTACTAATAGAAGTGTAAACCGGGTCGGTTGTTCCTATTGTGGAAGTGCCAATATTATTTATACCTATAAAATTACCCCCTGTGAATGATGCATTGGTGGTTGCCCTGTTTTCGCGATATAAATATAAAGTAGGGTTACCGGCGGATGTGTTACCGCCTGTGGCCCCGGTTACAAATGCATTGGTAGTGCTGCTGGCGCTGGCTGTAAGACCGGCTGTGGGCCCCGCTATATAGCTTAAGCTGTAAACGCTATTACCGCCAACTAATGTGCCGGTATTTACTGCCGACGAAATGATGCGGTAGCCGCGCTCTTTAAACCTGTTTTTTACAGCATCAAAAGTGGTGCCTCCCTGGTAAAAGCGTTGCACGTTAAGGTTGCCGGTAATTTTTGGTCCCGTTGGTATGGTGGCAACAGCAGCCGAGCCATTCGCGTCCGATTTTAAAGTTAATATACCGTTAGCGTTTAAAATTGTACTGGTGCTGCTGCCGCTCATGGTTAACACGCCTGTGCTGGCAACATTAAAACCACCTGTCGACATTGTTTTAGTGCTTGCTCCACTAATGGTTACATTGTAAAATGTAGTGCCATTACCTGAACCACCTTTTAAGGTTTGTGCAATGGTGCCGTTAAAATTTACCGTAGGTGCAGAAAGATCAGGGTAATTTGAGGCGTCGTTGGAAAGTGTATTGGTGAAATCGCCGGAGACGTTTAAATTCCCGCTCATCGCCGTTTTTATGCCGCTGCCTGAAAATGACAGGTTTTGATAGCTTACGCCTCCGCTTAAGCCGGTAATGCTTGCGTCAGTATATATGGTTTGAGCAGTGCCGCTATATTCAACAGTAGCGCCGGTGTTATTAAACGAAACAACGTTAGTACCTGTTGCCGATAAGCTTGACAGGGCGGTAGGGTCTTGTAGCTTCAATGTTGCAGTTGCAGTTGGCGTTACGTTGAAAGAAGAAACGCTGTTGGCCGAAGCATTGGTGCTTTTTAAATCGCCCGCAACGGTAACGGTACCACCTGTAACATTAAACGTAGAATTGTATGCGATGGAGCTTGAGGTTGCGTCTGTGGTGAGCACAACGTTGCCCGAAAGTGTAAGTGTGGTAACGGATGAATTCACCACCTGCGAAATAGCGTGCGTAGCTGCAGTGTTCGATGTAAAGACGTTGAGATTTACTGCGTAAATAGTACCTGCGCCCGCAAGGTTTGCCGGGTGGTTACGATATGACTGCGCATCGCTTTGTAAAGTGATATCGCCGTTAACGTTCAAAATATAACCTGAATTTACGGTAACGCCAACTGTAGTAAAAAGCCCTGCGTAAGTATCGCCGAAAATAATTGAGCCTACGTTAACGGTAGTCGGGCTTGTATGAACTACCGGAAGAAATAGAAATGGGTAAGTTACGCCTATTCTTGCCACATCATGCGCACCCGGTACTGCTGCCGGGCTCCAGTTATTGGCGTTATTCCAATCATCGCTGGAAGTACCGATCCAGTCGGCAAGCTGAGCGCCATAAAAAGTTGAGCCGCATATCGATGTGTAAGAGCTAATTGTACAGTTGGAAGCGTTTTGGCAAACGTTGCTGGCAGCATTGGTGGACGTAGCACTGTTGATGCACATGCCGAATGCTGTAGGATGATGTGCTGTAAATGAACTAACGAAAGTTACTCTTACCAGGTAATTTGTGGTGGTGCTCATAGCAGAGCCATCGAATTGTATATTGATAGCGCCGCCATTGTTTTGTACTCCGCTGATATGCGCGGCAGTTGTGCCTGTTGAGGCATCGATTAAAGATACGCTGCTCACATAGCCGGCAGTAAAATTTTCGCCTCCGGAAGGGTAGCTGATGTCTATCTGCAAAGCGTGCATGTTGGTTGGCGCCGAATAGCTTAAGGTAAAGCCGAATAAATCGTAAGTATTTCCGGCCAAAACTGATGAACCGGTATAAACTCCGGTTGTATAGCTGCTGATGGTAACCACAGGTGGCGATAAGGTGAAATTATTGCCGGTAGTAGTGCTGGTGCTAACTGTTGGGTTATTTGTTGCCGTGAAGGTGTTATAAGTAAATTGAATTGTGCCCGGCGTGGCACCCTGAACGGTGTAATCGCCTACTAAAAAATAATATTTCGTGCTGGCGGAACCAGTAGTAGTAAAAGCCTGGTTCATGCTGGTAATATCAACCTGCCCGTTGCTGGCCGCTGCCGAACCGACTAAGGTGAGCGTGCCGGTAGTATAATTATTAGTTGTGCTCGAATATAATTTCAAACCGGTAAAATAATTGGCAACAGTTGTTCCGCTGGTCAGCCTGATTGCGCTAACCGTGCTTGATGCTGTTGTGCAGGTTATCGAAAAGCCGTAAAGTACTACCCCGGTTTGACCGTAGGTTAAAGCTCCTGACGTTATGCCGTTTCCGGAAGAGCCGGTTGCGTTAATACCCGTAATTGTTAACGCGGGAGCTGCAAATGCCTTACTTTGAAGGATCAGGGCAGCGGCAATTGTGAGTAGAAATTTAAATACGCTAGGTTTCAACACGTTATAAACAATTAAGGACTACAAAATTAACATTTAGATAATCGTTATAATAATCAGATTAACAGCTAATTATCAACATATCAACATTTATCAATCAAGGTTATTAACAACCCGATAGCTTAGCAGACATGCGATGATCCAGGGTTTTGTTAATAACTATTAACAGCGAATGGCTCTTATACGTAATGTAAATCAGTTAGTTACGGCATATTCCTGTTTTGTGTAAGATATTTTTTGAAATGGCCGTTCAGGCCCTGAAAAGGGCTTTTTTAATTGTAAAAACCGCACTTAAAAAAAGGCGAGACGAGCCCCTATATTTGGACAAGCAGATGATTTTTTTAATAGGTGAAGCCTTTGCCTGGGTTTATAAGATTAACAGGCAAACGGGAATGTTTAAGGCCGGTAATTCAGCGAAACAATTTTTTTTTGCAGCCTGCAAATGCAACAATAGTTTTTGCGGTATATTTAGAGTTTAAAACAGGTACGCTTAATAATATATGAATAAAATATACGCGGCAATATGCACGCTCTTGCTCCTGGCGTGCCTTGCCGGCGAAGGATATAGTCAACAGGTTTTGGTTGGTACTAACGGCAGAAAGGAACTTGGTAAGCTTACCGGCCAATCGCGCCAAAAATTTGATGCTTCCCGCAAAAAAGCACTCGCGCTTGCAAAAAAACATGGCTGGCCTGTTAAAACCTTTACGAAAGATGGGGGGTTATCAGCCTGCAAGGGGTGAACAGCCTTGGCTTTCCCATCTACCTGAAAACAGATAATAACACTACTGCCGCTGCAACCACCCAAACCAATACGGTAAATCCAGGTGGTGCGGCAGGTTTAAACCTTTCAGGCTCAAGCACGGCTATAAACAATAAGCTCGCGATTTGGGACGGCGGCTCAGTTTTTCGTGCACACCAGGAGTTTGCCGGAAAGATCATCACCCTTCACGATTCAACGTCCGGGGTAATTGACCATGCCACGCACGTATCCGGAACTATGATAGCAAAGGGAGTATACGCTCCGGCAAAAGGCATGGCCTACAACGCCAATACCCTGCAATCATACGATTTCGATAACGACGTAGCCGAAATGAGCGCCGCTGCTACGGGCGGACTTCTGCTTTCCAATCACTCCTATGGCGATGCTGCCGGCTGGTATTATAACGATCTCCAGAGTCACTGGGAGTGGTACGGCCTTCCGGGGGATACTGTGGACTATAACTTTGGCTTTTATGGCAGCCGTACGCAGGATTGGGATAAAATAGCCTTTAATGCACCCTACTACCTGATTGTCGAATCGGCCGGTAACAGCAGATCTGAAAATGGCCCGGCAGTAGGCGAACATTATTACGGTTACGTAAGCAAAACTAACCAAACCTTTGTTGACAAAGGAGCGCGTCCGGCAACCATCAGCAGTAATAATGGTTATGATATCATAGCCACGACAGCCAATGCCAAAAATATCCTGACGGTTGGCGCGGTAAATCCGCTGCCCTATGGGCCATCCTCCGCAAGCGATATCAGCATAGCCTATTTCAGCGGCTTCGGGCCTACGGATGATGGCCGTATCAAGCCTGATATCGTAGGGGATGGCGTCGATTTATTATCGACGGGGAGCAGCAGTACAACCTCGTATATCTCCCTGTCAGGCACCTCTATGTCTGCCCCCAATATTACAGGCTCGCTCTATCTTTTGCAGGAATATTATGCGCAAAAGAACAGTGGTAAATTTATGAAGGCGGCTACGCTGAAAGGGCTGGCCTGCCATACCGCGTTCGATGCCGGAAACATTGGTCCCGATTACATCTATGGTTGGGGGCTGCTGAATATGCGCAAAGCCGCACAAGCCATTACCGATAACGAAAACAAAAGCCTTTTACAGGAAAATACATTGCAGCAAGGCCAGAAACAAACGATTAACGTCGTCGCCTCGGGGCAGGGACCACTTGCTGTAACTATATCCTGGACTGACCCTGCCGGAGCAGCGACACCGGAAGGCACAGTTAACAGCCGCACGCCGAAACTGGTGAACGACCTCGACATTGTGGTAAGCGATGGTACTACCACATTCAGGCCCTGGGTGCTAGACCCGCTGCACCCTGCCCTGGCTGCAAAAACCGGAGATAATATATTGGACAATATCGAACAGGTTTATATCCCGAACGCAGTTCCCGGAAGAGCTTACACAATAACCGTATCGCACAAAGGTACATTGACAGCCGGTTCGCAGGATTATTCGCTTATCGCAACAGGCGTGGGCGGCACCACCTATTGCACATCGATGCCGCTATCAAACGCCGATTCGCGCGTAAATAATGTAACACTGGGTAATCTTAACTATACCCCACCTGCTGGCTGTACGAGCTACTCCGACCATACCGACAAAATTATACAATTGGAACTGGCTAAAACCTACCCGCTTAACCTGACCCTCGGTACCTGCGGGGCCGATTTTAACAAAGCCGCAAAGGTTTATATAGATTGGAATGGTAACGGTGTATTTGATGATAACGAGCTGGTGGCAACATCAGGCATCATAAATACTACCGGAACCTATACTGCTAATATTACCGTGCCTGCCACTGTAGCGCCCGGCAATTTTACAATTATGCGGGTTGTACTTGTTGAAACTAATGATGCATCTGTAATAAAACCTTGCGGAACTTATGCAAAGGGCGAAACCCAGGATTACACCGTCCAGTTCTTGCAGACCGGGACGGACGCGGGCATCGCAAGTATTCTAAGCCCGGCTACGACAGGTGCTTGCGCATCATCAACAACCGTCACGGTCGCTATACAAAACTTCGGGCGACTGGCTATTGGCAATATCCCGGTTACCGTAACGGTTACCGCTCCGGATAACTCTGTAACTACACTCTCGCAAACTTATACCGGCACATTGCAGCCTAACGCGCAGGATAATTTCACACTCGACGCGCCATTTAACGCTGTAGCAGGCGCCACTTATACTATCAAAGCCACTGCAAACGTGGTTGGCGACCCCGTAGTTTCTAATAATTCGGCTTCGGCGACTGTTGTTATCAGTCAACCGCCTGTTGCCGATAACCTGGCTGCTTTTTACTGTGGCGACAGCAAACAATATCTTCTCAACGGTAACGGCGACGGTGAATTGCTATGGTACAAAAATGAAGGTGATGCTATACCTATTGCTTATGGCGCAGCCGGACTTACAGATCAAGCGCCGGTAAATAATACCTTTTACGCAGGCCTTAATGATTTTTCGGGAACCATTGGCCCCGCAGCAAAAAATGTGTTCACGGGCGGCGGGTACGACCAGTTTACGCCGGGTATAAAGGTAAATACACGCATTCCAATGGTTATTGAGAGTGCAAAACTGTACATCGGCAACGCAGGTAAAATAACCTTCAATGTGAGCGATGGGAGCGGACGTGTGGTGTCAACCACCACCATTAATGCTGCTGCCACCCGCGCTACACCAGCCGCCGGTACACAACCCGATGATCCTAATGATCAAGGCAAGGTGTATAACCTGAATTTACTGTTACCGGCCGCCGGCAATTACACTATAGGAATTAGTTACGATGCCACGGCGGCGACCATATACCGCAACAATGTCGGCGTAACCGGGTATCCATTCAAAATAGGAGATGTTTTCAGTATTTACAGCAACGAAGCCACAGATGCCAGTGACACGGCTATTTATAAAAAATATTATTATTACCTGTATGATATTAAAGTTAAAAGTGCAGGTTGTCCGTCCGCTTCAAGGCAGGCGGTAGCGGTTACCAAGCCTGTTATAACCCAAAATGGTACTGCTCTGAATTCAAGCTTGCCGGCAAACAACCAGTGGTATTTGAATGGCCAGCTGATACCCGGCGCTACCGGCACAAGCTATACGCCCAAACAAAGCGGTAATTACCAGGTTGCGCTGGTGGCTTCGACGGGCTGTACGGTACTATCAGACAACTATGTATACGTAATGGCTGGCGGCGCGGCAGCCGGCAAAGGAGACATCGAACTGGTTGTATATCCTATACCGGCCGGTACACAGCTGCATGTATTTTTCTCAGCCAAAACCAGTAATAATTTAACGCTGTCGCTAATAAACCCGGCAGGTCAAACGGTATATTCCAGCAAGCAAACTATAGCGGCCGGCAATTTCAGCACGGTGGCCGATGTTAGCTACATGCCGCCCGGCACCTATGTGCTAAAAGTTCAGCTTGGGCAAAAAGTTTATGCGGTGAAGGTGATAGTAGTGAGGTAGCGGGAGTCAGTAAAGTCGGAAAGTCTGGAAGTCAGAAAGACGCTGCTAAAGCGGGGATAGTTTATCCCGTTACTTACTTCTTTTATCTTTCGGACTTCACTGACTTCCCGACTTTCGGACTAAAATGTGTACTTCAATCCCAATCCCGGCGCTATGTCAAAGAAAGGGCCGGTAGCCAGTTCGGCACGCGGGTTGAGGTCGAGGCTTACAGCTATAGGGGATTGCGGAATCAGGTATTCCAGCCCTAAAACACCGTCGATGCCCAATAAAATGTGGCTATCGGTGTATAATTGATCGTCTCCATTAAAACGGCGGTAGATGCCTTTGCCTTCAGCTCCGATATGAACGCCCGCGCCATAGTAAAATTTCAATTCCTTTACGCCGAAAGCCACCTGGTGAAACTCATACAAGCCGGTAATTACCACGCCATGTGCACGGAAGCCCAAAAGGCCTTCGATGGCGACATCGGGCGTAGTGAAGTATTTGCCGGAAAAGCCATTTTCGTAACCCCCGAATTTAAGACCGACGGCAGCTTTGTAGTCCTGGGCCTGTGAGCGTGTGCTGAGCAATAAAAATGCAGCAAAGATGAGCGAGCAGCTAAGTAATTTCTTCATTCGATAAATTGTTTTTTCAAAGGGTGATGAAATAAATAACGGCTTTAATACCGTGTAATATTTCATAATATGTAAAGCAAAATAACGGCAGAAATGATAATTTATTGGAATTTGGGTAAGTAAATATGCCTGGCGGCTTAACAATAGATTGATTTACAGGGTTAAATATTTAAGATAGATTTAATATACAGCTGAGTTTAACCACCGAGGTAAAGAGAAGGCGTAGAAGAAGCGGAGAAAAGTATCGTTTCTGCTAGCAGATTATTCAAATAATGCTGATGTTTCAAATACTTGAATAATGGTACCGGAAATTAATAATTGCATCTTTGTTTTAGAAATATCAAAAAATAGTTATGACAACTATAACATTTCAAATACCAGATAAGGAGGTTGACGCAATATCTCAACTTATAAATAAAAAAGGCGGGACCTTATTTGTTGCAACCAAAGACAAGCTATCAAAAAAAGAGCAAGCCTCGTTGAACCGGGCATTAGATGAAGCGCAAAAAATAAAATCCGGCGAAGCAAAGGCACTTAATTTTGACGACCTTTGGGATGAATAATTTTGTTCAATACTCTACAGAGTTCAAGCGTAACCTCAAACCACTTTACAAAAAATATCCTACTATAAAGGAAAGCTTAAAGGATTGCAGAAACAGCTTGCAAAAAAACCTTACCTGGGAGATGCTTACGGTGACAAGATTTATAAAGTTAGACTCGCCGATGAAAGCAAAGGAAAAGGCAAAAGCGGCGGTTTTCGTGTAATGTATTATTTACTAAGTGAGACCGATGAGGGAATAAATATACTATTACTTTCTATCTTCAATAAAAGTGAAGCAGATACTATTGATAAGAAATCTGCTGTAAGGCTCAAAGATTATATTTTAAAATCTATGGGTTTAGGTAATGATAAGAAATAGTCTCCTCGCTGTTGTCAATATATCTCCTTCCATTTTTAATTCTAAATATGATAAATTAGCCGGATTAATTATAAACCGGATGAACCGCCATTTAATGTCGCCTAAGTTGTTGCTGTTGTTGCTTTGCTGTGCCTCGTTGCATTTGTTTGCCCAAAGTCCCGCAGCCAAATCTGCTAACGGCCCTTATCGCAATGGGATGGTAGTATGCGCTACGCCCGATGCATCGAAAGTTGGGGCTGATATCCTTAAAAAAGGCGGTAATGCGGTGGATGCGGCAGTTGCCGTGCAATTCGCACTGGCGGTAACGCATCCGGAAGCGGGCAACATCGGTGGTGGTGGCTTTATGGTTTATCGCTCTGGCAAAGGTAAAACCAACACCCTTGATTTTAGGGAAAAAGCCCCGGCAGCTGCAAGGGTTAACATGTACCTGGATAGCGGCGGCAATGTGATCCCCAATATGAGTTTAGCTACACACCAGGCATCTGGTGTGCCGGGTTCTGTAGACGGTATGGTTGAGGCGCATAAAAAGTATGGCAAGCTGAAGTGGGCAGACCTGGTTCAGCCCGCTATTGACCTTGCCCGCAAAGGTTTTACTATTACCAAAAAGCTGGCCGGCTCACTTAACTGGGGCGGTCCGCAGTTTAGGAAACTGAATCCGGGCAAAACCTACTTTTTAAAAGATACACCCTGGAAAGAAGGCGATCTGCTGGTACAGGAAGACCTCGCCAAAACGCTAGAGCTCATTCGTGATACTGGTCGTGATGGCTTTTATGCCGGCAAAGTTGCCGACGAGATTGTGGCCGAAATGCAAACCGGCAAAGGCATTATCAGCAAAGAAGACCTTAAAAATTACCACTCCGTTTGGCGCGATGCCATAACCGGAAAATATAAGAACTACAAGATCATCACCATGCCGCCGCCGTCAAGCGGAGGAATTGCCCTGTTGCAATTGCTGCACTCGGTGGAGAAATACCCCTTGCACCGCTGGGGTCATAACCAGGACTCCACCGTGCAATTGATTGTGGAAGCAGAACGCCGCGTTTATGCCGACCGTTCTAAATACCTGGGCGATCCGGATTTTTATAAAGTGCCTGTGGATAGCCTGCTAAACCCGGCCTATATTGATGCCCGTATGAAAACCTTTAGCTGGGATGCGGCCACGCCAAGCAGCAGCATACAGCCAGGCTCGTTTGTTGGTTACGAAAGCACTCAAACCACGCATTATAGTGTGGTTGACAGGGATGGCAACGCGGTATCCATCACTACTACGTTAAACAATGGCTTCGGCTCAAAAATAGTGGTGAAGGGCGCGGGCTTTTTGCTGAACGACGAGATGGATGATTTTAGCGAGAAACCAGGCGTACCCAATTTGTTCGGCCTTATTGGCGGCACCGCGAACAGTATACAACCCAACAAACGCATGCTGTCATCCATGACGCCCACTATCGTCACGCGTTCCGGAAAGCTCTACATGGTGCTCGGTGGACCGGGCGGCGCACATATCATTACCTCGGTTCTTCAGACGATTCTCAACGTCGTCGATTTCCACCTCAATATCCAGGACGCCGTCGACCGTCCCCGCTTCCACCATCAGTGGAAGCCTGACAGACTCGAGCTCGAGCCCGGCTTCTCACCGGATACGGTCAAACT
>Ga0105237_10003919_pt1 | contig 17436 bp, 18 predicted proteins | sample KBSC24metaG_FD_81520 | JGI IMG/M metagenome (GOLD analysis project Ga0105237, IMG submission 81520) | Corn rhizosphere microbial communities from Kellogg Biological Station, Michigan, USA - KBS C2-4 metaG | ecosystem: Host-associated > Plants > Roots > Rhizosphere > Soil | place: Michigan, USA... | reverse complement strand
CACGACGGGCCCGGGCACCGTGTCGAAGGTCTGCAATCGCGACGTCGGACTGTCCAACTACGCGTGCCGGCGCGAGCTGGCCGTGTCCGTGAAACTGATTGCCGGCCCGGCGTGCGCCGCAGGGTCCTGGTACGTCCAGGGCACGGCCACCCGTGGCGGGCCGGACCGCATGACGGTCGAAGCCCTTTGCGAGCCGGACCGCACCGACAACAAGATCAGGTTCCGCACCAACGTCACCGGCGGAGACCACCCAGCCTGCAGTTCGGGCTGGCAGGAGTTCGACCTCGACATGACACCCCCGCCACCCGGCACCGCGCCGGCCGAGGTCGTCGTGAGCCATCCGAGCTGGGACATCGCCGGATGCCGCCCAGTGCACGTCTATCAGGAAGGGCCCGGCTGCGATGGACCCCACTGCGCGAAGAACTTTCATTACTTCTACCAGATCGATGCCTTGGTGGGCGGCTTCGTGCCCGTCGCAGGAAGCAACCCGACCCGCTACACGATCAACCCAGGACCCGGCCATTGGGAGATTCCGCTCGTGTTCGAGCGGCCCGGGGTCACCCACACCGAGACCGACGCCTGGAACGACTCCTGCCCCGTTCTCGCGACCGGCGGACGGTGCACCGAAGTCGGCGCCGACCAGTGCGTTGACGGCCCCTCGACGAAGCACATCAACGGCGTCGACGTGACGCGGCCCTGCTGGGAATACGATCGCGCGCTGAGTTGCAGCGGCGGCGCTGCGGCCGACCAGTGCGCCCCGCTCGCCGCATCCGGCTGCACGGCAGCGGCCAGTACCTGCGTCAAGGTCGACGCGAGCGGACTGTGCTCGCGGTACCAGGACACCTACAACTGCCCTTCCCCGGCGCAGACGGCAACGTCGGTCTCCGGTTGTCCGTCGAACGTCTTCTGCATCGCCGGTGGCTGCTTCAACACCGCCTACACGAACGACGCAGACTTCGCCCGCTCGATGTCCATGCTCGAGGCGGCGCGGGAGGCCGGCGTGTACCTCAACGCCGACAAACTGCAAGTCTTCTCCGGCGAAGCGAACAGCTGTCGGAACCGTCTGCTGAAGAATTGCTGCTCATCGGATTCGGCCGGCGCCGGCATGACGAACCAGTCCATGTTCGGCGCCGGGTCGCGGCTGGTCTACGACGTGTTGACGAACTCGCAGAACCGGCAATTTCTCTATGGGGGTTTCCAATCGCTGGTGGCCGGTGCCGGATTCAGCGGCAGCTTCACGACGTACGGGGTGACCATCGCGGTCAACGGCACGGCCCTGCCTGCGGGCTCGACGGTGTTGTACGCCTCCAGCGCCGAAGCGGGCACCGGCGTGGTGGTCGCCTTCGATCCCTGGTCGCTGGCCATCGCAGTGATCATCTACGTGGTCATGTCGATGATGTCCTGCAACCAGGACGAGGGAAAACTCGCCATGAAGGTCGGGGCGAACCTGTGCCACGAGATCGGCGACTTCTGCTCCAGCAAGGTCCTGGGTTCGTGCCTCGAACACACCCACGGCAAGTGCTGCTTCAACTCCGTGCTCGCCCGCATCGTGAACGAGCAGGGGCGCATGCAAATCGGCAAAGGATGGGGCAGCGCCGAGACGCCGGACTGCTCGGGTTTCACCGTCGCACAGCTGCAGAGCCTCGACTTCGCCGCGATGGACTTGTCTGAGTTCTACGCCTCCATCATTCCCGTCACACCCAACGTGGGTGCCATCCAGGGAACCAACGCTTCACGCGTACCGGCTTGCTACTATGGCCAGGGAAAATGCTGATCGCACCAGCGTGCTGAGCGCCGCGCCGGCTTCTCGCGGCAACCGCTTGCTCGGCCGCGCGAGGAAGCGCGGGTTCGATCGGCGTCGAGTCGCAATCGCCGGGGCCACCGCCCTGTTCGCAATCCTGTTGTCCGTGTCGGTGCACGCGGGCCCCGCCGATCGCACGCCCACGGGAGACTTCAAGCAGCTGATGGTGGCAGCCATCGACTCGCCCACCGGCGAAGCCCACGGGACGCTTGTCGGTCCGATGGCCCGGACCCTGACGGAGCAGCTCCATGCATCTGGCCCCATCCTGATCGACGTCTCGACCGAGCGCCGCTATCGCCAGGAAGGCTGTCGCCGGCTGAAGGTGACGTTCTCGCAGGAGGGCGTGCAACTCCCCGGCCAGCCAGAGCCGCGACGACAGAGCCTCGACCTGGGCATCAACTACTGCCGTGACGGCACAGCGCCGCGGTCACTCCTCTGAGGACGGGACCATGAAACGAACCCTCGTCGCCCTCGCGCTGTCGTCCATCGCAACTTGCTTCGGCCAGGCCCATCAGGCGCTCCAGCCGGGCTCGCCGGGGGGCGCTCCCGCGCACGGCGACACTTTCTGGGGCGACAGCAACCGTGGGTGGCACTTCTACGAAGACCCTGAACCTGATCCCGAGCCGGAAGCGCTCAAGCCGCCACACGCGAAGCCGCCGCAAATCGCGCCAATGGCAACGCCAGAGGCGCGTCCGCCCGAACTCGCCGAGTTCAAGGACATGCAAGTTCGGCTGGACGAGCTGAGACAGATCGCCATCGTTCGGCCGACGGAGGCGAACGTCCGCCGGTACATGGAATTCGAGGTCCGCGTCGTCAAGCAGGCCTCGTACTTTTCGGAGGTGGCTCAGAGGATCGCCTGGGCCACGCCCGATCTCGACATGACCTTGCACGGGCGCCCCGTCAACGCGCGGGCCCTCACGGTGTTCGATCGCGACTGTATGTCCTCGCGGGCCGATACCGTCGGTGTGCTGGGCAAGGACCACGCGCTGTTCTTCTTCTTTCGAAGCGATTGCCCGTACTGCCACGCGTTCGCGCCCACGTTGGCGGCATTCCAGGCCCGCTACGGCATCCCTGTGGTGCCCATCAGCCTCGACGGCGGGATCCTGCCGGAGTTTCCGAACGCCAGAGCTGACAACGGCATCGCCAGGACGCTGCGAGTCAGCCAGGTGCCTGCCCTGTTCCTCGCCGAACCATTCACCGGAAAGATCACGCCGCTCGGCTTCGGCGTGCTGTCCGAGACGCAACTCCTCGAGCGCATCGACGCCGTGTCATCGCCCCAGGCCGACCAGATGACGCCGAGCATTCGCCGCCAGATCAGCTTGCAATAACAGGAGCAATCCATGAACAGCTTCAGTCAATGTGCCCGGAAGGCCGTCGCCATCCCTCTCTGCTGGTCGCTCATGTTGGTCCCGCCGCTGAGCTTCGGTGGCGACCTGAATGCCGAAGTCAATGCGATGTTCAACAACCTCGGCGCAATGGGCAACTACACGGCACCGGGGGCGTTTCGGGGGCAGGCCTACAACACCTATACCGGCGGCAGCCTCTACATGCGATCGCCGAACAGAACCTACCAGTTGGTGCAGGCCGCGTTTCCGTCGGCCAGCGGCGGGTGCGGCGGCATCGACATCTTCGGCGGCAGTTTCAGCCACATCTCCGGGGCCGAATTCAAGAACATGCTGAAGAACATCACCTCGGCGTTGCCCGGGGTGGCTTTTCAGCTCGCGCTCAAGTCCGTATCGCCATTACTTGGAAGCCTGTCGGAGTATTTCCAGAACATCGAAACACTGATCAACAACGCCAGGATCGGCTCATGCGAAGCCGCGAAAGGCATCGTCAGTTCGGCAGCCGAAGCGGCCGGTTTCAACGCCCAGGAAACGTGCGCGAAGTTGGCGGTGGAGCAAGGGATGGAGACCGACGTTGATGCCGCAAGGATGCGTTGCAAATCCGATCGAGGCTACGTGCTGAATTCTGCCCGGACATCTGCCGATCCGAACATCCAGCAGCAGGCGCCCTTTGTTGGCAACCTCACGTGGCAAGGGTTGAAGAAAGTCTCAGCGATTGACGACGGCACGAGAGAATTCATTATGAGTATGGTCGGAACGATTATCTATCCAGCCGACGGAGCAGCGACAGGACCGCTGCATGTCGAACCCACCATCACTGGAATTTCCCAGTTACTGTATGGTCAAAGCGACGCAAACAACGGAGCCGTCAACCTTCAAGTTCTCAAATGCAATAACTACACGGATTGTGATATTGTGACCGCACCAGATAACTATAGCCATGTGCCATTTACAAAACTGGTCGAGAACTTAATGATCTCAATTGCTACCAAAATTCAAGACAGAACGCCCATACCGAATCCGTCGCCCGAGATTGGGTTCGTCAATCAAACGAGCTTACCAGTCTGGAAAATGATGTCCATAGGAAGCACTATTCCTAGCTTGGGGATGGCTGACGCCATGATTGCCGAATACAGGGACGTCATTGCCGCTGACTATGCCTATAACTTTCTCGACCAAAACATACGATTGGCGATTACGGCATTGAACGAAAATTGGAGATTGGACAAGGAGCAACAAGACGGTCTGGCTGAGGTCAGGAATCAGGCCATTTCGCGCATGGCCCTGATCTCCCAAGAGAGGCAATCGGCTTTCGCCAAAAAGACTTCGGTGGCATCAGTCATACAAGGGCTAGAAGGACTGGAGCGCGAGTTGCGAGCGAATCTTCCCCAGCATGTCATGGACATGCTGGGTCAAGGAAGCTACGTATCTCACTAAAGTCTTTGCGGGGGCTTCAAGCAGGAGTAGACGATGTACGAGATATACGCATATCAAAACTCAGCCTCGCTATTCGGAATTTTCAACGCCGTTGCAGCAATGTTGGGCGCCGAAAGCTATGTCGCGTCGCTTGCGGCAGCTGCCTTCTGTGGGTTCTTTGCCTCCGCAATTGCCTACTGCTTCGCCCCAGAAAAACTGCACGGCTGGAAGTGGATTGGCACCGTAGTTCTGGTTTACTCAGTACTCTTGGTTCCCAAAGTGACTGTGGGTATCGTGGACAAAACCGGTGGTGGACCGGAGCAAATCGTGAGTAACGTCCCTTTCGGCATGGCATTTTTCGGATCTCTGACCAGCACCGTTGGAAATTCGCTCACCGATGTATTTGAAACTGCTTTCCAAGCATTGCCCGGACCTGCAGGACAATCACCGCAATTGTCTTACCAACAGGGTGGGTTGGCATTTGGGAACCGGCTGGTAAGAGCCACGAGCGGATCATCCTTTACAGATCCCGCCCTAAGGACGGATGTCATCAACTTCATCCTCAATTGCACGATGTACGACCTCGCTGACGGCACACTGGATCCAAAGCTATTCTCGATATCGGACGACATTTGGGGCCTGATGAATTCCCCCAATCCCGCCAGATTCACGCCGGTTGCGGCTCCGACCGGATCCGTCCTCACCACCTGTCCAGTTGCCTACACATCGATAAACGGGCGCTTGCCGGTTCAGATCAACACAATCCAAGCGCTTTTGGCCGGGAAGCTGAATCCGACGATGCCAGCGGCAATGGCTGTTTCCGCGATCGCGGGCCAGATCGAGCAGGCCTATATCAGAGATCAGATCTCTGCAAGCTCAATTGCAGCCGCGGACATCATCCGCCAAAACGCGTTCATCAATGCCCTCAATGACGCCTCGAAGATCCAGGGCCAAAGGTCGAACGATCCGACTTCCCTTCTGGCTGGACTCGCAAGGGCCCAGGCAACGGCACAACAGAACGCCGCGTGGATCAACGGTGCGAAACTGGCCGAGGAAGCGCTTCCCATTGTTCGAAACTCTATTGAAGCTGTTACTTATGCGGTGTTCCCCCTCGTCGTGCTTCTGTTGCTTCTGACCAATGGTCGAGAAACCTGGATGGCATTGAAGGGATATCTTGGGGTTCTTATCTGGATCCAGCTTTGGCCGCCCTTGTACGCGATTCTGAATTACATGGCATCCATCTATTTTCAGTTTGACATCTCAGCAGCCGCTAACGTCGGGGGAGGTGTGAAGGCCCTTGCGCTACAGACCGCATCTTCAATCTATTCCAGTGCCGTTTCGGGCGAGGCAGTTGTAGGGTCGCTGGTCATATCCATACCGATCATAGCTTGGCAAGCAATGCGCCGATTCGAATCATTCGGATCGTCAGTCACCGAAGGACTCAGGTCGCTACAGCAAAAGGTAGACTCTGATACTTCGTCGGCAGTTTCTGGAAATACGCAACTGGGTGTACTGTCCATGGACCAACACACCATCAGTCCCTCCGCATCAAGCGCCTGGGTATCGCGCAATCAAAATGTCAATGGCGACTGGTTTACCCATGACGGCCTGGGACGATTGGCGGTCGAGAAGCTCCAGAACAAAGGATTCGCCGAGCACACGGTGTCCTTGCGGACAACCCAGGAACATGTTGACGCTGCATCCCGCAGCGCCGAGGCCGCGCAAAGCGAGGCGATCAGTGCCGTCTCTCAGCAAGGCGCAGTCTTGGCGGAGGCCTTTACCAGAGCGTCGCGATCGGCGGTTGGCATGCGAGATTCCACGGGCGTCAGCACAAGTAATTCGGAAGAATCCGGCAAGGACTTGGCAATAATCAATAGCGGAATCGAAAGCATCCAGAATTCCCTTAAAGTCGACCAACAACAGGCAGCAAATATCTTCTTTTCGACCGGCCTCCGCGGAAGCGTCTATGGCAACTACGAGCTGAAGGCCCGCGCCGGCACCCCAAGCTGGCTGCCGGCAGGAATCGAAGCAAGCGGCACTGCGGGCGGCGGCATCACATTTGACACCGGCGCCGGAATGAATCGGAACTACGGCAGTTCATTGGCATCGTCTGATCAGCATACCAGAGGTAACATAACTTCCGAGCAACTGAGCGCGGTGAAGCGATTCCAAGACCGGCTAAGCCACGATTCGAACTATGTCCGAACAATCAGCGGCGACGACGCGACTGCCCGAGACGTTTCTTCACGCCTTTCAACATCCTCTTCACGCGCACAGCAAGCGGAGGCCAGGTTTGCTGAGCGTTTCGGTCGAGCCGAGGAAATTCGTAAGTCTTATCAGCAAGGCGAAGCACTGCAGGTCAACCTAGCGGCTGATCCGAGGTTTCAGGGGTTTCATGAGCAGATCTCGGAACAGATACGCCTACACGGAGGGAAAGAAAGTCAAGCTCTTGCCGTCTGGTTCTCGTCCGAATTGGCGCGCCGGGGAATCAAGAACAATCAATTCTTTGACGATGGCTCAGCGGTTCCAACCAGCTTCACAAGTGTTCGTGAGCAATATCGCTTGGAATCGAACGATCCGAGGTACACGGCCAACGGAGTCACTGATGCAAAGGCCGCGGCCGACGCCAAGGTCAAACGCTCAGATCTGCCCCCCGTTCCAGTGGAGCGTAGCGCGCCCCTCCATCCTAGCGGGATCCGTCAAGAAGTTGAATCCGCTGGTAGCTTCGATGCCGGCGGCGCCGGCCTTCTACATGATCGACCGAATGCTGCCGAGTTCGAGCGAAATCACAAGATTACGCACGGAACTTCCGGACAGATCGGAACTAAAGAATCCCTCCTGGCCGGTACTGCAGCTCAGGTTGTTGACGATGCCAAGAATACCATTGACAGCGGTATAGAATTGGGAGATCGGCCATTAATGTTTTCGACGAAGCCAAAAATCCCGCCACGCAGCCCTTAGTTGTCATGGCAGATCAGTCGATGTTTCTGGGAAGCCCGTGAAGAGCCCGCCAAACTGGGTCACGCCAATGCCAGTTATCACTGCGCCGATCGACGACGCTGGTATCTTTCATCTTTGTGGGAGCGTTGAACGCTTCTCGGTTACCAAGCACGCGGAAAAGCATGACACCGACTAAGACCGGGCCCGCCATAGCAGCCCCCGCTATACAACCAATCAAAGACATCCCCAGAGCAATTGCTGGAGGCAGGTCCACAGCTATTGCGGCGCCCAAAACGGCACCGAGAAACGCGAATAGAAGAACCACCTTCATACTTGGCCTTTCATTACCGGGCAGATGTTGTTGTGGTCGCCACACTCATTTTTAGGTTCGCCATGGAGCGTTGTCAACGCGATCCAGCATCAGACACCAGCACAGCCACCTGACATTGCGGCGTCTCTTCGCCGCATCTGGTCCGAGCAACGCCCGGGGCGACGTTCGTTAGTCGGATCGAGCATCGACGGTTCTACGCTCAGGTCGGCCGCGTAGGTGGACTGGGTGTCAGGTAGCCAGTCGTTTGCTAGCGCGAGCAGGTCCTTGGGGCGTCCATGATGAACTTCTACCAGCGACGACAAATGCGCTTCCGCAATTGACATCGGTAACCCTCGCACCATACTTGCAGGACGGCGCGACTGCGGACAGTCGTCGTAACAGCGGAGACGAACAATGGCAAACTGGCTCGTGACTTTGGGCGGCTGGCTAGTTGCTGCAACGACGGTCATTTCCATGAACGTGTACGGCGCGTCATTGGCTAACGGCAAGGCCACTGACGAGTCGGTGTGTGACATGACTCCGAACACAACAGGCCTGATTGCGCGTTCAACGCTAATACCGGCGGATAGCCCTGCGCAGATTCAGACAGATGTTTATTTTCGCCTGAGTGCTCGCTTCGTTTCTGACCATTGCTCAGATGGCCAGGTGCTTATATTGGGAAGCCGGACTGGTGATTCGATCGATCAAGCAGTATTGACAAAGCTCGCGAACCTGGCCTGCGTAGTTGCTGATGTTTCGCGAGTGGAAACGACAGCCCGCGGGTTTGGCACTAGCGTTGTTCATGGATACGAATTGCGCTGCCGCATCGCAAGAACACGTGCGCTCAGGGATGAGCTTTCCCAGTTGGAAGCTGCTGAGCCGACATCCTCGGTCGTTGCAAGGGTCCAGAACCCTAAGGCTGCCGCAAAGGCGCAGCCAAGCACCAGTCCATCGTTGACGCGGAGGGATTGCGACAAGATGACCCTCGCGACGACGATCATGGGCGGCGGCCCCTGTCGATGACGATTCGGTAGATGCAGTAGGGGCTGCCTGATGCTGTACGAGGCACGCTGATATACCCGGCTTCGCGCATGCACGCCCGGGTAGCGCAGGCTGACAAAACCTGGCATCCGTCGATCGGATGGAAGACCTTCGTCTCCCGCGCGTGTTTCGGGACGTCGCCACTTCGGCAAAGTTCTACTTCGGCATTTGCGGTCGCTGTCAGCCGCTTTGAGCGCTATCGTCATTTCCGAGCCAATCGACGCGGCCACCTACAGGGACCGACTGAACTCCGAAAGAAGTTGCCACGTGGATGAGAACCGCGGCAATCCAAGGCTTGGCGGCCCATTTTCGGTGTACGCGCCGCTGGCTTCGGCGCACGACCCATCCGGAGATCACGATCATGTCAAAAGAAGCTGCACCCAGCCCCAGGATCCGCCCGGACGCCGAGACTGAAGAACCCGGTCACGCTGAATTCCTCGTCGGACTTCTTCGCGAGATGCGAGGGCAGCGCGAATGGTTCTGCGAGGCGCAAGAGCGCGCATCCAACGAAAGGAAGGCCGAACGACGTTGGCGCATGACATTTCAGGCCCTGGTATTCGGCTTTCCCCTCCTGCTTGGAGTCTTTTACTTCCTATTCTTTCTCAGCTCGGCTGGATTCCGCCCGGGTCCATTCGGCGACGTGATCGGGGTCGTGAGAATAGAGGGAGAGATCGCCGCCGGCAAAGTTGCATCGGCCGACCGCGTGATCCCTTCTCTCGAGAAGGCCTTCGAGAACCCCAACGTGACGGCCATCGTGTTGTCAATCGACAGCCCGGGCGGCGCGCCTGTGGAATCCGAGCGAATCAACAACGCCATCGAAGGACTGCGGAAGAGGCATCCGAAACCTGTTGTAGCCGTGATCAACAACCTCGGTGCCTCAGCTGCATACATGATCGCCATTCACGCGGACAAGATCGTCGCCGGCAAGTACAGCTTGGTTGGCTCGATCGGAGCCGTGATGGCGCCTTGGCAACTCGACCGCGCACTGACGCGCGTCGACGTCTCCCAGCGGGTCTACGCCTCGGGGCGACTCAAGGCCTTCCTCAATCCCTTCACGCCGGTAACCCCCGAGGTCGACGCCAAAGCCCACAGTCTCGTCGATGAGCTCGGAGGGGCCTTCGTTGCCGAGGTGAAGCAACGCAGGGGAAACACACTCAAATCAGGCGTTGATTACGGGACCGGCGAGATCTGGGATGGCGCGCAAGCAAAAGAGATCGGTCTGGTCGACACCATCGGCACGATCGATGAGTACGTTCAGAATACATGGGGACTCAAGAGCTATGACTTCGGCCCCTCCCACGAAGCGCTGCAGTTGTTCGCCAAGACAGTCGGAGACGGCGTCGGCGGGGCGGTCGCCGAGGCGCTCAATCCGATCCCTTCGGTGCATTAGCCAAGATGCTTGCCGTGTAGGCATCAACGGGAGTCACACCTCCCGGTCACCGAATTCGTCCTGGCATCGACAAAGATGCGCGCAGCCGACACAGAGTCCGGTGCTGCGAGCTGGCATCAGGCGGACAGCACGACGCTCCATGATGACCTGTCGTCGGCGCTTCAATGCGAGCACCTCATCGAGTCCAAGCAGCTGAGTTGGCAAGACACGGCGCTTCCCGGTTGTGGCGTGCTGAACGAGCACGTACGCGTCGATCGACACGGGCTCGCCGATGACCTCGCTGAGTGCGATCCGCTGAACCGAAAGCTCGATCACGTCAGACCGGTAGACCACGAAGAATCGACGCGTCTTGTATTCGACGAGCGTCAGTGTGCCGTCCTGCCGGTATGCGCGGTCCAGCCTCGCGACGAGACCGTACCGATGTGAACGGAACGTCTGCTCGGAGAATGCGAGTTCCGCATGCCGAAGTGCCAGCGGGCGCCACGATTCACCGCTCCCTCGGCGAAGCCGGCCCAGCCTACCCCACGCGATCGCCGCGAGAAGCCCTATGGCAACGACGATGGCGACTTCAGTCATCTTGCGGCCTGAGGCGTTGTCGAACCAACATGGCCGCGAGGCGCGCTACGGGACGTAGGGCACGCGCAAGCATTCGCTGGCATCGGGGCCGGCCTCCAAGCCATCCGCACAACATAGGCGACCACCGGTAGTACGCGAACACGATCCTCCGCCCGACAAAGGACCGACGCAGGAAGAGATCCCGGAACGTTCGCAGTGCCCGCGTGTCGTCGCAATCGCCAAGCACCAGCGTCGCTATGAAGCAGCGCCCTTTCTTGACGCTGGCCTGCGCGATACGAACCCCTTCCTCGTGGAAGGCGGCGTGCCCGCAATCGCCTCGATCTCGAGCCTCTTGCTGGGATCGAGTGACAGTCAGACCAAGCAGATCGTCGAACGCGACCTGCCTTTCGCAGAATCCGAGCCGGGCGAGCTCGCTCGCGCTCACGTAGTCCCGCCCACGCTTGCGCTTCACGTCACCCCCTCTGACATCTCGCGCTTCATCCGCCTCCCCACTCGAGCATGGACCCGACTGAGTCGGTGACACCACGGTTCATGGTCTCCAACGAATCGACCATGGCTTGCGCTCCGTTCGCGGAGACGGCCGCTAGAGTGCGGTTGGAGCGCTCCCACAAAAGACCCTTGGCGGCCAGGTCCTTCAGCCTTCTTGTTCGCCGGCGCGGCTCGTTGATGGCTGCAAGTGCGATGTGCAATTCGGGCGTTTCATCACGAGCAATGGTCAGCTTCATCTTGATGTCGACGTCTCCCTGGACGTCATTCATCACGATTCTCGGGTGCTTGGGCACGGAACGTTCGCGCCCGGGCCCGCAAATAGATCCGGGCGCTCGAGAACATACTTTTCGCCCATCAGCTGAAAGCCCCGCACGTTGGCGTACTGCGGCTCGACCACGTCGTGAATGGTGTGCTTCGGAAAGTGCCGCCTGATCGCCTTCCGGAACAAATATGCGCCGCCGCCGACGAGCACGATGTTTTCGACGTCATGCGTCCCATCCATGCGCTGGATCATGGCAAGGACGGCTTGGTCAGCGATCTTCTGTACGACCTTGTCGTAGCGTTTGAGGTCGTACTCCTCTTGGTAGATCCGAAGAGGCTTGCCGGTTCGCAGCGCCACATCGATCGCCTCCAGGCGGCGGTACTCCTCCTGGATCTCGGCTCCGATCCGCGCCGCAATGGCCATCAGCACGTCAGACACGCCTCTGGTGACCGAGTGACTCATCTTTGCGATCACCTTCGTTCCTTGCGTCACCAGCCAGTCGAACGTTCGTGAACCGACGTCGATCACCAGGCTCGTGCCCTTAGCAATCGATGCCTGGCCGTTCCTCGTCGCATAGTCGAACAACGCCCCTTGGGGTTGAGCGACGACAAGCGTGCGTCGAACCTCGATCCGCCTCCTTTTCCCCAAGTCGAAGGTTCCAGTCATCGCCTTTTCCAGCGAAGTCCGTTTCGAGCCGTACTGAGCAACGGGCAGTCCCAGCACCAGGAGGTCGACCGTGTCCACCTTCATGTAATGCAGGGCTCCGGCGGTGAGGGCGCGATACTCCGGCGTCTCGGTGTAGTCGTCGTGTAGTTGACGCGGGCGGTATCGATCGGCTGCCAGTTCGACCTCCGGGCCGACCTCGTAAAGCAGCCCGTCGACCGGCACCAACGCGGTCTTGCGTTTTCCCCCGATCGGGTCCGTGCCCTTGTCTCCGAGGTCGAAGAAGGCGAGCGAAGGAAAGCCACTGCAATCGACAGCACCGTTTGCCGACGCGGTGACGAACTTGGTGGCGCCGAATCCGACGTCGATGGCACGTACCGTGATTCCCATGGGCTGCCTCTCTGATCCCGGTGAGTTGAATACCCGAGCTTCCTGGCGTTCCGATGCGCTGGCAATCGGAAAGGCCTGCGGCGCAGGCCCGAGAAGTGGAGTCGTTGGGCCCCCTGAGGTCCGCTCGAGGGGACCGTTCGCGTACGGCATCGACCGCCGCACCGCGGACTCGGGACGCTCAAAGTCCCCTCACGAGGCCCTACCCGCCGATCCTTTGCAGGCTGCCGGCGACGGTGATCCGTTCGCTGGTTCGCGGTCGAGTCTGGGTTCCAAACTAGAGGCAAGCAAAATCCTCTGTCAACCCGCGCCATTACTCACTCTGGGTCTCGATTCAAAACTATCGAGCGCTCAAGCGCACATTTGAATTGCCGAGCGCAACCCTTGACATCCGCCGCACGGTCGGTGTCAACTTCGGATCGAGCCTTGTGTGCCTGCCACAAGAAGTCGCTTCAACTGCAGGCCGGATGCTGACCCGACTCGATCGGTGCCGAGATACAGCCGTTAGCGGTCGTGACCCGCCCCAGCCGCCGGCTCCTCGAGAGCCGATTCCGCGCCAGACGCGGAGAGCCCTTTTTGCACATCGTTCCGTTCATCGGAACCCTATCCGTCTCCCTTTCCGCCTCTGAGCGAGCGGGAGGCAGCGTGCGCTGCCACTGAGCCGCGCCTGACAAACCCGAGCCTTCGTCGACCGCCCTTTGAGGCGACTGCGTGTTTGCGCCCCAATGGGGTGGGACACGTGAGGTCAAGACGCGGCCCCGATCTCGGCTGGTGGTAGGGCGAGCGTCCAACGGGAAGCACCGGGAACATCGACCAACAGAACACCCAGATGACCTGGAAGGCGTTCAGCACCCGACGAGGTGTTGATGCCTGGCACCGCAAGGTGCGCGGGGGTGACCGTGCGGAAACGCGCGTCACTTACCTGGTCAGTTTTATTTAAGACAACCAGCAGCCTCTTTGGCTGCGAACCATGGACGCATCCACGCGGCATCGAGGTCTGCGCGTGGCTGCTCTCTTTCGACCTCGAACAGACGCGCTCGATCGGAACGCCGGCGCTGTCTTTGTCTCGCCGCGTCCCACCCTTTCAACGATCGCCCTGGCTCGAGCGGTCACGATCTGGAGCCTCTATGTCAGCCACCCAACTGCCGCGGCCGCACCCCGCCCGAAGCGCGACCGGCGAGCCGTCCGACCCCGACGTCATCCTTGCCTCGCTGCCCGTCGGCACGCCGGACTACATCCGCGTGCTCGGCGCGATCTTGCAGTTGCACAACCACGAGCACAGCGCCAAGCACAAGGGCGTGTCCTTCAAGACCATGCTCGACCGTCAGCGCTTCCTTGCCAGCTTCTTCCGTGAGCTGCGACGTCAGACGCGCTACGCCGGTGTCGACCCTCGCCAACTGGCCAACCGCCACATCCAGGTCATCGTGACGCGCTGGCTGGCACGCGGCCTCGCGACGGCGACCATCCACAACTACCTCAGCTTTCTGCGCACGTTCGCCGGCTGGATCGGCAAGCCGGGTATGGTGCGCGAGCCCGAGTACTATGTCGGCGCCGATTCTCCGCATGCCCATCGATCCGAGGCCGCAACGCAGGATCACAGTTGGACAGCTAGCAACGTTGACATTCAGGCCAAGATTGCCGAGATTGCGAAGTTCGACAGTTGGGTCGGAATGCAACTCGAACTCGAGGTCAGCTTCGGACTGCGCGGCAAGGAGGCGCGTCACCTGCGTCCACACAGCGCCGTCATTCCATGCGAAGCTGCCGACACGCGCAATGCAGCGGCATTCCCGGAGTGCCAGACCTTCCTGCGGATCAGTGCCGGTTCCAAGGGCGGTCGCCCGAGGGACGTGCCCATTGCAACCAATGCTCAGCGTGCGCTACTGGAGCGCGTGATGAAACAGGTGCCCCCCGGGGGATTCGTCGGTCGCCCCGATCTCACGAGCATCCAGAACCAGGCGCGCTTCTACTATGTCATCCGCAAGTTCGGCATCTCGAAGGCGGACCTCGGTGTCGTGTCGCATGGATTACGACACCAGTACGCCAACGACCACTTCGAAGCGGACGCCGGCGGACCTTCGCCGGTGCGGGGCGGAACTGTTCTACCTCCGGGCAACGAGCAAGCAAGAAAGCGGATCTCACGCGTGCTCGGTCACAATCGCGGCAGGGCGAGTTCGTGCTATTTAGGCAGCGATGCTGGCATCCCGGACACTGCCAACGATCCTGTTGCCTGATCCGGTGCAACCAAGGGTCCGACAAGAATCCGCGGACCGCTTGCGGTGGCGGACCGTGCCACTCTTGCTGACGATCTGCCGGCCCAACTCCTCGGCCGCCCTGCAAATCGATACGCATGCTGCGACACCGTCAATTGCGGGTCCACCCCTTGGTCGCTCCCTACCGATCAAGCCGTGGCAGCCTCGCTCACGGAGCGGCGTTGCCCGGCACTACAGATGCGCCGAGGTCTCGATAGTCCTTCCAGCGCCGGGTATCCCCTGCCGCAGCCACTCCAGGGCCGCCGCAGCCGGCTCCATGCTCTGCCAGCGCGGCTCCTTCCAAAGGGCTTCAGCCAAGTTTTCGAGGTCCGCGCGATCCACGCGAGGCCATTGCTCATGCAGTTGCTGGGCGCACTTGAAAGCCCACGTTTCGGCGTTCATGCTCTGCCTCTTCGATCCGTCGTTGATGGACAGCCATCCTAGCCCCGTACTGGATGCATGTACAGTATCGACGTGCAACGACGCCTTCATGGCGACTCATGTTGCGAAGCGCCCGCGCAGCGCGGTATTGATCCCTGGAGAAGGACGATGAAGATATTTTGGCGAACTGTGTGGCAGGGACAAGCCATCGTGGTCTATCGCGACGACACACAAGTCGACCGCCTCGATGCATCGCAGATCGAGCGAGTCGTTCTGGTGCATCGGGGCTCGGGCAACGCGCCGGGCGATGTGGTGCTGGCGCTGATCGAACTCGAGAGTGAATGCTTGATTTTTCCAGCCGAGACCGGTATCACGGGGCCGGTGAACTTCGAGCGGCAGGCGTTCTGGACCGAACGGGCTTGCGTGTACTGGGTCGCCGAACGTCGCGCACCTCTACCGCGTCGGATGCGCCGGGGGTCGTGGGTCCTGCCGTTCGCGCCGGAGTTCATGCGCGTGCCTCGTGCGCAACTTGCCGGGCGGATCGAACGCTGGCCCCTGCAAGGCCCCCAGACCTGGGAGCAGCGCAAATGGCAGTTCATCGCTGACAGGCAGCCGTTTGCATCGAAGGACGACAGTCACTTGGGAAGCTGACCCCAAACTGCAGGCGCTCTCTCGAATGCCGAACGCATGCGTGGACATCGGCACCAGGTGGCTCAGCTCGCATCTTCTAGCGCGCACCCCGCCACCTCACCGGGCCGCACAGCCGTGAGCATCAGCAGCCGGAGCGTATGCAGGGTGTGGGTGTCACCCTCGTAGGCCAACAGCTTCGCCAAGAACTCTGGCAGTTCGCGCTCCGTCAGCGCTGGGCGATGCTGCACCTGCCGAGGCCTCAGCACCTCAGACGCCATCAAGTCGATATCGGATGGGTGTCGATGCGATGGTGAATCACCGCGTACCGGAACGCTGACTTGACCCGCTGCAGCACGCGAGCGGCCATTTCGCTGGCGCCGCGTCGTTCGCCTTCTGGACGGCGACATGACATCGCGCGCCGTGATGCTGGCCCTGGGCCGGATACCGAGCTACGGGAAGATGCCAGCAAGCAGCGTGAGCGTTCCCGATCGATCAGCCAGCGAAGAGGCCTGCTGTGCCGCGGAAATTCCCCGATGGCGCCTCTCGCATCGAGCGACGTACGCGTGCAGGTTCGAGCGTCTTCACGTCCACCGGCTGGAAGCGCGACGGCGAAGTGTGCCAGCGGTTCCGCCACGGGCCGACGGGCACAACGCACGCGGGGCGAGTCGAGACCTCGTCCCCGAGGATGCTCGAGAGCCAATGCAGTCGAGGTCGCAGCCGCGTTCGTCGACATCGTCGCCCCGTTGCGAGCCAATCCGTGCAGCGCTTCTCGCTTCACGAGCGACACCCCCTTGAAGTAGGCATAGCGTGGGGGCGTCGTGCTGCCTAACCTTTGTGCAGACGAGAGCACTACGCGGCATCACCAACAACCCACCGGGGGCCTCGAAATGACGGCTTCGACGACGAACTCGCACCAGACATCGTGCTACGAATTGCGCTTCCGATCGCTCTTCGACGAAGGCCGAGGCTATGCCTTCCCATGCGATGCCCTTGGGCACGTCGACATCGACGCACTCGGCAACCGAGCCCGCCTGAACTATCTTTATGCGCGGACCGTCGTAGGTCGCGAGTTCGCCACACCGGCCGTCCACTTCAGCGACTTGCACTGAGCCACCACGCGAAGCCCTGGCTCCGCGGTCGCCGCCGCCAGCACGTGGGTAGCGGATCATTCGATCGCCAGGGAGCGAATCCTGTTCGAACCGAACGCCGAGATCGGCCGCGTTGACCGTGGAGTCGCGCGCACCGCTCTGTCGGCAATGACGAGCCCTTCTGTGCTCAGGCCGCCAGCGGCAGGCGCAACGCCGCCTCGTTCTCGTCGACGAGCTCGGCAAACGACTGCAGATCAGCCTCCATGCGAGCGATGAACTCGCCGTCCCGCTCGACACGCTCGATGAAGAGGTCCTTGCCGACTGGCGCGAGGCGGGGATCGAACATCACGAAGTCGATCCAGCGACGCCCGGTGATCCACAGACCCATCTGCATCTGGTGCATGTAGTCCGAGAGGTCCCGGGTGCGCCACACGGCGACGACGGTCAGCGGCGACAGCGGGCATTTGATT
>Ga0105237_10003917_pt1 | contig 17439 bp, 15 predicted proteins | sample KBSC24metaG_FD_81520 | JGI IMG/M metagenome (GOLD analysis project Ga0105237, IMG submission 81520) | Corn rhizosphere microbial communities from Kellogg Biological Station, Michigan, USA - KBS C2-4 metaG | ecosystem: Host-associated > Plants > Roots > Rhizosphere > Soil | place: Michigan, USA... | reverse complement strand
GTTCTTTTTCCAAACGCTTTATCTCATCTTCATACCAAAACATTATTCGCGTTTTAAACAGTAAGGACTAAAAATAATAAAAAAGCCCCGCGGACGTGCGGGGCTTGGGCTCCTGAGGCTGGGCTCGAACCAGCGACCCTCTGATTAACAGTCAGATGCTCTAACCGGCTGAGCTACTCAGGAGTGTCGTTTTCGATTAGAGTGTGCAAAAGTATAATTTCTGAGGTAATTTCGCAATATTTGCCACAAAAAATTTAAAAATCTTTTACATGAGCTTAATAGTTATTGGTTCTGTTGCCCTGGATGATATAGAAACCCCCTTTGGAAAAGCAGATAAAATTGTAGGCGGCGCAGCGCCATTTGCCTGTCTGGCAGCATCTTATTTTTACGACAAGGTAAAGCTGGTGGCCATAATAGGTCACAATTTTCCGAAGTCAGAAATAGGTGTTTGGCATGACCATCATATTAACACAGACGGCCTTCAAATTGATGAAGACAGGGAAAATTTTTATTGGTCGGGTAAATATCATACGGATATGAACAGTCGGGATACGTTGGAGACCGGTTTAAATGTATTGGAAGATTTTGACCCTGTGATCCCAGATTCATACCAGGATTGCGAATATTTGTTATTGGCGAACTTAGCGCCATCAACACAGCAAGCTGCTATTAAACGCTTAAAGAAGCGTCCGAAGCTTATTGTAATGGATACCATGAACTTTTGGATGGATATTGCGCTGGATGATCTGATGCAAACGCTTAAAATGATCGATGTGTTGACCATAAATGACGCCGAGGCACGGCAACTATCCGGAGAATATTCATTGGTAAAGGCCGCAAACAAGATATTAACCATGGGGCCAAAATACCTGGTGATCAAAAAGGGCGAACATGGTGCCCTGCTATTTGGCGAAGGCAAAATTTTTTCGGCACCTGCACTGCCTCTGGAAGAGGTATTCGACCCAACAGGAGCCGGGGATACCTTTGCAGGCGGATTTATTGGCTACATGGCTAAAGTTGGCTCTGTTAATTTTAACAATATGAAAAACGGCCTGATCTATGGATCGGCGCTGGCATCATTCTGCGTGGAGAAATTCGGAACTGAAAAATTGAAAAATTTAACTAACGACGAAGTAGCCCAAAGGGTACAGCAGTTTGTAAGCTTATCAAGGTTTGAAATAGGCTGATTGAGCAATGCGGAATGCCAAATGCGGAAATGAAATAATTACTTCCGCATTTGACATTCCGAATTCGCATTTATAACAATCTTCCTATTGGCTCATAGTGATCAAACACCCATTCGTCATGCGGGGCGTCGGCTAACTCATGCGTGAGGTCCTGCCCTGCCCAATGTTCGTAATGCTTGCCATTGCGCCATAAGCGGCTGCGGCTCACGTCATAGATCAAACCTTTGTAAGCGATCCATACTTCGGGTTTATCCTGCCCGTTGCGCAGGGCCAGTTGTGACTTGGTATAAACAGGCAAATCATTCATATTCGCCCTAAAGTAATTAAATTTTTTATTGGGTGCGCCAAAAAACAAAGACACCCGCCTGTAGCGGGTGTCCCTGGTATTATATATATTGAGTATAATTGTATTTAATCTTCGGCGTATACCGGTTTTTTGATGCCATTATCATAGGCTTTCAAATTTTTCTTCAATAGCTTGCGTGCTACGTGGATACGTGTTTTAACGGTGCCGATAGGGATAGTCAGATGATCGGCTATCTCGTGATATTTATGGCCTTCAAAATACATGGTGAATGGCACATAATAATCTTCGGGCAGCCTGTCCAAAGCTTTTTTGATATCATCCATTACGAACTTTGATTCGCCGCTGTTTTTGGTTGAACTGAAAACCAGGTTAGCTGAAGATATCTCTTCCGACTTGGTCACAAAACTGCTCATCTTAACAAAACGGCGGTAGTTATTGATGAAGGTATTTTTCATGATGGTATATAACCATCCCTTCAAATTTGTTCCTTCTTTAAACTTATTATAATAAGTTATGGCTTTCAACATTGTATCCTGAACAAGGTCGTTAGCATCATCGGCGTCGCGGGTGAAGTGAAGTGCGTATGACCTCAGTGAACCTGCCTGACGTAGTACCATGGTGTTAAACTCGATTGCTGTCATTCTGTTAAAATTTTGTACAGAACATTAAACAAACATAGTACCGCTTTCTAAACATGCCAAACAATGACCTCAAAAGGCTACGATAAGGAATATCGTGAGGGAATTAAGAGACAGTCATCGAATTGTCATTATAAGTATACTGAAATACAATTACTTAGGCCAATTTTTGTTACTAAAAATCCGGACATAAAGGCACTTTTACAGCCTTAAAAAAAAGATAAATCTAATTTATTACGCAAATAATTTAACTAATAATATTGACCTCTCGCTCCAACAAAACGCCAAATTTAGTGTACACACTGTCTATGATTTGCGACGACAGACTGTACACTTCTGCACCCGTTGCCCCTCCGTGATTCACTAAAACCAAGGCCTGGTTCTTCCATGTTCCGGTATTTCCGACAACCTTTCCTTTCCATCCGCATTGTTCGATCAGCCAGCCGGCGGCGAGTTTTACTAAATCATCACCTGCGGGATAGTTTACTACGTCGGGAAATTGTGCGATCAGTTTGTCGAATTGCTCCTGGCTGATCACCGGGTTTTTGAAGAAACTTCCGGCATTGCCAATAGTTGAAGGGTCGGGTAGCTTGGACACCCTGATGTGAGAAACGACTTTTGATACATCTTTGATAGTAGGATTATTGATACCGCGGTTAGCGAGTTCCTGTTCAATCGCGCCATATTTCAGGTTGATGTTCGGAATAAGCGACAATTGGAACTTTACGGATACAATGATATATTTCTCTTTCAGCCCATTTTTAAATATACTGTCGCGATAGCCGAAGCGGCAATCTTCTTTGCTAAACGTTTTAAATGACCCCGTAGCGATCTCAAAAGCGCGACAACTGCGGAACACATCTTTTAGCTCCACGCCGTAAGCGCCTATATTTTGTATGGGTGATGCTCCTACTGAACCCGGTATCAGGCTTAAGTTTTCTATCCCGGCATATTCCCTGTCGACACAAAAATTAACCAGGTCGTTCCAAACCTCGCCGGCACCTGCTTCTACAAAAACCTCGTTGTGATTGATTCGGTGTTCGATACCGCGAATGTTCATTCTTATAACCAATCCGTCAAAATCTTTAATGAACAGCATGTTACTGCCGCCGCCCAGGATAAGTCGCGGTATTTGGAGCCATTGGGGGTCCATGAACAGTTCTACCAGGTCGTCCTCGTGGTTGATCTCCACAAAATACTTCGCCGAGGCATCGATGCCAAATGTGTTAAAGTTCTTCAGCGAAAAGTTTTCGAGGATTTGCAGCATGGGTTGATTTTGGTGGCGAATTTCGGAATTTTAATTTGATTTGAGAGTTATTGAGTATTATTGTTCGCGATGAAACGACTGGTTTCAAAATACCTCGGATTGCTGACAGGCGCCTTATATGGCCTGGGATTACGCTATTTCATTTTTGAGCTACGCGATACGATCAATTTTACCGACCTGTTCTCTGTGACCTTTATCTGGATCGTGCCGTTGGTAATTGGAATAACGCCTATGCTGTTTGCAACGGATGAACAATTGCGTTCGCGAAGCTATAAAGCGTTCACCCCGCTTTTCGCCACCTTGCTATTCTTCCTTTTTTGTTTTATTACGCGCATCGAGGATATACTGTGTATACTTATTATAGCCGCGCCATTCGTTTTAGGTGCTGTGATCGGCGGACTTCTTTTTGGTGCTTTACTATTAAAATACCGCGAACGTAAAAATGTACTCTATTCTGTACTCCTGATTCCCTTCATAGCCGGAGCGATAGAAGAGCAATTCAAAATCCCATCCGGAACTTACGAGGTTAGGAACACCGTGATCATCAACAGCTCAGCTGATAGTGTCTGGAAAAATGTGGTGAGGGTGAAGGAGATTAAAGAAAATGAATACACAAAAGGCATATTCAATTATGCCGGTATACCCCGGCCTTTATATGCTGAGTTAGATCGGGATGGTATCGGCGCAAAACGGGTCGGCCATTTTGAGGGCGGGTTGATCTTTAAGGAAACGGTGAACGAATGGGAGTTGAATAAAAAGGTGTCCTTTAATATAGAGGTGATCTCCTCATCCATCAGGCAAACCATATTCGATCAGCATATCCTTAAAGGCGGTCATTTTAAATTCGTGGGTGCTTCGTACCAACTGACCCCGGTCAGTAATAACAAAACACTGCTTACGCTGTCGTCGTCTTACCAATTGGATACACGGATAAACTACTATGCTTCGGCCTGGGGCAATATGTTGCTTTCAGATTTTCAGCAGCGGTTGCTGACTGTCATCAAAAACAGGTGTGAGAAACCAGGTAAAAATCTGTAACAAGTCCGAACATACTGTGCGCTTTCGCACATTTTTATTATTTAGATTTACATTTAAATTACTCAATATCAGACATTTAAATAATTGGCACAAACTTTAACGTATTTAAGCATCAAATCAGTCGGTTATGATCAAAAATTACTTCAAAGTTGCCTGGCGCAACCTGTGGAAAAATAAGGGTTTCTCGTTCATCAACATTACCGGCCTTGCCATAGGCATGTGCGGCGCTATTTTAATTTTTGCCTGGATACAGGATGAACTAAGTTTCGACCAGTTCCATGTCAATAAGGATAATCTGTATAAAGTTTGGAACCGGAGTGCCCCCAATGGCGGTAAAATAAATACATGGGATATTACCTCGTCACCCATTGCACCGGCACTGCAACAGGAATTTCCTGAGGTTAAAAGCACTGCCAGAGTTTATTGGCCCAACGACCGCTTATTCAATTATGCGGATAAAAGCATTGTGGCCACAGGCCTCGACGTGGATAAGCAATTCCTGACCCTGTTTAGCTTTCCGATGGTGCATGGCAGCAGCGAGCATGCATTGGACGATGTAAGGGGCGTGGTATTGACAACCAGCCTGGCCAAAAAAATATTCGGGAATGATGATGCGCTTGGCAAGATGGTAAAAGTGGATAACCATGATCCGTATAAAGTAACCGGGGTGATCTCCAACCCACCCGGCAATACCCAATTCCAGTTTGATTACCTGGTGTCGCTGGCACCAAACATTGGTAAATTCGCATCAGATACCTGGGGTAATGGCTCGTATAATACGTATGTATTGCTAAAGCCGGGCGTTAATATCGACCGTTTTAATGAAAAGATCAGGACACTCATAACAAAACATGATAAAACTCAGCAATATGATATATTCCTGCACCCGGCAACAAAATGGCATTTATACTCGCGTTTTGAAAATGGCAAGGCAGTTGGCGGTGTAATAGAAACCGTAAGACTGATGTTTGCCATTGCTGCGCTTATATTGCTGATCGCCTGCATCAACTTCATGAACCTGAGCACCGCGCAAAGCGAAAAGCGCGGTAAAGAAGTTGGCGTACGCAAAGTGATCGGTGCAGGCAGGTTATCGCTAATCAAACAGTTTTTGAGCGAATCTTTGCTGATTGCTGTCATTTCCGGTGCTATCGCTATTTTCCTGGTTCAGGTGTTATTACCTTCATTCAACCAGCTTACCGATAAGAAATTGATCATCGATTTTAGCAGTCCGTGGTTTTGGTTGGCTGGTAGTAGTTTTATCGTGTTTACCGGATTGCTGGCAGGCAGCTACCCTGCTTTCTTTTTATCATCATTCAGGCCTGTAAAAGTGCTGAAGGGAACATTTAGAGGTAAAGCCAAGTTATTCACTCCGCGTAAGATACTGGTTGTTACACAGTTTACTATTGCCATCGTACTAATTATTGCCACCGTAATTATTTACAAGCAAATTAATTATGTACAAAACAGGGACATGGGTTATGTAAAGGACAATTTAGTAGAGCACCCTGCTACTGGTGATATCAGGAAGAACTATGAGCTGATCAAAAATGAATTGATCCGCAATAATGTCGCGGTTGCAGTTACCAAAACAAGTATGTCCGTGACCGTAGACGCAAGCAATGGTAATGGCTTTAACTGGGGCGACATGAACCCGACACATAGGGATATTGCCTTTAGTAATTTTGCCACTACCGGCGACTTTGTAAAAACTTTCGGCTTTACGCTTCTTGCGGGCAGAGACATCGATGTGAAAACATTCCCGTCGGATACGGCAGCCGTGCTTATCAATGAATCTGCGGTAAAGGCTATCGGCTTTAAAGATCCGATCGGGCAGGTTATCAAAAACGGCAACGAACAGTTGACAATCGTAGGCGTGATCAAGAATTTTATTATCAGCTCGCCATATCAGCCGGTGAACCCGATGATCGTGTACGGCTCCAAACACTGGAGCTATAGCGCGATCACCTTTAAGCTAAACAGCAGCTACCCCACTTCGAGGAATCTAAAGATCGCCGAAGGCATCTTCAAAAAATACAACCCTGCTTATCCATTCCAGTACTCCTTTGTCGACCAGGAATACCAGCAGAAGTTCTCGGATGAGCAACGCACCGGAACTTTCGCTACGGTATTCGCTGTGCTGACCATCTTTATATCCTGCCTTGGTTTATTCGGACTTGCTGCATATATGGCCGAGAACCGTTCGAAAGAAATCGGTATCCGGAAGGTTTTGGGAGCGAGTGTAGCGAGCATTATGCAGCTGCTGACCAAAGAGTTTGTAGCTCTGGTAGTCGTGGCTATCGTGATCGCTTCGCCTATCGGATGGTGGCTGATGAACAAGTGGCTGCAGGATTATAGTTACCGCATCCATATCAGCTGGCTGGTATTCGCCTGCTCCGGCTTAGTGGCTATTATCATTGCCATTATTACCGTTAGTTTCCAGGCGGGCAAGGCGGCAGTGGCTAATCCTGTTAAGAGTATCAAAATGGAGTGATAACTGATTCAGCGTCCGCAGGCCCTCTTTGATAGACCCTGCGGGAACCCAGGGACGCCTGACTGTGCAGGGGGCTGTCATATCCTATTATGAGTGTTAAATAAGGTTAAAGTTCCCGACTGATAATCTTTATATAATTTTTCGTCGTCCTATCCAAACCTTCTGATAGTCAATTTTTTAATTAAAAAACTTTATTAGGACATCATAGAAGTAACATCACCCCTTTAGATTCCGGCAAGACCTTATGCATACATATCCCCCATTTTATGCGTTTTGTTTGAAATCTAAACAATAAATTATGATGACGAAAATTAAACTCGTGGCAGCGCTACTGGTTGTAGCAGCCTCCTTATCCATCAACAAAGCACATGCACAAGGTATTGACAAAGGCAAATTACGATTCGGTATTGGCCTGGACGGGCTTCTACCTGTCGGCAGTTTGAGCAACACGGAAAGCTTTGCCCTCGGTATTACGCCCCGCTTGCAATACGGGATCAGTAATAACGTTGCTTTGACCTTCACCACAGGCTTTTATCATTTTTTCCCAAAAAACTATTATGTAACGGATGGGATTGGCGACGGCGCCTTTGCCAGGTATCACCTGGATATTATACCCGTTAAATTAGGCGTGAAGTTTTTTTTATCCAACAACTTTTACCTGGCCGGTGAGGCCGGCGCCGGTTTCGAAGTTCAGGACGGCGGTGGGCCTGTAAAGCTGGTCTTGTCGCCTACCGTGGGCTATGCCACCAAACATTGGGACTTCGGAGTGAGGTATGAAAACTTTTCAGGCAACAATAACTCATACGGTGTAGTCGGTTTACGGGCTGCGTATGGGTTCGGTTTGAAATAATATCCCTGATACTAATTTTCAAAAGAGCCCCCTTTAGATCGAAAAGATTTGAGGGGTTTTCTTTTTTCTGTAAGCCAAGAAGGCTATCTAATCACCTGTTTAAATCATTTATGGGGCTTGAAAATTGAAAATCATCCCTATGAGCGTAAATAGTAGTTGTGTTTGATTTCAGCACAAGAAGGTTATTCGACAATTCCATTTTATAATTACCATTAAAAATATTTGTAAAGTAATCTGTATCTATTGTGATATCATCGCCTATTTTCCAATGACCTAATAAGGGGTTACTGTTTATCCCAGGGAGTTTTATATGACCAGTATTATCAAATGTCATTTTTTCAAGACAGTCAGCATTACCATTTCTGTCCAAAAGTTTTATTGAAAAACTTTCTGTTGTTTTTGGCCCAATTAGTTGACCTTTATAATCTACCCTATCAACACACCAGGAATTACGAGTTAGTAAATCCGATACAGACGGCCTAAAAATAAAATAAAGCAGGGTTGTCAATATAACAACGAATGAAAGCGTTACAATTATTATTGCTTGCCCAACATTTACTTTTTTGAGAAAAGGAATAGATGCCTTCTTTTCATTTATCTGAGTTAGCAGATCGGGCTTTATGGGCTCTTCTTTAATATAACCCAAATCTGTTAAAATTTCAACCGCTCTTTCAACGTCCTGTTTCTGAACTTGCAGCTTAACCCCGCCAACTGCATTGGAATACAGATTATAAGCCTGAACTGTTAATTCATCCTTGACAAAACATTGAATTCCTTCTGATTCAAGCCTGCCTTTAATTATCCAAAGCTGTTGAGGGTATTGTACAGTTAAGACGGTGACAAATGTGTCCATAATAGGTTATAAAAGTAATATTTCCTTATTATGAAAACGACACACTCGTAATGATAAAATTCGAATTCAGCTTTGACAACTTTTTGAAAGTTGTCAAAGCTTTATGTGGTAGAAATCTAAAATCAGATATGTATCGGCCTGTTTTCCGTTGCTGCCAGACAAGCTTCCCTGAACGCTTCGGTGTAGGTCGGGTGCGCGTGGCTGATACGTGAAATATCTTCGGCTGAGGCGCGGTATTCCATCGCTACAACGGCTTCGGCGATCATGTCCGCAGTGCGGGGGCCGATCATGTGCACGCCTAAGATCTCGTCGGTAGTGGCATCTGCCAAAACTTTTACAAAACCATCGAGGTCGCCGCTGGCAACCGCACGCCCGCTGGCGCGGAATGGGAACGAGCCGGTTTTATATTTTACGCCTTTTTCCTTCAATTGCTCTTCAGTCTGACCAACAGCGGCAACTTCGGGCCAGGTGTACACTACTCCAGGGATGAGGTTGTAATCGATATGCGGTTTCTGGCCTACGATGCTCTCGGCAACAAAGGTGCCTTCGTCTTCTGCCTTATGGGCCAGCATGGCGCCTTTTATTACATCGCCAATAGCATATACGCCTTTCACGCTGGTTTGCAGGTGGTCGTCAACCGTGATCTTCCTGCCACGTTCTTCAACGGTGAGGCCGATCTTATCCAGTCCTAAATTATCGGTATAGGCTATGCGACCAACAGCCACTAAACAGTAGTCGCCTTTTAATTCCTTCTTCTCACCGTTTGGTGCGTCAAAAGTTACAGTTACTTCTTTGCCCTTGGCAGTAGCGCCAGTTACTTTGTGGCCGGTGTAAAACTCCATGCCCTGTTTAGACAATACCCTTTGCAGTTCCTTGCCTAATCCCCTGTCCATCGTCGGGATGATGGAATCCATGTATTCTATCACAGACACTTTAGCCCCCAAACGCTTATAAACCGAACCCAATTCCAGGCCTATAACACCGCCACCGATCAGGATCAGGTGTTTTGGAATTTCAGTTAAGGTTAAAGCCTCGGTAGAAGTGATGATCCGTTTTTTATCGATCTTGATAAATGGCAGGCCTGACGGTTTAGAGCCAGTAGCAATGATGATATTTGTGCCGGTTATTTCCTGGGTTGTGCCATCAGGTTTGGTGACGATGATGGTATTTTTATCCTTGAACGAGCCTATGCCCTGTATACCGTCGATCTTGTTCTTTTTGAACAGGAAGCTAATTCCGCTGGTGTTTTTCCCCACTACATCAACTTTACGTTTCATCATCTGCTCCATATCAACCGAAAGATTATCCAGTTTGATGCCGTGAGTTGAAAAGGCATGGGCAGCATTATAATAATGCTCGGAAGAATCAAGCAAGGCTTTAGACGGAATACAGCCCACATTAAGGCAGGTACCGCCATAGGTGGCATATTTTTCGATACAGGCGGTTTTTAACCCTAATTGCGCGCAGCGAATAGCCGCAACATAGCCGCCAGGACCCGAACCGATAACGATAACATCGTATTGCATAGCAGAGTATTTATTGGTGCCGCAAAGGTAGTTATTTTGGAGAATAGAGATTGGTTAATTGGAGATTAGTTGACTTTGGGATTATAATATCATAACTAAATTTTTGAAACCGTGGTCAGTGAAATATAATTTGTAAATTGAATCCATAATTATGCGCCAAATAATATTGATGAACTTTTTTGCGTGGGCATTTTTGTCCGCAAATGCCCTTGCACAAACATGCTTACATACTAATCTGTCGAATAAATTTGATTATAAAATAGATGTTACCAAGTCTTTGGATAGCGGCCACGTTTCTTATAGTAAAGTTATTTTAAGTGTGTATAACAAAAAAAACAAAAAGCTTATGCAAAAAATAAATGTTGGAAATATAAATAGCAATTTATTGTACGATGCTTTTCAGAACTGTAAAAACGTCAGATCGTATATCACCGGTTACAACGAAGATAAAATCCCCTCAGATTACGATTACGGTGATTTTGTTGTCGCTGACTTAAATTTTGACGGGAAAGAAGATTTTGTAATTAATGGGGGATATAGTGCTGATGCCGGGCCAAATTATATTTTTTATTTTCAAGATACTCAAGGTCATTTTAGAATAAGTCATTTTCTGACCGATCGGATGGGTTCATTTCCAACCCATCTCAATATTGAAAAAAAAACATTAGTACACACCTACATATTGGGAAAATATCAAGGCGAAAAAACATTTAAATATAACGCTCAAACCAAAAAATGGCGGCTTGCTAAATGGACAGAAAAAAAGATTTACTAAAGACCTCCCACAAAGACCTGTCATATTTTAACCTACTTTCACCGTATTGTAACAGCAATATGTCAAAATCAACTTATTACGTTTATAGTTGCTAAATTTAATTCGTCGGTTTAAGTTCGCCTCATGAAAAAACTCTTTTCCCTGGTCCTGGCTTTCGGTTTTCTGCATAACTGCCTGCATGCACAGCTTTTGGAAGAAAAAAAGAAATTCACCCGTGCCGATACTCTGCGCGGAACTTTAACTCCCTTACGTACTTGTTACGACATCAACTATTACCATTTGGATGTTAAGTTCGATATCGATAAAAAATCCATCAGCGGCAGCAACTTGTTTAAGTTTACTGCTACGCAGGATTTTACCCGGTTACAATTCGACCTGTTTGCCAATCTTAAGGTAGAAAAAGTGATTTATAAGGGTCAGGAAATTCCTTTTAAGCGGAAGTTTAATGCGGTGTTTGTCACCTTCCCGAAAACGATTGCCAAAGGCAGCAGGGATGAGTTTACCGTGTATTATTCCGGCAACCCAACCATAGCTAAAAATGCACCCTGGGACGGAGGGATAAGCTATGCCAAAGATTCGCTGGGCAAGCCCTGGGTGGCTACCACCTGCGAGGGGCTCGGCGCCAGTGTATGGTGGCCCAATAAGGATCATTTATCTGACGAGGTAGACAGCATGATGATCAGCGTCAGCGTACCTGCGGGATTGAAAGATGTTTCTAACGGTCGTTTGCGCAAGGTGACCGACCTTAATAATGGCTACACCCGGTTCGATTGGTTTGTAACCAACCCGATCAACAATTATGATGTGACGGCCAACATTGGCGATTATACAGAATTTAAGGATACCTACGATGGCGAAAAGGGCAAGCTTGACCTTGATTTTTGGGTATTGCCGCAAGACCTGGAGAAAGCCAAAGTGCAATTTGCTGCCAATGTAAAGCCGATGCTGGCCTCGCACGAGCACTGGTTTGGCCCCTACCCTTTTTATGAGGACAGTTATAAACTGGTGCAAACGCCGCACCTGGGCATGGAGCACCAAAGCGCGGTGGCCTATGGCAATCATTTCCTGAATGGGTATTTGGGCGGGGATATGTCGGGCACCGGCTGGGGATCGAAATGGGACTATATCATTATCCACGAGAGCGGGCACGAATGGTTCGGCAACAGCATTACGGCGAAGGATCTGGCGGATATGTGGATACATGAGAGCTTTACCTGCTATTCGGAAGGGCTGTTTGTGGAGAGTCAGTTCGGCAAGCAGGCCGGGCAGGAATACATCTATGGGCTTAGACAGGGCATTGAAAATAAGAGTCCGATTGTGGGTGTCTATGGCGTAAATAAGGAAGGTGCAGAGGATATGTATCCCAAGGGTGCTGTGCTGCTTAATATGGTGCGCACTATTATTAATGATGATGCCAAATGGCGGGATATCCTGCGGGGGCTCAACAAAACCTTTTATCACCAGACAGTTACTTATGCTGATATTACCGGCTACATCAGCAAGCAGGCAGGTATCGATCTATCGCCGGTTTTTGACCAGTACCTGCATTACAAAGGATTACCGACGCTACAGTTTACCTGGCAGGATGGCAAACCCTATTGCAAATGGATAGCCGATGCCAAAGATTTTAATATGCCGGTGAAAGTCAGGCTGAACGGCGGGGAATATAAATTTATCACCCCAACTACAACAGCGAAGGCTGTGGAACTGCCTGGCGCTACGCAGGACAATTTGGAAACAGATGCGTTTGATTTTTATATCAAGCTTTCGGGGATAAAAGGTGGTGTTTCGCCTGTTTCATCTGTTTCACCAAAATAGTGAAACAGTAAAATATCTGCTTTTTTACAAATTAAAATATTGATATACAGAGTATTAATCTTAAAAAATATCGTTTTTTCCTGTTTCATGGTGAAACAGTAATTGACCTAACAATACTACAATGATAAAAAAACTCATACTGGCAACCCTACTGTTCGTTTGGATATGCAATACGGCATTCGGCCAACTTGGCGTTACTAAAGAAACCTTTACGCGGGCTGATTCGCTGCGGGGGTATAATAGTCCGCTGCGCACTTGTTATGATATCAATTACTATCATCTGGATGTGAAGTTTGATATCCCGAATAAGTTTATCAGCGGCAATGTGCTGTTTAAATTTACAGCGACGGAAGATTTCACCAAATTGCAGTTCGACCTGTTTGCCAATCTGAAAGTTGAAAAGGTAGTTTATAACGGGGCTGAATTGCCTTATACCCGTGAGTTTAATGCGGTGTTTGTTACTTTTCCTAAGCAGGTAGTTAAGGGAAGTAAGGATCAGTTTACCGTTTACTATTCCGGCAATCCAACTATTGCCAAGCGTGCGCCATGGGATGGCGGGATTGAATATAATGTAGATTCATTAGGGCATCCGTGGGTATCAACCGCCTGTCAGGGAATGGGCGCCAGCGTGTGGTGGCCGAACAAGGATCAGCAAGCCGACGAGGTGGACAGCGCCCTCATCAGCATCAGTGTACCAACGGGTTTAAAGGATGTATCCAATGGACGGCTGCGTAAAGTAACCAAACTGAAAGATGGTTATACACGTTTCGACTGGTTTGTTGCTAACCCGATCAATAATTATGATATCGAGGCCAATATCGGCGACTATGTGCATTACACCGATACTTATGAGGGCGAGAAGGGCAAGCTTACGCTGGATTTCTGGCCGTTAAGCTATAACCTGGACAAAGCCAAAAAGCAATGGGGCGAGAATGCAAAGCCGATGATCAGCGCTTTTGAGCATTGGTTTGGGCCCTATCCTTTTTATGAAGATGGGTATAAACTGGTAGAGTCACACCATTTAGGGATGGAGCACCAGAGCGGTACTGCTTACGGCAATCATTATCACAATGGTTATTTAGGGCGCGACCTGTCGGGTACGGGTTGGGGTTTGAAATGGGATTTCATCGTGGTGCACGAGAGCGGGCATGAATGGTTCGGTAATAATATTACCTCAAAGGATTTGGGTGATATGTGGATACACGAGAGCTTTACCAACTACTCTGAGTCGCTGTTTATCGAGAGCCGTTATGGCAAGCAGGCCGGGCAGGAATATGTGCATGGCACCCGTGGTAATATCGTGAACGACCGCCCGATTGTTGGCCCTTATAATGTGAACAAGGAAGGCTCGGGCGATATGTATTATAAAGGTGGCAACCTGCTCAATATGGTGCGTACCATTATTAATGATGACGAGAAATGGCGCAATATCCTTCGGGGACTTAACAAAACTTTCTATCACCAAACCGTTACTTATGATGATATTGTGAATTATATCAACGCGCAATCGGGTATTAATTTGTCTCCGGTATTTGATCAATACCTGCATTATAAAGGCATCCCTATATTGGAATTTATGGTGCGCAACGGCAAACTCAACTGCCGCTGGATAGCCGATGCAAAAGGTTTTGATATGCCCGTTAAGGTAAAAGTAAAAGGCGGTGAATACCAGTATATCAAACCAACTACACGCTTTACGCCGGTAACTATTGAGGGTGCGACAAAGGATAATTTAGAGGTAGATACCTTTAATTATTATATCGGAGTATTGATGGACTGACCTGTAACCTGTAGCAAGAATATATTGTCACATCTATTGAAAAATACCTGAAACGATGAAACGATACATTTTACTGCTTTTGGCCGTCGTTACCATTTTGGAGGCATCATATGGCCAGAATCCTGATCGCGCTAAGCTAGACAGTTTGTTTAATATGCTCCAGCAGAAAAACCTGGGGATGGGCAGTATCGCCATATCAAAAAACGGGAAGCTGATCTATCGGAAAGCATTTGGTATTGCCTCGATCAACGATAAGGACACTACACGCGCTGATGTGAACACCGAATACAGGCTTGGTTCGATCACCAAAATGTTTACCGCAGTAATGGCTTTTCAATTGATCGGCGAGAAAAAATTGTCGATCCATGATACCTTGAGCAAATACTTCCCGCAATTACCTAACGCCGGGCGAATCACCATCGGCAATTTGCTTAATCATCGCAGTGGAATGGCTAATTTTACCGATAATACCAATTTTGACGACTGGAAAACCCAGCCAAAAACCCACCAGGAATTGCTCGACCTGATCATCAAACAAAAACCTGATTTTGAGCCGAATGCGATGGCAAATTATTGTAATTCCAATTACCTGGTGCTTGGTTATATTATTGAAAAGATCTGCAATAAACCATATAAGGATGTATTGAACGATAGGATCATCAACAAGATCGGTTTGAAACAAACCTATTATGGTGATAGCACACATGATGCCAAAAAGGAGGCTGCCTCCTATAAATATTTTGACAGTCAATGGAAGAAGGATAAGGCAATTTTCCTGGATGATTTTGGCGGTGCCGGGGCGATCATTTCTACACCGGCTGATATGCTAAAATTTATCAATGCCTTGTTTACGGGCAAGCTGGTCAATAAAAGCAGCCTGGATACCATGGAAACGATGGTTGACGGATATGGCATGGGCATGTTCCCTTTTGAATTTGGCCCGCATAAAGGGTTTGGCCACAATGGCAAAACCGAAGGTTTCGCCTCGTCGCTCACTTATTACCCTGAAGATAAACTGGCCATTGCCTACTGCACCAATGGCGAGGTGTATCATAAAGCGAAGATATTGGATGGCGTTTTGAGCATTTATTTTAATAAATCTTATACCACCCCCACCTTTCAACCGGTTAATTTAAGTGATGCGGTGCTTGATCAGTATACCGGCACATATACATCCGGCCCATCAGGGATAAAAGTAATTTGTACACACGACGGGGATCACCTGCAATTAGAAACAAGGGGGCAACTGATGAAACTGGAGGCACTGGGAAACAATGAATTTTTCAATAAGGGATTTGGCTTTTTCTTTGAATTCGATCCGTCAGGTAAAAAACTGACCATCAAAGACGTGGAAAGTAACTATGAATTAAGTAAAAGCACAAACTAACATCAGGTGGAATAAAAACTTGGGCGGACGCTGCAACCTTTTGCTCAAAGTTGCGTCTTATTTGTAAAACAAATAAACCATGAGATCAATCACCAGATTATTATTGGCTGCTATCCTGGTATCGGGATCGGCCTATACTTTTGCCAATACCCATCCGGCAGCGAAAATAGTTTCACTAAAAACAGAAGACCGCCATCTTTCCGGCTTTCATGGCGTCGACCTTGGCGGCTCGTTCGATGTGTATATTACGCAGGGATCGACTGAATCAGTAAAGGTGGAAGCACCTGAGGATATTATCAACCATATTGTAACCGAGGTTGACAATGGCATGCTGAAGATATACAACAAAAATGATCACTTCCATTGGGGCGACCTTTTTGGCAACCACAGAAAGGCAGTAGTTTACGTTACTGCCAAAGACCTGAACAGCATCAGTGTTTCCGGTTCGGGCGACATCTATTTTAAAGAAGGTATCCATACCAATGGGCTCAAACTAAGGATAAGCGGATCAGGCGATATGGCAGGTAAAGTAGAAGTAAAAGAACTGGAAACCAGCGTTTCCGGTTCAGGCGATATTAAAATATCGGGCCGTGCTGATAATTCGACTGTAAGGGTAGTTGGATCAGGTGATTTCTCGGGCCGTGGCCTGGTTACCCTGAATACCAATGTACATGTATCGGGTTCAGGCGATGCCAGTGTGAATGCCAGCAACGCCGTGAATGCTTCAGTATCAGGATCGGGCGACATCAGGTATACCGGCGGCGCCAAGAACATTTCAAAATCAAAATCTGGCAGCGGGGATATTGAGAGGGATTAGCCCTTGTAATTATATTGATGTCATTTCGATCCGCTGTATAGCGGAGAGAAATCTTATACTATTGGCAAGGTTAAGATGCCTGTAGTATAAGATTTCTCCTCGTTCCTCGTCGAAATGACAGTTAGATTATGGGTGAGGCTAATCATTAAACCTCGCGATCACTTTCCTGCCTAAATCATATGTCACCCTGAAGGCTTCCTGGTTGCTGGTGTAGCCAGGCGTACGATGTACGCTGAAAATGAATTGCCCTTTTACCCGGTTGGCTTTAAATGCGGTAAAGATGAAATCAAGGCGGTTGTAGGTGGTCTTCTCATAAAAGGCGTCACCGTAAAAAATATGGCTGCCCTGTCCTTTATAAAACTCGTCATACAAAGCCAGCCAATGCCAGCTTAGGTAAGCAGATGCCACTACACCTTTCGGTGTGTTTAGGCCAGTCACACCCCTCGTTCGTTCGATAGAGGCCATACCCCCTGCTTCAATGGCCAATGAATCCAGGAACGTTTTATGACTAAAATCTAAACCCAATCTTACCTGCGCGCCACCGTTATCAGTTATGGCATCTGCATCCGAAGCTGACCCGGCATCATGCAGCAGTAAAAAGTAGTGCGATATATAAAACGGCCCTTTAGCAAAAGGACTGTATTTACCCGACATGCCGAACAAGAATTGCTCGCGGGCAGTTTGCGTTTGCCGGCTCACCCAATC
>Ga0105237_10003916_pt1 | contig 17440 bp, 14 predicted proteins | sample KBSC24metaG_FD_81520 | JGI IMG/M metagenome (GOLD analysis project Ga0105237, IMG submission 81520) | Corn rhizosphere microbial communities from Kellogg Biological Station, Michigan, USA - KBS C2-4 metaG | ecosystem: Host-associated > Plants > Roots > Rhizosphere > Soil | place: Michigan, USA... | reverse complement strand
TGGAAGGGATATTCTTCAGCGGTAGCTTCTGCTCCATCTTCTGGATGAAGAAAAGAGGCCTGATGCCCGGCCTCACCTTCAGCAACGAGCTGATCAGCCGCGACGAAGGTCTCCATTGCGAATTTGCCTGCCTGCTTTATAGCATGCTGCAGAATAAGCTGTCTCAGGAAGAGGTATACGCCATCATCGGCGATGCCGTACGCATAGAAAAAGAATTCATCACGGACGCATTGCCCGTCGACCTCATCGGCATGAACTCCAGGCTGATGCAGCAATACATCGAGTTCGTGGCAGACCGCTGGCTGGGCGAGCTGGGATATCCCAAGATGTTCAATGCGACCAACCCCTTCGACTTCATGGAAATGATCTCCTTACAGGGGAAGACCAACTTCTTCGAAAAAAGAGTGGGAGATTATCAAAAGGCCGGCGTAATGTCCGGCAAGGAGTCGCAAACCTTCAGCCTGGAAGAGGACTTTTAGCCCTTTTCACACAGTCCTGTCATCAGTTAGCGTTAGGAACTACAAACCCATTGATATTATATGTTCGTTATTAAAAGAAACGGTAAGAAAGAATCCGTGAAATTCGACAAGATCACGGCCCGTATAGAAAAACTCTGCTACGGTCTCGACAGGAGGTTTGTCAACTCCATAGACGTAGCCAAGAAGGTGATCGAAGGCCTTTACGACGGTGTTACCACCACAGAGCTGGATAACCTCGCCGCCGAAACAGCAGCCTCGCTCACTGTAAAGCATCCGGATTACGCACTTTTGGCCAGCCGTATTGCCGTTAGCAACCTGCACAAGAACACCATCAAGAGCTTTTCGGCCACTATGCAGCTCTTGTTTGAATGCAAGGACAGCAAGACAGGCAAATATGTTCCCCTGTTGGCCGATGACATATGGGACATCGTTCAGCAACACGCGGAGCTGCTGGATTCCACCATCATCTACGACCGTGACTACGGTTTCGACTATTTTGGGTTCAAGACCCTGGAGAAGTCCTATCTCCTGAAAGTGGACGGCAAAGTGGTGGAGCGTCCTCAGCATATGTATATGCGTGTAGCCATCGGCATCCATAAGGAAGACATCGACAGCGCCATCAAGACCTATCACCTGATGAGCGAAAGGTGGTTCACACACGCCACGCCTACCCTCTTCAACGCGGGTACGCCCAAGCCTCAGATGAGCAGCTGCTTCCTCCTCACCATGAAGGATGACAGCATCGACGGCATCTACGACACGCTCAAACAGACAGCCAAGATCTCCCAGAGTGCGGGAGGCATCGGCCTGTCCATCCATAATATCCGCGCCACCGGCTCCTACATCGGCGGCACCAACGGCACCAGCAACGGGATCATCCCCATGCTCCGTGTGTTCAATGATACTGCACGATATGTGGATCAGGGCGGCGGCAAGCGGAAAGGCGCCTTTGCCATTTACTTGGAACCCTGGCATGCCGATGTATTCGAATTCCTCGACTTGCGTAAGAACCACGGCAAGGACGAAATGCGTGCAAGAGACCTCTTCTACGCCATGTGGATACCTGACCTTTTCATGCAGCGTGTCGAGGCCGGCGGCGATTGGAGCCTGTTCTGCCCACATGAGGCTCCGGGTCTGCCCGAGTGTTGGGGAGAGGAGTTTGAAAAACTCTACACCCAATACGAAAAGGAAGGCCGCGCCCGTAAGACGATCAAGGCCCAGGACCTTTGGTTCGCCATCCTGGACGCACAGATCGAGACAGGCACCCCTTATCTGCTGTATAAGGACGCCGCCAACCGCAAGAGCAACCAGCAGAACCTGGGTACCATCAAGAGTTCCAACCTTTGTACTGAGATCATCGAATATACTTCGCCGGACGAAGTGGCAGTCTGTAACCTCGCGTCGCTGGCCCTGCCTCGTTTTGTATCCAACGGAGCCTTCGATCACCAGAAGCTTTACGACGTCACTTACGAGGTAACGAAGAATTTAAATAAGATCATCGACGGTAACTATTACCCCGTAGATGAAGCCCGCAATTCCAACCTCCGCCACCGTCCTATCGGTCTCGGCGTACAAGGTCTGGCGGACGTCTTTATCCTTCTGCGTCTGCCCTTCGAGAGCGACAAGGCCAAACAGCTCAATAAGGAAATATTCGAGACCATCTACTTCGCAGCCATGACGGCTTCCAAAGACCTCGCCAAACTGCAGGGGCCTTACGAAACCTTCGCCGGCTCCCCCGCCAGCAAAGGCATCTTCCAGTTCGATATGTGGAATGTAGAACCCACTCTCCGCTGGGACTGGTACCGGTTGAAGGATGAAGTGATAAAATTTGGGGTACGCAACTCGCTATTGGTAGCGCCTATGCCCACGGCCAGCACTTCGCAGATCCTGGGTAACAACGAATGTTTCGAGCCCTACACCTCCAATATCTACGTGAGAAGAGTGCTCAGCGGCGAGTTCGTCGTCGTCAACAAGCACCTTCTGAAAGATCTTGTGGATCTCAACCTGTGGAATGACGATATGAAGAATAAGATCATCCTCCATAACGGTTCTATCCAGCAGATTGAAGAGATACCCGCCGAAATCAAGGATATCTATAAAACAGTCTGGGAGATACGCCAGCGCAATATCATCGATATGGCAGCCGACAGAGGCGCTTATATCTGTCAGTCACAGTCCCTCAACTTGTTTGTAGAGACCCCCTCCGCCAGCAAGCTCACCTCCATGCACTTCTATGCCTGGAAGAGCGGTCTGAAGACGGGCATGTACTACCTCCGCACCCAGGCAGCCTCACAGGCCGTGCAATTCACGGTGGAAAAGCAGGGCGGCAAGATGGTAGAACCGCTGGTTAGCCAGCATAACCTGAAAGTGGTGGAAGGCAGCGGCGGCGTCGAAGATATAGCAGGTCCTGCCTGCAGCATGCAGGATGGTTGCGTCACCTGCAGCGCATAAGAATAAGACTTAATAAAAAAGCCGGGCGATTTGATTTGCCCGGCTTTTTTTTATTTTCCAACTTCGTATTTGACATTTTCCGTCACCCCCTTCCACTGATCTGTCCGGAAAGGCGGCGCAGGCAGACCATCCTTATTAAAGAGATTATCCTCCAGGGCGTCGTCCATCCACCCGTAACGCACCGCTACAGGGCCGGAGACCGCATCCTGCCAGACCACCACAGTATTGCCTTCGATGACGGCTTTTGCATAATGCCACACATGATCGGCGCCTGCAATTTCAAATCCGCGCAGGTACCCATATTTGTCGGGAGTGCTCAGCCCGCTGCCGGTATGAGAAAAATGTAAACTTACCTTTTGACCGTCCGAGGTCATCGATTGGTAAACAGGCCCGCTGTATTCCATCGTCTGGCCATAGAGGTTATTCAGCGCGATAAAAGCCAGCCTTTTGCCTACATCCTGTTTGTCCTTTGGGTGTATGTCGCCGGAATTGCCTATATCTGTCGTCACCGCCATTCCCGTATTTGGCAGTGATAAGGTCATGGTCTGCGCTTCTCTCAGCTCCGCCCAGCTGCTGCCCCGCTGGCTATTGCCGTTGTCGGCGCCAAAGCTGGCAAGCTGTACGAAATAAAAAGGGAAATCCCCATCCTTCCAGCGCTGACGCCAGTCCGTGATCATAAGAGGGAAGGCCTTGCGATATTGATATGCCCTGCCCGCATTGGCCTCTCCCTGGTACCAGATGGCGCCGCGGATAGTATACGGTATCAATGGGTTGATCATGGCATTGAAGAGCAACGCGGGCGCGCTGTTGGGCCCCATGGCCGTATTCATAACGACGCTGGCTACATTGAACGACCAATCGCCGGCAAGCGACAGCTCATGACTGCCAATCGTGCACTTCAGCTCCCCGGGCTCTCCGTATATACCGCCACCACCGCCTGTATCATTCACCCGTATGGCGATCACGTTCTTCCCCGCCCGCAACACACCGGCAGGAACAGTATACCGGCGATGTTCACTATAACTATTGGTAGCGCCCACCTTTACACCGTTGACATAGGTTTCGTCGTTGTCATCTATCTTTCCCAGGTCCAATACGGCGGCCTTGCCGGCATCGGCATCGGAGACGTCGACAGACTTCCTGAACCAAACGATGCCGTCGAGATTGTCAAGGCCTAAACCAGCCTGCTCCCAAAGACCAGGCAGCTTCATATGCGGCCAATGCTTGTCGTCGAAGTCGCGTGAGTTGTATCCTGTTTCATCGTCTGTCAGCTTGCCTTGCAAGGCGGTGATCTTATTTACAAGATCGGCCTTCTTTTGTTCCGCTATCTGCTTCATATCGGCCGCCGGCGGCATGGTCCTGATCATCTCCCTGAATTCATCGCTCTGTTCGAATGCCCCGCGGCTGGCCCAGGTCTCCACCATTGTACCGCCCCATGACGTGTTGATAAGGCCGATAGGGATATGCAGCTTTTGATAAAGCTCACGTGCAAAAAAATAAGCCGTGGCGCTAAAATCCCCTGCCGTCTGCGGACTGCAGACCTTCCATTCTCCACCGGGAATATCTGTCTGGGGAGCGAGCGCCACCGTGGTGGGTACTTTGATCTGACGAATGGCGTCAAAATTAGCGGCGGCTATTTCCTGCTGATAGTTGTTGATCTTGCCCCATCCGGCGATGGGCATTTCCATATTCGACTGACCGCTGCAGATCCATACCTCTCCTACCATCACATTGTTAAAGGTCTTGTCATCCTTTTTCCCATTGACAGTTATTTGATATGGTCCTCCCGCAGACATAGGGTCCAGCCGGAGGCTCCATTGACCCTGCTTGTCCGCCCGCGCGGTCTTGGCCTGTCCGTTGAAATGGACGGTGATCTTTTCTCCTGGCGATGCCCAGCCCCAGACGGCAATGGGCTTATCACGCTGTAAAACCATATTATCCCCGAACAGCCGGGGCAAACGGACTTCTGCAAAAATGGAAAAAGATAACAGCAAGGCTGTAAAGAACAGACAGGATTTTCTTATCATATGGGAGATGTGAGTTATTTCAATTTCATATCCTTCATGATCCCTTCGATGCGGCCATTCAATTCGGCATGCACCCTATCGAAATCAGCAGCGCCGGCTAGCTTGGTATGTACGCTGAAATAGAATTTGATCTTGGGCTCCGTACCGGAAGGACGGGCAGATATCTTCGATCCATCTGCAAGTATGAATTGCAGCACATTGGACTGAGGCAGCTCGATCTTCCAGCTCTCGCCGGTCTGAAGATTCTTACCGCTGCCCAGCTCATAATCCAGCAACTGGACGACAGATGAGCCATTGATCGTAGCAGGAGGATTGCTCCGGTAGGCGCTCATCATGTCGGCGATCTCCTTTTGTCCATTCATCCCTTTCTTTGTAATAGAGATCAGCGACTCTTTGTAGAAGCCGTATTGTACGTATAATTCAACCAGCTTATCATATAAGCTGTATCCTTTGTCCTTCTCATAAGCTGCCATTTCGCAAAGCAGGGCAACGGCGCTGACAGCATCCTTATCACGTAGACGGTCTCCGATCATCAATCCATAGCTCTCTTCACCACCGATGATATAATGTTCGCTGCCTTCCTTTTCCTTGATCAGTTCGGCGATATATTTAAATCCGGTGAGTACGTTATAACATTTCACCCCATTGCGCTGGGCTATTTCATCGATGAGGTTCGTGGTTACGATGGTCTTGACTACCATATCATTGGGCTGAGTAAGCCCTTTTGCCTTGCGGGCTTCGATCATATAGTTGAATGCCAGCACGGCCGTCTGGTTGCCATTCATCAGCACCCACTCGCCCCGTTTGTCCTTGACGCCTATGCCTACCCTGTCCGCATCGGGATCGGTACCTAAAAGTATATCCGCATCTATCTGTTTGGCCTTTTTCAATCCGATGCTCATTGCTTCGCTCTCTTCAGGATTGGGATAGATCACGGTAGGGAAGTTGCCGTCCGGAGTAGCCTGCTCATCCACTACATGGACATTGCTGAATCCAAACCGCTGCAGCACTTCCGGCACCAGCTTGATCCCTGTGCCATGGATGGGTGTATAGACGATGCGCAGATTATGCTGTTTTTCAATAACTTCAGGGTATACGGACAGGTCTTTCACCATAGCGATATATGCTTCGTCGATGTCTTTTCCGACCATGGTGATATTAGCTTCTCCTCCACCCCATTTTACTTCATCCACGGAAGCTATCTTCTCCACTTCCTTTATGACATTCTTGTCGTGCGGAGGCACCAACTGGCCGCCGTCATCCCAGTATGCTTTATAGCCATTGTATTCTTTGGGGTTGTGGCTGGCGGTACAAACGACTCCTCCCTGGCAGTGAAGTTGCCGGATGGTAAAGCTCAATTCAGGCGTCGGCCGGAGCGATTGAAAAAGGAATACTTTTATCCCATTGGCTGCGAATACATTAGCTGTAGTTTCAGCAAAAAAACGACTGTTATTGCGGCTGTCATGGGCGATGGCGACACGGATCTCTCTGCCCGGAAAGGATTTCTTCAGATAATTGGCATAGCCCTGGGTAGCCATTCCAACGGTGTACTTATTCATACGGTTGGTACCCACTCCCATGATCCCCCTCAGGCCTCCTGTGCCAAATTCCAGGCTACGGTAAAAACTCTCTGTCAGCTCCGTAGGATTTTCGTCCTTCAATCTGTTGATCTCATCCTTGGTAGCCTGATCATAATTGCCTTTAAGCCAAAGGTCCACCTTGCTCTGAATAGCAGCATCCATATCGTTGTTTTTTCGGCTAAAACTACGTTATTATTAATATAAATAGTAAATTTGTTAAGTCAATCCCCTGAAATACCTCCACTGAAGTATAACTTCCCATTCACAATATCCGGTGAGAAAATTGCGGCATTTTTCTGTACCATTTGATGACGTTTTAATTTGTATACCTCTTAACCGGAATTCTGGATGACCAATTATTTGTTACTTCGGGATAATAAGCAAAGTGGGCCTTATACCTTCGATGATCTGAAGGAAAAGGGGTTGAAAGCCTATGACCTTGTCTGGGTGGAAGGCAAAAGCGCCGCGTGGCGTTATCCCTGTGAGATACAGGAACTGAGCCCCTTCGCTCCCAAAGTAGAAGAGCAGCCATTCGACCGTTTCTACAAAAAGCCTGCCCAGGATCATAATACCAATAACAATAACACATCGGTTACTCCCGCTGCCGTCCGTACGTCGCCCAACGGGGCCGTTGCAGCTACTATCCTTACAGGTGACGCTTCTTCTTCTGTCGCACCCGGCCGGCGGATCATTTATGTTACGCTGCCCGCAGGGAGAACAGCACCTATCGTAGCTCCTGCTCCGCGCGAAACCAGAGAGCCTCAGAAAGAGCTTCCGATCAAAGAGCCCCGGATAAAAGAATCAGCCGCTATACCTGCTCCTGTGGGATCATTTGAGGACATTCCTGCTCATTATAATGAAGACAGGAAGACAAGTGTAGAATTAGCACCCCGCAGCAGCAAAAAGAATCATTCCCTCCGTCTGGGTCAGACCCTGATGGTGGGTCTTACAGTCATGGCTCTTTTGGTAGCCGGCATTTTTATCGGCATGTCCCTGAACGGGAACTCCCTGGGCATCTTTAAACATGTCTCCATCGGCAACGGGAAAGACAAGCCGCCGGTGACAAACTCATCCCAGCCGCTGGCCGCTAACAATCTTCCCGCTGCGACAGTTGCACCGGCCACTAAAGAAGAAACGCTCAAAAAGGACAGCATCATTTCTACCACGTCCTTGAAGACAGCGCCTAACACCGTATCCACACCCCCTATGGCGACGCCTAAGACCTCTTCCAGGCCACGCTCCTTGTCTGCCGTGCAAAAGCCCCAGATAACCGCCCCCGCGCCCCGGGACTCCTCGCTGCAGGCCATACCTGCCGCACACAGGGAGGCCACGCACCGGGCGGATATCGCAGCCGACAAGGTCGATAAGGATGCCGTCCGGAACAACCTCTCCAATCTTGTATCCATTGGCGCCAGTGGTTTTACAGTAGGCACGTTTGGGGGCATATCCAACCTGCAACTCACTGTAAGCAACCATTCTGTCTACTCTCTGGATCTTGTCGTGGTGGAGGTGCAGTATATCCAGGCCAATAAAAAAGTATTTAAAACAGAAAACCTGTACTTTCGCAGTATCGCTCCTGGCTCCGCTCTGATGCAGGAAGCCCCTAAAAGCTCCCGTGGCATAAAAGTTCAATACAAGATCACGCTTGTTAATTCAAAGGAATTAGGTTTGTCCTACTCTGCACTGTAAGATGTTAGGGTTTAGTATGAACCATAACTATGAGTTAACGATTACTTCTTCTCATTTGGCATAGTAGTTGAAAAGTACTGGTGTTCTCTTACGTATTAAATGCCTTGTTGAGAACCTTTAAACCGAATTTGTATGAAAAATGCAATCGTGCAGCTGGCGTTGGTCCTGATTGGTATCACTGGTGTTCATGCCGTTAAGCTGTTACAAACCTCCTCTCTTCATGTCCCTGTTTATCCCGCCACTGCCTCTGAAAAAGCCTGGACCTTCCATGGTAAAGACTCCCTGAAAATGATGGGCATCTACGTCAGGAACGTAGACGGACAATAGTGCGTATCTTGCCTTCATGAACAAACATATTCTCCTTTTCGGCGCTGGCAAATCAGCTACCTGTCTGATCCAGTATCTCGATAAGACCGTTAGCTCCCGGGACTGGCAGCTGACAGTCGCCGAAAACAACCTGGAGCTGGCCAAGTCCAAGCTATCGGGTTCCCCCCGGACAAAAGCCGTACAGGTCAGCGTGGAAGACCGCGATCAGCGGGACAACCTCATCCGGCAAGCAGATATCGTCATTTCCCTCCTCCCTCCTGCCCTGCATTTCCTGGTAGCCACTTCCTGTGTGGAATGGAAGAAACACCTGCTGACAGCCTCCTATCTGGACGACAAGCTCAAGGGCCTGGAGCCCGCCATCAGGGACAACGGCCTTTTATTTCTTTGCGAAATGGGATTGGATCCTGGTATAGATCATATGAGCGCCATGCAGCTGATCCACCGGATCAATGAACAGGGAGGCCATATACATTCTTTTCATTCGCACACCGGCGGCCTGGTTTCACCCGTCAGCGATGATAACCCCTGGCATTACAAGATCAGTTGGAATCCCCGGAATGTGGTGCTGGCCGGCTCGGCGGGCGCAAAGTACTTAGAGAATGGAGAGATAGTGACACGGACCTACGAAGAGCTGTTCCGGCAGATCAATAAAGTGGAGATAAAAGGGCTGACAACGCTGGCATGGTATCCTAACAGAGATTCTCTTTCCTATATTCCCGTCTACGGACTGGATGGTATCGATACTTTTATCCGTACCACACTGCGATATCCTGATTATATCAGTGCCTGGAAAAGCATTGTGGAGGCCCATCTCACAGACGACAAGACCCCGTTGTCAAAAGATAATGTCACCATTTCTCAATGGTCCTCTCCCATCCGCCGCCTGGCCGATGAGCAGGTCCTTCCTCAGCTGGAGTACTTAGGTCTATTTAGCGAAGAGCAGATCCCCGCCACCGCACATACTTCAGCAGACGTTCTCCAACATTTGCTGGAAACCCGTCTCGCCATGCGTCCGGGGGACAGGGACATGATCGTTATGTTACATGAAATAGCCTATACTACGGCTGCCTCTCCCGGAGCCACGCGTAAAATAACCAGCAGTCTGGTCGTACACGGAGAAGATCACCTGCGGACCGCCATGGCAAAGACAGTAGGTCTCCCTCTGGGCATCGCGGCTGTAGCGATCCTGGAAGGAAAGATAAACCTCACGGGACTTCATATTCCCATACCTCCCGGGATATACACCCCGGTGATGGAGGAGCTGGCCTTGCAAGGCATCCGGTTTGTGGAAGAAGAGGATTAATTCACCTCGATGTTCAGGGTGCTGAGTATATGATAATCGATGTCCCTAAAAAAGATCGCATACTTCCCCTTTTTAAGATACAGCAGGTATAGTTTCTTCCCGCCGGATACATAGGTCTGATCCGCCGGCACAAGCTGCCATGGCTTGTTTTTATTCTCAGCTATCTCGTCCTGATAATAGGCCTGAACAAAATATACGGAAGGCGAGCTGGGTTTGACCGGCACGGGCTGCCGAAGCCCTCCTAAGCTAAGCCAGGCGGGTCTTCCATCCTGATATTTAGTGGGTGGATGAATGACGGAAAGATCATAAAGATCGCCATGTATGACGTTCACAGGCGTATTGTTCACCAGGGCTATGGAAGGCGACCGTATGGGAAACTTCTGCAAATAAGCCTGGTATACCACCCGGCCATATCCGAAATTACCCTCCTCGGTCATATCTGTCTGATCGATGGTCAGCGGATCGATGCCCGACATTTTTTTGAACGCCAGCGCCATGGGAATGAAGCCATCCTCCCCCTCCTTCTCGCTGATATGGGTATAGCTCGCCAGCACCAGCATACGCGCCGTCGTATCCTGCTGCAATACACGATAAATGTTAGCGGCCTGGACCGAATCCCGCTGATTGGGTCTGTGTCCGACCACAGTATCTTCATAGGGCACCAGCCGGTAGCCGATGGCCAGCGCCTCGCGTACCAGTTCCCCCAGCACAGGCTCGGACGTATAATATCCCGTATGCAATCTCAGACGGGACAGCTCATGGTCGGAGAAGTTATTCAACATCTCCATGGCCAGCAGACGGTATCCTTCCTTATACAGGTCTTTTAACAGCGATAGGACAAAGGCGCTGTGCAATGGCTTGTTATGCGCCTCATTGATCATCATGACCCGGGTGCTCCTGGCGGCGAAATGGATATATTTCCAGGCCTCCACATGCTCCACATTCTTAAGTCCATCCACCATACGGAAGACCTTCCGGCGGGCGCCGTCGTCGATGCTGTCATAGCTGCTCTCCAGGTATTGCATGGCCGTCTGATAATCCCCGGCAAAAGCAAAGTACTGGCTTAGCTCTTCATAGTAACCCTTTTCCGTATAGATGCCCTTGAACTTTGCTTCATCTTTGAAGGCATGGTATAATGGGAACAGGTAATGCAGGTTGCCTTTTGGCATCAAGGTGAGGACATTCAGCTTGGGACTGTATCCCGCTGGTATGTCCCGTTTACAATGATCTTGTAGTTGTTCTACAGGCTGCAGGAGCTGCCCAAGAACGCTTTGCACCGTTGTGATAAGGACTGCCGCCAGTAAGCTCTTCTTTAAAAAGGTCATTTGAGCTGCAATATCATAAACTCTTTGTTAGAAAAAGCTTAAATCGAAGCCAGCTGTTCGCGCAGCATCTGTACGCCAACGGATGCCGGCTGCTCGATCGTCACCATTCCGGGAATGGCGGAATTGTATGGGATTTTCTTATCCACGATGAACTTGGGTATCCAGGTCCTTGCAAAATCCACGAGTCCGGCCGCCGGATATACCACCAGGGAAGTCCCTACGATGACAAAGACATCCGCCGACCGCACCAGGGGAACAGCTTCCTGGATCATGGGAACAGGCTCCTCGAACCATACGATATGCGGTCTAAGCTGCGCCCCGTCATCCGCCAGCTGTCCCATAAGGATATCTTCCCTGATGTCATATACCAGCGATTCGTCGACCTCGCTGCGCATCTTGAATATCTCTCCATGCAGATGCAGCACCCTGGTGCTTCCTGCCCTTTCATGGAGGTCATCGATGTTCTGCGTGATAATATGTACGTCGAAATCTTTCTCCAGTTCGGCCAGTCCTATATGACCGGCATTGGGCGCCGCCTTTCCTACATCCTTCCTGCGCATATTATAAAAATCCAGCACCAGCTGCGGGTTGGCTCTCCATGCCCTGGGCGTAGCCACCTCCGTCACATCATATCCTTCCCATAGTCCATCGCTGTCCCTAAAGGTTTTTAAGCCACTCTCCGCGCTGATGCCTGCGCCAGTGAGTACTATCAGTTTTTTCTTTTTACGTATCGGTTCCATACCGGGAAGTTACATAAATCCTACTTTTTCGCCACGGCCGGCATCCTGCGCCGCCTCAACCACATCACCACCAGCATGATCGTCAGCAATAAAGGCCATAGATTTACCATCCCTATCACCAGCAGGCTTATCCAATTCCAGCCATCCTTGAACGCATCCCCTATTTTACGCAGGAAAGTAGGCTCTGCATCATTTTTTACCGTGGGGTCCAGCACCTGGTAAAAGTTTAAATTGATCGTGCTATAGGTCGCCGCATGACTCAGGTACGCGATCCTCCCAGCCGCGGCATCCAGGTCTTCCTGTATCCCATTGATCTCTTCCTGCACCGCCAGGATATCTTTCACCGAATGGGCTTGTTTCAATAGCTCCAGGTAACGGTCCCTTACCTCTTTCTTCGTTTCCAGCCGCGACCTGGTATCTATCACCTCCGTCGTGACATCTTCAGAGCTGATCTTTTTGTTTACCAGCCTGTCGCTGTCCGTAGCAAGCTGCATCACCGTCTCGTCAAATCTTTCCACCGGCACCATTATCCTGACGGTGTTCTCTATCTTATAGCCCGTGGCGCCCTGCTCCTCCTGCGCTATGTATCCTCCGGCAGCTTTTACCTTTTCATGCAACCGTTGCGTATACCGTTGGAAATACTTCACTTCCACGCTGACATCAGCGGTCCTGACGATCTTTTTATCCCAATCCTGGCTGTTGGATAATTTCGGCTCCCCTTTCTGGTTAGCTATATTGCCTTCGCCGGCATTTCCGGCTGTTTTGACGCTGTCGGCGCTGAATGCGCCGTTTCCGGATGTCTCCATTTTTCTATCCAACAGGGCAGCAGGGCGAGACGCATTGTTACAGGCAATAGCCAGCACTACCAGCAGCAATGCTGCCGGAATGATGATTTTTATCGTTCGCATAAATTTGTTGTTTGAGTGGGTTACTTGTTCAGATGCGGGAACAAGTACGATTGCATAAAAAAGTATGATTGCTTAAAATAAGCGCAGCCGGCTACAGGAATTGATACCCGCAGCCGGTGAAAAGTAACCCTCAAAGAAATGTTAATAGAATGTTGGAGCCTTATTCGCCCGCCAGTTCCATGACCACCTTCCATTCGTCATCCTTTACTGTCTGGACGGAAAGCCGCCCCAGGCGTACGAGGTCCATTTTGGCCAGACGCTTGTCCGCCTTGACCTGCGCCAGGGTCACGGGGTGTTTTAGTTTTCTTACAGTCCGAAGATCCACGGCGACCCAGCGATCGTCATCGGTGGTTGGGTCCTGGTAGGATTCTTTTATCACCCTGGCAATACCCACGATCTCCGTCGAGCCCATGCTATGATAATATAATACTTCGTCCCCCTTCTTCATGGCCCGGAGATTCAGACGGGCAGCGTAGTTCCGCACGCCATCCCAAAATGTTTCCTTATCCTTTACCAGCTGATCCCAACTATATACTTCCGGTTCGGATTTCACTAACCAATAAGCCATAAGAATCAATTTCTTTCGAATGTACAACAAAAAAACCCCCGCCGGCAAATCCGGATCATTATCCGCCACCGTATGTATTTCGGTTGGTTACATGTAACAAGCTTTAAAAAAACTCAAAAATCAAAATTTATGCATCGTTTAAGAAACCTTGGATTAATGCTTGTTGCAGCATTGTTCACCATCACAACTTATGCTCAGGAAAAAACAGTCACCGTCGGCGGCGCCCCCATGTACCCTTCAAAGAACATTGTCGATAATGCCGTCAATTCCAAAGATCACACTACCCTCGTGGCTGCCGTAAAAGCCGCGGGCCTGGTAGAAACCCTGCAAGGCCCCGGACCTTTCACGGTCTTTGCTCCTACCAACGAAGCTTTCGATATGCTGCCCAAAGGCACCGTAGAGACACTCGTCAAGCCCGAAAATAAAGTCACTCTCACTGGCATCCTGACCTACCATGTAGTCTCCGGCAGACTGGATTCCAAAGAGCTGGCCAGGCTCATCAAAGCAGGTAATGGTACGGCCGAGCTGACCACTGTAGAGGGAGGAAAATTATGGGTGATGATGAAGGGGAAGAATATCATCTTAAAAGATGAGAAGGGGGGAATGGCCATGGTTACTATCAGGGACGTATATCAGAGCAACGGGGTTATCCACGTCATCGATCATGTCGTGATGCCAAAATAGGATATAAGCTATTGGTTACCAACGCCTATCCGCAAGCAGGGTTATGCCCAAAGCAACTTTTGAAAAAAAGTTGCTTTTTTTAAATCTAAAAGTCATCATTCTGCGTATATCTATTTTGAGGCCTGGTTTTAACCCTATTTAACGCTTGCGACAGGTTGTTTTAAGGGTCAAGACCATCCAGTTACAGAATGTAATTTGGGTGGTCTTATTTTCATGTCCGAGCACCAAGACCGCGCACAGCGCGGTCGCCCGAACGGCAATAAAACAGCGTCCGTGTAAAGGCCCGGACCTTCAGGTACGACTCCGCGTAAAAGTTTAGAAAAGTTTACCTACTCGCCAGCACATCCGCAATATGCATAGTCCGGATCGTATATCCTTTATGCCGGATATACCCATCCAAATGCATCAGACAGGAAAGATCAGTGGAGATTATATAGTCGGCGCCTGTCGCCAGGGCATTGTTCACCTTTTGGTCGGCCATGGCCACCGAAATGGATTCGAACTTGACGGCAAAGCTTCCCCCAAAACCACAGCAGGTCTCTACATCATTCATCTCTATCATCTCCAGTCCTTTTACATGGGCCAGCAGTTTACGGGGTTCTTCCTTGATACGGCATTCCCGCAGCGCCGCACAGCTGTCGTGATAGGTAGCCTTCCCTTTTAAGGCGGCTCCCACGTCCTCCACCCCCAATATATTCACCAGGAAGTCGGAGAACTCATAGATACGCCGCCCCAGGTCCTTGACATCATTGTGCAAGGAGGAATTGTCAAAAAGCGTGGAATAGTAATTACGTACAAAACCTACACAGGATGCGCTGGGCGCCACCACATAATCAGGTCCATCGAAGTCGTCAAGGAACTTCGTGCATACATCCCTTGCCTCATCCCTGAATCCGGCATTGAACGCAGGCTGGCCGCAACAGGTCTGGTTAGTATTGTAGGTGACCTCTGCACCCGCTTTTTCCAATACGCTGACCATATTGAAAGCTGTCTGCGGATACAGCTGGTCTACAAAACATGGTATGAAAAGCTGGACTGTCAGGGCGCCGTAGGTTGTTTAAAGGATTTAAGCAGGGAGATCATTTTGAGCGCTGTGATAGCGGCCTCTTCTCCTTTATGACCATGCCGCCCGCCGATACGTTCGTCCGCCTGTTGCTGATTATCCACGGTGAGGACACCAAAGATTGTGGGGACTGGCAGCAGCATATTCAGCTGTAAAATGCCGTCCGTGACGGCCCTGCATACATATTCAAAATGGGGAGTGTCTCCCCGTAATACACAACCCAATGCAATAAAGGCGCGGGGACGGTCATCCTTGTATTTATGCACTTCCCAGTAAGCCTTTATCCCGAATGGTATCTCGAATGCTCCCGGCACGGTGATCACGTCCTGGACATGTGCGCCAGCCTTTTCAAGGGCCGAGCGGCATCCTTTTTCCAGTTCATCCACTATCGCCGCATTCCATTCGGTACGTACAATAACGACACAGGCATCCTTTGATTGGAGAATGCCTGTATCTGATCTTAATAAGCCGCTATTCTTGACTTCAGCCATATGGTTCTATTGTGTCACACCCAGCCTTGCCAGATACTTATCGATCTCGGACCCTCTGGGAGTGGATGGATACTTATCCTTGATAATTTTATACATGGCAATAGCATCCTGCGTCCTGCCCATTGTTTCATACAGGGCGCCGCAGCGGAAAAGATATTCCGGAGAGAATACCTCATCCTTTTCGTAATAGGTTCCTGCCTTTTTATACTGCTCCAATGCCTCATCTTTTTTATTCAGCTCGGAGTAGGCATCGCCCAGCAGCCCGTAAGCGCGTATCTGCAATTGCTTGACAGGAGTGGAAAAGTCCTTCAGGTATTTTACGGCATTGTTGAAATCGCCCAGTTTAAGATAACAGCTGCCGGCATAAAAGGTCGCCAGGTTCGCAGCCTTCGTGCCGCTGTATCTGGATATAACCTTTAAAAACCCGATGTCGGATTTCAGATCCTGGCCATTCAAGGCCAGTTTTACCGAATCCATACGATAATGTTCTTCGGCAGGCCAGATGGCATTATTGGCCTCGGCTTCCTTGGGCTCGCTGATAAAGTTCTTATAGCCAAAATAGCCCCCTATAAGAATTGCTATCACCAGCAATCCATAGCTTGCCTGTTTGCCCCACCGGTCCCAGAATTTTTGCAGCTCATCTACAGGATTCTTCTCTGCTTCCAGATGTGCCGGATGTTTGATCTCTGACATTTAGTATTTATTTGTTTACTTTAATAGGAATTTTAATCTACGATAAAAGGATAGTCCTTATCCATATATATATCCTTGTACACTTCGGAGTCGTCCGGCCATGGTGACTCTTCTGCGAATTTCACCGAGCCGGCCACGGTCTCGTCTACCCGCTTGTTGATGGCATCGATCTCTTCCTGTGTAGCATATTTTTTGGAAAGGATGGTGCTCAACACCATTTGAATGGGGTCTTTCTGCTTGTATTCGTCCACCTCTTCTTTGGTTCGGTATTTCTGAGGGTCGGAAATAGAGTGGCCTTTGTACCGGTAGGTCTTTATCTCCAGTAAAGTAGGTCCATCTCCCTGACGGGCGCGCTTCACGGCCCTTGCAACGCCCTCATGAACGGCTTCCGAACTCATTCCGTCAATGCTGTCGGCAGGCATTTCATAGGCGTCGGCCAGTTTATAGATATCCACTACGTTAGAAGTCCTCTCGACCGAGGTTCCCATTGCATAGTTGTTGTTCTCGCAAATAAACACCACCGGCAGCTTCCACAGCATGGCCAGGTTGAAGGTCTCATGCAGCATACCCTGGCGGGCGGCCCCATCACCAAAGAAGGTAAGACATACATTATCCGTACCCTTGTACTTTTCAGCAAATGCCAGTCCGGCGCCTGTACCGATCTGCGCTCCGACGATACCATGTCCTCCAAAGAATTTTACATCCACTCCAAAAAAGTGCATGCTTCCACCCTTTCCTTTGGCAGCGCCCGTAGCCTTACCATATAATTCTGCCATACATGCATTGGCGCTGACACCCTTTGACAAAGCCAGACCATGGTCGCGATAGGCGGTGATAAAAGGATCGTCCGGCTTGGTGGCAGTCATACAGCCTGCTGCAATAGCCTCCTGTCCAATGTACGCGTGGAAAAAGCCACGGATCTTTCCCTCCATTTTATACTTCTCTTCTGCCATCAGTTCGAATTGACGGATCAGCTGCATCAGCTCATACCAGTATAAATAGGTCTCTTTTGAAAACTTGGTAGCCACTTTTTTGAGAATTTGAGGTTTGTGCCCGCGCATTGGCACGGCGGGGGCAAATATACGGGGGAAAAAGGAATTTTCGGCGTTATC
>Ga0105237_10003914_pt1 | contig 17444 bp, 9 predicted proteins | sample KBSC24metaG_FD_81520 | JGI IMG/M metagenome (GOLD analysis project Ga0105237, IMG submission 81520) | Corn rhizosphere microbial communities from Kellogg Biological Station, Michigan, USA - KBS C2-4 metaG | ecosystem: Host-associated > Plants > Roots > Rhizosphere > Soil | place: Michigan, USA... | reverse complement strand
CACCCCGCTGGAACAGGCGCTGATCTCCGTCAAAGGAGACTATATCTTCCCTATCATCCGCGGCATTGTCCTTTTACTCAAGGATCTTGCCCTGGTGGACAACAAGGAACACCTGCTAAAAGATACGATCAGCGCGGACAAGCAGCTGGTAAAGGATTTCTATGACCAGAAAGGCTGGTTCACCGATGAGAAAGGTAATTACGAGGACGCGGTCATCTTTGAGGACCTCAGGGATGTATCCAAAGAATATATCAAAAAATGTCACGACCGTGTGAACCGATTCCTGAACTCCAGCGGCACCTATATGCTGGATGCGGCTTCGGGCGCCCTCCAGTTCCCGGATTATCTTCAGTACTCAGCCAACTACAAGTACAGGATCTGCGTGGACTTTTCCTTCCAGGCCCTTTCAGAGGCAAAAAAGAAACTGGGGGATAAAGGCATCTGCGTCCTCTGCGATATGACCAATATGCCTTTCAAGACGGGCGCTATCGATGGCTTTATATCGCTGAATACGATCTACCATATTCCCAAGGACGAGCAGGTCACGGCCATGAAAGAGCTGTACCGCGTGCTGGCCCCGAAGGGTAAGGGGGTCATTGTCTATGAATGGTTCAAACATTCCCCCTGGATGAATTTCTGGCTGCTGCCGGTGCGGGGATTCGCCTTTATCCGCAACAGGCTCAAACGTCTGTTCGCCGGTGGAAAGGACACGGGAAAAATGCTTTACTTCCATGCGCATCCTTATGAATATTTCAAGACCCAGCTGCCCTTCCCCTGGCAGCTGAAGGTATGGAGGACGGTGGATGTACGGTTTATGAAGCTCTATATCCACAAACCCCTTTTCGGCCGGCAGATACTCAACTGGCTGTATGAGCAGGAGGAGAAATATCCGGAGAAGTATGGGTTGAAGGGGGAGTATCCGATATTGTTGTTTGAGAAATAAAAGCAAGAGGCCGTCTCACGACGGCCTCTTATATTTCATAACTATTAAACCCTAATCAACAATCACCTTCAGCACCAGCGGCTTCTCATCCAGGTAGAACTGCGCAAAGAGTATATACGTACCCCTGCCCAATCCATACACATTGATGGCCTGCGAATAGTTAGGTTCCTGTTTGTCCATAGTCACCATCTTCACGATCCTTCCCTGAATATCCCTCAGGACAAATGTCACCTTACCCAGATAACTATTGGTGCCTTCGATGACAAACTGCTGACCCGACGGTACGGGGTTCGGATACAGCTTGGACGTAGCAGTCGTACGCTCATTATCCTTCACATGCACAGTCACGGTAGCAGAGCTGGTAGAACCGCTGTTGTTAGTGACGGTGAGCTGGAAGACATAATCCCCGACAGCCAGCCCGGACACAGCTCCGATAGCGGTATTGCCGGCAGAGATCGCCACATTGGTAGGCCCTGAAACCTGCGCCCATGTATATCCGGTGATGGTGCCGCCGGGATCATAGCTGGCGGTGCCATTGAGCACAGCAGCATTGGCATTCGGGAAGTATACGGTAGTATCATTACCCGCCACAGCGGTCAATACGCTATTCAATGTCACGGTGATGGTCACGCTCGAAGAACCAGTGGCGCCTGCATTATCAGTCACGGTCAGCATGAACGTATACACCCCGGACGTAAGCCCGTTGATGGACGGCGTGGCAGTATTGGAGCCGGTAATGGTAACACCACCCGCACCGGATGTCTGTATCCAGCTGTATTTCGTGATCGTGCCATCAGGATCATAAGAGGCAGAGCCATCAAGCGCTACACTGGGAGACGACGTCGTCTGGTTAGGCCCTGCAACAGCCACGGGCGATTGATTCACAGGCGTCGGATCGGGGTTCACGGTCACGGTGATCACGTCGGTGGCGGTGACGCCTGAATTGTCAGTGACTGTAAGCTGGAAGGTATAAACCCCTTGCACAAGACCAGTCACGGTGGTCTGTGCCTGACCAGGTGTGGTAATAGCACCCGGAGCAGGACCGCTCGTCTTCACCCACGCATACGACACGATTGTACCATTGGACTCAGTACCGCTGCCGGTAAGCGTCACGCTATTGGTCGGCAGCGTGATAGTCTGGTCTCCGCCCGCATTGGCAGAAGGAGGACCGGATACTACAGCAGCAGGATTTACGGTGACCTGCATGGTAGCCGAGGCAGTGACACCGGAATTATCGGTAACAGTAAGCTTGAATCTGTATGTGCCCTGCACAAGCCCGGTGACAGTCGTCGTCGCCTGTCCGGACGTTGTTATAGTAGCCGTAGAAGGACCGCTGACCTGCGTCCATTGATAGCCAGTGATGGTACCATTGGTCTCGCTGCCACTGCCGCTGAGCGTCACGCTATTGGTCGGCAGCGTGATAGTCTGGTCGCCGCCCGCATTGGCCGTAGGAGGACCGGCCACAACAGGCGCCGGGTTCACGGTGACCTGCATGGTAGCCGAAGCGGTGACACCGGAATTATCGGTCACGGTGAGCTTGAATCTGTATATGCCTTCCACAAGCCCGGTGACAGTCGTCGCCGCCTGACCGGACGTTGTGATCGTGGCCGTAGAAGGACCGCTGACCTGTGTCCACTGATATCCAGTGATGGTGCCATTGGTCTCGGTACCGCTGCCAGTGAGCGACACGCTATTGGTCGGCAGGGTGATGGTCTGATCAGCCCCTGCATTTGCAGAAGGAGGACCAACCACGACGGCTGCGTTAACGGTGACCTGCATGGTAGCCGAAGCAGTGACACCTGAGTTATCCGTCACAGTGAGCTTGAATCTGTATATGCCTGCCACAAGCCCGGTGACAGATGTCGTCGCCTGATGGGACGTTGTGATCGTAGCTGTAGAAGGACCGCTGACCTGTGTCCACTGATAACCCACGATAGTACCGTTGGTCTCGCTGCCGCTGCCGGTGAGCGACACGCTATTGGTCGGCAGGGTGATGATTTGATCGGCTCCGGCATCCGCGCTGGGAGTGCCGGGCACGGGTACGGCAGGATTCACGGTGACCTGTGTCTGGTCTGTTGCCGTCACACCGGAATTGTCAGTGACCAGCAACTGGAAGACGTAAACACCCTGTACAAGGCCGGTGACAGATGTCGTCGCCGAGCTGGCACTGGTAATGGTAGCTGCAGAAGGACCGCTGACCTGTGTCCACTGATAACCCACGATAGTACCGTTGGTCTCGCTGCCGCTGCCGCTGAGCGTTGCACTGCTGGTCGGCAGGGTAATGGTCTGGTCGCTGCCTGCATTCGCAGAAGGAGCGCCAGGTACAGGCGGAGCAGGATTCACGGTCACCTGTGTCTGGTCTGTTGCCGTCACACCGGAGTTGTCGGTGACCTTCAGCTGGAAGACGTAAACACCCTGTACGAGGCCGGTGACAGATGTCGTCGCCGCATTGGCACTGGTGATGGTAGCCGTTGAAGGACCGCTGACCTGTGTCCATTGATAACCCACGATGGTACCGTTGGACTCGGTGCCGCTGCCTGTCAGCGTTGCGCTATTGGTCGGCAGCGTAATGGTCTGGTCGCTGCCTGCATTCGCAGACGGAGTACCAGGCACGGGTGCAGCAGGATTCACGGTCACCTGTGTCTGGTCCGTTGCCGTCACCCCGGAATTATCGGTGACCTTCAGCTGGAAGACATAAACACCCTGTACGAGGCCGGTGACAGATGTCGTCGCCGCACCTGAAGCAGTTATAGTAGCCGTGGAAGGACCACTGATCTGTGTCCACTGATAACCCACGATAGTACCGTTGGTCTCGCTGCCGCTGCCTGTCAACGTTGCGCTGCTGGTCGGCAGAGTGATGGTTTGGTCGCTGCCTGCATTGGCAGAAGGAGGACCAGGCACAACAGGCGCGGGGTTCACGGTCACCTGTACAGTAGCGGTGGCGGTGGTGCCAAGGGCATCCGTCACCAGCAGCTGGAATCTGTAAACACCCTGTATAAGACCGGTGACAGACGTCGTCGCCTGGGTGGGAGTAGTTATAGTAGCCGTGGAAGGACCGCTCAATTGGCTCCATGCATAGGAAGCAATGGTGCCGTTGACCTCAGAAGCGGTACCCGTCAACGTTACACTGTTTGTTGGTAAGGTAATGGTCTGGTTCGAACCCGCGCTCACGGTGATAGGACCGGGTACGACAGATGTCACTACGATAGTATCATTACCGGAAATGGTACCGGTGTTATTATCGGTAGCTAACAGATTAAAGATATAGGTACCGGTGGTAAGACCCGACACGCTGGTCGTTGCGGCGTTCGGGGACGCGAGGGTTCCGCCCGCGGGACCGCTGACCTTTGTCCACAAATACGATACTATCTTATACCCGGCCGTGTCGATGCCATTGGGCGCAGGTTTTATCACTGCCACGCACTTCAGAGGTTTCGCAACGCCGGTGAGTGTAGCAGTCGAAGTAGAGAGTACCCTTTTGGGATCCATTGTCATGGTTGGAGGTTCATAGTCATACTCGGTGAAGATACTGGTCATCGGGTGTACCATGGTAGGCCGGATCACGTCCAGCGTATTGGCATGGTACTGGCCGCCATTATAGCCATTCCAGAAACCATTCCCTAATGCCAGCGATTTGTTACGACCCCATGAGTAGATGCTGTCGTTCTCATCCATCGCGTATTTATAGAACCCAAACCAGTTGTTGGAGTAGAGATGTTTCCACTTCACACCGGCGCCGATCTGTTTGGGAATGCCGGTAGGGTTTTCATAGTCGGTGAAGGACCATCCGTAATTGGGCCATCCGGGATAGGTGTATTTGCCGACAAACTCCTGTCCGTTGCCCACTTCCCCAGAGGAGTTGTAGCCGCCGCCATACATATTGCCAAGGCTGTCGATATAGTGGATGGTGTTCCAGTCCACGGAGATCTCCTTGATCGGCGAAGTCATATTCCACAGGGCCTTGACGGAAGTAGGCGTCGTATAATTGGCAGATCCTCCCCACATGGTGCAGGCACTACCCCAGATATAGGGGTATCCCATACCGGACGTTTCTCCCGGATCGGGGATGATACATCCGAAGACGCTCAGGCGGGATATGAAAATATCGGTGGCGGGACGGGGCGTCGCGATCAGTGTCGGAGTCCTGCTTCCACCTGAGGACCATTGGTATACCTGGCCGGTAGTGGTCAGACCCAGGATCGAGGAGCCGCCGAATAATACTTTTTTAAACTTCATACCGGCAGGCGAAAGCCGCGCAGGCGCCATGGTAGTACCGGCTGCATTGTACGAGTTACCGCCGGGGTAGAACAGTGAAAACACATCCATGCCAAAGTACCAGACGCTGCTGTCGGCGCGGATAGTAAGGCCTGTATGTCCGTAAGCATCGATGTACCAGTTGCCGCCAAAGGCCGCGCCGGTGGTGTCGGTATCGATACGGGTAGTATTAGTGGTATAATCGGTCTTCGACGTCCAGACATAACCCTGCTCATCGAGGATACGGAAATAGTTGAATCCGCCGGCGCCGGTGTCTGCCTTGAGTCCTCCAATGGGGAACTGTACGGGCAGCGGGCTGTTGTTATTATACGCCCAGACTTTACCGTCCTGGGTGATGTACCAGGTGCGGTATTCGGCCACTACTACCTGCTTCATGACATTAGCTGGCAGCGTGGGTATAACAGGCGCCGCATTCACAGTGATCTGTATACTGGCAGTAGCGGTGACGCCAAGAGCATCGGTCACGGTGAGCTGGAAAGTATAAGTACCCTGCGCGAGGCCGGTAATAGTCGTTTGTGCCTGACCGGGAGTAGTTATAGTAGCTGTGGAAGGACCGCCTGTCTGGCTCCATGCATAGGAAGCGATGGTACCATTGGTCTCGCTGCCGCTGCCCGTCAGCGTTGCGGTGCTGGTAGGCAATGTAATGGTTTGAGTGGACCCTGCATTGGCAACAGGCGTGCCCGGAGTAGCAGGTGTAGCCAGCACGAGCGAAGTGTCGCCATGCTGCAACATCCACTGGAATACGCTGGACGGCGCGGTATAATCACCCATCACATTCGTACCCGTCTGTGAAGGCGCATTGTTAGGGCCCAGCGCTGTGGCAGGTGCACAGGTCCAGTTGGTGGCACTGGGATTATACATACTGTTCCAGCAGCAATGCGCACCTCCTCCAAGATCCTCATAGGAGAAGTACGCGGAATTTGGCACGGAATCATTCATGGCATCGGCATATTGCCAGCCGTCACGGAAATTGTCCGTACCGCTGCCTTCCAGGTAGAAATAGCGGCCGCCATACTTCTTTGCCCATACTTTATAGGCAGTGAATCCCCGCGACCACGTACTATATGGCGAGGGCAGCGGATCAGGTGTACCTTCAAAACAAGTTAGTGTCGTCACCATTTTCATACCCGTCTCGGCGCCGGCGGTCTGCTCGAACATAATGAGCGCTCCCGATGTAAAAGCGCCCTGGCTAAGACCACAGAGATGCACCGAATTGCGTTTGACATGATACGTATTCAGTAGAAGGGTTAGCAAATTGTAATAAGCAATAGCAGAGGGATACTGGTTATTGATATAACAGGAAGTGAACAGGATGGGATAGTGCTTCCCATTCGACTCCTGCACACCGCCATCCCAGCCATTGTTCAACCAATAGTGAGGGCCATAGACCACCAGCTTGCTGAGGTCATTCACACCATGTTCTCCCTGTCCGGGCATTGAAAATATAGCAGGACGTGAAGCCGTGTCGGGATCACCCGCTACAAACATGTTCTTTGGTCTGGAAATACGCACATTCCAATTGTCAGCTGCACAGTATTGACACGGGATAATACTGATCGACGTATCATATGTGATAAAATTGTGCGTCTCCGCCTGTGAATAGGCGGGTGGTGAAGCCTGCAGTAAAAGGTATGCTGTCGCCAACAGCATTACGGGGTAATACATGGTTCTCATAGTACATCGGATTTAGCACGAAATCATAATCGGATACCATTGTACCGTTCCTGAAACAAGCAAAAAAAAGGGAATAAAACAACCAGTGAAGCGTGTTTCATTCAGGTACGGGTATACAATTATTACGTATCTAAGCAGCTAATATTATGCCAAAGGGGGGTATATTTTATCCAAATAGTAGAAAAACTTCCCCGGTTTATGGGGATTTTCCCATGTTTCAAGGGAATGTCTTATTGCGCTACCATTTTTCCCTAAACATTACGCTTTCCCGGAAAATGGGCTATATTCTCCTGCGGCACGTTTTCCGGACATTTAAATAAAAGATTCTTGCTAATTTTAACGTTATAAAATAGTAGAAAATGGAGAACGAAAAGCCCTCTTTGCATGAAATATTCATGATCGGCGCCGCCGCCGCCATGATGGCTTTCTTTTTTCTAAAAATCCTTTTTTTCTAATTCTCCTGAATGTCCAGACAATCCTTTGGCGCTCTTAAAGACAGATTCAAAAGCAAGATGTCCGACCTCTCGGTGAGGACATTTATCCGGCTGAAGCTCAATAATTGGCTGGGTATCCTCGTACTGGCAGCGATAGCCTGTATCTTCGGCTATCTGGTGGCTACCGATACAATAGTGGGTCTGGCTCTCTTCGCGCTGATAGCGGGTCTTTTCGTGGTTATACTTTGCTTTACGAATATCGTATTCGGATTCAATCTGCTGCTATTCATCGGGTTTTTTGGCTATTTCATTTCCAATGCAATGACAAGTGGGAACCTGCCCATTGGAGTGCTGTATGACTGCCTCGTTTTGATCAATTTCCTGGGGCTTATCATGTCGGGTAAAGATTTTAAACGCAGCTGGAAACAATTCACCAAAAGCCCGGTGGTCATGTTCATGTTCATCCCTCTGTTCTACAGCATGATGGAAATGTTCAACCCTGTCACCGCGGGTCTCAATGCCATCAACCTCATGGCAATACGGAAGTTCCTGGAATTTGTCCTGATCCTTTTCATGGCCTATACCATCTTCGATTCGTACAAGATGTTGCGGAGATATGTTTTTTATATGTTAGGAATGGCTACGGTCTGCGCCTTATATGGCTGTATACAGGAATGGCATGGACTCTTCCCCTGGGAGATGAGAGCCATTATGGCCGACCCTCTTGCATTCAGACTCCTGTTTATCGGCGGCACCTTCCGGAAATTCTCTACGATGTCCGACCCGGCTACTTTTGGTATTGTGATGTCTGCATGCGCCGTATTCTTTATCATATTGGCCATCAATGAAAAAAATAAGGCGACCCGGCTGCTCTTTATCATCTGCATTATCCTTATGATACTGGGCCTGACCTATTCGGGTACACGTACGGCCTACGCTACGACCCTGGGCGGTATTGGCTTTTTCATCCTCTTCAACATAAACAAGCCGGCCATCCAAAAATTCGCTGTTGGCCTGGCGCTGTTGTTTCTGATACTTGAATTCGGCCCCTTCTCCGGAGTCGCAGCCGTGCGACGTTTCCGAAGCACTTTCGAAGGCTCGAAAGACGAATCCATGAATGTGCGACTAAAGGCCCGCGCCTGGCTCAAACCCTATCTTTACAGGCACCCCCTCGGTGGGGGACTGGGGACTACTGGATTTGCAGGCGAGGTCAACTATCCGGGCAACCCGCTGGCGGGATTCATGCCGGACGGAGGCTATGTTCTCAAGGCAGCAGAGACGGGCTGGATAGGACTGCTGATAGTGTGTATCCTCTATTTCATGATCTTAAGAACGGGCATCCGGGGTTTCTTCCGATGTAAGGACCCGACGATGAAGGTCTACTACTCGGCGTCTATCAGCGCCATCATTTCCTTCTATCTCGCCGAATATACGCAGCCGGCGGTAGGGGGCATCTCGGACTCGGGGCTATACCTCGCATTCGTAGCGATCATTCTCAATCTCAATAAACACCTTGATAACCCTGAATCGTGGTATGCGGAAGAATAAACACTGGCGAATATTGTTCCTGGCCTGCCTGATAGCAGGCGGCCCGGCCTTCTCACAGGACGCAGAACATGTATATGTAAAAAAGGTCATCGTAGCAGAATACAGGGTCTGGTATTTAGGCAGCGATGGTGTGGTCTATGGCTATAACAATGGGTCGGTCCGTCCGGTGCCCTTCCCCATCGGCGGCAAAAGAGCGGTGACTGGTGCAGGCGGGTTCAATGTATTCCGGGTGCTCGATGAAGACGGTTATCTTTGGACCTCCCAGACAAATTATACTACCAATACCATCCGGACAGATGTTGACGCCTCGGGCAAACCTTTCAATGGGAATGTTTTTGTGGATGCATATGCTAACTGCACGGTGACGATCCAGCAGGACGGCAGCATATGGTTCCTGGGCAATGACTATTACCATCTCTTTCAAAAGACGGACGACCGGGTATATCCACCCACCCGGATCTCTCCCCCGGGCATGAAATTCAAAAAAGTACTGCTGGGCGGATACAGGATACTGGCATTGACGACAGATGGACAGGTCTATGAATGGTTGAGGACTCCCAACCCCAATCCCAACCCAGTGAAAAAGAATATTCCCCGTCCGGCCTGCGATATATTCAATGCACACCATAACGTGGCAGGCGCCATCATCCCCGACCCAGGCGGCTCGAAATCGATGGGCTACCCTTATGTATGGGGCGCAACGACCAGCATGTACGGCGGTACACAGGCCTATACACAGCCTACCTCCATCAAAGCTCTTTGGAAAATGAAAGTGCCTATAAAAGAGATCATCACTAATGTCAATACGATCCATTATATCGACAGCCTGGGACGGATGTTCGGCATAGGCTTCAATGCCTCCGGAGAGGTAGGCAACGGCCAGGAGTTCATTAATAAATACAATTATCCCGGATTTCCGGGATATGGCTCGACCTTCGCCGACTATCAGTTCCCGTCAGGCGCGCCGCCGGTGCAGATCGGCATGGGTGTGAAATGGAAACATCTCTACTCTAACAACTGGTTCACCTTCTTCAAATATGCACAGGATGAGCAGGACAGCATCTATTCATGGGGGCGCAACAAGGCGGCGGTGCTGGGCAACGGCCTGTTCAACGTACAGGACCAATACAGCTGCAATGCACTGGATGTGCTGAAACCAACGATGGTGCATCCTTTGTCGGTGACGGCACAGGGTTATAACTTTACACCCCCTACCATCGATGCAGGTCCTGACCAGGTTGTCACAGGCACAGAGGCAAGGCTCTCAGGCAAGGCCATTCCCCCGCTGCTGATCAAGGCCACTCCGATGGCGGCCAATGGCATCGATACAGTCGGATATACCATCGTATCGTACAAATGGACAAAAGTCAAAGGGCCTGCGGGAGCAAAGATCACCAACCCGGATTCTCCTGTCACCACGGTGAAAGGGCTTGTGCCGGGCATCTATACATTCAACCTGCAAACTGTCGACAGCAATACGGGTACACTGAGTGATGATATCAACATCACAGTGAAACAAAAATAATGACCATGATCATTCTCCACATACTGACCATACTATTGTTCGTCTACCTCCTGGCGACATTGGCCTATCTCTTCATCCTCTCGGTGGCGGGCCGGTTCGGCCGGCTCAAAAAATACAGCGCCAGCCTGCAAAAAGCGCGTATAGCGGTCATTATACCCTCTTATAAAGAGGATAATATCATTATCAATACGGCAGCCCAGGCCCTGCTGCAAAATTATCCACGGGCCAACTATTCGGTCACGGTGATCGCAGACCAGCTCCAGCCGGAAACGATCCGGCAATTGAGGGAGATACCCGTCGGCGTTATAGAGGTCAAATGGGAGAAAAGCATGAAGGCCAAATCACTCAATGTGGCATTTCAGCAGCTGGCTGCGGACCACAGTGAAGGGTCAGACAAAGGGTACGACATGGCCTTTATCCTCGATGCGGATAATATCATGTCCCCCGACTGCCTGGAAAAAGTCAACCACGCCTGGCAGCAAGGCTGGGAGGTGATCCAATGCCATCGTACGGCCAAGAATAAGAACAACTCTGTCGCCATCCTGGACGCCATGAGCGAAGAAATGAACAATACCATCTTCAGAAGAGGACAAAGGGCGCTGGGGCTCTCCTGCGCGCTCATCGGTTCGGGCATGGCCTTCCGGTACAGCCTGATAAAGGACATCTTCTCATCCCCGGAGATACAGGACAATCCGGGCGAGGACAAGGTGGTGGAAATGCAGCTGATCAGCAAGGGCATCCGTGTGGAATATCTCGAAGATGCCTATGTCTATGATGAAAAGGTGCAACGCAAGGAAGTCTTCGAAAAACAGCGTACGCGCTGGCTGGGAACACAGATAGACAACCTGCGGCCCCTGCTGACAAAGAAGATGAGAGAAAATGCCATAGGACGGATCTATTATCTGAAAGTGCTGGAATGGCTGCTCCTGCCACGCCTGCTGCTACTGGCTCTCTTTGGTCTGCTGCTGCTGCTATGCGGGGTGGACATAGTAGCCCACACAACACTGCTGGCGCCCTCCTGGCCATATTGGACAGGTCTTATGGCGCTGTATGGTCTCACTCTCCTGGTAGCGATACCTGGCTCCTTCTACAACGGACAGACGGTAAAGGCATTCCTGAAGATCCCGGTGCTGATGCTGGCAATGCTAAAAGCCCTGATGGGCGTGAAGAAAAACAAGTCGGGATTTATTCATACTCCAAAGGAGTTTTCAAATTAGAATTAGACACGGGTGGCTTCTTTCCTCCCTTGCCGCCGGCAGGATACCAGCGATCCTTCAACCCGATGAAGAAAGATTCGAAATATTTAAAGCTCAAAGAAGCCACGATATATACCACGATGACATAAGGGATAAAGAAAGGCAGTCTCCATTTTACTCCCACGGGCTTGAACACGCCCTCGAAAAGATAATACCAGATCATCCAATGGTAGATGTACATACCATAGGATACTTTCCCGATATTCACCAGCCACTTGTTCTCCCAGAGCCGTCGCAGCGCAGAAGGCTGACCCTGCGTATGCACGCTGACAAGTACGAGGATGGTGGCTGCAAAGAGAAGGTTTAGCACGGTATAGTGCCACACATAGACGTAATTGGTCGTCTGTCCAAATGCGTATCCTAAGTCCACCAGGTAAAAGCTATGATCGGGATGATTGACAAAATTCAGAGCGCCCACTGCGAGCACGAATACGAGACAGCCGGTGAGCAGCGTCCAGGGCTTTTTTATGCGCCGGTCCAGCGACAAGACAGGGATCAGTCCCCCGATAAAAAAGGCATCCAGGTGACTGAAGGAGTTCCAGTAGACGATGGTGGACAGGGTCTCGCCTTTAAAGCCGAGGTCTATATAATGCTGTCCTATAAGGAACCTGCTGACGGGCGTGAGCACGATGACGGCGATCATAAAGCCCTTTACCACTTTGGGCGGCGCCAAAAACAGGATCAGGGGGAAAAATAAATAGAACTGCTCTTCTATCGCCAGCGACCAAAGATGCGCAAAAGAGGGGTCCATGGTCCATTCGGGCAGGGTCCGGGTAAAATTATAGGTATAAGTGAGCAGCCAGGGCATATAGGTCCTGTACGTGTCGGGGAAATGAAAAAGCAGGTAGGTGATACCTAACACCAGGAGATATCCATAATAGAGGGGCAGTATGCGTAATGCCCTTCTTACCCAGAATTTTTTGAACTTGTACCAGGTGGGCTCTTCCCTGGACTTCTCCTTCCAGAGGATGCCGGTGATGAGGAATCCTGACAAAACAAAAAAGAGCTGTACGCCTATCCATCCGAAGTGCAGCACACCCGTGTGCAGGCTCAGCACCAGCAGGATGGCCATGGCCCTCAGCCCATCGAGGCTCTTGATATATCCGCTGCCAGACATGGGTTTAGTTATCTTTTACTTTTATTGTCGGAAGCCGGCGCGGTGGAAGAATAAGGACGCAATATGGAATCCAGCGACACACCGATCATTCTTTCTATATCCAGGCGGATAAGGTCCTGTTGCAGCTGAAGGTTCATGATCTTCACCATCTCCTCGTTCTTTGTCCTCTGTGAGAGGATATATGCCTCTACCGTGATCTTGCCTTGCCGGAAATTCTGTTCGGCCTGGGTGGCGTTGACCATTACGTCATTGCTCAATTCATTCTCCATCTCTATCTGCGCTGCATAGAACTTGTATTGTTTGTATTTGGTAAGGACCTGCATTTTTAGTGTCCTGGCCAGTATCTCCTGCTGATCCTTGCTATTGGCAATGGACTCTCTGGCAGTCTTCACCTGATTGCCCTGCGAGAAGAAGATACCCAAAGGGATGGTAATGCCAAAAAAGTATTTGGGATATACATAGGTAGCCTGCCCACTAGTGGAGGCTGGCTTTGCAAAGCTCTGATCATTATAATTGGTGGAAATGGTCAGCAGGTTCAGCCAGGTGCTCTTGGCCCTCTTTAGCTCCAGCTGTGCGATCCTGCCCTGGTGTACCGAACCGTCATACTCAGGTCCCTTTAACGCCAGCTCCACAAGCCTGTTCTCGACGGCAGTGTCATTTACATCGGCAGCGCCGACGTTCGACAGGGAATTGGCAGGGCTGTGCGTCTTATCGACGCCGGTGGTACCGGGTGTCTGTTTGGGAGGCTGATTGGCCGGCTGCTGGGCCGAAACATTCATAAGGACGATAAGAAGACATGCAGAGACAATAGAGGTTCGAATCATGTTTATATCACGTTTACATTTTCCAGATCTATCATGTTCAGGATCGATCCACAGAATTTACCATTCAGGTCCTTGAAAAATCTCGCCGACTCCTTGTCTATCTGCTTGATAATATCCGTAGCAGAGAATACGGCTACCACACCTTCCACATAATCGACAAGCTCACGGCTGTCCGAAAAATCATTCAGGGGAGGTCCTTCCAGGAAAATATAATCAAATTCCTCCAGCAGCGCCTGCAGGTGTATCAGCAGGTTGTTCTCGCTGGGCAGCACTTCGGATGGCGTATAATCACCACCTTGCGAGCCGATGATAAAGATCCCGCCGGTGCCGGCGCCTACATCCTTCGAAAATACTTTCACCTTCAGCTTGGGCGAGACGCTCAGATCCTCGTTGGAGATCTTTTCGAGCACGGGGTCGCCATGCAGTTGTACGGTAAGGTCATTATTGGAGAAGTTGGTGTCGATGATCAATATCTTCTTTTTGCTCATGCTGAGGCTGTAGGACAACGCCTGTATCAATGTGGTCTTACCCTGCCCTTTTTTGGTGCTGGTGAAAAGGAATATTCGCTTGCCGCTGTGCTCTATCTCATACCGGAGCTTACGGATGGATTCCCTGAATGTATTGCTTCGCTTCTTCTCCGAGATCCCTGTCTCCCTGATATTGCCTGTGATGACGTCCTTGAGCGCCTTGTTCCTCATGTTCATAAAGTTGACGATGCTGATGAGTTTCAGGTTCATCACCTTCGAGAAGATGGCGGGAGTCCGTACGGAAGAGTCCATGTAGGACAGGATCACGATGAAGAGGACGGCGGAGACCCCTGTGACGAGTCCGGCCATTCCAACGATGATCATTCTCTTTGATGGTTCGGGCTCGATAGCGGGCTGTGCTACCTGCAGCTGACGGAAATTATTGACAGAGGAAGACCCGATCTCCAGCGCGTTGGTATACCGCTGCCTGGCATCGAAGTAATCTTTTTCCGCCAGCTTGGCCTCCTGCAACAGGGCCTCCACAGCAGCATTCCTGGAAGAAGTGGAACTGGCATTGGATTTCAGGCTGTTGATCCTGGACGTGATATTCCTGATCTTATCCTTCCCCGCCTGGATGGTAACTTCCAGGTCCTGCTTTTTTTCCAGCAGATCATTCCTTTCCGAGCTGTTGCCAGTGCCGCCACCGGTGGTGGGTGCGGGATCACTATTGACATACTTCGAATAGTACTCCTGTCTCAGCTGATTGTACCGGGCGAGCTTGTCCTTATCATTGGTCTTCAGATAATCCGCATAGGCATTGTTCATGGCCGTGCGCGCCTGGACAAGCTCTTCATTGTTGTTGGGAGCGGGCTTGCTACCACCGGTGGTAGTGGGCGCGCCCAATGCCTCGAGCTTTTGCTCTATCCTGCGCAGCTGGTAGGAATATTCGGTCTGCTTGTCATTCTCGTCAGCCAGCTGTTGTTCAGCCTGGGCAATGAGGTCCTGCTGGCTGCTGGCCACCGCGGATACATCCGTAAGTCCTGCGTCCCGCACGAGCTTTTGCTTCTCATCATACTCCTGCTTCTTCTTTTCCATGATACTTTGCAGGGTGTCGATGGACTCCTGTGACTTGGTGCTGCGTATGTTCTTGTAGACCCTGAGGAACTGTGCGTACGATCTGTTCACCATAAAGGCGGACAGCTCAGGATTCTCGGTCTTGCAATCCACCTCGATATAGTCGGTGGTCTGCACCTTGAATACGTTCAGGTATGTTATAAGGAATTTATAGCCATAGCCATACAGGTTGAGGTATTCCAGGAGCTCCCTTTCATCGGGCTTATACGAAGTGAGCAGGCTCATGGTCTCGAGCTTTTCCTCGAATGTCTTCCGCGCAGCCTCGGCATTTACGCCCTTATAAAAGGCGGACTGTTTCTGTGCGGCGGTAAGGGTGCGAAAGGGCTTGGGACTGGTCATGTCATGCAGGATCAGCTCGTAGGACAGGAGGCTGAGGACAGAAGGCGAAGTCCAGGTGTTCATCGCATTGTTGAACTTCACCTCGGCATCGTACATGCCGGTGCTGCTCTCATTGATCTTGATCTCATCGGGGATGGCAAAGCCGGTGGATATCCTCGTGGTGGAGAAATAGTACTTCTGTTGGTTACGGGTCAATATCCAGGCAACAACAGCAGCCAGCACAGCGGAGCCAATAATGATCCACTTCCGCTTCAACAATATCCTGAATAAATACGCGAGATCCATGAACTTGAATTTAGGCCAAAAATACTCTTAAAATCCGCATGTTACCAATAACTTAGTATAAAACTGCCAAGATTGTGCCCTAACGTAAAAAATGGCCTTTTATTTCAATGTGCGGCCACTCCGGCGGCCTTTTTCAATCCTCAAAAATCATGTAGATTTGACATCTCATGAACAGGCGCAAAGCAATCCTTCGAATCTCCCTGGCGGGACTGGGTATCGCCGCCGCCGGAACAGCATACAAATGGTGGGATCTGGTGAAAACCCCGGACTTTAGCTACCTGCAATCAAACAGGGACCTGGTCGCTGCACTATGCGAGACCATCATCCCGGCCACGGACTCACCCGGCGCCCGGGACACAGGTACTCAAGACTTTATCATAAAAATGATCCGCGACTGTACTCCCCGCAAGGAACAGAACAATTTTATCCATGGCCTACGGGATATGCAAAACTTTTGCCAATCCAAATACGGCCTGCCTTACCAGCGATGTTCCCATGACCAGCAGACGGCTGCTCTGACCCATTTCGAAGAGAAGAGCAAGCCTTATAACGGCAAATTGGGGAAAGTGGAATTACGTCTGACGGGAAGACCCTTCTTTGTCATTCTCAAAGATTATACCATACAAGGATATTGCACGTCCCAACAGGGCGCTACAATGGGCTTGAATTACGTTTATATACCGGGCAGCTTTAAAAGCTGTATCCCGCTGGCGCCCGGACAAAAGGCCTGGGCCACAAACTAACATCTATCATGGGAGATCCAAAAAATACATTCGACGCCATTGTCGTAGGCTCGGGCATCAGCGGGGGATGGGCGGCCAAAGAGCTTTGCGAAAAAGGACTCAGCACCCTGGTCCTGGAGAGGGGCCGGAATGTCGAACATATCAAGGACTACCCGACGGCCCCCCTCAATCCCTGGGACTTCGAATACCGGCTCAATAATACAGAGCAGGAGAAGGAGGAGAACCCTATCCGGACTGCCTATGGCGACGCAGGCGGCACCATCTTTTTTGTCAAGGACAGCGAACACCCCTATATACAGGAAAAACCTTTTGCCTGGGTCCGCGGATACCAGGTTGGCGGCCGGAGCCTCACCTGGGGCAGACAAACCTACCGCCTTAGCGATCTGGACTTCGAGGCAAACCTCCGCGATGGCCATGGAGTGGACTGGCCGGTCCGGTACAAGGACCTTGCGCCCTGGTACGATTATGTAGAGAATTATATAGGGGTCAGCGGGCAGAAGGAAAACTATCCCTGGCTGCCGGACGGCAACTTCCTGCCTCCCATGGAAATGAACTGTATCGAGGATCATTTTTCCAAGTCTATACGCGGCCATTTCTCCGACAGGATCGTCACCATCGCCCGCACCACCAACCTGAGCAGGGGCTGGAATGGAAGAGGTCCATGCCAGTACCGGAATCTTTGCTCACGGGGATGCCCATTTGCAGGTTACTTTAGCAGCAATGCCGCCACCCTGCCCGCCGCCGCCGCGACAGGCAAACTCACGCTGAAGCCGGACTCCATAGTCCTGGAGGTACTTTATGACGAACAGAAGAACAAGGCCTCCGGAGTGCGTGTCATGGATGCCCATACCCGTGCGGTGACGGAATACTATGCACAGAT
>Ga0105237_10003912_pt1 | contig 17449 bp, 12 predicted proteins | sample KBSC24metaG_FD_81520 | JGI IMG/M metagenome (GOLD analysis project Ga0105237, IMG submission 81520) | Corn rhizosphere microbial communities from Kellogg Biological Station, Michigan, USA - KBS C2-4 metaG | ecosystem: Host-associated > Plants > Roots > Rhizosphere > Soil | place: Michigan, USA... | reverse complement strand
TACTTCGGGGCATCGGTTTACGACGATCCGGCGGTGTATGCGAAGAGTTCAGCCATCAACTTCATCAAGAAAGCAAAGACCCCTACGCTCGTGGTCGTAGGAGATCGAGACGGGGAGTGTCCTGCGCCGCAGTCCTATGAGTTCTGGCATGCGCTGCGGGATGAGCATGTGCCCACGGAGCTGGTGGTCTATCCCAACGAGGGCCATGGCTTTGTGAATCCAGAGCACCGGCGGGATGTGATGGACCGAGCTGTAGGGTGGTTTGAGAAGTACATGCCGGAGGGGCAGGGGACAACGGAACGAGGGAACTGAGCGATCAGACTGAGGAGGACGCCGAGCAAACAAGCGCCTGACCTCAAGATGCTGTTCATGGCCTGACTTTGCTCGCCAATGATGGTTGGGCTGAGTCTATGTAAATACAGACAATTGGAGGGTGGGAGAACCCTGCCCTGATACACTTTTCTTTGGAGCAAAACGAGCGTGGTCACCAGACCGGCTGCATGGAATAGTGAAATGCCGAAGGCCGGTGCACTGTGCGCGAGGGCTGGATTGAAGGCCAATGGCGTGCGCGGGAAAGACTCGCTTTTAACCCTTATTTTCTAACGGATTTGGAGAGACCGTTCCGCGGTGAGATTGGGCGGGGCGGGGAGGATTCATGCGGCGGTATCTGACGCTTGTCTTCATGGTGTTTTTGGTCATACCGGCTGGGATTTCGTTTTCCGGCTGTACCCGCAACCCGGCTGGGAACTACTGCAACGGCCTGGGCTACGGATTGAAGGATACGGACGTATACAGGATCGACCTGGAGCCGAAGACGACCGGGCTTTCCCTGGCGTTCGGGCAGGAGCAGCAGATCAATGCTCCCCAGGCGTTCACGTGCAAGGGAGTCGGCGCGAATGCATCGGCATTCAACTATTCGACGACCAATAACAAACTGGTCGACATATCTCCGACTGGCCGGATTTGCGCGGGCACCTGGAACCGGAATTCGGGTGGCGGCATTCCGGATTTCACAATCTGCAATTTCCCCAATCCAATACCTGCAACCAGCGGCCTGCCGTACACCTCCGCCTACATATCGGCGTCAGCGGATGGAGTCACATCGAATCCTGTCCAGGTTTTTGTGCACGCCGCGGTGAGTTCGGTTTCGCTCGCTTTGGCGGGCAACCAGCAATGCTATTCGCAGGGGGCGAGCGCCCAGCTTGATTCAGAGGCTTGCTTCTCGCAAAACGGGCAGCAGTTCGAGTTCTGCGCTCCGTCGTCGGTCTCGCCGGCGAACTATGCCTGCAAATTGCCGACCGGGGTAACTTCAGTTCCTTCGTGCTCCAGTTCAATCGGCACACTCTCATACTCGGTGAGCACCGGCAGCGTGGCAACGCTGAATGCCGCGACCAACGTGATTACGGCGGCACAGCCGGGAACCACGGCAATTCAGGCATCCGTTGCGGGCTCGGGATCTTCGGCGGGGTACTTCACCACCTGCCCGCCAAAGTCCATTTCGGTGACGTTGAACGGCGGCACAAATGCCACCGTGACCAAGGGTGTCACTCAGAACCTGGTCACGACAGTGGTAGATACGAACAACAACGTGATCTCGGGACTGACACTGGATTATCAATCCACGAACCCGCTGGATATCTCCGCTGGCACGGCTGGTTCGGTGCTTGCTTCCTTCCCGGGTGCGGCGTCGGTTTATGCGATTTGTCAGCCTTCGGTCTGCAACCCAGCACCAATCAATCAGGTGGGACTATTCGGCACCGGAGTGCCGATCTCCAGCAATGCCGTGAACATCACGACGCCTGGAACGGCGAGCACGTATGTATGGTTTGGGGCACCGGGACAGTCGCAGTATTTCGTTCCTTATGACCTGGTGGGGAACTCCTTGGGTTCCACCGTCAGATTGCCTTATGTGCCGAATTCGATGGTGATGGATCGCGACGCAACGACGATTTACTTCGGCTCGTCCCATGCGCTCATGTCCTACACCACAGCAGGCAACGCGGCTGCAAATCCGCCGGACACGTCCGTTCCGGGTGTGGTGCTCGCCGTATCGCCCGATAACAAGCAGGTATTGATTAACGATCAGTCCAGGCAGGTGTTCTACATCTACAGCACGGCCGGAACAGTGGCAGCTACCTTTAGCGGGCTGGGCACCGCGGCGCAGTGGACGCCAGACGCAAAAACTCTCTATGTGACAGACAGCGCTTCGGCAGGCGCCGGGCATACGAACACGCTTTACGTATACAACGCCAACACGGGTTGGACGACGTACGATCTCAGCACGTCCGGTGGAGCTACGAATCTCACGTTGGCCATTCCGAGCGTTGGGGCCTATCTAAGCGGCAACCCAACCGTCGCGCACACGTGGTGTCCTTCGGGAACCGCGACCAACTACAAGAGCATCGTGTTCTACCCACAGGGAGACTCGGTACCCGCGCAGACAGACGTTCTGGGAACAACTACGGACGGGCAGCATGTGCTTGGCGCTGCTATCGTGGGCGGCGGAGTGCAGTTATCGGATATCGGTGTGACCATTCCCTCGACAGGTATTACGACCAACACACCCAGCGGCCCCCAGACCGTCAATTTGCCGGATGCATGCCCGCAAGCCGGACAAACCCTTCAACCTCTCACGCTGCAGCACACCCTCAATCAAATTGGCGTGAGCGGGATCAATGCAACAGCATTGAACGCCATTGTGACATCGCCTGCGCAGAACCTGGCGTTTCTCACGTACGATGGCACGACGCCGGGAGGCAAACTGCCTTACTACGCGCCAGGTGCGAAGGGCACCATTGGAACCTTGAATTACCTCATGCTCACCGGAGGCAACGCGGTTCTGGCTCCGATTGCGGGTGCGTTCAGCCTCGATAACCAATACTTCTTTGTCTCGACGTCGGGCGATGGGCAGATCCACTTTGTGAAGACGTCAACGCTGACCGACACCCAACAGATCAATCCCGGACTGCCGGCATGTTCGCCGGGAAGCGATCCGAATTGCGTCTTCAACAACACCACGCCGCCTGCATCCGGGACGGTTCCGGCTACGGTCATTCTGGTGAAGCCGAGAAATACGGTGTAATCGGATCCCAGCTTAAAACGAGAAAAGGCCGGCGAGTTGCCGGCCTTTTTCTTGGCTCGTTGGGTTAGTTTGCTGGTTTCTCCGCGCCGTCTTTGGCCCCGTGTACCGCGCCCTTGGTTGTGTTCTTTGTTTTGTTCCAGACCTTTTTCGTGCCGTGGGCCGTTGCATGCGCCACCTTTTTGCTGTCTTGTTCCGTGACGTTCGCAGCTTTCTTCGTTCCGTTTTCGGTGGCGTGGGCAGTCTTGACGGTTCCTTCCTTCACGGCATGGCCCGCATCCTTTGCGGCGCTCTTGGTCTCATGCCCTGCTGCTTTTGCGTCCTGCTTTGCGCTACTGTCCTGGGTTGGGGAATACGGTTGACTCCATCCGAGAGTTGACGCCAGAACCAGGGCGGCTCCCAGAAACTTGGCAGTGAGAGATCGCTGAGTATGCATGGCTTCGGAGCATACAGCCCGTTGATGCAGTCGTACAAGGGCGTTCATCGAGAGGAGTCCGGCGATTGCCCACAATGCGCAGGGAGAGTTGTGGGCAGCTTAGTCCCCAGTGCCTTGGTCTTGTCTCGGCTTGGCAGTTCTCTGGTCTCTGGGAACGATCTCCAGAGGATAGCCGGGCTTGAGGAGCACGTCTCCCCCCGTCGAGAAGAATGCAAACGCAACACCGGTGATGGGGATCATGTAGCCGGATTTGAAGACGGAACCTGAGATTCCATCGACCAGATCTTTTGAGCCAACGCTGACCCCACCTCCGACAAGCATGTTGGTGATCTGGCGTGCCCGTCCGGCTTCGATTTTGCCCTCGTCTCCTTCCTTCTTCGGGCGCAATAGCATCGGCTGATCGAAAACGAGCATCAAGTGTCCGCGGCGGAAGAAGCGGCGCGCGGGAGTAGAGACGAGGTGGCCGGAGTAGTCGCCGGAGGGACACTTCACCGAGAAGGGAGTTCCTGTCTCCATCCATGAGGAGGCGTAGGTCTGGAGTTTGCACGTCTCGGCGACGGCGAAACTGGAGAGACAGAAAAGTGCGAAAACGAGGAAGAAGGTTCTGGTGGTTTTTCTCACGATGGATTTCTCTTGGCGAAATTCGAAGGACTGATTATACGGGGGGAAGTTTACGGCTGGTTCAACTCAACTGGACCCGTCGTATTACCTCTTCCGCAAGGGCTGCCGGCAGCCATGTCTGGCGATGAGCGGGAAAGAGGCTGCGGGGCTGCACGATAGAATCAGAGCATGATCAAAGGGATTTCGATCCTGCGTCCGGCTGGCGATCAGGCTGTTTATGACAGGCTAAGCAGTTTCCTTGCAGCCATGGGATTCGCACGTGGCGCGGGATGGGATGAGCCTGCAAGTAAAGGTGCGTCGTTTTTAGCTCCGTTGGGAAATCTCGAATTTGTGCACGGGCAGCTTCCTTCCGTCTCGGATGTGATGGTCGAGGTCACTTCGCTCGACCAGGCTTACCAGGCCGCGGAACGATGGCTTCGCGCCAATGGAGGCGACTCAGCGGCCAAGCCCTTGACTGAGCCGGAAGACACGCATTGGAAATCGCGCATGTTTACCGTTGAGCCGGAGCCGGGCGTTGCATTTATATTCTGGGCTTGGACGGATCCGCTGAGAGGAAAGCTGGTTGCGCTGGAAGGCGATCTATCGGCCGAGGGAATGAAGTTCGCAATCGTGGTTGCCCGTTGGAATGCCGTGATTACCGACCGGCTGCTCGAGGGCGCGCTGGACGCGATGTTAAGGAGCGGTGCGAGGCGCGAAGATATTCAGATTGTGCGCGTGCCGGGGGCATGGGAGGTTCCAGCCGCAGCCAGAACGATCGCGGAACAAAAGAAGGTGGATGCGATCGTGACGCTGGGATGTTTGATCCGCGGTGAGACGGCGCACTACGAAGCCATCTATAACGAGGTATCGCGCGGGATCGGACAGTCGCAACAGGACACGGGCATACCGCATGGGTTCGGCGTGTTGACGTGCGAGACACTGGAGCAGGCGCTCAATCGCGCGGGGATCAAGGCTGGGAATAAGGGATTTGAAGCGGCCGCAGCCGCAATAGAGATGGTAAGCGTCAAGCGGAAGATTGCGGAAAGCGGGAAGGCGTGACCGCTGGTTCGCGGAGAAAATCGCGAGAGCTGGCGATGCAAATGCTCTTCCAGGCCGAGATGGGAAAGCAGACGCCTGACCAGGTCCGGGCCACTTTCTGGAAATCAGTGGATACGGCGGAGCCCGAGACTCGCGGGTTCGCTGAGGATCTGTTCCGTTCCGCCATTGCAAACCAGGAGAAGATCGACGAGCTGATCGCGGCGAATTCGAGGCACTGGCGGCTGGAAAGGATGCCGGCGGTGGATCGCAACTTGCTGCGAATGGCGATAGGCGAAATGCTCGGTTTCAAGGGCACGCCTTTTCCAATTGTGATCAATGAGGCGCTGGAGATCGCGCGCCGGTATTCCGCACCGGAATCAATCAATTTTCTGAATGGAATCCTGGACGCGATAGCGCATGGGCTGCTGCCCAAGTAGGGATAAGAGGCGGCCGGACAGAGTAGAATTGCGAAACGCCGAAGTTGGCGAGGTTACAACTGAATTCAGGTCGAAGGCGTCCAATGCCAAAGAGCCGGGACGAAGAACTCCGAGGTCTGGCGCAAGGCTTGGAATAGCGTGAATTCAGCGCGCGAGCGTATTTGCGGCGTAACATGGATTTTTGGCTGGTTCAGGTAGGGTCAGAACCGTTGACGGTAATCTGGCGTATTGAAAAGAAGGAGAACAATTATGAGCGACGAGAGAAGTGGAGTTCAGGGAGTTGCGTGGTTTCTGGCCGGACTTGGGGTAGGCGCGTTGATTGGCGTTCTATATGCTCCGAAGAGCGGCCGCGAAACCCGGGAAGACCTTGCGCAGGGGGCGCGCGAAGGAAGCGAATACCTGCGGGCGCGCGGGCGTCAGGCAGCTGAGCAGATGGGGCAGTACGTAGATAAAGGTCGCGAGCAAGTGAACCAATACGTTGGACGCGGACGGGAGATCGTTGACCGTGGGCGCGCGCAGTGGGAAGACTTCGTCGAGCGCGGCAAGAATATCGCGAGCGATCAGACCACCCGGGTCGGCGCAGCGGTAGAAGCAGGCCGCGATGCATACCAGGCAAATGCCCAGAAGCCGGCAGAGCCGACTGCGTAAGGACAAAGAGTCAAGCCGCCGGGGCTGACAATGGTCGGTCCCGGCAAGCTTGTATGAACGATGCGTTCTCTTGAGTCCGCAGAGGCGCTGAACGGGACTTTCAGGAAGGTCAAGATCGCGCCGGTGCCGAGATGAACTATCACAGCGAAACATTCTGGTTGATGATTTTTGTAGGCCTCACGGCGGTGGCACTGTTTGGGCAGTTCATCGTCATGCTGGTGGCCTACTTCTTGGTGCGCAAAAACATCAAGACCGTGCAGGACGAAATCAGCGAGGTTCGTTCGACCGTGATGCCCATGATCAATCGGTCGAAAGAACTGCTGGAGAAGGTTGCGCCTAAGGTCGAGTCGGTTGCCACCGACGTGGCGGATATGGCGCAGTCAGCACGGGAACAGACGGCTCACATTCGTTTCACCGCGGATGAAGTTCTCGCGCGTGTCTATCGGCAGACGAGCCGCGTGGACAACATGATCACCAACGTTGCGGACGGCATGGAACACGCCGGCACTGTAGTTGCTGATTCTGTTACAAAGCCTGTAAGACAGGTATCCGCGATACTGGCTGCAGCGAAGGCCTTTCTCGGCGTGCTTGCGACCGGTCGTCGGCCGGATCGGCAGGCGGATGTCGTTGCCGATCAAGACATGTTCGTGTAGCGCTGGCCGGCACCAATCCGGCGGGTTTCACCCGCGCTTTGTTTTGGTGTAGTCTCCTCTACACAATGAAAAGCCCGTCACGAGCTGGATTTCTGGCCGCATTCGTTCTCATCTGTTCTGTAGCATTCGCACAATCGACCACCCCGAAATCTTCGCTGTTGGTGCTTTCGAAACACGATCACACGCTGGCAATTGTTGATCCCGCGACTTTGCGCGTGGTGGCCCGAGTGCCCGTCGGTGACGATCCGCACGAGGTGGTTGCGTCTGCAGATGGCCACACTGCCTATGTCTCCAACTACGGGTTTGGAGCATTTCATACCCTCGCCGTCGTAGATTTGATCGCACAGCATGAAGAGCCGTTGATTGACCTCGGCGCTCTGCGCGGGCCCCATGGGCTTGCCTTCCAGCAAGGGAAAGTTTGGTTTACGGCTGAAGCTGCGAAGGCCATCGGCAGCTACGATCCAGGCTTAGGAAAGGTGAACTGGATCATGGGCACCGGGCAGAACCGCACGCACATGCTGTATGTATTCCCCGACGCGCAGAAGATTGTGACCACAAATGTGAATGCAGCAACCGTGACAGTACTTGAGCATACGGAGGGTCCCGCCGGTGCGCCTCCGCCTCCACCACCCGGAACTCCGCCGCCGTCGCAGGCGACACCCCGCAGGATCCCTGGACCTCCAGGCGGTGATTGGAATGAGACGGTAATTCCGGTGGGCCGAGGCGACGAAGGATTCGATGTTTCGCCGGATGGCAAGCGGGCCTGGGTCGCGAATGCGGCAGACGGAACGATTTCAGTGATCGATTTCGAGCAGAAGAAAGTGACGGCGACGATTCAGGCGAATACGCGCGGAGCAAACCGCCTGAAATTCACGCCAGATGGAGCGCGGGCGCTGGTTTCAGCTGGACCGGAGTTGATTATTTTCGATGTGGCCACGCAGAAGGAAGTGAAGCGGCTGCGAATAGGACATGGTGGTGGCGGGGGCATCCTGGTGCAGCCCGATGGACAGCGCGCGTACGCGGCATTTGCTGAAGATGGGTTTGTGGCTGTGGTGGACCTGAAAACCCTGGATGTTGTGGGCAAGATCGATGCGGGACCGAATCCGGACGGATTGGCCTGGGCTGTGCAGCAATGACTGCGACAAGTTTGAATCGAATAGTGACCTGCGATAAGGCCGGAACTCGCTGAGTCCCGGCCTTTGTGTTTCTTGGAAATGAATCAATGCAAATCTAACTGGATCACCTGAATGGAGTAAGGTGGCAGCGTGAGTGACAGATTGCTGCTGACATTGTGGAGAGTGGACTCTACCGGAATCACTCGCTTCGGGTCGTCGATCGAGTTTGTGGTCTGGGTGTCAGGTGCGCTGAGGCGAATCAACTTTGCATCCGCAGCGGGATGAGCACCGGGCAGCGCGAGACGAACCGGCTTCGCGTCCGATGATCCGTTGACGAGCTTGAGGTACAGCTGCTTCTTCGCTGTGTTGACGGTCGCAGAGTAGAACAACTTCGGACCTGCATTTTCGATCTGCGATGCCACCGTGTGATCGCCGAGATACGAGCCAAACATCACTTGCGCGTAGTAGCTTGGCGATCCATAGCTCGAGCCTGCGTTGTAGCCGATAAGGTCGCTCTCCCACTGCATGCCGCCTGGGTTGACGTTGACGAAGAGCGGCGCGTACGAGGCCATGATAATGAGGTCGCTGTTCCGCTCAAGTCCCGTCATCCAGGCCGCATCGCCCAGCGCGGCGTTCATGTTGGAGGTTGGTGAGCCCTCGCGGGTGGCCCATTCGCCTACGAAGATCTTCGGGCCGTTGCGGTCGATCTTGTCGTAGTGATTGGCATCAGCGAAGTTCTTCGTGGTCCGTACGTAGTAGTGATCGTCCTGCACATCAGGCTTCATGTCTTTGAGAGGCATGGTGGCGATGAGTTGCAGATCCGGGTATTTCGCTTTGATGGCTTTGTAGAACTGCGCGTAGCGTCCTTCGTAGTTATGCGAGCGGTCGAACTGGTCTTCGTTGCCGATCTCCACATAGCTGAGCTTGAAGGGTGCGGGGTGCCCGTCTTTGACGCGCTCGGCTCCCCACTTGGTATCGGGGCCGCCGGTTACATATTCGATTTCATCGAGCGCATCCTGGACGTAAGGCTCGAGGGCCGGACCGGGCTGAGTGGTCTCCTGCGAGAGAGAATAGCCGGCATAAACGGCGAGCAGAGGCTGCATGCGGAGGTCTTCGCACCACTCAAGAAATTCGAGCAGGCCCATCCCGTCCGAAGACTGGTAGTTCCACGGGCTGCGGTGAGTAGGCCGATCGACGAACGGACCGATGGTCTTCTTCCATTCGAAACGCTCGTTGATGTGGTCGCCCTCAAGGTAATTGCCGCCGGGGAACCGCAGAAACTGCGGGTGCATGGCAGCCATCTTTTCCATCAGGTCGATGCGGAAGCCGTTGGGGCGATCGTGATAAGTGGGTGGGAATAAAGAGACGAGTTGCAGCCACAGCGTTCCGGCGTGACCAGCGGTGATGGCAAGGTGATTGGCGGATGAGGGCTGAATGGCCCCAGTCTTGAGCTTGAAGGCGTATTGCTTCCAGTCGGAGGTGAGGCCGCTCACGGTTGTCGTCGCGACGGGTTTACCAGTGTTGTCGCTAACGAGACTGACGCTGATCGGACCGATGGATGTGGAGTCAGCCTTCGCGTAGAACGAGCCACTATAGGTGGCATTCGGACGAAGAGCCATGCCCCACCAGCCCTCATTGAGGACCCCCGCCTGATTCCGCTGATCGGCCTGCGTGATCTCGACCTTGAGGCTCGTTGTGAGCGCGGAACTGGGCCCGGTGGATTTATCGTCTGACATCTTCGCGATGGAACTGCCGTCCTCGACGAGATACCAGGAGTGAATGCCGCTCCAGTCGCCCCGGAAGGTGCGGTTGCGGATCATTTCAGCGTACAGACCGCCATCGTAGGAGTAGTTGATTTCCTCCGTCATGAGGCCGTAGAGGATGGGGCTGACCGCGGTGGTGGGCTGGTCGGGGTGCAGGGTGAGCGTGGCTGGCTTGGTTTGGGCAGAGAGAGCAACGGTAGACAAGAAGAGAGCCGCGACGGGCAGCAGGCTGGCAAACGTTTTCTTAGGCATGTGGTTTTTACTCCGAAACGGGTGACGGGCCAGTATAAATGCTTTGCTTTAGCGCTGGCGGAGATGGCTCGAGCAGCCGCCTCTTTGACAGGTAAGTTGTGGGTTGGTACGCTTTTAGAGGGCGCATCCCGGCTGTTCTGCCGTTCTCATCTGCCCTTCTCAAGTAGCGTCCCCGTCGTCTAGCCCGGCCTAGGACACCGCCCTTTCACGGCGATAACACGGGTTCAAATCCCGTCGGGGACGCCAAAAACTAAAGCACTTACATCTCTAATTGTTTTTCCGGGACCACTCCGGGGCCAGTTCGGGCTCTGTTCGCTTATCCGTAAGGGCTCTGTCCACATTGTTTCCCAAGTTCGGAGACCTTAGCCCCATCTGCCGCGTCCGGATGCATCAGATTGCCTTGGTAGGAGACCCCATCCACCCGTCACTTAGGCTGCAGGCTGTGCAGGAATGTGGTGAATTCGATCAGGGCGGAGTTCGCCCGCGTCCAAACGCAAAGGCTTCGCCGCACGTGGTACCTCCACAGCATCAGGAGAAACCCTGCCTGGCACATGGCCTTCAATCAGCGGGCCAGGTACGCGTCAAGGCGCTGTCGAACACTGTCAAACAGCTCTCGCCCGCGGACCGCACATGCGCTCGGAGCCATGAGGTCCGCTGCGGCTGGAATGCGTCCCTCTGACGGTTCGCTGGCCAGTGTCCAGCCAATCCCGTCTCCACTACTTGATCATCGAAAGGACGGTTTTGGGGATTTTGGCAGCCACATTGTATCGAGCATCAACTAGCTCGGTGATGTCGTATTTCAGCGTCGCGGCGAAGAGAACCGCAACCTCGCTATCGGAAAGCTTGTAGTCTTTCTTGATCCATTTTGCAAGCTCAGAAGTGGCTACTTGAATAGATTCTGGCACCGAACCAGTTACCCCGAAGGCTATGAGATAGTCGCTTGTTTCGGCGCGCACCTGCGCTGTCGCAACGCCGGGAAGTACCTCGACCGAAAAGTCAACGTCCATTGATGTCTCAAGACCGGAACCCACGACCTCGCCATCTCCCATGGCTGCATGTCCATCGCCCATTCCAAGCAGGGCGCCCGGGTGAAAGACCGGAAAATAGAGCGTGGTTCCTTCAGCATTGTCGTTGTAATCCATATTTCCGCCAAAAGGACCAAGATCGCTCCCGCGATACTGCTGGTCTCCCTGCGGAGCCACAGAAATGCATCCGAGCATTGGCTTGAGCGGCACACTGTAGTTCTTCATGTGCTCACTTGGATGAGTAGGTACTGCAATCCCCTTCTCGGGAAGAATCGTCCATTGACCATCAACTGAGTTATCGTATTTGGCATTCAGTAAGTAAGCGGCTGTAACCGCATGCGCATTCAACCGGCTGCCCTGACGCGCCGTACTCCGATTTGTTCGTAGCTTTAGCAGATGGACTACCAGAGTATCTCCCGGCAGCGCTCCTTCGACATAGAACGGACCAATGTTCGAATCACCGCCGCGGTGTTGCACGCCTTTTGCATCCACGCCGCCGGCGTCGGCGGTCCAGGTATGAACTACATCGCGCGGGAATAGATGTAGTGCCGGTTTATTCGCGGCCGAATAATAGCCGACAAAGTCCGTCGGATCGAAATGAATGTCACGAGGCGAGCTCGGCGAAATGGGTGCGCGCGTGAGCGTGAACTCTATCGGAGCGCCTCCTCCATCGCCAAAGCCTCGCGCCATCCCGCCCATCGCGACGCTGCGAAGCGCCGACGCACATATGCTTCCTTTTCCGGTCACGGACTCGCCAGAAATTGTACCCTCGAGGATTCCACAAGGCTGGTCCGCGTCTTGAATGAGACGCAACTGGAGCGTATCAGCTCTAAAGGTGCCAGTTACCTTGAACATACCCCATGAGCCAATCAGATTTCCCTTTTCCATCTTTAGCGAGACTCTTGCGTATTCCGGAGCGCGTGGAGTAGCGATAGTCGCAATCCAATTGCCACTTGGATCTGCCGCCGCACAAATGCGAGAGGTGGTCGTTATAGCCACTAATAAGCTTAGTGTGATCCTGTGTCTTGACATTGCGTAGTCTCCTTGAAAGATCGAATGATGTCTTCGTCCTTGATCTACTTATTGAGAGTGGCGAGTACACTCTTTGGTACCTTGGCAACGACGTCGAAGTGCGGATCGACTAGTTCGGTGATGTCATACTTCATTACGTCCCCCAGGAGAAGCGCAACCTCACTGTCATTGAGGTTGTAATCATGTTTGAGCCAGTCCGCCAGTTGCGCTGTCGCGAGCTGAATAGAGTCAGGTACGGAACCAGAGACACCAAACGAGATCAGGTAGTCCTTGGTTTCTGCCCGCACCTGCGGAGTTGCATAACCTCGGATTACGTTTACGGTGAACGTCACGTCGGCGGAAGTTTCGAGGCCGGTGCCGACAACTTCGCCATCGCCCATGGCCCCGTGCGCATCGCCTATTCCCAGCAGCGCGCCAGGATGGAACACTGGAAAGTAGAGAGTGGTTCCCTCAACGTTATCGTTGTAATCAAGATTTCCGCCGAAGACTCCTAAATCCGTGCCCGCGTACTGCTCCTCTCCTGGTGGCGCTACAGAAATGCAGCCGAGCATGGTCTTCATCGAGATAGTCAGATGAGGCAGGCCAGGAGAGGGCGGCAGGGTGGCGACGTTCTTCTCAATGTCCTGCTGCCAGTTGCCGTTGAAGTTCGGATCGTATTTGGCGGAAAGAGCATAAGCTTGCGTTACGGCGTGCTGGTTGAAACGGCTGCCTTGGCGCCCCAAGAGCTTGTTTGCTCGTAGCTTGACGATATGTACGACGAGCGTATCGCCAGGTAGAGCGCCCTCCACATAGAACGGGCCGGTATTTACATCGCCGCCAGTACCGTGGCGGATCGCATGGGCATCGGGACCCTGCCCATCGTAGGTTCTCGTTCTCACTGTGTCGCCCGCGAAAATGTGCAAAGCAGGAGGTTCGGCAGCAGAATACGTTCCGTAAAAGTACTTGGGATCGTAATCATACGTTTTTGGAGTAGCTGGTGCGGGCATCGACGACATCAAGTTCCACGTGACATCGTTCGGCAGCGGATCCACCGTGCTGCCCATCCTTCGAGATGGGATCACGGTCCCGGAGCCGGAGACCGCGCCGGCCTTCATCGTCCCGGTTAGGGTCCCGATCGTCTTGCCGGATCCATCGAGAAGCTCAATCGTGACATCGTCGCTTGCGAGGCTCCCGGCAATTGCATATTGTCCCCATTTGCCGCTTATCTTGGAGCCGGTCACATTGAGAACGACGTGGCTGTACTGTGCTGTAAACGGTGTATCGAACGGGCCAGTAATTTGACCGATCCATTCACCGCTTAGATCGGCGGCGCCAGAATTCCGGGGCAACACTATAGCGGCCATCAAAGCAAGGACGTTCAAAAATTTCTGGAGCCTGCGGTCCATTCTCATGGAACTCTCCATCGTGAAGTGTTTTAGGTAATTGTGAATGGGTGGGAGCACCTAACCGGTCGGCGCTCCCAGCCTGTAGGTGCGTGTCCATCAAAACAGGATCTTAAAAGCGAGCTGAACGTTGAAGGGTTCACCTTCGGCAATTCCCGGAGCGCTTGTGCCTCCTATGGTGGATGTCACCTGTCCCGTACTTGTTGAGTTAGTAATGTTCATACCCCCATACCGCTTATCCGACGCCGTATTGCCTGAAGCCAGGGCTGGCGCCTTGTAATTGGCCCGATTGAACAGGTTGTACATCTCACCACGAAACTCCGCCTTCACTCCCTCTGTAATCGGGAAGTCTTTGATTACCGAGAGGTCGACAGCTCCGAAACCCGGAGCACCATGAATTTGACCCCGTCTCGTGTTCCCGTAGTAACTGGATAGTGGAAGAGAACAATCGGGACCGTACTTAGCGTCTCCGGTGGAGCATCCGGCAGGCGAGATGACCGAGTATGGGTTGTACCACTGAATGTAGCCGCTCGTGATCTTTCTTCTGGATGTACCCGCAACCCCCGAACCCAATGAGCCACCGCAATCTCCTTTCGGGCAGAAACGGGGTTGTCCAGAAAGGCTGGCAAGAGTGGCTCCTTCGCCAAGGCCCAGACCCGAACAAGTAAGTGCGTAAGTATTGCCAGTGGATATTGATTGATTACAGCTGCCAGTCGCTGTTGCAGTGAGGGCAGTGGCCCCGTGGAAATTGATGGTGCCGGACGTCTGCCAGCCACCGGTGAGCCATCGTCTTGTCCATTCCGGACCGGACCTTATCCCCGGAATCATGTAAGTCCAGTAACCCTTCACTTGGTTTGTAATGACTGCAAGCGAGCCATAGTCCAAACCAGGATTGTTATAGTCTTCGATGGAACCGGCGGCGGGGGTGCCTGCGCTGTTCGATAAAGCATACGACAATTCTGCGATCAATCCATGCCAGTTTCTTGCTCTTATGTAAGCCTGCAAGGCATTGGAACTCGATGAACCGAAACTTGCAGCTTGGATAATCTTGGCGAAGTTCGGATACTGGCCGAAGAAGGGCCTCTGAACCTGTTGATAGAGAAATCCGTTTGTCACAGCCGGGTTAGTTGTGGCTCCATAGGTCGTTTGATTTAGATCTCGTGAGTTGGCTAGGTGACGTCCCCGAGCGCCCACATAACTTACCTCGAGCATCGCCGCGCCTCCAAGCGCCTTCTGCACGCTTGCGGAGATGTTCGTGGTATTCCCCGTAGAGAAATCTGGATCCACTGCCGCGATGCTCAAATTGGGACATGTCGCTGCCGTTGCGCCAACGCACTGGCCGCCTGCGCCGGCATTCGGAATGCTCGCCGCTGCATTGGAAGGGAAAATCGCAATCCCGGGCAATATGTTCTCATTTGTAAGTTGCTCGTTATACAGCGGCCGCGTACCGGCCGGATTACCTGCCAAACTGGTGGCATATAGCCATGTACCGGGACCGGGCTGATCGAAGTACAGGCCAGCGGCACCGCGAATCACCATTCCCGAAGTTACTGAACGCAGGAAAGTCGGTTGCCACGAGAAACCAAGGCGTGGAGCGAATTGGAGGCTCGCAGGTTTGTATGCTTGCGAAATGTCTTTGCCGACGACTGCCAGCCCGCCAGTCAGATCAAGGGAGTTTGGCGCGGTACCAGCTCGGAAGCTTGACAGGTCCTGATTGGGGCTGGTGATCGGGGTTAGGTAATCCCAGCGCAGGCCGTAATTCAGCGTCAAGCTGTTCGTAATCCGGAGGCTATCTTCAAAATAGAGATCAAAATTGTTTGAGTACGCAGTGCGATCGAGGTTGCCGTTATACAGCGTTGCAGCGCTACCCTCGCCCTGCAGAAAGTCGGCAAGCGCTTTGGTCTGAGAGTCAATAGTTCCGCTGTATTCATTGCCCACCGGCCACACAGTTGGATACGACGCGCCGATCCCTCCACTCGGTGCGTTGTATCCGCGGCTTCCGCTGAAGCTGAACGTGCCTCGCGTGTAGATTCCGCTGCTGCCTCTGCCGGTATTTACCTCCACAATTTCTAGGCGCCGGAATTCACCGCCGGTCCGGATCTGGTGTCTGCCCGTGACAATCGAGTAGGTGTCCGTGACGTGTCCGCTGTAGTCATTGCGAATCTGCACCGAAGTACCGCCCGTGCCATCGAATCCTGAGATCGCAAGGCCGGGCTGGCCGTAAGTATTTCCGGTCCCCACACCGGCGATAAAGCCCACGGCAGCCGCGCCGTCATTCGGCTTTGCATCACTGAATGGCTGGTTGAAATAATCCACTCCGAACAGAAGTTGATTAGAGGATTTTGAGTTGATTTGGGTGTTGAGTGTGACCCCGATATTGTCGACGCGCTCCCCGGCAACTTGGTAGTACCAGGGGTTCTGGCTGGTGGCGAGTGGCGCGGTCTGTTTACCCTCACCCCAGAACCAACGCTCTGAAAGCGTGTTTGCCGAAGTAATCTTCTGATCGAACTTCATCATTGCGTTATTGCTATATCCCTGCTGTGCTGCGCTGGGAGGCGGAGTCCAGTTCCCCGGGGTTGCGGGCCCTGTCAGCATGCTGGGCTGCCATAAAGCCGTGATCAGATTTTGGCCCATGGATATTGCAGGATTGTTTGAAGGGGTCACGCCTCCCAGCGCCAGAAGCGCGAGTGCTCTGCTGACATAGGCGCCTGAGGGCTCGGTCTGCGATGACGTGCCCTGCGAAAGCACGTACTGCTGGCGCTCGTAGTTAAGGAAGTAGAACATCTTGTCTCTCTTGATAGGGCCGCCGATGGAGCCGCCCGTCTCCATGAAGCGGATGACCGGCTTGCGTATCTTCGCGTATTGGGCAAACGGCCCCTCCACGGCAAAAAACTCATTGCGATTGTAGTGATAGGCAGAGCCGTGTATGCGATTCGTCCCGGATTTGATGCCCAGGTTGACAACTGTGCCGGAGTATCCGCCATTTTCCGCACTGCCTTGAACCTCCGCTGAATACTCTTCGACAGAGTCGAGAGGAAGCAGTGTCCCAGGAATGCCGCCGACGCCGCCTTGGTTGGTGCCGACACTGTTGCTGTACACGTCATTGTTATCGACGCCGTCTATCAGATACCGGGTAGTACCCGTGGTATTGCCCGGGAGAAGTGCGGTCATCGCTGTGAAGCTGCGTCCATTGATCGGGATATTCGACACCTCTTCTTTGGGAAGCGTGAACGTACGCACTTCCGTAGTTGTATCGAGGCTGAGCGCTGCGGCATCGACTTCAACGGTCTCGGCTGTTGTGGCGATATCGAGCTTGACCGGAAGATTGAATACGGCTCCGGCAGAAATGCGTACCCCTTTGACCTGAGTGCTCTTGAACCCTGTGTACGACACAGCAACGTCATAGTCGCCAAGGGGAAGATTGGAAATCGAGTAACTTCCTGCATCAGAGGAATCCGCGTTGTAGACGAGACCCGTCGCCTGGTTTGTCGCCGCGATCTTGGCTCCAGGAATAGAAGCCCCACCCGAGTCTGTGACGATGCCGGCCATACCGCCCCGGAAGGTACTTTGAGACAACGCAATCGCAGCAGTTAGTGCAAAAAACAACACTGACCTGAATGAACGCTCCATAACTTGCCTCCAGAAGTTAGTTGAGATTTGCGCTTCCGGAGTGGGTGTGGCCACGGATCAATGAAGACACCAAGCCCACACAGGATCACAAATCGCTTCCAGCTTGATCGGTTGAGGAAACGTCCGACGGGGGACTTGGTGAGTTTGGTGCAGATGGTAATGCAGCTTGAGAGAAACGCAAGGCAGCTCTAACTGCCGCTGCATGCCGCTCTCAGAACTAATGATCGTTCTGTCTGTGCCTAAGAGCTCAACGATGAGCTCGTGACAGGAGGCTCGCATCAAGATTGGCTGAGATACCGACAGCAATCATTAGCGAGATGGGGAAAGGTTCCGGGTACTCGACCCAGCGCCTGGAATGC
>Ga0105237_10003911_pt1 | contig 17450 bp, 14 predicted proteins | sample KBSC24metaG_FD_81520 | JGI IMG/M metagenome (GOLD analysis project Ga0105237, IMG submission 81520) | Corn rhizosphere microbial communities from Kellogg Biological Station, Michigan, USA - KBS C2-4 metaG | ecosystem: Host-associated > Plants > Roots > Rhizosphere > Soil | place: Michigan, USA... | reverse complement strand
TGCGGCCTCTGCGTATCTCTGCGGCTCTCTGCGTTGAAAGGCCCATTAACGCAGAGAACGCAGAGATACGCAGAGGGCCGCAGAGGAAAGACTTCCATCTCGACTCGACTTTTTGTGCAAAGCGGCAGCGCAGACGTAAGGAGTTCTAACAGGCCTTGTCTCCCATGAAACCAGAGCCTCACGCACAGCGTGACCCTGGCACGCCTAGTAAAAGACCATCTGCCGCCGGAAAATACGCGATAACGCAACAGGCGTTCGACAAGCTCCTCGTGTCTTTGGCTTCGGATCGGAATGAAGCGGGCGCGCAGTTTGAGGTGATCAGGACCAAGCTGGTGCGGTTTTTCGAGTGGAGATCAGTCGTGGCTCCCGATGAATACGCCGATGAGACTCTCGACCGTGTTGCACGCCGGATCGACGAAGGCCAGGAGATCAAGAACTTGCGCGGCTATATCTACGGCGTCGCGCGGATGGTCTTAAAAGAAGAGATTAGAGAGCGGGAACGAGAGTTTGTCCCCATCGACGAAATCGGTGACAGAATTCCCGAAGAGCCACCGGCGCCGATCGAACCCGAAGCCCGGGAGGTCTGTTTCGACCGGTGTCTGGACAAATTGGCCCCCGAAAGCCGGAGCCTGATTCTTGACTATTACCAGGAGGAGCGCAGAGCAAAGATCGAGTTGCGGCAACAATTAGCCGATCGCCTGCGAATCCCGCCGAACGCGCTCCGAATCCGGGCGCATCGAATACGCACAATTTTGGAGAAATGCATTATAAATTGCTTGCAAAGCGCCGAGAGGTGAAATAAAAGCGATTTTATCCCACTCATAAGTGGGGGGTGGGGGTTTTCTTTGTCGCGGCAGACAGACCCTGAACAAGTTATGAAACGTTTTTTACTCGGACTTTCGTCCGAAGAGGAGAAAACACTGTTGGAAGAGCGTTTCTTCGCGGACGACGCCCAATTTGACGAGATCGAAATACTCGAAGACGAGTTGATCGATCGCTACGTCCGCGACGAGCTTCCGGCTGAGGATCGCGTTCATTTCGAGCGACGGATTGCGAACAGTTCGAGTCTGCGCGAACGGGTTGAATTCGCAAAACTGTTTAAGAAGAAAGTCGCTGCCGCGAAAGTAAATGTTGTTGAACAGCCCGCGCCTGTCCTGGTTGCGACTAAGCCGGCGCGTGGTGGCTGGATGCAGTCTGTATTTGGAACTGCTTTCTTCCCGCCGCAGGTGGCATTCGCGTCGAGCCTGATCATTCTCATGGTGGGAAGCGTTGTGTTGATTCTGTTCTGGATGAACCTGCGGAGTCAGTCAAACAGGATTTTCGCTCAGCTTAACGCCGCCGAACAACAGAAACATGCAGTAGAACAGCGAATGGCGGATCAGAAATCGCGGACCGAACAACTCGCCACCGATCTCCAGCAAGCGCGCGACCAGCAAGCCGCTCAACAGGAACTGATCGACGAGCTCCGCTCACAAAATCAAAACACCAGCCCACGCTTATCGACGACGGCTTTTCTCAGCCTGATCGGAGGCGCGAGTCGTGGCGGCGGTAAAGGCAATGAACTCACGATTGGTCCACAGGTCCGGCGCGCAAGACTTTCGTTACGGGTCGACGAAGGCGACTACCCAACCTACAGAGTCACAGTGAAAACACCGGAAGGTAACGTGGTGCAGCAGCAACAAGGGCTGAAACCACGTCACAACACCCTCACGTTGCAAGTTCCCACTACAAAGCTAAGTCCGGGTGACTACATTGTGAATGTTGAAGGCATTACTTCCTCGCAGACCGTTGAGCCAGCCGCAGCTTATTCCTTCCGCTTGAATAAAAACCCCAAAAATTAATCTTCGTGCAACGTCGGCGCGTCGGCATGAGGTACGAAGCACATCCGGCAACGCGCTTCGTACTTGTCCGAGGCGCCGACCGCGACACGTTCTTCGGATTGGAAGGTCCGCTGTGAATAGTTCGCAGGCCGGCCACACTTCATGCAGATAGCGTGAGTCTTGGTGATGTATTCCGCGATGGCTAAAAGCTGTGGCATTGGTTCAAAGGGTTTGCCCGTGTAATCCTGGTCGAGTCCGGCGATGATCACGCGCACACCTCTCCGCGCGAGTATGTTTGCTACTTCGACCAACTCGTTATCGAAAAACTGTCCCTCGTCGATACCGACGACCTCTGTGTCAGGATCGATTTGAGCGAGCACTTCGGCGGCCGAACGAGTGTTTGCGGATTCGTGACGCATCTCGGAGTGCGACACAATCTGGTTTTCCGAGAACCGGGAATCCATTTCCGGCTTGAAGACCTGCACCTTTTGCCGGGCGATCTTCGCGCGGCGTAAACGCCGGATTAGTTCCTCTGATTTACCGGAGAACATCGATCCGGCAATCACCTCCACCCACCCCGCATTCTTCCGCGAATGCGGCGGCGGTTCATCATGATTCACTTGTGCCACTAGTTCATCCATTTTAGCCACAAAAACATCTACTCAATGTAAAGCTTCGGGTTGTAGAACGGCGCAAACGCGGCGATCAGCGCGACTTCGAAACTCATCGAACGCGTGACCAGGTCGCGTGACAAAACGCCCCAGGCGCCTTGTTTGCTCCGGATGTCGCGCCCGCCCGTGACCTCGTCCATTACCGATCCGAGCTCACGGCGGCCTTCAACCACATTCTTCACAATGTAAGCAGGCACCGAAATCGACGGCGCCGCGCCGAAAGCACCCTTTTCTCCATCGGTCGCGTAGGCCCATCCGCGTAGAAACGTATGCCACTCACCCTCGATCGACACTGAATGAAACCCGCCCTCGAGCCCGACATAAATATCCGCTTCGAGACGGCGACTCTTCAGCGAATCTCGCGCCGCCAACGCACGTTCGCGCGCTCCCTGCATCAACTGCCAGTCAGTCAGCGGCATCGCGGGAATGCTCGTCTCTACGCGACGCGCCACCACGTTCGCATTGGCCCAATCCGGGTCGATCGCCGCGACGCGTACGACACTGGCGCGCACGGCCATGATTTTTGCCGCGCGATCAGACCCCAGGGCGATTGTCTTGATTGCCACGATTTTCTTCTGATTCCTGCCCTCTGGAATGACAGGCCAACGGGAATTGCGACAGAGGCTATAACAGAGTCCCGCACTTCGTCAAAACCCGCTCTCCTTTCCTGCACAGAGACATATTTTGTCACTCTTTGACATTAGCTAATAGAGACATTGAGCTCGAGGTTAATAAACTTGTTGACACCGGGAGAACATAGGAATAGCCTGTCGCACCTCTGATCAGCGCATCCTCGATCTTTTCTTCTCCTTAATTTCTGCTCCCAATTGCCCAAGGAGGATTTTCACAATGCAGACCAAAGAATGGACGCTGATGTTTTATTTCGCCAGCGATAACCCACTCGCTTCGACCATCGTGTCGCAGCTCAAAGCGCTAAAAGAAGCCGGATACCATCCGCAAGCAAACGTGATTGCTCAGTTCGACCCTCACGCAGTCAATACGCCCGTCCACGTTTTTGACGTTCATCACGTGAACAAATTCTGGTTTCCAGGGCATAAGGAGGAAGCCGGATTTACCCACAAGGATCCGTTCGTTCGCGACCTGGTGTTCGATCGACTCTGGGGAGAAAAAGACGAACCCATTCGCAAAATGGTCGCCGACTACGTCGAGCAGGGAATGCCTAAAGGGGTTAAGTTTGATCCGCCCAAACCGTACCCGGCTATGTCAGGCGAGCAGGATCCAAAGGAAGCACTGACGAACTTCCTCAGCTTCTGTCGGGAATCATATCCCGCGCGACATTACCTGCTCTTCATTCTTGGCCACGGCCAGGTAGTCGGAAACGACACGCTTCTGCTCGACAATCACGCCAACAGACATGCGTTGACGTTGACCGAGCTGGGGCAAGTATTACGTTGTTTCAATGCCGACGTTGGAACCGACAGTGAGCCCGGTCAAGTCGAGATGATCACCCTTCATAGTTGCTCGATGAGTGCGATGGAGGTCGCGTATGAATTAAAAGGCGCTGCAAACTACATGTTGGGTTCACAGGGGCCAATGTATGTCGGCAACTTGCCTTACAAGCAGATCCTGACGCGGGTTTTCGATGATCTGGAGGCAATGGACGAGGATGTGTCTCAGAACGGTAACTCCAATTCGGTTGACCGGTCCGCGCGCTCAACGTTCCTTCGCGGGAAGATCCCCAACGAAGCGGTAACAACCATGGGTCGATATGCTCACGAAGCGCAACATCATCACAAACGGATCTCCGCAATCGTCGACGACTTCGAAACCGTGCGGAACGGCGATAACGAAGAGATCCTGGAGCTTGGCGCACGCAGCATTACAGAAATGCTCCACAAAATGTATTTCGACTGTTTATACAACAGTTACGACTTTCAACTGGCGGGCTATCCCTTTGATATGTGCCTGACCGATCTGAGTAAAGTCGGAGAAACAAAAGATCCCATCGATCAGCTTGCAGAAAGTCTCATAGCCGGCTTGCAGGATAAGAACCCGACGCCGAAACAACTCATCCTCCTGGCCCACTGGGACGCACAAAGCTTTTACAACGAGGACTACGTCGACTTTTACGATTTTTGCTTCTGTCTGAGGAGACGTTGTGAGGAGAGATCGGAGGATCTAAGCACCATTCAAAGTCTCCAGGATATTTACTCAGCCTGCCAGGACGTCATTACCGTGCTGGAAAAGGGCAATCACAAACTGATCAATCTCTCATCGTTTTGTGGTGCGGCCTTCCAATATTCCCATGGCCACTCGATTTACTTCCCGTGGGCGAAACCGGTGGATGGCAAGTTGTTTTCCGTGCAGTATGCGGAGTATCGGATAAGCAGAGAGACTAAGTGGAAACAGTTTCTGAACGTCTACTTCGAAAAGACCATGAGGAAAACGCGCGCTGAGGAAACGGGCTTCACGGTACAAAAAGGAGAGACGCAGGAAATTCAGTTGAAGAAGAAGATTCTCGCTTTGATAGGTCTAATCGGAGCGAACGCACTGTCTGCTGATGGCCGGCTACAGAAGCCTGGGCCCGATCATCCGACGGGTAAGTATGGACCAGATGATCCTTCAGGCGTAGTCTGCGATTGTCAGATCAAAAACTACCCGAGTTTTACTGGGGAGATCCTGACTGATAAGGGTGAGAAGGTGCGAATCCATCTGGACGAAGACTTTCTGGATGGTACGACGATCCCAATCGGGCGTACGGAAACATGAAACTGTCAGGAGCATTACTGGTTTTTCTTGTAGTCGTTCACCTGCTCGAAGCAAACGCCCCGAGGCCTCCTGCTGACCTCGGGGCTGTCGTGCTCCAGGCAGGATTTGCGACGCCGGAAAAGCCTGCGACTGTAGCGGGCCGGAAAGGTTTATTACGGGAACTGCAAGAAGCGGTTCAGATTGCGCTCGGCAATGGTCAAAATCTCGACGCCGCTCGTAATCTGAATCGCATCGGCGGTCTTCACATGCTCCTCAACGACCCGCAAGCTGCGCTTGCGAGTCACCTCCAGGCGCTCGACCTGCTGCGCCAATCACCTGACGCCGAAGTCGAAGTCGATAGCTTAAATGGATCGGCAGCGGCGTACCTGAGCCTTGAAAAGCAGGACACTCTCGCGCAAACGGCCCTCGACAAAGCACTCTCGCTCAGCAGGCAAGTTAACTACCCGCTCGGCGAAGCGCAAACACTGCTGACTCTCAGCGATCTGCAGAGTCGAATGAACCAAACGACAGCCCTCGTGACGGCTCAAGCAGCACTCACACTCTGGCAAGGTCTCGATGATAAAGAAGGCAGCGCACGAGCCTACGCACAGCTTGGCCGGTGTTATATGGCGCAGAACATCCTGACCTCCGCCGCGGAGAATCTTTCGAAAGCGTTGGAGCTTTGGCGCGGCTTGACCAACAAAGCGGAGGAAGCAGAAGCGCTGATTCTGTTGGGCTTTGTCGAATTTCGCAAAGGAGAGTGGCAAAGCTCGATTGATTACTACGGTCAGGCTTACGCATTGCTCGACGAGGACGCAGAACCACTGAAGATGGGGCAGATCGCGTCAGGTCTTGGGGCCGCGTTTCTTGAAAATGGCTTACCGGAATTGGGCTTTGACCAGTACCAGCGTGCGGTGAACTATTACCAACGAGCCCAGGACTCTATGGCGGAGAGCTATGCGACCTGGGGATTGGCGCGAGCGTGCTACCTTAAAGGCGATCTCACCCAAGCCTCGATCTACATTCAGAAATCGCTTGACCAGGTTGATAAGGAGTCGCTGAAGGCGGCACTGCCCCTGGAATACCTGGGAAGGGTCCACATCGATCGGGGCGAGTACAAGGCGGGGCTTCAAGACCTGGAATCAGCTCTCAAGATCTACATGAAAGCCGAGAACCCAAAGGAGATGTATCGGGTACAAGGCCTGATAGGACATGCGTACGATCGGCAAGGGCTGGTTGGCCGTGCGAAGTCCAGCTACCTGGAGGCGTTGGATGGTTTCACCAGGTTGCAGGATCGCGTAAATCAAGCTGCCGTTTACTACGCGTTGGGCCAACTCGAGCTAAAGCAAAAGAACTACGATCTCGCGAGTGATTATTTGAAACAGTCGATTGACGTCACTGAAAACGTGAGACGCGTCTCAACCAGCCAGGATCTCATGACTGCATTTTCGGCCACTGTACAAGACCGTTACGAGGCTTACATCGAGTGTCTGATGAAACAGCACGAGAAGCAGCCGGCCCGAGGGTTTTCGGTCCGTGCATTTGAGACAAGTGAGCTCGCCCGAGCCCGCACTCTCTCTGAACTCTTGCTCACGGTTCAGGCGCCGGGAGTCGATCCTCAATTGGCGGCGCGTCAAAGATCGTTGCGACAAAGACTCAGAATCAAAGAGAACGACAAGATAAACATTCTGGCTAAAAAAGATTCGCAAGACCAGGTAAAAACGCTGGAAGGGGAGACAGCGCAGTTAGAAGCTGAGTACAACGCGGTCAATGATGAGATCCGGTCGCGTTATCCTTCCTACGATGAGCTCAGTAAGCCCACCGCCTGGGATTTGCGACACATTCAAGAAACGATTCTTCGTGATGACGACGCTGTGTTGCTTGAATATAGCGCCGGCACGGAAAACAGTTATGCGTGGGTCGTCAGCCGTGACGGATTTAAGAGTTATGCATTACCGGCACAGAAAGTAATCAATGAGGCGGTTCAGCGAGTCTATAGCTTGTCGTCGACACCGCCGGGCGCCAGCGTCGAAACTGAATTGGACCAGGCCACGGCTACGCTGAGCAAACTCGTTCTCGAGCCTGTCGCCTCATCGCTAAACAAGCCGCGAATCATCGTGGTTGCCGACGGCTCGCTAAACTACATACCGTTTCAGTTACTGCGTGCTTCGGCGCCGGCGAATGAACCGTTGATTGCAAAGTATGAAGTCATAAACGTTCCGTCAGCGTCGATCCTGGGACAGTTGCGGCAGGAGAAACAGCAACGCCGGCCGAGGTCGAAAATTCTCGCGGCCTTTGGCGATCCGGTGTTTTCTTCGAATTACGCGCAATACAAAAACTCGAATTCAGGTGAGCTGCTGGCGGTCGCAACAACAGACGTAAGCGAGCCGTGGCGCCATGCGTGGCGCAGCGTTGAGATCAATGCCGACACTTTCGATCCTTCGGTTATCCAACCGCTCGCGTACAGCAAGCTCGAGTTGAAGAACCTCAGCGACATCGCCGGGCCGGAATCTTTCGTCGCGCGAGGCTTCGACGCGTCGCGGCAGATACTGGAAACAACCGACCTCTCGAAATATGCGATCCTGCATTTTGCGACGCATGGGTTGCTGGATCCGAAGAATCCGGAGTTTTCGGGTTTCTTTCTGTCGATGGTTGATGCAACCGGCCGGCCGCAGAAGGGTTTCATCACGATGCAGGACGTCTATCGTCTTCAAGCGCCGGTCGATCTCGTCGTGTTGAGCGCTTGTCGCACCGGACTCGGCAAGGACGTTCGAGGTGAAGGTTTGATTGGTTTGACTCGCGGTTTCATGTATGCCGGAGCGTCGAGCGTTGTGGCGAGTTTGTGGAAAGTGGATGACGAGGCGACGGCAAACTTGATGAAGCACTTCTACGAGAACATGCTGCAAAAGGGAATGCGACCGGCGGAGGCTTTGCGCGCCGCGCAGAACACGCTCAGACAGGATCCACACTGGCAGTCGCCACACTTCTGGGCGGGCTTTACGCTGCAGGGCGAGTTCAATCAACCGATTGGAGTGCCGGCGAATAGCGTCGCCTCGCTCATCATTCAAAAATCCATCGCTGCCGTATTGTTATTGATGTTGTTGACTGGAATCGCCTGGAGCTTCTGGCGCCGTCGAGACCGCACTTAAATCCGCGCACAGATTGCACAGATCTGTGTACGGATTTATCTTACAGTGAAGAAGTAGCTGCCGCGGATGCGTTGCTCCGTGCGGTCGGGATTCACGGCATAGAGACGAACAAAATAACTGCCAGGACTGATCTCGTTCGCCGGCACAACCACCACCAGCTTCGCTTCGGTCTGTTGCTCGATCTTCAGATTCCGCGCAACCTCTTTTTCATCCCGCAACTCGACTCTGTAACTCTGCGACGGCGGAAGTTGCTCCGGTAAGCTGAGCTCAATTCGAATTCCCGGACTGCCTGGCTCGAGTCGCACCGTCTTGATTTCCGATCCAACCGCACGGTCGGAGTTACTAATCGACAGGTTGACAAAGGCATATGTGCCCGAGTTACGCGTGCCCGGGATTGCCAACAGCAAAACGCCCGCAACGATGACAATCGCCGCGAACGTCGTCGCAAAACGTGTTAAGAGCGACTGGCTTGTCCAGAACGCATGTACACGCTCAATCAATCCCGGTTGCACCTGCTCACGAGCCGCGGCGCCACGCTCAACAGCCGCGCGTTCGAGCAGGCCACCCGCAAACCGCAACTTGTTCTGACGCTCAGTCGATCTCAGAAAGTACTCTTGAACACGTTTTCTGTCGTCCGCGTGCAGCTCGTCGCCAACGTAATCATCCGTGATTTCATTGACAATTACGTCAAATTCCTCGCCAAAAGCCGCGTCTGAGAGCAGGCGGAGCTCGATGCGCTCCGCGTCAGTCTCGTCCAGTTGGCCGAGGAGATAGTCCTTTACCTCGTTTTTTTCGCTGCTATTTATGATTACCACCCCCCCACGATGCCGCTACTATCTATGGCTTGAGACGTGAGTTTTGTTCCTGCCAAAATGGTCGATGCATTCAAGTACGCACTTTTCGAGAGTTACGCGCAAATGGTGCGCACGGGTTCGCAGGGCGCCTTCGGTAATCGCAAGCTCACCCGCCATCTCGCGGTGATGCTCGATCTTCGCGTGTCCCTTGTACAAATGGTAATCGAGGATGAATTCCTGTTTGTCACGGGGCAAAAGTCGCAAACACTGTGAAAGGCATTCAGAAGCATCGCTTTTGTACGGCTCCTGCAGGAAACGGTCCGGCACGATGTCGATCAAGACTTCCTTCCGTCGCCGCGCCTCGCGAATGACATTGCGCGCGACGCCGTGGAAGTATTTGACCGGATCTCCGACGTAGGTCTCTTTAATCTCCGGCAGTCGCTTCATCACTCGATCTATCGTCTCATCCGCATAATGCTCCGCGTCGCTAAGCCCGTTGGAAATAAACATACGTATCAGGCCGGCGCGGATCACCTCGTAGCGTTGAGCGGCCGTTTCGCGGTCTGCGTCCAGCCACTCAAGCAAAGCATCAAATGGTTCCTTGTTGTCGGTCAACTATGCTCTAGATCCCTGATCTTGAGGATCGATAAGACGTGTGCCGCGCGATGTGGTGAAAGCCCGCATAAAACTAGCTCAGACGAAGATCAATAGCAAGAAGCCTCTTCTTGACATTCAATTCTGGCGTTGCTGTAATCGATCTCATACTACTAACTGCGACGAACAGCTTTCCGGAGGTGCTCGAGTGACAATCGATGAGTTAGTTTACGATTGGAATACGATTGAGCCGTCTCTAACGGCGCCGAACCGGCATATCGGTATCGACGATGAAACACTGCGCGACGGGCTGCAGTCGCCGTCAGTTTGCGAGCCTCCGGTCGAACAAAAAATCGAGCTGCTTCACTTGATGGAAGCACTCGGCATCGATACTGCCGACATCGGACTGCCCGGCGCCGGCGGCACTCATGCGGCCGGAGTCGAGCGACTCGCACTCGAGATCGCCGAGAAGAAACTCAAGATTCGTCCAAACTGCGCGGCCCGAACTCATCGCAACGACATCGTACCCATCGTAGAGATCTCGCAACGCGCAGGTATTCCGATCGAGGCGTGCACGTTCATCGGTTCTTCGTCGGTTCGCTTTTTTGCCGAAGACTGGACGCTCGAGAAGTTGTTGCAGATGACCGAGGAGGCTGTGTCGTTTGCCGTGAGCCAGGGACTGCCCGTGATGTACGTCACGGAGGATACGACGCGCGCCAAACCCGAAACGATTCGCGCGCTTTACACGACTGCGATTCGATGTGGAGCGAAAGCTGTTTGTGTTTGCGACACGGTCGGACACTCCACGCCTGACGGTGCGCGCGCGGTTGTGCGATTCGTGAAGAGCATCATCGAAGAACAGGGTGGCGGCATCAGGCTCGACTGGCACGGCCATCAGGATCGAGGCTTGGGCGTGATCAATTCGATCGCAGCGATTCAGGGCGGCGCGGACCAACTTCACGGCTCGGCTCTCGGAATCGGTGAGAGAGTGGGTAACACGCCGCTGGACCAGCTTCTCGTAAATCTGAAGCTTCTCGGTTGGATCCATAACGATCTTTCGCGGCTCGGCGAGTACTGCCAAACAGCGGCGCGCGCGTGTCGGTGGAATGTTCCGTTGAATTATCCCGTTTTTGGTCGCGATGCGTTTCGCACTGCGACGGGTGTTCATGCAGCGGCTGTTATCAAGAGTTATAAAAAAGGCGATCAGCGACTGGCTGATATCGTTTACTCGGGTGTGCCAGCCGGTGAGTTTGGACTGGAACAAGTGATCGAGATTGGTCCGATGAGTGGTAAGTCAAACGTGATCTACTGGCTCGAGAAGCGTGGGCTCGAACCGAGCGAGAGTCGCGTCAATCGAATCTACGAACATGCAAAGTCGGCCAGCGGCGTGCTCGAAGAGAGCGAGATTATGGAGTTGTTATGAGATATGAGTTTAGCCACGGATTCCACGGACAAATCACGGATGAGATCCGTGATTTGTCCGTGAAATCCGTGGCTAAACTTCTCTCGTCGGCTGGAGTCGCGAGTGCCTTTCGTTTCTTCGAGCAGAACGCAGACGCGATCACCGAGGAGCAGATCCGCATCTGTTCCATCCCTGCGAGTCCTTTCGGTGAACGCGAGCGTGCAGAGTATTTCAGTAAAAAGTTTACAAGCCTCGGACTGACCGAGGTGGAGATCGACGAAGAGGGCAACTGCCTCGGATTGATCGAAGGCGCTTCCCGATCGCCGCTGATAGTCGTCAGCGCGCATCTCGACACGGTGTTTGCGACAGACACTGATTTCACCGTGGTCAAGCGCGAACACAGATTGCTCGCACCCGGAATCGCAGACGATGGCTGCGGTCTCGTAGCCCTGATTGCCCTCGCACAGGCAATTCAAACTGAGCGCATTCGCACCGAGGGTTCGATCCTGTTTGTTGGAACAGTCGGCGAAGAAGGCGAAGGAAATCTGCGAGGCGTGCGACATCTCCTGACCAAAGGTCGCTGGGCGTCAGAGGTCGATGCGTTTTTGAGTTTCGATGGACCAGGAGTCGATCGGATTACGAACCGCGCACTCGGATCGCGCCGCTATCGCGTTGCGATCTCCGGTCCGGGTGGACACTCCTGGGGCGACTTTGGTGTTCCGAATCCTGTACACGCACTCGGTCGCGCGATCTCGAGACTGGCCGCGTATCCCGTTCCGAAAGAGCCGCGTACGACCTTCAACGTCGGACGCATCGAAGGAGGAACGAGTGTCAATGCCATTCCCGGCAAAGCGACGATGGAAGTCGATCTGCGTTCCACGGCGGAGGCGGAATTGCACCGGTTGGATGCGTTTTTCCGTCGTGCGATGAAAGATGCTGCTGATGAAGAGAACGCGAAGAGACGGGCGGGCGATCCGGAACTAAAAGTCAGAGTCGACTTGATCGGTGAAAGACCGTCAGGCGAGACTCCCGCAGATTCACCGCTGGTCGAACTGGCGATTGAAGCGACGAGGACGCTTGGATACGAACCTCGTCTGGATCAGTCTTCGACGGATTCGAATCTTCCCATCTCGCTCGGCATTCCCGCCATTACACTAGGCGCGGGAGGCACCTCCGGCTTCTCTCACACGCTCGATGAATGGTACGACCCACGCGGCAGAGAGATGGGATTGAAGCGCGGGCTTTTGGTCGTGCTTGGAATCGCGGGATTGATCTAAGCCACAAAAAGGCACAAAATGCACACAAGAAAACAGAACTGTTTGTGTGCCTTTTGTGCCTTTTGTGGCCTTAATTGAGCGGGATGGAGATGGTGGCGGATCCACCCTTCCCCGGTGGGAAGCGCTTCTGGCGCGCAATCCTCAACGCATTCGCATCGCCTCCCGACGCCTGCGTCACTCGTCCCGATTCGTCATACGTCACGGTAACAACAACGCGTTTCGCGCCAGGCTTCACGCCCTCTGGCTGCGGAACTGGAGTAGTTGGATTCTCTGCATTCCTGGCAGCTAGTTCTCGCGCTTTCTTCTCGCGTTCACGCTGGCGACGCGCTGCGACTTCCGGGTCTTCAGCAGTTGGTTGCGTTTCTGTCGTAGCCAGCGGTTGCGCCGGAGTCTCGGCTTGAGTGTTCTGCGGAGCTGGAGCCTGCGTAACAGTCTCTGCCGCGGGCGCTGCTGCCGCTTGCTTGCTGCGGTACCAACCAGCCGGCACTCCAATCACAGCTACGCTTCCAAGAACCGCCACAACAATCGCTCCGATGAAGAGCGGTTTACGACGGCTCATCGATTCCTTCCCGAAAGACAGAAAAGCCGGCGCGAAAGATCTCTCGACCTCTGAACTCGATTCAACGGGAGCAGTCGCGAGCTCATCCGGTTCCGCAACGTAATCCGGCGGAAACGCGACACCCGGCGCGATATTCTCATCCAATCGCCGCAAACCCTCGAGCACTACCTGCGTCCACGGTTGGTTGATCGTGCGCTGATTTGCCTCGGCGTCAACGCTAAATTCAAACTCCGCATTCGGAAGCGTCAACGCGTAGTAAACCGCTTCGATTCCATGAAGCACGCCGATGCGCGCGTCAACTACTGAGCCGGCGTGCAAGTAAAAAAATCCTGGACCTTTTGGGTACAAGACTTTGAGACGGCCGCTCTTTCGTTGATTGCAGAAAAACTCGATCAGTTCGGAAAGTGAAAGGTCGCTGAGGTGTCCAGTTAATGCCATGAGAACTAGTCCCTTCTAGGAGCAGTTTGGTTGGAAAAAGGGAGAGAATGGCGCGCCCTTCCGGCGCGCCATCGAAGGAGGGTTTACGGAGCCAAAGCAAACTTGTAGTTGATGACACCGGAAACCTTCACCGGTTGGCCCGAAAGCTTAGTGGGGGAAAACCTTGCTTTGAGAGCTGCTTGCACTGCCGCGTCGCGAAGCATTGGTGGACCACTCGTCGCATTCGCCGAAACCACCTTGCCGCTTTCGTCCAGGACTACCTCGACAATGACCGTGCCCTGCGTCCGCATTCGTCTCGCAGTCTCTGGATAGGTTGGCGGCGGCAGAGCGATCGCAGTGCCGTTGAGAACGCCACCCGAGATTGGCTTGAGTATCGGGCGTGGTCCAGGAGCCGGCGGAGGTTCATCGATGACTACGAGAGGAACCTGGGTGTCAGGACTCACAACAGGAGTTTTGAGATCGACCGGACCAGAAACCATTTTGACGGCATTCGCAGACGCTGACGGTAACTGCGGAGCGACTGTCACTGGCGTCGTCTTTCCTTTGTCGCGCTTGTTAGTCGCCGCCGGTTTTGGCTCCGTCACGGGCTTGCTTTCAGGTGCAGTCGCGACTGGCTGTGGAGTCGTCGTTGGCGTCGTTGGCGTCGTTGGCGCCGCGCCGGGTGTGACCATCTTCACCATGTTCTCGTCGAGGTAATACATGATGGAGCGGTAGGTCACTTCGCTTGGCTCGAAAGTAATGCCGCGCGAATCAACGACGGCAACGGACGTGGTCATCTTGCTCCAGTTGCCGAGAAAGTCGAACTCATACTTGTAGATTTCCTTGCTCAACAGCGATCCATCCGCGTTGAGCATGGTCATCTCGCTGATGTTTCCCTTCTCGTCGTACTTGTAGACTTCCTTGCCGGTCAACGTGGCACCAGGAATCGGGTAGTACTGGTTTTCGACCTTGTTTCCCTTGATGTCGTAGGAAACGACTTCAACCAGCACGTGTTTGCCCTCGGCCGCGCGGCCATCCGCGCTAACCATCTTGGCGACTTCGGTCCGAACGCGCCGCACGGGACCAATCAGGCCATCGCGGGACCGATCGCTTTCGACCGCAGGAGCGGCGGGGGCACCAGCTTTAGCCAGTGGCGCTTGAGCAATTGCCGCTGTGCTCGAAACCATCAGGCAAAGCGTAAGTAAACAGAATCTAATGGGCATTCTCGACATTGTTTTCTCCATAATTCGCTGAGGCAGGCCAACTTGGGAAAGATTGTCGTGAGGACGGACCATAATGGCCCTAGCCATACTAACGGAGTTAAACGATGTTTGTCTATAGGTTTTTCTCTGCGGCCCTCTGCGTATCTCTGCGTACTCTGCGTCGAAATGAATGTTTAACGCAGAGGACGCAGAGATACGCAGAGGGCCGCAGAGAAAGCAACTACAAATGGTTGGTGTAAATAAGGTTGTCGGTGCGGTTAATGGCGAGGAGTTCGTGGGCGGCTTTGTAGACCTCGGCCACGGGGATTTCGGTGATTACGGGCCCTCGAATCCCCCGGTGGTGCTCCCCGACGGGCGTGTAGGCGTGAAGGTCGGGGCGGTCCATAATGACGATCACGGGTGTGCCGACCGCCGCCGCGATATGCACGGGACCCGTATCGTTCGAGATAAAGACGGTCAGACGCGCCTGCGCCGAAGCGAGCTGCGGAATCGTCAAACGGTCAAAGAAGATCGTCCCCGACGGAAAACGCGGGCGCATGTGTGGCACCATGCCTCGTTCCTCCGGGCCGGCAAACACGATGATCCGGACCCGATCGTTGCGAATGAGGTGATCCGCGAGCTCCGCGAAGCGATCGATCGGCCAGAGTCGCGAGGAGTGTCCGGCTCCGGGAAAGAGTCCAACCAGCAGCGCACCCGATTGCGCCTTTTCTTTCTTCAGTAGCGCTTCGACAGCAAAGTCCGCGGCCGCACTCGTCTTCAACACCGGAGTTCTAACCGGATCCTGAATGCCGAGTGGCTTGAGCAGATCCAGGTAGCGATCGACGAGGTGAGTAGCTTCGGATTCTTTCGCCGGCAGCGGTTTGAAGTTGGCGAGGAAGTCGAGCGAACGATTTGAGCGTCGCGAGTAGAGTCGCTGCGGCGCGCCGGAGAGAAAGCCGAGTATGTTTGTCTCGTAGTAACTGTGCAGGTCGATGACGAAATCGAAGCGCGCCTTACGCACGCGCGAAACGAACTTCGCAATCCGCCCGATCGAAATCAAAAGTGGACCATCACGCAATCCAACGCGATCGACTTCGAGGATCTCGTTCGCGTAACCGGAGAGACCAACTATCTCTCCCCCCGGCTTGCCGACCGCAACCGTGATCTGTGCATACGGAAATCGCGCGCGTATCGCCCGCAGCGCGGGCAGACTCATCACGACGTCTCCGAGTTGACCAAAGTCGATGACGAGTATGTTGCGCGGATCCGTCTTCATCCGTGGAATCTGTGGCTACGTGTTTCTTAAATCTCTGCCCGTCATCTCAGCCGGTTTTTGCGTGCCGAGCAAACCAAGCAGCGTCGGCGCTACGTCTTCCAGCGCACCGCCGCTTCGCAATTTCACGCCTAGTGACTCCTCATCGATCAAGTGAAACGGCACGGGATTCGTCGTGTGTGCCGTGTGTGGTCCACCTGTTACCGGATCGATCATCTGTTCGGCGTTCCCGTGATCGGCGGTGATGAGCGTGATGCCGCGCGCCTCGCGTATGCGCTTCGTGATCCAGCCGAGACATGTGTCGACGTACTGGCAGGCCTCGATCGTCTTATCCAATTTCCCCGTGTGGCCCACCATGTCCGGATTTGCAAAGTTCACGACGAACACGTCCGTCTCTCCGTCGTCGATACCGCGCAGCACTTTGTCAGTGACTTTGAAAGCTGACATCTCCGGCTGGAGATCGTAGGTCGCAATCTTCGGCGACGGGACCAGCAGCCGCTGTTCACACCTGTATTCTTTTTCGACTCCGCCGTTGAAGAAGTAAGTGACGTGCGCATACTTCTCAGTCTCTGCGAGCCGGTAATTGCGGACGCTGGCGTTGGACCAAACCTCTGCGAGCACGTTCTGATGATGTCTCGGCGGAAACGCTACCGGGAGATTGAACGTGTTGTCGTACATCGTGAAACAAACAAAGTTCACTCGCGGTCGATCCGGAACCGGAAACTCGTTGAAATCCGGAACGGCGAGCGCCCTGGTCAATTGGCGTGCGCGATCGGGACGGAAGTTAAAGAAAATGACGGAATCGTCGTCCTTGATCGTCGCCACCGGTCTAGCCGCTCGCATAATTACAATTGGTTCAACAAACTCGTCTGTGACGCCGCGTTCGTAAGATTGGTGAATGGCTGCAATCGGATCGGTCGCTGATTCCCCGACACCTTTGGTTAGTAAATCAAAAGCCCGTTGCGTTCGCTCCCAGCGCTTGTCGCGATCCATCGCGTAATACCGACCGATGACGGTCGCGATCTCACCGCAACCAATCTCGGCGACTTTTCTCTGAAGCGCCGCGATGTAATTGACGCCGGATGATGGCGGCGTGTCGCGCCCGTCGAGAAAGCAATGAATGAACACGCGATCGAGTCCATGCTCTTTCGCCATCGCGAGCAGTGCGTAGAGATGAGTGAGCGACGAATGCACCTGTCCGTCTGAGATCAAACCCATCAGGTGAAGCGCACGCTGCGGATGTCGTGCCTGCTCGACCGCGTTTGTGAGTACGGGGTTTCGGAAAAACGCACGCGTCTCGATCTCGTGGTCCACCAGCGAGACGTCCATGCGAATCACGCGACCTGAGCCGATGTTCAGGTGTCCAACCTCCGAATTTCCCATCACACCGGCGGGCAAGCCGACACGCGAACCGTGAGCTTCGAGCAACGTGCTCGGGTACTTTTCACAAAGCTCGTCATAGAACGGCGTTTCGGCGATCGCAATGGCATTGCCCTCGCGAGCCGCAGAATGTCCCCAGCCGTCGATTACGATGAGCGCTATCGGTCCTCTTTTTTTACTCATGATTTACGCTCGACGCTGCG
>Ga0105237_10003900_pt1 | contig 17494 bp, 14 predicted proteins | sample KBSC24metaG_FD_81520 | JGI IMG/M metagenome (GOLD analysis project Ga0105237, IMG submission 81520) | Corn rhizosphere microbial communities from Kellogg Biological Station, Michigan, USA - KBS C2-4 metaG | ecosystem: Host-associated > Plants > Roots > Rhizosphere > Soil | place: Michigan, USA... | reverse complement strand
TGGTGGAAGCACCCCTCGGCACCACGAAGGACGTACCGCTGATGCGCACACTGGCGCCACTGAACGATCGTAGCGCGGTGATTTCGCTTTCGATCTCGGGTGTCATGGTGCTCCCCTGGAATTACGACGCCGCTGTGGCCCCGCCGCAGATCTCGGCCATCGTTAACGCCGCTGACGGTACGAAGCCCGTTGCTCCTGGCGGATTGATCAGCGTCTACGGCCAGCAGATGAGCCCGGTCAACCTGGCCACCAAGGAAATTCCGCTGCCGACGGCGCTAGGCGAATCCTGCCTGACTGTTAACGGCCTGCCGGTGCCCATGCTCTTCGTCTCCACCAACCAGATCAACGGCCAGCTTCCCTATAACGTGGATGGCAACGCCGTGATGACGCTCCGCACCCCGGGCGGCGTCAGTGACAACTTCAACTTCCAGATCTTCTCGGCCGCGCCCAGTATTTTCCGCTCGGGTACCGCTGGACCGGAGACTGGCCTTGCGACGATCTTCCGCGCCGATAACGGCCAGTTGATCACGCCAACGAATCCGGTGCATCCGGGCGATACGATCGTGATCTACGCGACGGGTTTGGGGCGGACGCTGCCGGCGGTTGACGCTGGTTTGCCGGCGCCTTCCGATCCGCTTGGTTCGGCGATCATCACGCCCACCGTCACGCTCGGCGGCTCGCCGCTGAGCATCCAATTCGCGGGGTTGGTCCCTGGCGAAGTCGGCGTGTACCAGATCAATGCCCAGGTTCCTTCGAAGGTTCCGAACGGTTTGACGATTCCGCTGGTTGTGAACTCCGGCGGCGTGACCACCACGCTCAGCGTGCGGGTCGTGAATAACTAAACGTCCCAGGAGATTACTCATGAGAACGATTCAACTGTCGGTGTTGTTATTGGCGGGCGCAGCCACCAGCTGCTTCGCCCAACAGTGGGAGTTCGGCGGCGGCGCCGGAGCGGGCTTTCTTCCTGGAGTATCGGTAACCGGTACGCCCGGATCCGCTACGGCAGGTTTTCAGGCGGGCTTTGCAGCCAGCGCGTACGCCAGCCAGAACATGTACAAGAACTGGAGCGGTGAAATTCACTACGCCTACATGCAGAGCAACTTGAAGCTGTCGAGTGGCGGGTCTACAGCGACCTTCTCGGGCAACTCGCATGTCTTCCATTACGACATGGTTTACCACACCAATAAGAAGGGCTCACGCACGCAGTATTTTGCTGCTGCCGGCGCTGGTCTGAAGGTTTTCCGCGGCACCGGCACGGAAGCTGCCTACCAGCCGCTGAGCCAGTTCGGATACTTCACCAAAACACAGGCAGTGAAGCCGATGGGCACGGTGGCGATCGGCGTGAAGTACATCCTGGCGCCGAAGGTGATTCTGCGTACTGAATTCCGCGACTACATCACGGCGTTCCCCAAAGAACTGATCACTCCGGCTCCCGGCACGAAGTATGGCAGTTTGCTGCACGACTTCGTCCCGATGGTGAGCATCGCCTACGAATACTAAGCGACAACAATCTCTCTCTTCTACATCCGGCCGCGGCGAGTTCGCCACGGCCGGATTTTTTTGCGAGGGGATGAAAGCACCTCGATAATCCCATTCTCATAAGACTCGTTGCGTGCCGGCGCGAAAGAAAACGGGGATTGAAAGCCACGCTACCAAGCCAACTTCTGGAATGGACAGGCGAAAGCGCCTGTCCCACAACAACGCAGGCGGAAAACGCTGCGGAAACGCAGGTTCTATTTCGTTTACTTCTTGGGGCCCGATTCCGGAGGCACTAAGCCGTTGGCACGATAATAGGCGACGAGCAGGCCGTAGTGCTCGGCGGAATGCTCGATCACGGAAAGCCACGGTGCGAGCGTCTCTTTGAAACGATCGTCGGAGAGGCCCTTCAACACGGCTGTCGCTTCGGTAATCGATTTCTCCATCGCCGCAACAGCAGCGGCTTTCGACGGGTAGAGCTTGGCATCCACCTCGTCCCACTGGGCCTTCTCGCCCTTCCCGACCTTGGTGGCGTAAACGTTCCCGGAGAGGATGTGCACGATCAATTCGCGGAAGGGACGCATTTCGTCCTTGAGCTTGAACTCGTACTTGTCTTCCGGGAAGTCCTTGGCCATTTCCAGGATCTTCTGGTTGATATAGCCGAACTGATTGCGAATCCCTTGCGCGGGACTCGGGGGCTGTTTGGGAGCCTGCGCCAGCAGGGACGTAGCGGCCGCCAAAACCAGGGCGGACGTGGAGAGGAGCGAACCGATTCGTGTCATAGGGGGATTGGACGGGGGGCGAAGCGATTCGTGAGGTTGGGCAGGCCGGACTCCGAGACCCGGCCTGCCCGAACGCGTTAGAAGTACAGCTTCACACCGAACTGGATGAAGCGCGGCTGCCCATTGTTGTATAGGTCGCCGAACGCGTTGTTGTAAGCCTGACGCAGGCGGAAGAACTTGTAACCCTGGAGATTCGTAATGTCGAAATTGCCAGGCTGCAGCTTCCAGAAATCGGTGGGCACCTGCACGGAAAAGAAGTTCACCGGCAGCACGCCGGCGGCATTCTTCTGTGCGTTCACCATAGCATTGATCGCGTTCAGGTTAGCGGTTCCCTGCGCGGTGGCGGCCAGCGGCTGATTGTTCAGGGTCGCCCAGGTATTGTAGTCGGTGGCCGTGAGCGCAGCGGTGCTCGGCGCGGCGCTGGTATTCCAATCGGTGCCCCCGGCATTATTTGGGAAGACACGGAAAGTGGGATGATTCAGAGCGTTCAGCGCATCCACGCGGAACTGAATGCGACGCTTTTCGCCGATCGCGAAATTCTTCTGAATCGAGACATCGAAGTACTGATCCCACGGGCCGCGCACACTGTCCAACGTTCGCGGCGCCGTCCCAAGTTGTCCGAGGGCCGGGCGCGAGAAGGCCGACGGGTTCAAGTATGGTTCGCAACCAGCGCCCGTGGGGCAGTTGCGCGACCAGTACGGGTTGAGGATCGGCACGCCGGGTACGATGTCCGGCCGGATGGTATGGGTCAGGTCTCCGACCTGATTGGTGTCCGCCATGGTCGGCATGTACGGGAAGCCGCTGTTCATGCGGAGGATGCCGGTAGCGGTCCAGCCGCCCACCAGAAACTCCACCGGCTTCCACGTGTGATTCAGGAAGCGACGCGAACGTCCGAAGGGCAGGTCATAGATGAACGTGTTGTTGAAAACGTGGCGCTGGTCGTAGGTGGAGACCGAGCGGTCGAGTTTGCGCGAACCGCCGAAGGCCACCTGTCCATCCACCTGGCCGCCTACAGGACTCAACACGTTCTTGTCGCCACCCGAACTGGAAGCGTCGTCGATCGACTTCGCAAACGTGTAATTCGACATAAAGGTGAGGCCCTTGGTGGTGTGGTGCACCACGCTGATATAGCCCGCGTGGCGAATGCTGTTGGCCGATGAATCGTAGAGAACATAGAGGCTCGAAAAGCCAAGGTAGGGGCTGCCGAGGCTCCCATTCTGCACGGTAAGCACCCTACCGGTTACGGGATTGATACGGCCGAGCGGATCGTTGATGGTGGCGGTCGTGTTGACGTTGGCGGCGTTTTGCGCGTTGATCAGCGCCTGATCCTTGGAGTTGACGTTCACGTGGGGCTCGAACAGGTGCGTGCCCTTGTTGCCGACGTAAGACAACTCGATGGTGGTGGATGGGTTCGCCTGCCACGACAGCGTCAGGTTCCAGTTCTGAATGTACGGCGTGTGATAGTTGGGGGAGACGGCGAAGCCGCCAATTCCCTGGTAGTAGAGGCTGTTCGTCGTGACGACACCGTTCGCGGGGGCATTCACCGCCTGTGTTGGCGTCTGCGGAGTGAGTACGGGGGGATTCTCGCCAAGCCTCATCACATAGGTGGGGTTGGCGGTGGTTGAGGGCACCGTGCTCGCGAAGTTCGAGGTGGCGCCGAAATCAGGACTGGGCAGACGCGTGGCGCCGCTAATCGGTGCGTGAGAAATGCCGTACCCGCCGCGAACTGTCAGGCCTTTCGACTGGAAGCGGGTGGGGCTCCACGCGAAGGAGAAGCGCGGTTCGAAATCGGTGTAGTCCACGGGGGTGAGGTAACGCGAATTCCCGCCGCGTCCTGCGAAGACGAACGGGGGGACTTTTACCGAGTTGAGCACTTCGCCATCCTGCAGTGTCAACGGCGAAGGCAGCGGCACGGTCTGCGACATGTCCAAGCGATAGACGCCCTGATTGTCGTACTTCTCGGTGCGCGGCATTTGCAGGTTGTAGCGCACGCCAAGATTCAAAGTGAGATTTCTCCTCACCTTCCAATCGTTTTGGATGAAGCCCGCGTAGGCGTTCCAACGGTAGTAGTAAGGAATCTCGGAGTTGCGCAGGATGACGTTGCCATTGACGACCCCAAGTAAGAAGCTTGCGAACGGACTCCCGCCCGTACCAGTAGATGCACCGGTGGAGTTCGTCTGTATATTCGAGAAGGTGTACGATCCACCCAATGCTGCGAACAGCGGAATAACATTCTGCAGCGAGTGCGAAAAATCAAAGCCGAATTTCCATGTCATGTTGCCGGCAGTCTTGTAGACGATGTCGCTCACCTGGTAGCGCTCTTCGCGATCTTCGGCGCTGGTAGATCCCCCTGACCCCAACCCTGTGGCAGTGCTGCCGCCGCCACCAATCGACGAACCGGGGAAAAGCCCGTTGAACAGCGGGACGCCGCCGTGGGTGAGATTCGGCAGTCCCAGAACTGTGTTCAGATTGGTGCCCGTGTTGGCGTCAAATTCCGGCGCGGTCGTGGTGCTGAAGCGCCCGCGGGTGTAGTTCAGGCGCAAGTCGTTCAGCAGCGTTGGCGATATTGTATGCGTGTCGGCCAACATCGCTTGCTTGGCCCAGCTATACTCGGCACCGTTCGTCGTGGGACTAATGGGAGTGCCCTGCGTCTTGACGATGGGAGTGGCCGTGAAGCGGGCGGTTAGACGGTTTTTCTCTGTGATGGTCTGATCGACGCGAAATGTGTAGCGGTACTCATCCTGTGTGAGCACGCGTGGCGTGATGATATTCGAAATCAGGCCATTGCTATTGAGGAAGTAAGGCCCGGCGGGCACAATGTACTGCAAGGATTTGAGGGCGGTCGCGTCGAGCAGGCTCTTCGGGATGATGTTGTTTGGAAAAGGGGAGTAGGTTGTGCCCGTGGCCAAGGCGATCGGAGTGAACTGATTGCCGTTGGCGACGTCGTACTGGTTGTAGATGACGCTATCGGTGGTCGTGACGGCCGAGGGCGCGATGGATTTGAATTGATCGACCACGCTCTGGGGAAGCCATCCGCTGGCGGTATTCACCAGTCCGCTGAAGTCGCCGTTGCGCATGCCGTCGGTGGGCAGCAGGCCGTATTGATCCAGGTGGTCGCGGCGGTAGAACGGCTCGACCGCGCCAAACCAGAAAGTCTTGTTCTTGCCGTTATAGATTTTCGGAATATAGACTGGACCGCCCGCTGCCAAGGAGAACTGGTTGTACTTCAGGGTCGAGACGGGCCGGTTGGCGGCGGCTTGTGTGAACGGCGCGGCCGCGAAGGCGGGATTCCGGTTATACCAAAGCGCCGTCCCGTGAAATTCGTTGGTGCCGGACTTGGTGGTGGTCATGATCACGCCGCCGCCCGAAGTTCCGTACTCGGCGGAATAGGCAGATGTCAGCACCGTGAATTCCTGCACCGTCTCGGGCGAGAAGCTCACCATCGTGCGCGCCAGGCTGACGCCTGTATTGTTGGTGCCGTCCGTCATCATCAGGGTGCTGAGTGGACGGCCGCCATTGACGCTGAGATTGCATCCGGGACAGGTAGTCACGCTGACGAGCGAGGGGTTCTCGGTGCCCGCATCTCCGGACACGTTGGGCAATGTCAGGGCGAGATCGAGAACGCTGCGATTAGCCAGCGGGACGTCTTGAATCTGTCGCTCGGTAATCGTGCCGCTGGTCGTTCCGTTGTCGGTATTCACCATCGCCGTCTCGGCGGATACGGTCACTTTGGTCTCCACCGAACCGGCCTTTAGAACAACGTTAACGGTTGCGGTGCTGGAGGTGTCCACCTTCACGTTCTCGACGATCGTCTTGTTGAAACCGGCTGCTTCCACCTCGAGCTTATACACCACAGGCTCCAGATCGGAGGCATTGTAAGTGCCCGACTGGGAGGTCGTCATTTTTCGGATTTCGTTAGTTCCCAGATTGGTGACGGTCACGGTCGCGCCGGCAACCACCGCTTGCGTCTGATCGGTGACGGTCCCCGTGATGGAGCCGCGGTTGGTTTGGGCGAAAAGAGACACAACACTCAGAACGAGCATCGCAACATAGCGATTCATCTGTGTAACCTTTTCAGTGACTTTGACCCCGAAAGATCTGCGGGTCATTGTGCGGCTCTCGGGGTCCGGCGCGCAAAGTCAAATCCCCGGTGGTCGTGCGTTTTCTATGGCGGAACTCGTGCAGGATGGCTAGCTTGAGGAAATCTGGTTTTTTATCAGCTATTTACGGGTGAATTAAGCGCCGTGGGATTACCAGTCGGAAGTGAAATATTAGACGGGTTCGTTTGTTATTGCAAAACGGGGTTTTGACTTATTCGAGGAAGAAGACTTCCTTCATCATGGCGAATCGCTGACCTTCCGGTATCGGGAGCGGCTCGAAATAGGCGCTCATGGCTTGCTGCCAGCGCTGATTGACAGGATCATGGTCGAGGACTTCCCATGCGCGGTTAAAATCATCGACTCGCATGCAGAGGAACAGGTCCTGATCCTGGCGGAAGATGGAGTAATCGGAAATCCCGACCTCCTTGAGTTTGGACAGTAGTTCGGGCCAGACGCGCGCATGTTCCCGCTCGTACTGCTCGACCGCCTCCTTCTTGATTCGCAACCGAAACGCACACCGAGGCATGGAATTTACAGGATACTGGCGTATGCCTTGCCTTGACAACCCTTTTCACGGATAGCTAACCAATGGTTCGCATCGCAAAACACCGGGGCGGGAACCGTAGGCACGCAAGTTACTGTAGCTGTGTACGAAGGCCCCCGTCAGAAGAGCCGAGCGGAGAGGCGCGATTCAGGTCGGCGGGAGCCGTTCGTTTCGAATGGCGCAACATGCCCGTCTGCTGCTAACCATAGAGTCAGTACCCCTTTCCAGGTAGATCGACGCCATTTCCCGATCCCGATGCTAGACTTCACAACGGAGGAATCACGTTTGGATTCCAAATTCGTTTTGAGTTTGATCGTAGCGTCGGGAACGGTTTTCGCACAGCAGTCCGTGACCCTGTCGGGGCACAGTCGTGACGTCAATGCCGTGGCCTGCTCGGCCGACGGCAGAATGATTGCGTCCGGCGCTGACGACGAGAAAACCATGCTGTGGGATGTGGCCACCCGGCAGCAGTCAGCGGCGGTGGGCGGCGGAGGTTCGGTTCTTTCCGTGGCGATCTCGCGGGATGGAAGCCGCATTGCGTCAGGGGAACGGTACCACAAAGTGAATCTGCTCGACTCGTCGGGCAAGGTGATCAAAGTGCTCGAGGGCCACGAGGCGGCAGTCATCGCGACGGGCTTCAGCGGAGACGGGAAGACCGCCTTCTCATTCAGCCTGGACGGCAATTTGCGGATGTGGGATGCCGCGACGGGTGCTCCGCAAGGGTCGGTGAAGACACCGCTCGACAGCTACTCTGCGGCTGTGTTTTCGGCCGACGGGAAATGGCTGGTGGGAGGATCTTCGGGGGGCAATCTCTATCTGTACAACGTGGCAATGAAGAAGCCCGGCATCAAAGTGCAGCCTGGGACGATGGTGCGAGCCGTGGCTTTCTCGCCCGACGGCAACACTGTGGCCGCGGCGCTCGGAAACGAAACGGTTACCTTGTATTCGACCGCGGATGGGAAGGCGATTGGAGCTGTCGCCGGAGTCGAGGCGAATGGCCTGGCGTATTCGCCTGACGGCAGAAGACTGGCCGCTGCGGGGCACGATGGAGAGGTCAAAGTGATCGACGTAGCTTCCCGTGTGGTCACCGCCAGCATGAAAGGCCACGGACGTTCCGTGCGCGCCGTGTGCTTCCTGCCAGATGGCCACGCGGTAGCGTCCGGGAGTCTGGATATGACGGTGCGAATCTGGCCGGTGCACTAGCGCCGTAAGTTAGCGGGCAACCGCTGCCTCGCGGTCGCGGCTCGGTAACTCCCGAAATCTACCGAAGGCATCAATCAGGGTGTTGGGATTTGAGCGGCGCGGCTCAGACCCATCAACGTATCGTTGGGGTAGAAGTGATCTACGTTTTCGGGCGTGATCAGCAGGTGCCGGATGAACATGGCGGGAGGTGTGGCCTTCTTCGCCAGAATATCCAGCGCCAGGCGAAGAATTCCCGGGCCGTACTTTTCCGGGAAATACGCCACCGATCCGATCAGCCGCGTACGAGGCTCGCGCAATTCCGCGCGACCATCGGGCTCCGCATTGTGTCCCACAATCGCGCAGTCGGAGATGCGTCCCGCCTCCTGGAACGCTCGCAAAGCGCCGAGGGCGCTGGGGTCGGTCGCCGCACCTACCAAAATCCGCTTCGACTTTGACGCACGCAGATGCTTCCGGATGCACTCCAGGGATGTCCGAAACTGACCGTCGCCATCCAGGTGAAAGATACGCGTCTCGGTGTGTCGCAACGTCTCGTTGATCCCCGCCAGCATCCCGCCAATCCGCTGCTGCGGCACTGACCCCGATCGTGAGATCTCCACCATGATGATCTCGTCCGCCGCGCCTTCCCAGTTCTTATTCGCCCAGCGCCCCAGGTACCGTCCGCCGATCAGTCCCGCCTCATAGTTATTCGCGCCGAAATAAGTTGCGCCAGGATGCGGAATATCGATCGCGATCATGGGGATATTCGCTTCCAGGAATTTGCGCGTGATCGCGGGAGCTGCCGCGTCGTCCGCCTGAAATTCGATCACCAGGTCGACCTCTTCGCGAATCAATTGGTCCGCGTTACGCAAGGCTGTCTTGGGATTGTACCGGTTGTCCACCACCACCAATTCGACATGCGCGCTTTCGGCTGCGTGCACCAGACTGGAGGCCACTTCGCGCGGAAACGAGGAGTCCTGCCCTTGGGCTGCGTAGCCGATGCGGTATTTGCGGCTGGTCCGAATTTCGGACATGGCGCGATACTGATTCTCGCCGACCTTCTCCAGGAAGCCGCAGGAATGCAGGGTGTAGAGCAGTCGGAAGCACATGCCCTTGTTGAAGCCGGTCCGCGCAACTACGTCGCGCAAGCGCAGCACTTCACCTTCGGAGCGAAACGCCGCGAGCACTTCGGAAGCGTGTACCAGCGACTTGATGATGTAGCGGCTGTGGTTCGTGCGACTTGGCATAGCGAAACAGCGTTCCGCTATTTGTAACACAGGAAACTGCCCCGCGTCCAAGAAGCCGGCTAAAAGCCGGCTGCGGCCAGGATTGGCCGCCCCACTATTTCACACCGGACATCAGCTTGACGGTCGGACGAATCAGGAGGGCCATGACAACTGCCGCGGCCAGTGCGAAAATCGCCACGCTGCCGAATAATGTGGGAAGGGCCATCGACTCGTAGAGTGACGCCATCTTGCCCGCCATGTAGTTGCCCACAGCGGTGGCGAAGAACCACATGCCCATCACGAAGCCGCCGAGTCTCGCGGGCGCGAGCTTGGTCATCGAGCTCAACCCGACCGGACTGAGGCACAACTCACCCAGCGTATGGATGAAGTAAGTGCCACACAGCCACCACGGAGAGACTCCCACATGCGCGGCGACCGGCACCAGCAGAGCAAATCCCAAACCCGCGCCGACCAGTCCAAGCGTGAACTTCGTCGGGCTGGACGGCTGCCTATTGCCCATCACCAGCCAGAGCCATGCGAACACCGGCGCCAGCAAAATGACAAGCAAAGGCTGCACAAACTGAAACCAGCTTGCCGGGTACACAAAGCTGCCGATATGCCGGTCCACCGCGCGCTCGGCGAATAGGTTGAGCGATGACCCGGCCTGCTCGAAGGCTGACCAGAAAACCGCCGAGCCCAGGAAGAGCACCAGGATCGCGCCTGAGCGCTTGCGCTCTTCCGTCGTCCAGCCCTTGCCGAGGAGTAGCCACGCAAAGATTACGATTGCGATGATCACCAGCACTACACCCAACGCGTTCGAGATCCGCTCCGGATTGACATCGATGATTCCAGTGGCTCCCAGGATGCCAACCAGCGCGAAGACTCCGACCGCTCCGAGTGCGCTACGCAACGCCGTTTGTTTTTGCCTTCGATCTTCAGCCGGATCCTCGGGCTTGTTCGGATACAGCCCGGCAGTGCCGAGGCGCTTGCCGTCGAGCAGGTATTGCACCACGCCGATCAGCATGCCGAGGCCGGCGACGGCGAAGCCCAATCGCCAACTGATCTTCTCCGCGACCCACCCGCACACCAGGGGCGAGAGCAGAGCACCGATGTTGATGCCCATGTAATAGATCGAGAAGCCGGAGTCGCGCCGGGGATCGCCCTGCGTGTACAATTGACCAACGATCGTACTAACGTTAGGCTTCAACAAACCAGTGCCGGCCATCAACAGCACGAGCCCGGAATAGAACACAAAGTCACCCGGCGTTGCCAGGCAAAGCTCGCCCAGAATAATCAGAATTCCGCCATAGAGCACGGCCTTGCGCTGGCCAATCAGACGATCGGCGACCCACCCTCCAGGCAGGCACGAGAAGTACGCCATAGCGGTGTACAGCCCGTAAATCGCACCGGCCTTTGGCACGCCGAACCCCATACCACCGTTGGCGACCGGAGCCACCATGAACAGGATGAGGAGCGCGCGCATGCCGTAATAGCTGAAGCGCTCCCACATTTCGGTGAAGAAAAGGGTAGCGAGGCCGCGCGGATGTCCGAAAAAGCTGGTGTCGGATGAAGAGTGGTCCAAGGGTACAGTGGTTGCCATAGGTTAACCGGCAACGCCAGTGTATATGGTTACAGGCCTGTAGGCAATTTTCAGAACTTCTTGAGCTCTTCGATGAGGGCGTCGAGGCCCTTATTGACGTACATCTGACTGAGGCGTTGCTCTTCCATGGAAGGGGCCACTACCTGGCGGAGGTTTTCGAGGTTCTGACGGTTGGGAACCCAGATCTTGCCATCGGTGAACTCCACCTGGCTGACATACCCGGTCATCTTCTGGACGTTGGCCGGCTGCCCATTACCCGAGAAGAGGCGAAGCGTGGTTTCCTGCAGGACGCTGGCCTTCTTGCCGGGAGCGATATACAGATCGCGCTCGGCGGAAGGCAGCGACGCGGCGATCGACTGCTTACCGGACGCATCGCTCAGGACCCAGCCGAGCTCCACGTACTTCACTGGCTTGCCCGACTTATTCATCACGTCAATACGGGGAGTGCGCGCTTCATTGCCGGAGATCTGCGCCGAGCCCTCGATCGGGTCAACGGGCGCGTCCGGGAATCGAACGAAAGCGAACTGCTCGGGATGTTCGGGAGGCAGCGCCGCATTCGTCACGACCGGCCCGCTGCGGACGACGCGAACGTTCAAAGGCGCTCCATCCTTCTGCTGTTGGCGCGACGCGCTCTGCAACATCTCCTTGCTCAATGCTGCCTTGCCGCCTTGCGCCAGCACCTTCTTGAAATATTCGCGATCGCGCTGCGCTTCCAGCTCGCATGCGGTCAGGTAGCGCTTGGAGTGCAGGCGGTCAGGACCATAAAACGACAAATCCTGGTAAATTACCCCGTCCAGATCAACCTGGGCCATGTGTCCGTCGGAAACCTGCGTGGGCCGCACCAACTGCATATCGATGCGAACCAGGAAGGTCTCTCCAGGCCCGACATTCAAGCTGGGATAGGTGACAGAACCCTTGCCGCCGAGCGTCGCTTCCTGCGAGACGACCCGCAGCATGACGCCGTGAATCCGGTTGCTGCGATCGTTCCGAAGCGTGAAGCCGATATGCAGGTCGAGCACCGTAGCCGCGCCGCGCGGCGTAGCGCTCGACTGATTTGCCATCGACACCAGCGAGACCGGCGAATCGTTGGGCAGATTGATGTTGACGGATCGGTCTGGTAACGGTGCCGTTTGCGCGAAGACTACGCCCGCGCCCACCAACATCGGGATCGCCAACCGGTTGAATCCATTACTCCGCATATACGTTGTTGATCGTGATGTAGCCCGTCTTTGGGTCTACGTAACGAGCCCCCATGGAACCCTGTGCGCCTACTGAAAATGTGACGTTGGTGGCACCTGTATTCATCAGGCGAAATGCACTGCCACGGCCGCCGACTTCAATTCCGTTATCAATGCCCTGCACCACCATGTGGTCATCGGCCATGAGCGGCGCAGGAGTCTGCAGAACTACCCCGGTGACCACTAAAGTGACGATGCTGGCGAGTGCAACTGCGGCACGAAAACCCGTGAACAACCGCCGCTCGCGCAGGGGGGCGTCGGCCATCCGAACACATTCACCCGCCACCAGACCCAACCGGATGTTCGCCTTCATTTCGGCTTCCAGCCCGGACCAGGATACCTCGGGTACTTCGGCAAGATCCGTCGAGATCTCGCGAATTGCTTCGAAAGAGGCAACTTCCGCGCCGCAGAGATCGCAGTTCGCCAAGTGCCGCTCGGTCTTCCAACGCGCGAAGTATCCCAGGTCGCCGCCAGCGAAAAGTGCCAATGTCGACTGATTTGGATGCTTCATATGCCTACCGCTTCCTTCTCTCGATGTACTTGCGGAACTTAGTGCGCGCGTTCGCGATGTGCGAACGTACGGTCGCCTTGGAACAATCCAGGCGGCGTGCCACCTCTTCCGCCGGCAAACCTTCCACGTCCCGCAACAGGAGCGCCGCGCGTTCGCGAGGGCTCAGAAGCCGGAGACCGTCTTCCAGATACCCGCGATGTTCGGAGCGCAGCAGGGCCTGCTCCGGACTTTCCGAATGGCTCTCAGGAGCCTCATCGATCTCGCAAAACGTGGTCCGGCTGTTCCGGCGCAGGAAATCGATGGCCGTATTGGTGGCAATTCGGGAGAGCCAGTGGGCCGCCTTTTGTTCGTCCTTTAGCTGTTCCTGGTGTTGGAGCGCCTTGATGAACGCTTCCTGGGTCAGGTCCTGGGCATCGGCGACATTCCCGACGATTCGGTAGATCTGCACGAAGATCCGCCGTAAGTGCTCGGAAACAAACCGGTTCTGACGATCCTGAAGCTCCAGGCCAGGCTCGATGACTTCGCTCATCTCGCTAACAATGGTCGTTCTCACTGGTTCCTACAACAGATGACGGCGGAACCCCGAAAACGTGGAATCTAAAAGCTAAGGCCATGATAGCGAGAAAAAGGGTTCGGGGGTAACGTTGGCGCCGGTACACTCCTGTGGCGGAGATACACACTTTTCCAGCTTAGACATCAGTGATACAGTCACCTCAGAATGCTGACTCGACGCGACCTCGGCAAACTTCTTGTCGGCGGTGTCATCACCACTACCGCGCGCGCCGATCAAACGACTCCCCCGGCCTATGGGGTGGATCACTTCAAGCTGAAAGTCGTCAACGCCGGCGCTTCGGCGATGTTTTATTACGACCTCTTCGGGGGCGAGGTTGTCTCGGTCCGCAACGGAACAATGCCCGAGTCGCCCATGGTGGACGAGTTCTTCCTCAAAGTCGGCGATGCTGCGTTTCCCTACCTCATCTTGTCTCAGATGGCGGCACTGGATCAGCCCGGGTTGGAACATCTGGCGGTCTTGGTAAACGGTTCTGGAATCACGCGGATTTGGGACGCCGACGGCAGGCTGGTAGAGATCATATCCCGGCCGACCTGGGGCGGCACTTCGTCGACGATCCAACGCCCGCTTCCGGTCAATTGGAAAAGCCTCCGTCCGGCGTTCCAACCCATCGCGCTGAGACGGGTGAAGCTGCTAACGACTGATCCAAGCCACACGGCGCAGTTTTACGGCAACCTGCTTGGCTGGCAGCGTGCCGAAGCAATGCTGGAGTTCAAGCCCAATCCCACCCCCGGACTCGACCGGCTGGTCTTCTCTATCCACAAAATGAACTCGGACCACGCTCGACGCATACTCAGGCAGCGTGGCATCCATACCCACGGGTCGCGGTCCGACGTGCTCTTTCGCGACGTGGACGGCAACCTGGTGGAACTGGTAGCACGATGAAACGAGGAGTCGGAGGCTTGTGCCTCGGGGCGCTCGGGCTGTTCTGCGCTTTTGGGCAGGCACCTCAACCGGCAGCGTTCGAAGTGGCAACGGTCAAGCCCAATCGCACCGGCAAAGGCGGGCAAACCATGGCCGCCACTCCCGGAATGCTCACGATTCATAACCTGTCGTTGCGGACGATAATCGGGGCTGCCTACGGGATCGCGGAGTATCAGATTTCGGGGCCGCCGTGGCTGGGGGAGTTGCGCTTCGACATTGTTGGCAAGACCGACGCCTCGATCACGACTGAAGACCAGATGCGGCCCAAGCTTCAGCCTTTGCTCAGCGAGCGTTTTCACCTGGCCATGCATCGCGACACCAGGCAACTGCCGGCTTACATTTTGATGGTCGGGCCGCGCGGCCCGAGACTGGAGGCAGCCACCGAGGGTAGCGCCGGAATACCGTTCAAGAAGGCGAACAAACCCGGTGGATCGCGCATCCGGTCCGCGCACTTGACCATGCCGGAACTTGCTGAGATCCTGTCGCGCCGGCTGCGCCGGCCGGTGCTGGATAAGACAGAGCTGACGGGCGCCTACCGCGTGACACTGGAGTGGGCAGCCGATGAGAGCAATGAGACGAAGCCCGGTAAGGGCGCTAAAGGCAAGCCGGAGACAGACGGCCCGACGATTTTTACAGCCCTCCACGATCAACTGGGGCTGAGCCTACAAGCCCGCAAGGCCCCCATCGAGATGGTGGTAATCGACCATCTCGACAAGACACCTACTGAAAATTAGCTACTGTTTTTCCGGCTCGAAGGACGATTCTGGCAGCGACAGAGGTGCGTTCGCCGCGTCGGATTTCAAGAGTCCCGCTCGCGCGTAAATAATCAACTTGTCGCGTGTATCGGTGATGTCGAGATTGCGCATTGTCAACTGACCGATGCGGTCCTGCGGCGAGAAGGCGCCCTCCGCCTTTTCCATCGTGAGGCGCTCCGGCTTGTAGGTCAGATTCGGGCTGGTGGTGTCGAGGATCGAATAGTCGTTGCCGCGCCGCAGTTCGACCGTCACTTCTCCCGTCACAGCCCGTGCAACCCAGCGCTGCGCGGTCTCGCGGAGCATCATGGACTGTGAATCGAACCAGCGCCCTTGGTAGAGCAGACGACCTAGACGACGGCCATTGTCGCGATACTGCTCGATCGTATCTTCGTTGTGGATGCCGGTCACGAGACGTTCGTAAGCGATAAACAGCAGCGCCATCCCAGGAGCTTCGTAGATGCCGCGGCTCTTGGCTTCGATGATGCGATTCTCAATCTGGTCGGACATGCCCAGTCCGTGGCGTCCGCCGATGGCATTCGCCTCGTGCACCATCGCCACGCGGTCGTCATACGCAACGCCGTTGATGGCGACTGGCAGGCCATTGTCGAACTGTACGCGGACTGTCTCCGGCTTAATGGCTACGTCCTCGCGCCAGAACGCCACGCCCATGATCGGGTCGACAATCTTAATGCCCCGATTCAACGACTCCAAGTCTTTCGCCTCGTGGGTCGCGCCCCAGATGTTGGAATCGGTGGAGTAGGCTTTCTCGCCGCTCATCTTGTACGGCAGTTTGGCCTTTTCCATGTATTCGGACATCTCTTTGCGGCCGCCCAGTTCCTTGATGAACTGTTCGTCGAGCCAGGGCTTATAAATCCGCAAGTGCGGGTTCACCAGCAGTCCGTAGCGATAGAAGCGCTCGATGTCGTTGCCTTTGAAGGTGCTGCCATCGCCCCAGATGTGGACGTTGTCTTCCTTCATCGCATTGACCAGCATCGTGCCGGTTACGGCGCGCCCCAGCGGAGTGGTATTGAAGTACGGCACGCCCGCCGTGGTGATGTGGAATGCTCCGCATTGTAATGCCGCGAGTCCTTCGTCCACCAACTGCTTGCGGCAATCGATCAGCCGCGCCTTCTCAGCGCCGTACTCGAGCGCTTTCTGTGGAATCGATTCGTAGTCGGTCTCGTCAGGCTGCGCCAGATTGGCGGTGTATGAGTAGGGAATTGCACCCTTCTGCCGCATCCAGTGCACCGCGACACTCGTATCGAGTCCGCCGGAAAAAGCAATCCCAACGCTTTCGCCGCTGGGAAGGCTATTCAGAATATTTGCCATAATTATTGGGACCTTGTGGGGCAGGCGCTTCCGCCTGCCCATCGGTGAAGGAGAAGGACCAGAGCTAAAACGTGTAGGTCGGAGGCTTGATGCCCTTAATGCGCAGATAAACTTCCGCCTGCCCGCGATGATGTGCCGTGTGAGTGAAGTAAGACCACAGCCATTCAAAGCCAGTCATTTTGCGGGCGCCAGTGCCGACCATCGCGTCCAATTTCTCGGGCGTCACTGCCGCCACTGCTTTGTTACAGAATGCGAACGTGTCGGTCAGGAACGAAACGGCGCTCTCCTTATCGACATCGATCTTTTCATCTTTATAGGCAGCGGTCAGCTTTTCCGGGACCGCCGGCCGTTCCATTCCGCTCGCCAGCGCGCAAGCGTTGATGTTCGCTGAACCGATCTGAATCATCAACTGTCCGAAACTCAATTCCTCAGGCACTGGCTTGAAGTTGTAGCCTTCCTTCGGCATGGCATTGGCCACCGCGATGGTGAATTCGGTGGTGACTTTCCAATGCTTCACCAGCGTTTCCTTAAGGGTGGTCTGCGCCAAAACCGGCACAGCAAACGCGAACAGAGTGGTTAACAGTCTTTTCATCATGAAATTTGCCTCGGGATATACTGTTATCGCACATCAGGAGACTTGAGTGGGCTCGATCAATCGTCCTCTTCCCACGCGCGGTGCCGAACGTTACTTTGAGCTCAAATCGCAGATTCACCGCAAGCTTATCGGCGTGTTGAATTTCGACCGGGTTTCGTCCCTGCCGAAGGACCGTGTGCGCGCCGAAATCGGCCGCGTCGTGGAGCGCCTGCTCGACGAAGAGCGCGTCCCGATGACCACCGCCGAGCAGGCGAAGATCGTGGACGAGGTGCTCGACGAGGTGCTGGGACTTGGCCCCCTCGAAACGCTCCTTAAAGAACCCACTATTTCCGACATCCTGGTCAACCGCTATAACAAAGTCTTCATCGAGCGCAACGGCAAGCTTTCTGAGACAAGCGTACGCTTCAAGGACGACGCGCACCTGCTGCACATCATCGAAAAGATTGTCTCCCAGGTGGGGCGGCGCATCGACGAAGCGCAGCCGATTGTGGACGCGCGGCTGCAGGACGGCTCGCGCGTCAACGCCATCATTCCCCCGCTGGCGCTGGACGGGCCCTGCCTCAGCATCCGGCGGTTCGGACGCCACGTGGTCACGCAGGAGGAGATGCTGCAGTTTCGGACCGTCACGGCGGGCATGCTGCGATTTCTCGGGGCGTGCGTGGAG
>Ga0105237_10003899_pt1 | contig 17497 bp, 18 predicted proteins | sample KBSC24metaG_FD_81520 | JGI IMG/M metagenome (GOLD analysis project Ga0105237, IMG submission 81520) | Corn rhizosphere microbial communities from Kellogg Biological Station, Michigan, USA - KBS C2-4 metaG | ecosystem: Host-associated > Plants > Roots > Rhizosphere > Soil | place: Michigan, USA... | reverse complement strand
GATGTCATCAGCCAACTCGTGCAGCGCGCGCACGCAGAAGGGTTGGCGAGTGTCGCACTCACTTTCGAGCCGCACCCCTTGCACGTCGTCAATCCCTCGGCGTCGCCGCTCCTCCTGACCGTGGGTGACGAGAAAATGGAAGTCCTCGCCGAGACTGGGCTGGAGTATTTGGTCGTGATTCCGTTCACCCGAAGCTTTTCGGCCCTGTCCGCCGAGGCCTTCGTGGACGACGTGCTGTGCGCGCGCTTTCGGATGCGGCATTTGCTCATCGGTCACGACCACGGCTTTGGGCGGCAGCGGGCAGGGAACGCGGCCGTGTTGCAATCGTTGGGGACGTCGCGTGGTTTCAGCGTCGACGTCGTGGCTCCCGTGTCGGAAGACGACGGGCGATGGGTATCGTCCACCGCCATCCGTCGTGCAATCGCGGGGGGCGATCTAGCCACCGCGGCCCATATGTTAGGGCGGCCGTATGCGGTGAGTGGCACCGTGGTGCATGGCGAGCAACGCGGCCGAGCCTTGGGCTTTCCCACCATCAATCTGTCCGCTCCGTCGGAGCGAAAGCTTCTCCCCCCGGACGGCGTGTACGCGGCGCGTGTGCAGACACAGCGCGGTCCTTTTGGGGCGATGGTGAACTTGGGGCCGCGTCCCACCTTCGGCGACCTGCGCCGGAGCGTGGAGGCGTATCTGTTCGATACAAGTGGGGATTTTTACGACCAGCAGGTCCGGATCGACCTGATCGAGCGCCTGCGGGACGTGCAGAAATTCGATTCACCCGCCGCACTCGTGGCCCAGATCCGGGCCGACGAAGTCGCGGCACGAGCCATCCTGGGGCGCCTCCCTCATTGATGGGGCCTTGGGAAGCGGATATCTTTAAAGGTTATCAAAAAAAACCGTACGCACCCCGTCCTGAATGAGCCTGAAGTATCGTATCGCCTTGATCGTGGCGCTCATCGCCGCGTCGGCCTGGGTCCTTTTCCCGCGAACCACTACGGAGCGTGTCGAGCGCAACGGCGTGTTCGTCTACGACACCGTCAAGCGCGTGCCGCTCAAACGCGGTCTCGACCTGCAAGGCGGGATGCATCTCACGCTCGAGGTCGACGAGTCCAAGCGGCCGGTCGACAACAAGACCGAAGCCATCGACCGTGCGCTCAAGGTTGTCCGAACCCGTATCGACCAGTTCGGCGTCTCTGAGCCGGTGGTGCAAAAGGCGGGGAACGACCGCATCATCGTCGAGCTCCCGGGTGTCGATGACCCGCAGCGGGCACAGGAGGTGGTGCAAAAGTCGGCCTTCCTCCAGTTCAACATCACCGACAAAACCAACGCGCTCGACAAAGCGCTCCCGCGCCTCGACGCCATCGCCAAAACGCTGGCCTCGGCCGTGCCGGCCACTGGTGGAAAGACGGCGGCAAAGCCCACCGACACCACCAAGAATGCGTTGCAAGGGCTGTTCAACACCGACACCACGCACGCCAAGACCGATAGCACCAAAAAAGACTCCACCAAAAAAGATACGGCTACCGCGCCGGTCACCGGTGGTGCCTTCTCCAAGCTGGTGCATCCGGGGCAAATGCCCGGTGAATATTTCGTCGACAACACCGACGTCCTGACGCTTACGCGCTACCTGGCCGATTCGGCCATCAAGAGCGCGCTCCCGCCGGGCAAAGAAATCTTCTGGTCCAACGATTCCAGCGCATTTAACGGGACCTTCTACCGTTCGCTGTACGTCGTCGATTCGCGTCCTATCATTACCGGTGAGTATCTCACCGACGCGCGCGCCAACACGTCGCCAACCGAAGGGAACATCGTCGAGTTCGTGCTCAACAACGAAGGCGGCCGCCGCTTCCGCAACGAGACAGGGAAGCATGTGAAAGACTTCATGGCGATCATCCTCGACAACACCGTCATGGGACGCCCGCCGGTCATCAACAGCGCTATCGGGACACACGGCCAAATCACCCTGGGCCACGGCGACCTGCAGGCCGCGCAAGATTTGTCGCTCGTGCTGCGCGCCGGTGCGCTCCCCGTGCCGCTCAAAGTCGCCGAAGTCACCAACATCGGACCGAGCCTGGGGCAGGATTCCATTCATTCGAGCATCATTGCCGGGCTGCTGGCCATCGTGCTCGTCGTGGTCATCATGCTCGTCTATTACCGCTTCTCCGGCCTCCTCGCCGTGTGCGGTCTGGCGCTCTACGTGGTCTACACCTTTGCCGCGTTGGCCGGCTTCGACGCGGTGCTCACGCTCCCGGGATTGGCCGGCTTCATTCTCTCGCTGGGGATCGCGCTCGACGCCAACGTCCTCATCTTCGAGCGCATTCGCGAAGAGTTGGACCGCGGCAAATCGGCTCGCTTGGCCATCGACGAAGGGTTCCGGCACGCCATGCCCGCCATCGTCGACTCCAACGTCTCGTCCGCGCTCACCGCCGCTGTGCTCTATCAGTTCGGGACCGGGCCGGTGCGTGGCTTCGCCGTGACCTTGCTCGCCGGTCTCGCGGCCACACTCTTCACCTCGATTTTCGCGGTGCGCACGTTCTATATGATTTGGCTGACGCGCGCGACGGACAAGCAAACGCTGAGCATCTAAATGATTCGCATCTTCCATAACACCACCTACGATTTCATCCGCTGGTGGAAGGTCGCCGTCGGGCTCACCATTGCGTTCATCGCCGCAGGCTTCATTTCGCTGGCGTTCAAAGGGGTGAACTACAGCATCGAGTTCACAGGCGGTACGCTCAAACAGGTGCACTTCACCACGCCGCCACAGGCCAGTGAGATTCGCGCCACGCTCGACGCGGCCGGCTTCCACGACGCCGAAATTCAGCAATACGGAAACCCCAACACCTACACGCTCCGCGTGGCCGGCGCGAACGACGTGGCCGCGCAGGCCAGCGGCGCCGAACGGATCTCCAAGGCCATCGACACCGCGCTCGAGAAAAAGTTCGGGAGTGGCGTGAGCGTCGTGCGAACCGAAGCCGTTGGACCGCGCGTCGGGAGTGAGCTGCGCCGTAACGCGCTCATCGCGGTGCTCATCTCGTTCCTCATCACGCTCATCTACCTCGCCATCCGCTTCGAATGGCGCTTCGGCTTGGCCGCCGTCATCGCAACGGGACACGACGTGCTCACCACGGTCGCCTTCCTCAAGATCATGCATCTCGAGGTCTCGCTCACCGTCGTTGCAGCGCTCCTCACCGTGATCGGGTATTCGCTCAACGATACCATCATCATCTTCGACCGCGTGCGCGAAAACGTGCGCCGTGGCCGCAAGGAATCGTGGTACAACATCCTCAACGAGTCCATCAACGAGACCCTCCCGCGCTCTATCTTGACGCACGCCACGACGTCGGCCGCGACACTGGCGCTGCTCCTCTTTGCTGGTGAAGTGATCCGGCCGTTCTCGTGGGTCATGTTGTTCGGCATCGTGACCGGAACATTCAGTTCCATCTATATCGCTTCGCCCACGCTCCTCTGGATCGAACGGCGCTATCCCCGCGCGGCCACGCCATGGAAACCTTCATCGACTCCCACGCCCACCTCGCAGACGAAGCCTTCGCCAGCGACGGCGACGCGGTAGTCAGCCGAGCCCGCCAAACCGGCGCCGATGCCATCGTCTGCATTGGCGCCTCCATCAGCCAGGCGCACGCCGCCGAATCCTTCGCCCGCCGTCATGCGGGCGTTGTGTTCTTTACGGCTGGTATTCATCCCCATGACGCCGTCGACTTTGCCGGCGACGCCGATCTCGACGCACTCCGTGGCTTCATGAACCGCGGCGCTGTTGCCGTGGGCGAGTGCGGCTTGGACTATCACTACGATCACTCGCCACGCGACGTACAACGCGCGGTCTTTGGCGCGCAATTGGCCCTGGCGCGCGAAGCAGAAAAGCCGGTGGTCGTCCATACGCGCGAAGCCGAAGACGACACGCTCGCGATGATCGTCGAGGCAGGGAACAATGGCGTCCGCGGTGTGTTGCACTGCTACACCGGAAGCCACGCCCTCGCGCGCGCCGCGCTCGACGTGGGCTGGTACGTCTCCTTCAGCGGCATTGTCACTTTCAAAAAGTGGACGGACGACCAACTCATCCGTTTAGTGCCAGACGACCGGCTGCTCGCCGAGTCGGACTCGCCGTATTTGGCGCCCGTGCCGTATCGTGGGAAACGCAATGAGCCCGCCTGGGTCACCTTCACCGTCGCCAAATTGGCCGCCGCGCGGGGGCAATCGGCGGCGCAGGTGGCCCAACAGGTCACCCAGAACGCGAAAACGTTATTTTCCTTGCATGCCGACTAAGCATATCCAAACACCGGATGCCCCGGCGGCCATCGGGCCGTACTCGCAGGGCGTCGTCGCCAACGGATTCCTGTTCACCGCCGGGCAGATCGCGCTCGATCCCGCCTCCGGCACGATGTCCACCGGCGACGTCGCCGCACAGACCGAATTGGTCATGCGCAACCTCCTAGGCGTCATCACCGCCGCAGGAGCCACCTGGGGTGATGTGGTCAAAACCAACATCTATCTCCACGACATGGCGCACTTTGCCACGGTCAACGAGATCTACGGGCGGTGGATCGGCGAAGCGCGCCCCGCGCGCGCCACGGTGCAGGTGTCGGGATTGCCACGCGGTGCGTTGGTTGAGATCGACGCGGTCGTCGTCGTCAAGTAAACAGAGACGCGTGACTGGAGTGCCTGCCGTGCGCGGATGTCTTCGCCTGATGACCGCTATCGCCATAGTATCCCTGGCAAATGCGGCCATCACCTCTGCGTTCGCGCAACGCCGCGACCCCGTGGGCATCACACCACGTACTTCGGTCACGCTCTCTGACTCGTCCACCGTGACGTTGAGCGCCGACACGATCGCCGATTCACTCAAACGGCCCCCCATCTCGCCACGTCGCGCGTTCTTCAGCTCGCTGTTGTTACCGGGACTCGCGCAATCCAAGCTCGACCGCCCCACCGCGTCCATGCTCTTTGCTGTCATGGAAGTGTTGTCCATCGGCATGTTGCGCAAGTCCGCGCAAGATCTGCGTGAGGCAAAAGGGGCGATCAAAGACAGCGTCTATATCGGACTCCCCACCGATCCCGTCACCGGGACACCAACGTCAAACGGCTACATCGTCTCACGGTACGCCGGCGACCGCGTCGCGTCGCGCCGAACGCACTACGAAGATTGGGTCGCCGCCATCATTACCAATCACTTGCTGTCCGGTGCCGACGCATACGTCGCCGCCAACTTGTGGGACTTTCGCGCCAACGTCTCCGTCGACCCAGAGACCAAACGGACCAAAGTCGGTGCGAGCAAATCGTTCTAACACGATGGCACTGATTTCCTACTCGTCCACACACACTCCGCACACCACGCTCTCGTCATGACCACCTCCTCGGCTCCGTCCGCCCCCATCGGCGTCTTCGATTCCGGCATCGGTGGCTTGACGGTCGTCCGCGAGCTGCGACGGCAAGTGCCGCACGAGCATATCGTCTACTTCGGAGACACGGCACGCGTCCCATACGGTCCCAAGAGCCCCGAAACCGTGGTGCGGTATAGCCGAGAGATCGTGACGTTTCTGTTGGAGCAGGGCGTCAAGGCTATCGTGATCGCGTGTAACACCTCCACGGCGCACTCGCTCGACATTCTCAAATCCGAGTTCGATGTCCCCATCGTGGGCGTGATTCATCCCGGTTCCTATGCGGCCACGCGTGCCACGACCAACCGACACGTCGGGGTGATCGGTACCATCGGCACCGTGAACTCGCATGCGTACGATCGCGCTATTCACAGCTTCGACGCTGGCATCCATGTCACCGAAAAAGCGTGTCCGCTCTTTGTCCCGTTGGTCGAAGAAGGGTGGCTCGCCCACCAGGCTACGCGGCTCATCGCCACCGACTATCTCTCGCCACTCTCGGCGCAAGGGATCGATACCCTCGTGCTCGGGTGCACACACTATCCACTCCTGCGTCCGGTGATTCAAGAGGCCGTGGGGTCTGGTATTCAACTCATCGATAGCGCCGAGCAGACGGCGATCGAGACCGCGTCAGTGCTGAAGGCGGCGGGACTCGCCACGCCTAACGCGGGACCGGCCAAACTGCGGTTTATTGCGTCTGATTTACCAGAGCAATTTTTACGCGTGGGTCAAAGCTTTTTGGGTGACGCGATCGATCGCGTCGAGACGATTACCCTGGGCTGAGTCTCCAGTCCATTCACGGAGCTCAACCCGCTCCTCCGTCACGCGCAAGAACGTGGGCGCATCCAGCCACGACCCCGCATTGGCGAAGATCCCCGCGCCGGGAATCGCTTCCAGCGCCGCCACGTGCGAATGGCCAAAGACCAGCAGATCCAGCTCTGGATGGGCTCGCAACCGTTCGTGTCCAATCGCGCGCAGTCCGCTCCCCCCGTCGTGCGCGCGATACGTACGGCTGGCATGTGAGCTCCCCGTCGCAATGCGCGTCGCGAGATCTGGGTGCAACGCGCGAAAGAGCCGGATGGCGAGCGGAGAGCGCATGATGGGACGGATCATGCGATATCGACGATCTTCCACATCGCGGAGCCCGTCGCCGTGCTCGAACCGCACCATCCACGGCCCAATGGCACCCTGCCAGTCACCCACGTGGTACGTCGCCCCCACATCGTCGCGCAGTACCTCGCCGCCCCAGCAGTCGTGGTTGCCGGCGATCCAGAGGATCTCCACACCGGCGTCGCGTGCGTCAGCCAGCGCGGCTAGCGCACGGAATCCACGCCGTGGGATCACCGTTTTCCACTCGAACCAGAAGTCGAAGAGGTCGCCGTTGATGACCAAACTTTTGGCGTCGGACGGGAGCGTGCGGAGATATTTTTCGAACGACCGTTCTGTCTCGGCCGTGGTGACTCCCAGGTGGGTATCCGAAATGATATGGCAAGGCGTGGGGAGCACGTCACAAGCATAGCAGCGGAACGGTATCTTTACAAATGCAACAGATGAGTGAGTTTCGAGTACGGTATGCAGAGACTGATCAGATGGGGGTGGTCTATCACGCCAACTATTTAGCCTGGTGTGAGGTGGGGCGCACCGATCTGATTCGGAGCTTGGGAACGCCGTACGGCGAGATCGAGCGGGCGGGAACGGTCTTGGCGGTGGCGGAGGCGTCGTTGCGGTACAAGCGGGGGGCACGGTACGATGAGGTGGTGCAGGTGGCCACCCGGGTGACCGAAGTCCGGTCGCGCACTGTGACATTTGGGTATGAGATCAGGGCGGCCGACGGAGCACTGCTAGTTACGGCATCCACCGTGCTAGTAGCCGTTCGGCCGGATGGACGGAGCACCGTGCTCCCTGTTCACCTTCGACAAGCGCTCGAGCGGGCGCTGGAGCCGACGATTTGAACTCTGTGATGTCAGAACGCGTTGGGGTGTCGCTGGTCGTTGGGTTGTGCTTCGTGGTGTGGGCGTCGCCGGTGGCGGCGCAGCGGTCTCGGACCGAAACATTGTCATCGGCAGAAGTGACGCAATATGCGCGCATCCTGCAGGTGGCCGATCAGCGTCAGGTCGACGATACAGCGCTTCGGAGCGCGTTGGCGAGCTCGTCCGCGCCCATTCGCGCGGCGGCGTCGCTTACCGCAGCGCAGTTGGTGGGGACGCATCGCGACGAGGTGCTCCCCATTTTACGGCAATCGTTGACCGCGAGCGACGCTGAGGTCGCGGCCAACGCCGCCTTGGGATTGGGGCTCGCGTTCGATAGCACGTCGGTCGACGCCTTGGCCTCGACGAGCGCGCGTGGTGGCGAGCTCGCACGTGCCGCGGTGTGGGCGCTGGGTGAAATCGGCGCGCCAGCGTCCGGCGCCCTTCGCGCCTTGTTGGCCAAACACGGAGAACAGCCCGTGGTTATTGCCGAGCTGTTGGTCGCGGAATCCAAGATTCGTCCGCTCGACGTCTCCACCGTGCTGCCGTACGTCACCAACAAGAACATGCTGGTGCGGTGGGCGGCGGTGTACGCGCTCGCGCGTCGCCGGAGTCCGGCGGGCGTGCGCCCACTGTTGACACTCAAAGGCGACGCCAACGTGCGCGCCGAAATCGCCTCCGGACTCACGCATCAGGCGGCTGGCGATTCGTTGCGGCAGGATGCGTTGCACGTCCTCGCGCAGCTCGTATTGGACGATTATCCCAATGTGCGCATCAACGCCATTCGTGCGATCGCCACGTATGGCGGTATTGGCACGGTCCCTGTCATGCGCGCGGCATCGGATCGCGATCCCAACGTTCGTCTGGCGGCCGCGCAGGCCATGGGACGTGTGTTGGGGACCGATCTCGACCAATGGCGCGACCTCTGGGGCGCCGACACCTCATTTGCCTATCGCACGCACATCTTGACCTCGGCGCTGCAGGCCGGCGTTCAAATGCCCGAAGTCGAGCTGTGGCGCAGGGACAAACGGTGGCAATATCGTGCGGCGTCGGTCCTCGTGTGGAGCGATGCGTCTGATACGCTGCAAGGGAAAACCATCGCGCTCATCGCTGCGGGCGACCCCGATGGACGCATTCGTTCGGCGGCATATCAAGTGTTGGGATCGCTCGATCCCGACGGACAAGACAGTGTGGTCCGTCGGATCCTCGCGGTCGCGCAGTCCGATTCTGATGTCGCCGCGCGGGAAGGGAACCCCAATTATCATCGTGTCCCCACGGCGATCGATTCCGCGAATACCCATCGTCCACTGTCGTGGTACGAAACCGTCGTGCGCGAAGTGGTGCTTCCCACGTTGCAAGGACGGCCGCGCGGCGTCACGTTGCTCACCGACCGCGGGACCGTCAGCTGGTCGATGCTGGGCGTGGACGCGCCGCTCACGGTATACAATTTTCTCACGCTCGCCAAGCAAGGCTATTTCAACAACACCCGCTTCCATCGCGTCGTCCCCAACTTCGTCGCGCAGGGTGGCGATCCGCGTGGCGACGGCAATGGCGGACCAGGCTACGCGATTCGCGACGAGCTCAACCGTACACCATACGTGCGCGGAACCGTGGGCATGGCGCTATCGGGACCGGACACGGGCGGGAGTCAATTTTTCATGACACTCAGCTTGCAGCCCCATCTCGACGGCCACTATCCAGCCTTTGCCCGTGTCGTGACGGGACTGGCGGCCATGGATGGCATCGCACAAGGCGACGCTGTTCGCACCATGACGGTGCAGTAACGTCTTTTACAACAGTCTGAATTTCTTGTCGTGATCGACATGCAGCTTCTTTTCCGAATGATTCGTGTGCACCGGCGTGATATGACCGTTGTATTCACCACGATCGCCGCGATTGCCGTAGCGATCGCCGCTGCCGCGTGTGGGCCGCAGCGGATTCGGCCGCTCACGGGCGTCGCTCCCGAACGGGCTGTTTTGCCCGCATTTTCGGTCACGACTGGGCAACATCGGGTTCCCTTCCGGTGGGAAATGCAGGATGGCGATTGGATGGCGCGCGGCGACGGCGTGGCCCGAATCGCCAGCCCCGATAGCGCGCGGGTCGATCTCTTTTTAGGCGGTGGCTTTGGCGCCGCCTCCACCATCCTCATCGGCGACAGCACCCGTACGCCCCCCGGCGCTCGGCTCGTCGATCTGATCCCCACTCCTCCGTTATTATGGGCTGCCCTGGGTCGTCTAGCAGTACCGGCCCTTGCGGATACAGTCATCCGGGTCTCGGGCGATACATTACGAGCCGAGGTGGGCAAACCGGTGCAGTGGCGCATTCTCGCGGTGGGTACGGAACTTCGTCGGGTCGAGCGCGTGTCAGGCGATCGCATCGTCGAATTCGTCGAACGGACTCCCGCCTCCAAGCGCGTACGGTACGAGCTGGCCAGCAAACGGTCCCTGGAGTTGACGATTGGAGATGCACAACCCGCGTCGTTCAATGCAGCGATTTGGCATTATTAGTCGATCGGTCGCGATGGTATGCGTGTTTGCCGTCACGACGCTCGCATTGAGCGCGTGCCCGTATCACTTCAGCGGCGGTGGACTCCCATCGCACGTCCGGACCATGGCGGTCATTCCATTCGATAACCAAACCGCCGTGGCCGATGTGCAGCGCGAACTGTCCGACTCGCTCCGCGCGCGTCTCACCAACCGGCTCGGCCTTCGCGACGCATCATCGGGGAAAGCCGACGCCGTGGTCCGCGGAACCATCCGGCAATATCAAGCTGACGTCCCCGTGGGCTATAGCGCCAATACCAACGCCCCCACCACCGCGCGTCGTCAGCTCCAAATTCTCCTCGACATCGATGTGATCGACCAGGTGACCGGGAAAAGCCTCTTTTCACGCAAAGGCTTCGTCGTCACTGGCGAATACGACGAGCAACAGGAAGCGCAAGGGCGTGCACAGGCCATCGACCGCGTCGTGACGGCGATCGTCGAAGGAGTGCAATCGCAATGGTAAATCGGCGTGGAGCGACGTCTGGTGGATGCCTCTTCACCCTCCTGTTGTTCGTGATCGCAGGCTACGCCGGTATTCAGATTGGCGAGCCGTATTTGCGATTTTACAAATTCAAAGACGCCATGGAACAGGAAGCGCGGTTCGCCGCGCTGCGCAACGATGCCGCGATCACCACTAATCTCTACGCGGTGGCTGATTCGATTGGCCTCCCCGAAGAGGCGTATCATTTCAAGATTATCCGCACCCTCAACGAAGTGCACATCCGCGATAGCTACGACGACAGCTGGACCATCTCGACGTGGCGCAATTTGCTGAAGTACACGCGCCCCGTGCATTTCGAGCTCGACATCAAAGATTCGCTGTGACCATCGTTCGCGATCCCGCGACCAAAGTGATGTCGTGGAAAGAGGCCCGCGCGTGGCGTGACGCCAGAAAGGCCGACGGAGTGAAGCGGCTCGTCTTTACCAACGGTGTGTTCGACCTCCTGCACCCAGGGCATGTCGACGTCCTGCTGGGGGCCCGCCGCACCGGCGACGCCCTCATCGTGGGGCTCAATAGCGACGCCTCGGTCCGCCGCCTCAAAGGCCCCGAGCGCCCCGTTCGCACCGAAGCCGACCGGGCCTATGTACTGGCCTCCCTCGAAGCCGTGGACGTCGTGACCGTCTTCGACCAAGACACCCCCTTGGAGTTGATTCGGACCCTCCGGCCGGACATTATCGTAAAGGGGGGCGACTACACGCCGGACACTATCGTAGGCGCCACCGACGTGCGGGGGTGGGGGGGCGACGTCGTCGTCATTCCGCTCACGCCCAATCAATCGACGACGTCTATCATCAACACCCTGCGTGGATCCTCATCTCGAAACCCCTGAGCGCGCGCCCTCCGCGATGCGCCCCGTGACCCTCGAACGGCACGTCACCCCGTACGCCGAAGGGTCCTGTCTCGTAAGCTTCGGCGACACCAAAGTCCTCTGTGCCGCCTCCGTCGAGCAAAGCGTTCCGTCGTGGCGGCGCGGGAGTGGGCTGGGATGGCTCACCGCCGAATACGCAATGCTCCCGCGCGCGACGCGGACGCGCACTTCGCGCGAACGGTCGCAGTTGGGTGGGCGGACACAGGAAATTCAGCGGCTCATCGGCCGCTCCGTTCGCGCCATGCTCAACGACTTTAACTTTGGCGAATATACCCTCCGTCTGGATTGCGATGTCATGCAAGCCGACGGCGGAACGCGCACTGCGGCCATTACCGGTGCGGCGGTCGCGGTGGTCGACGCCTTCGATTGGATGGTGCAGACCGGCAAGCTCACCGAATCACCCGTGAAACGTCGTGTGGCTGCGGTGAGCGTCGGCGTGGTGGATGGCGTCCCGCGCATCGATCTCGATTACGATCTCGACGTGCGCGCCGAAGTCGACATGAACGTGGTCATGAGCTCCGAAGGACAGTTCGTCGAAGTCCAGGGGACGGGTGAGCATGGGACGTTCACGCACGACGAATTGAATCAGCTCATCGCGTTGGCGGTTTCCGGTATCAAACAGCTCGACGCGCTGCAGCAATCGACGCTTGTCGCCCCTCGGCCGTCGCGCGGGTGACGGCGCCGGAACGCCTGGAGAGCGGCCAGCTCTTTCTCCTGGCCACCCGAAGCGCGGGAAAATTACGCGAACTGCGTGAGATGCTGACACCGCGAGGCATGCGGGTGATCGATCTCACGGAAGCTGGCGTTGCCGAGACGCCGGAAGAAGAAGGGATCGAGATCTTCGAGACGTTCGAAGAGAACGCGATCGCCAAAGCGGACTATTTTTTCGCGCGCACGGGCCTTCCCACCTTTGCCGACGATTCGGGGCTCTCGGTGCTCGCGCTCGGCGGGGCTCCAGGCGTTCGCAGCAAACGATGGTCTGGACGCGCCGATCTCGCGGGCGAAGCGCTCGACGCGGCGAACAACATGAAGCTCGTGCACGCCATCGCCACGTTACCTGCGGGGACAATTTCGAGCGCCGAGTACGTCTGCGCCGCCGCGTATCGCGATGCGGGGCGGCGCCTCGTGACTCGTGGGACCACGTAGGGAACCATGCTGGTCACCCCCCGTGGGCACGATGGATTTGGGTACGACCCGTACTTTTTGTCGCGTGAGCTGGGGCGCACCTTTGGCGAGGCCCGCCCGGCGGAAAAACATGCGATCAGTCACCGCGGCCGTGCCTTCCGCGCCCTCCTCGCTGAGTTGCAAAACGAGGAGCCGCCGCCGTTTTGAACGGCATGGAATGTGTATAATCTTTAAACAATAGACAGGTCAGCTCGTCCCTCGAGCTAGGGACGAGGAGGACCGAAACGAAGACTCACCGATCGCGTTCCTGTCGATGAGAGACGTTGCCGTACGCTCGATCGTCCCTTCGGCCATCGCTGACCCCGTGGCCGCCACGATCTCGGAATTTCGCGACTGGCTGGCGAGCGGAGAGGCGCGAGGCGCCCGGATCGCGCTGATCGCCTTTGCCGCCTACGTCGTTTGGATGCTTTTCTTCCCAGGCGTTGCCGCACACCGCTTGGTGTCCGAGATCTATAACATCGTTGTACCGCTGATCTCAGCGAGCGTGGCCTGGAGAACGGGCCAACATCCGGCGCTCGATCGGCGAACGCAACAAGCATGGTATGCCATTGCGGTCGGCTTACTCATGCTTGGGTTGGGCGACATCGTGTGGTTCGTGTACGACTATGTCGTCAAATCGCGTCCGACCGTGTCCATCGCGGACGTCTTGTACGTCGCGTTATATCCCGCGCTGTTTTGGGCCTTTTTCCGAGTGCCGACGTGGCGACACTCTCGTCGAGAAATTCTCAAACGATGGCTTGACGTCGGCGTCGTCATGGTGACCGGTGGAGCCATCATTTGGTATTTGATTCTCGATCCATTGGTTGATGCCGGCAATGTCCCCTTTCTCGAGATTGTGCTGGCTGGCATATACCCGGTTGGAGATCTCGCGCTCCTGTTCGCGGCCGCCGCCGTGTTACTCCGCTACCCGCCCGCGACGAGCCGTCGTGCGCTGCAGATGTTGGCGGCGGCATCGGTGGCGATGTTCGTGTCCGATCTCATCCTGGGATACACCATCGTCCAAGGCCACCCATACGAAACGGGAACGTGGACCGATCTCGGGTGGCAGACGGCCATGGTGGTGTGGATGCTGGCGGCGTACCACCAGCGGTGGCGCATCACGCATCCGATGCCGGTTGATGCAACACCGCCGGAAGATCGATACACGGTGAGCCCGATTCCCTACATTGCCGCGATCGTCGGCTATGGGCTTTTGATCGTCGTCGTGCGCCCGTATTGGAGCGTCATCGGCGAAATGATGTTCCCGGTGCTCGCGTTGACCGCACTGGTCTTGGTCCGCCAGATCGTCGCCGTGCGCGAAAACGTGCGACTGTTGACCGAACGCGCGGGGCAGGAAACGCGCTTCAAGGCGCTCGTGCAACATGCCTCCGACGTCATCACCGTCATCGATCGCCGAGGAACGATCACCTTCATGAGTCCCGCGGTCGAGCGCATGTTTGGGTGGACGCCGAGGCAATCGATCGGGCATTCCGTCACGGATCTCGTGCATTGGGAGGATTCGGCCGCCGCCGCGACATTCCTGACGACGCTGCTGAGCATGGATGAGACATCATCCGATCCAGGCCCGCTGGTCGTTCGGTGCCGAAATCACCTGGGCGAATGGCGGTTTATCGAAACCATCGCTACCGTCATGTTGAATGATCCCATTATTCAGGGGATCGTCTTGAATACGCGCGACGTCTCTGATCGAATGGCGTTGCAAGCCGAGCTCGCGCACCAGGCATATCATGATTCGTTGACCCAATTGGCGAACCGCCGGCGTTTCCGCGATCGCGTCGAACACGCGCTGGCCCGTTCGTCGGACGCGCCGGAACAGGTCGCGGTGTTCTTCCTCGATCTCGACCATTTTAAAAATATCAACGATAGTTTTGGTCATGCCGAAGGCGATCGGTTACTCGTCGAGGTCGCCGGCCGACTGCTCAACGGCACCCGCGGTTCTGATACGGTGGCCAGGCTGGGCGGCGATGAGTTCGCAATCCTCGTGAGTCGCGTCACGGGCGACGCAGATCTCATTATCATCGCGGACCGCCTCACCACCGCGTTGGGTGCACCGTTCCACTTGGAGAGCGGAGAAGTTTTTTCCAGCGGAAGCATCGGGATCGCCAAGGCAACGTCCGGCATTACCGTGGACGATCTCCTGCGCAACGCCGACGTGGCCATGTACGTCGCCAAACGACATGGGCGTGGGGGCTATGCCATGTTCGAGCCTACAATGCAGGCGCAAACACTGGCACGATTGGAGTTGGAGACCGAGCTGCGTCACGCCATCGAGCGCGAGCAGCTTGTCCTTTTCTTCCAGCCCATCGTCGGATTGGACGACTACCGGCTTCTTGGGGTCGAATCGCTCGTGCGCTGGCGGCATCCGGAGCGAGGACTGTTGATGCCCGGAACTTTTATTCCCGTGGCCGAAGAATCTGGATTGATCCTTCCGTTGGGGCGCTGGGTGTTGGAGGAAGGGTGTCGTCAAGGAGCGCGGTGGGCAGCCATGCATCCGGACGATGCGTTGTTCACCGTGACGATCAACGTCTCGTGCCGACAGCTCGATCAGCCGACCTTCGTCGATGAAGTCGCATCGGTCCTCGACAAGACGGGTTTTCCGGCGCACCGCCTGACCCTGGAAGTCACGGAAAGTACGATCATGCGCGACCCCGATGTCACCCTGCAACGGCTCACAGCCCTCAAAGCGCTCGGCGTGCAGCTCGCGATCGACGATTTCGGAACGGGATATTCGTCGTTGAGCTTTCTGCAACAATTTCCGGTCGACGTGCTGAAAATCGACAAATCGTTCGTCGATAGAGTGGTCGGCGGTGCCAGCGGACCGGCACTCGCCCAAACCATCGTGACACTTGGCAAAACACTGTCACTGCGGACCATCGCCGAGGGGATCGAGCGTCGCCAACAAGCCGACGTCATGGCGGCCATGGGGTGCAAGTTGGCGCAGGGATTTTATTTTTGGCGTCCCATGCTGGGCATGGATATCGACGCGTTGTTGCAGGCGGAAGGGGTGCCGGTGATGGTAGGGGAGGGGGCGTCGTCCGGGGCGTGAGGGCCGAACCGCCGCCTGAACGAAAATCAGCCCAACCGCCCCTGGGCGCCCCGCCCGGGCATCACAATTTTTAGAGGACGACACCTCGGGGCGTAGCGTAGCCCGGTATCGCGCCTGCTTTGGGAGCAGGAGGTCGCCGGTTCAAATCCGGCCGCCCCGACTGTTTAAGCCTCTATTGCGAAGTAAGTTTTAAACGCGGCCGAATTCTCCGGATTCGGTCGCGCTTTTTTCTCATATGAGGAGTCCCGATGAAACGCCTCACGACCGTGCTCGTGATTGCCTATGCGCTCATGCTCTGCGGTGTAGGAATAGTCGGCATCTTCACCGCGCCGTGGGAGTTGACCCGAGTATTCGGACTCGATCTTTCTCCGTTGACGCCGCAAGCCCGCGCCACATTCCTCAACCAGTATGGATTCCTCAAAGCGCTCGAGCTCGGCGGAGGACTGTTCTGTCTATTCCTGCACAATGCGATCTTGAACGGCGGGCTGATCGGTCGCCTCTTTCTGGCGTTGGTCGGTAGCGGCGTCGTGGCGCGGAGCTTCGCATGGATCGTGCACGGTCAACCCACGTGGCCGTTCATAGCGTTCCTGTTGCTCGAGGCGCTAGTCTTTCTCTCGACGCTTTTGTATTTGCGAAGCCGCCGCGCAATATAGGTTGGTTTTCCCTTAGGGTCTCGCCATGTCTCTCGCTGATCGGTTCGTCACCCACCGCGTCGATAACCAACCGCCGGAGTTGGCCCCATACGATGCCTACGCCACGGACGCTCCCTTGCGCGATGCGTTGCACCGCGAAGGTGGAGGATGGGCTGAGGACACTGTCGCCGCTTATGGTCCGATCGCTGGGGGTGAGCTCATGGCGCTTGGTGGGCTCGCCAATAACAACAGGCCGATATTCCGTCCTCTCGACCGATTTGGATACCGGATCGACGAGGTCGAGTTCCACCCCGCGTATCATCGGATCGTGGAGCTCGGCGTCATTCATGGGGTCCCCAACTTTGCCTGGCGCCACGCCGATCGTCCCGGCGCGCACGTTGCGCGCGCAGCGCTCGCCTATTTGCATATGCAGCCTGACCAGGGGAACAACTGTCCGCTCACCATGACGTACGCCGCGGTCCCAACCCTCCGTCATCATGCGACGCTGGCGGAGGCGTGGATCCCGCGGGTGATTGCCACCGCGTACGATGGACGGTCTATCCCCGGTTGGCACAAGGTGGGAAATACGATCGGCATGGGGATGACGGAAAAACAGGGTGGTTCCGACGTGCGTAGCAATACAACGCGTGCGTATCCGGTCGGCGCGAGTGGCCCGGGCGAGCTGTACGAGCTCGTGGGGCACAAATGGTTTTTCTCCGCGCCGATGTCCGACGCATTCCTCGTGCTCGCCCAGGTCGACGCCGGCCCCACCTGCTTTCTCCTGCCGCGCTTTGCGCCCGACGGGACGCGCAACGCGGTCCGCATTCAACGGCTCAAAGACAAACTCGGTGATTGGAGCAACGCCAGCGCCGAAGTAGAGTTTCAAGGCGCCGTCGCGTGGATGATTGGCGAAGAAGGGCGGGGGATCGCCACCATCCTCGAGATGGTGGCCCTCACACGTCAGGATTGCCTGATCGGATCGAGCGGGATCATGCGGCAGGCTCTCGTACAGTCGATCCATCATGCCCGGCACCGTCGCGCTTTCGGCGCCCATCTCGTCGATCATCCCCTCATGCGCAACGTCCTGGCCGATTTGGCGCTCGAATCGGAAGCCGCTGTCGCGCTCGCGCTTCGCGTCGCTCGCGCGGTCGATGCGAGTGCGCGGGATGCACGCGAACGTGCCTTCGCGCGCGTAGCCACGGCAATTGGAAAATATTTCGTCTGCAAGCGGTGCGCTCCCTTCGTGAACGAAGCGCAGGAGTGCCTCGGCGGGAACGGGTACGTCGAGGAGTCGATTCTACCGCGGTTGTATCGCCAGGCGCCGCTCAATTCCATCTGGGAGGGGAGCGGCTATATCCAATGTCTCG
>Ga0105237_10003894_pt1 | contig 17518 bp, 10 predicted proteins | sample KBSC24metaG_FD_81520 | JGI IMG/M metagenome (GOLD analysis project Ga0105237, IMG submission 81520) | Corn rhizosphere microbial communities from Kellogg Biological Station, Michigan, USA - KBS C2-4 metaG | ecosystem: Host-associated > Plants > Roots > Rhizosphere > Soil | place: Michigan, USA... | reverse complement strand
GCGGGCTATCTGATCCCAACGACGCTTCGGCTTCGAGGACCGCTGAATCAGGTGGCTGTAAAAAGGGCCTTGGATGCAATCATTCAGCGGCACGAAGTGTTGCGCGCCGCGTTCGTTGTCGTTGATGGTACGCCTGCTCAGCGGATATCTCCGCAAGGGCGGTTCCCGCTCGATTTCTTTGACTTGACAGAGCTGGACTCGGCGGCGCGGGATGAGGAAGTTCGGCGCCATAGGGCAGAGGAAGCACTGACGCCGTTCGACTTGAGCGCGGGGCTGCTCGTCCGAGGGCGATTGCTCCGCATTGGGGCCGATGAGCATCTCTTGCTGATCACCATGCATCACATCGTCTCTGATGGTTGGTCCATGGGTGTGTTCATGCATGAGCTGTCGGAACTCTACTGTGCTGAATGCGGTGAAGGGCATACATCTCTCGCACCGCTGATTGTTCAATATTCGGACTACGTACGCTGGCAACGTGAGACGTTGCAGGGCGAGCCCCTACAGAAGCAGCTGGACTACTGGCGGCACTCATTGCGCGGGACGCTCCCGGTTATTGAATTACCAGCAGACCGGCCTCGTCCCACCGTTCAGAGCTATCGGGGCAGAAATCTGCCGGTATTAATCGACGCGGCGCTGACTGCCGATTTGCGTAACTTTGCCCAGCGACGTGAAATGACCCTATTCATGGTGCTGTACGCCGCGTGGTCCATCCTGTTGGCTCGACTGACAGGGCAAAGCGATGTAATCACAGGTACGCCCGTCGCCAATCGACAGCGGCCCGAGCTCGAAGGTCTCATCGGATTCTTTGTGAACACATTGGCCCTGCGAGTCGAGGTGTCGTCCGAGGAGACGCTCGATCAGTTTCTGAGGCGGGTCAAAGAAGTTACGTTGGGTGCTTACGGTCACCAGGATGTTCCCTTTGAGAAGGTGGTTGAAGCTGTTCAACCGGCTCGGAGTATGAGCCGAAATCCTATTTTCCAGGTGATGCTGGCGTTGCAAAACACTCCACGTGCTGACCTGAGTATGACCGGGCTACAGGCAACATTCGAAGATCCGGTCGATGAGCCTTCAATATTCGATCTGTTTCTCTCATTGGAGGAACTCAATGGCGCGCTCACGGGAACGGTGAACTACGCGACCGATCTCTTTGACCGGACCACCATTGAGCGATGGTTTGCCTGCTTCACTGTTTTGTTGAGAGATATCGTCCGGCGAAATCGTGCCCATGTGGGAGATCTTTCCCTGTTGCCGGATTCAGAGCGGCTGGAGGTATTCAAGGGTTTCAATGCGACGCAGAGGGAATGGGGTCCAGAGCGGCAGGTGCAGGAGCTGTTTGAGGGACAGGTGAGCCGGACACCGGATGCGGTCGCGGTGCTGCATGAGGATCAGCAGATCCGCTTCGCAGAGCTCAATGCCCGGGCCAATCAGCTGGCCCGATACCTGGTGAACCTGGGTGTCGGTGCGGATGAGGTGGTGGGGATCTGCGTGGGTCGGGGTATGCCGATGGTAGTGGGGCTGCTCGCGATCCTGAAGGCAGGGGCTGCCTATCTGCCACTGGATCCGAACTATCCACCGGATCGTCTGCGCTACATGTTGGAGGATGCCGCGCCCCGGGTGGTGCTCACGCAGGAGGCGTTGCAGTCACAACTGCCCGCCACGCGAGCGGAGCTGGTGCTGCTGGATGCCACGCTCGGGCAGCTCAGCGGCCACCTGGATCAGAACCTGTCCTTGCAGGGGCGGCCCGAGGATCTCGTGTACTCGATCTACACCTCCGGATCCACCGGTCAGCCCAAAGGCACCGGCATGCCCCATCGAGCGATGGTGAACCTGATTGAGTGGCATCGGCAGACTCTGGGCAGTAGCGAGGGTCAGCGGGTACTGCAATTTGCGGCGCTCAGCTTCGATGTGGCCTTCCAGGAGATCTTCACCACCCTGTGCACCGGGGGCACGCTGGTGATGCTGGATGAGTGGGTGCGGCGCGATGTGCGTGCGCTGATGCAGTTGCTGAACAGCCAGCGCATTCAGCGATTGTTTGTGCCGCCGCTGATGTTGCAGACGCTGGCCGAGTATGGCCGCAGCAGTGGGGAATTCCCCTGCGAGCTGCGCGATGTCATCACGGCCGGCGAGCAGCTGAAGGTGAGCCCGGAGGTGGTGGGGTTCTTTGAACTGCTGCCCGGGTGCCGTCTGCACAACCACTATGGTCCGACCGAGACCCATGTGGTGACGGCCCTGACGTTGGAGGGTGACCCGCAGCACTGGCCGGTCCTGCCGAGCATCGGTCGTCCGATCGCCAACACGCAGATCTATGTTCTGGATGCGTCCGGCGAGCCGGTCCCGATCGGGGTGACGGGAGAGATCCATATCGGTGGACGGGGCGTGGCCCGAGGGTATCTGGGGCGCCCGGAGCTAACCAGCGAGCGCTTCATTAAAGATCCGTTCAGTACCGATGCGGATGCGCGGCTATATAAAAGCGGGGATCTGGGCCGCTGGACGGCCCAGGGTCTGTTGGAATACCTGGGCCGCAACGATCATCAGGTGAAGTTGCGGGGCTATCGGATCGAGATGGGAGAGATCGAGTCGCAGCTTGCCCGCCACCCGCAGGTGAAGGAAGCGGCGGTGATTGCTCGGGAGGATGTGGCCGGAGAGAAGCGCCTGGTGGCCTATGTGACGGCCCGCGAGCCGGGTCCACCGAGTGCCGAGGTGCTGCGGACGCATCTGAAGGCGTTGCTGCCGGAGTACATGGTCCCGAGTGCCTTTGTGAGCTTGCCGAGCCTGCCGCTGAATGCCAACGGGAAGCTCGAGCGCCGGGCGTTGCCGGCACCGCAGGGCACTGACTATGCCAGCAGCCAGTACGAGCGGCCGCAGGGAGAGGTGGAGGAGGCACTCGCCACGATCTGGCAGGAGCTGCTGCACCTGGATCGCGTCGGCCGGCACGACAACTTCTTCGAACTCGGTGGGCACTCGCTACACATCATGAACCTGAGCACGCGAATTGAATCCGTGTTCTCCGTGCGCGTGTCGGTTGCGGCGGTATTCAAGAATCCGAAAATCGAGCAGATGGGGCAGTTGATAGAGAGCTTGTGGCTCGCGGAAAAGGGCCCACTGATTGAGGACGCCGAGATCGAAGCCGGAGTCATCTGAAGGAGCTACACACATGCCACGGAGAAGGCAATGAGCTTATCGAACCGCACTGAGACAACAACATCCATCATAAAGGTATTGAGCAACGCACGCCGCAAGGGTGTATGGTTCTGGTCAGAAAATGGGCAGCTCCGATATCAAGCACCTCGGGGAGCATTGACGTCCGACGAGCTACAAGAAATCCGAGTCACCAAAAGCCAGATCATCACACTGTTAGAAAGGACGTCGCGCGCTGCAGCCACCCCTACGCGGCGAGACATCCGACCCCAGGCAGGCCGTGCTCCATTGTCTTTTTCGCAGATGGCCTACTGGGACGCATTCCAACTGCACGAGCGGCCCGGTATTCGTCAGATTGCCACCGCAATCAGGCTCGACGGGAAACTGAATCTGAAGGCGCTGCAAGCCGCGCTCGATGAAGTGGTTCGACGTCATGATGCACTTCGGACGCAAATCGTAGTTCGCGACGGCATTCCGGGTCAGGAAGTATCTCCCCCGGGAAGATATGACCTGCCGGTTACAGATATGAGCGCGATATCTGAAGGCGACCGTCAAGCAGCGATACAGGAACGAATTGACACGCTGATACTGGGACCGGTGAATCTGGCGGTTGATGCATTGCTAGGTGTTGAGATACAGCGAATGGGTGCCCGGGAGCATGTGCTCCTGGTTGCCATGGAGCACATCATCTCGGATGCATTCTCCCTGGGGGTATTCATACGAGATCTGTTCACGGCATATGGTCAACTTGTGAGAGGCCTACTCGTCTGCCTACCAAAACTAGAAGTTCAATTCCGCGACTACGCGGCCTGGCAACAGGCCAATCACAGGGATTGGCTCGAAAAACATGGAACCCACTGGGATCGATATCTGTCGAATACGCGCCGGCTCAGGTTTCCCCAGGAGTTTGACCAGCCCTCAGGGCCCGAAGTGGGGTGGGGCGTGGTTCCGTTCGAGATCGATGCAGATCTCAAGGATAAGCTGACTGAATGGTGTCGACAGAAACAAACCACCCTGGTGATGGGAGTATTCGCTGCGTTTGTGGCGACCGTGCTCAAGTGGTGCGCTGCTCATGAGTCCGTATTCTCGTTTCAGACGGACGGGCGATTCGGAGAAAGTGTGGAGCACTCAATTGGATATTTTGCAGCCGAGATCTATTTGCGGCTGACATGGGTCGAGGGAGAAAGCTTCGAGGATTTGATCAGTAGGGTCATTGCGGCGTATTGCGAGGCGCATGAGCATGCGGATTTTGCCTACCTGGGATCCCGCAGACCCCTGCCGGAGTTTGCCAAGAATACTGCATTCAATTGGGTGCCAAGGGCGCATGCGACCGGGTTTCCGGAGTTGGAAGGGACAGAGGAGGCTCTCAAATGTTCCGTGATTCCTTTTGTTCATCCGATATTGAATGGGTTGAACAGGGATAATGAGCCGGTGATGTTGCTATATGAAGGCGAGGAGGCGATCAGCGGAGGGGTTTATTATCCGCTGAGTCGGTTCTCCGAAGAAATGATGGGCAGGTTCAAGGATCGCTTTATCCAGACATTGCAAGAATTGTTGGCGGAGGCAGGAAGAAGAACTCCGCCAATAACGACGTAGACGGCGCCGTCAGCGCTTGAGTGTTATTACAGTATCCTCTCCGGTGCCTGTCTTGGTATGGTGAATACCTACGTTTTCCAGCATGAGGAGCAAATCGTCCAAGTTGTCGAATCTGATAGAGCCACCAAGTCGAGTCTTCTGAATCGACGGCGGAACCCGGAACTTGGAGACGGGCTGGTAACGAGCGATCTCAGTTATAGCCTCGCTGACCGTCATATCGGTGAGGTCGATACGACCTCCTTCCCACGCGAGGAGTTGATCCAGGCGCCAATCGGGCAACACAGGATGCTCCTGCAGTCTACCTGTAGATTCGTCGAATTCCACCTGTTGTGATTTGCGGTATATGGGCGCTAATTTCCACGTGTTCTCGGTCTCTCCGAGGTCGAATCTAAGTCGGGCACCGGTGCCGGCCGGCGCTATCTGAACTCGACCGTCAGTGATCGTAACCACCGTAGAATCATGTTTCTTGAACACGACGAAGCCCGTACTGAGGTCGTGTATTAATACACCACCCGATAAAACATCAAACGGACGGCGGTCGGCCGCAACCACGAAGCTCACTTCCCCGCGAATGATCTCGATGTGACGCACCTTCCGGTTGAAGTTGAAGGTAACCTGCGAATTTGTGTTGATGCAAATCTTCGAACCCTCGGGCAGCTTTTCGCAACGATGCTCGCCGAGCTGCGTGACGTAACCGCCCGAAAACGTCGTGTTCGGGTCCCGAGGAGAGAACTCACTTACGTTGTGGACTACAGTTCCAATTGCGGCCAGCAAGCCCGCAAGAAGAGCGACGGTCCTGAGGGTGCGGGATTCGTGGCAAGATTGCCAAAATCTGTACAGCCTCGCTCGAATCCACATCGGAAAGCACATGATCACCCCTATATTGAAGTGGTGGTTCAGACAAGAGTCGGATTGACAGCCCACTGCCCGAGATGCTCAGTAAGCTCCCTCTGTGAGGAGACGCTCAAAGGCTGAATCTCCGACAATGAATTCTCTGGGGCGATATGACGGTTAGTGAGCCTGAGAGCCATCGGTCACCGTCAGCAGGTCTGTTGCGAAGTTAGGGCTCCGTAATACCTGCCTGGGTGTACTTAGTGTATGTCGGTCGATGCGAAGTATTAGTTTTTAGGACGATTCACGAACCATTTTCCGCCATTTAATGGCCTTTTCGTCGATGCGAAGACTATATTCGCTATCCCCCTGAGGAACGAGCTCAAGATGCAGCGATATTCAAATGCCAGCCTCGTGCGCCAAGCCTTGCGTGGAAATGCCGCCTGGAGTCCGGTATGGCGTGAATCTCCCCTGAAGAAAAGCTACGACCCCGTGATCATTGGTGGTGGCGGGCACGGACTCGCTACCGCGTATTACCTTGCCAAAAATCACGGCGTCACGAATGAAGCTGTTGTCGAAAAGGGATGGCTGGCGGTGGCAACACTGGTCACAACACAACGGTAGTCCGATCCGAGTACTTATTTCCTGGCTCTCTACGATTGGGCGAGAGCCGATTTGCGCGGCTATTCACTTTACTGTCCCCAAGAATCTTGAGACTACAGGCTTGAAAGCCCGCGCAGCCCACGGAACTCTCCAAATCGTTCGTCTACACAAAGGACGACCGGCAGGAACGCTAGTATGTAGACCTCCTACTGACCCTGATGCTCGGCCCGACAGGGTTCGGTAGAGACGCGCGACTCAGGCACTTCCGGATCATGGTGAGTCGGGAGTTGTCTGCGCTCTCGCAAGTCAAAATACGTTTCAGAGCTCGGGCGACCAAGTCGTAAATGGCGCAACCACCGTTTGCGAGACCAATGGCTCCAGCCCTTGCAAAGGTCGCAACATGAAGATGTTTGGAAGGATGGATAAATTCTTCTTGCGGTCTTGCCGGAATTCGTTCCTTCCTCCAGGGAGTTCGATTCCGCGGGCACGGCACTAAAGAAAAGCTATCGCCGAGAGCAGAATTCCTGCTTTGCGCGATAGCAAATTCAATCCGCGGAGTCACTGGGATCGTCAGCACGCACTAAATTCGACAACTGAAGTGTTTCACGTAGGCTCCGGGAATTATGAATTTCTCTCGACTAGTGAAGCATTTTAATCCCGGACGCTGCGGGCATCGACCCGATTTTCCAGCCGAAACACGTGAGACAGACACTGCGCCTAGGTCGTAACGGAAACCAGACCGATGGTACGTCTGGACTCTAGCAGGCTGCGCACTTGGCTTCCATTCGCGGCTTAGGACCTACTCTTGGGTCGCTGGAGTTTTGCCGCGTTTCGGCTTGCCGAACAACGGCACTCAGATATTAGCTGCGGCACTCTGCGGGGCACCTTCATGCAATGAGAAACGTCATCGTCGCGACAATCCAGATGGTATTTACTCGTGTCAGTAAGTTGCCATTCAGTGCCTTCCGGATCCTGCTTGCACTGACCCCATTAGGGGTTTCTCCGGATTATGCGCTTGCGGGCGTCCGCGAGACATCTGCGATTTTTGCCAAAGGTTTGCAAGTTGAAAATGTCGATATGCCTCTAGGAGTTGACTCCAGGCATCCGAGATTGCGCTGGAAACTTGACTCTACTCAAAGAGGGCAACTTCAGACTGCTTACCAGGTTCAAGTCGCGAGCAGTTCCGAAAGACTACGTGCCGGTAAACCTGACAAGTGGGATAGTGGCAAGGTCTTGTCGGATAATTCGATCGAGGTCCGATACGCCGGCGAAGAATTGTTCAGCTCAGAAAAGCTCTACTGGCGGGTGAGAGTCTGGGGAAGACAAAATCAACCGAGCGACTATAGTGAAATTGCGCCATTTGATATGGGGCTGTTGGATGCTTCTGACTGGGGCGGTGAATGGATTCAGTCCGATTCCGGCGTTTCGGCGCCTATTTTTCGTAGAGAGATCGCAATACCACAACGGGTTAGGAGCGCGCGTGCCTACGTCTCAGGACTCGGATGGTACGAGATGTATATCAACGGGAATAAAGTCGGCGATCGGGTTCTGGATCCGGCATCTACATATTACAATAACGATCAGCCATTCGAACTAAATTCCCGCGTCCTGTATGCAACCTTCGACGTAACTAACTATCTGAAGAGGGGGCAGAACTCCATTGGCATCATGTTGGGAAACGGCTGGTTTAGCTCGGACCCGACTGGCGCGGCAAGTCGTATTCCGAATCTTCCCGTTCCTTATGGTGATCGCCCGCGCTTTATCATACAAATCAACATAGAGTTGAACAACGGCCAAATTGTCAGAGTCTTTTCAGATAGATCGTGGAGGACCTCGTCCAGTGCAATTACAAGCAACGACATAGTCGACGGAGAGGTCTACGATGCCCGTTTGGAGGTGCCGGGTTGGAACGCTCCTGGATTCGATGATAGCGGGTGGCCGCTGGCTACGGTCGCCCCGCGGCCGAACGGCGCGCTGCGATCACAACTCCTGCCAGCCGAGAGTGTTATTGAGACTTTGCCCGCCGTCAAAGTAATAACCCCGAGGGAACCTGAGTTTTTCGATGCTGCCCGGATATTTGACTTTGGCCAGAATTTTACCGGTTGGGTTCGACTCCACGTCTCAGGATCTCGCGGCGCTCGGATCGTTTTGAGATACGGGACGAAGCTTTTCCATGAAGACGACACCTTGGACAATCGAAGCAATACCCCGCCATTGGGAGTCGCCTGGCAAACCGATACATACGTATTGAAGGGGACGGGAATTGAGGTCTGGGAACCGCGATTCACACTCCACGGATTCCGATTTGTTGAGATTGTGCCGTCGGATGGGGACGATGTTAAGGTTCAGAAGGTCGAAGGGAGAGTGGTTCAGTCATCGTTGAAAACGACGGGATCATTTTCGAGTTCCAACGAGTTGCTAAATCGGATCCATAGCAACATCAAATGGACGTTCATGAGCAGCTTGCATGGTATGCCCCAGGATGCTGCCGAACGGCTTGAGCGGGTAGCTTGGCTCGGAGACGCGGGATTTGTTGCAGAAGATTTCCTTTATAACTTCGATATGCTTGGATTCTGGGAGAAGTGGCTTGACGATATCCAAGACAGTCAAAAGGCAAGCGGCGATATCTCGGTCGTTAGTCCGTTGCACTGGCGTTTCGGCTATTTGATGTGGCCGTGTTGGAAAAGCACTTACCCAGAGATCGTGTGGCTTCTATATGAGCACTACGGTTCCAAATCCGCACTGGAAAAGCATTACGGGAGTTTGAAGAGGCTCTTATCATTTATCCGAACCGCTGCTACAGACAACATCATTGAAGTTGGCCTGGGGGATCATATGGAGCCTCAGACTAATGGTACCTCCAGCCATGATTCATTGCGCACTCCGCAGAGTCTTACATCCACTGCGTATTACTATTACGATATCGTCTTGCTTGAGCGAATGGCCCGGGTTCTGGGTTACTCAGACGATGCCGAGTTTTACGGGCAATGGGCGCTCGAAGTTAAGGCGTCGTTCAATCGCCGATTCTTGAATCATAGTGATTCGCAATACGCCGGTGGCAGTCAGGCTTCGAATAGTTTGGCGCTCTATCTGAATTTGGTCCCGGACGATAGCGTCAGCGCTGTGCTGGCGAATTTGGTTGAAGACATCAAAGCGAAAAGCAACTATCACGTTTCGACCGGAATAATAGGCAGTAATTCGATTGTCCAAGTTCTCCCGAAATTCGGGCAGAGCTCGTTGATGTATCTTTTGGCCAATCAGACTTCTTATCCAAGTCTTGGCTACCAAGTAAAGTTGGGCGCAACGACGATATGTGAGACCTATGAATGTAGTCCGTGGACCAGCCAGAACATGAAAATGTTCGGTAGCCTGGACAAATTCTTCTATAGAAACTTGGCAGGTATTCAACTTGATAGTGCAGCTTACCAAAGCGTAATGATTCGGCCCGAGCCCATGGGGGACTTGCTGAGCGTTTCGGCGTCGCTTGACACAGTTCGAGGAGCAGTCAGTGTCGACTGGAGACGAAGCGCTACATCGTTCGACATCCGGGTTTTGATACCTGCGGGGATGCGCGCAGTTGTGTTACTTCCTACGCGTCAGTTTAGGAGCCCTCAGGTCACGGAGGGGAATCGCTTCGTTTGGAAATCAGGCACCTATGTTGGTGGAGTTGAGGGCGTAGTCAGCGCACAACTGAGAAGCGACTTAGTTGAAGTCCGAGTAGGATCTGGTCACTTCCACTTTAGGGTGGACGAAGAGGTCGATGGGCAAATAAGACATAGGTAAACGCGTAGCAGCAGCTCGCCAGCAGCATTTTAGTGTCAAGTGGGCAGCGCGATGAGGCGGGAGGCGCCTCTCTTGTAATATGAAACCGGAGCTCAAATGACTACTCGCAGGACGTTCATCTATAGCACCGCCGCGGCTGGGGTTGCATCACTATCCACCGGGTATGGAAGCGGACCGCCAACGAACGCGCCCAATGAGCCCGCGCCGGGACACAAACGAGCGACCAAATCTGTAGGCACTCCCGGACTGATTCGGGCAGCGATTCGGCGAGATGAGTCGACACTGCGGCTTGGCGGTGACGGCGACAATTTTCATATGAGTTGGGCGCCTGATGATACTCAGGTGGTAGCAGTATGCGATGGAGCAGGATGGATCGACAATCCTAAGTTCCTCTACAACAGCCGTCTTTTTTCGATATCCGGGCAACCCGATAACGCAGCCTTTAGGGAGTTCTCAAACTATCCGAAATTGGTCATCAGACCCCAAGCTAGCACTCCGAAATACTACAATTTTGGAACGCTCGCTCTCGGTTCATGCATTTACCAATTTCTAAGTACGTTTGACGAACCTGCCATTGATGGTGGTGGAGGCTCACGGTTTATCGGGGCGAAATTAATCTACTCTGCCGACAATGGGTGCACGTGGCGAAACCAAGACGGGTCTCTACCGGTAGTGTGGGAGGGTTGGCGAGAGCGTTCACAGAAAACTATGGTGTTCTTCAAAGAGCCACAGGACGCCTTCTCCTTGCTGACGATACTGCAAATGGGTCGCGGTTACAGAGCGAATCGGGACGGCTACGTCTATGTCTACTCACCAAACGGAAGCATCGATGGCACCATGAACCAGCTCGTTATGTTTCGCGTTCCTCGGAATCAGATATTGAACCGACATGCTTACGAATTTTTTTCGGGTATTGAAGCCAGTGGGAAACCGAAGTGGTCTCACGACATTCTTGAGCGAGCAGTCGTACATACATTTCCCCGGGGATGGGTAAATGAGTTGACATCTTCGTCCCATCCGTATGCGTGGCACCCAAGCGTAGCCTATAACTCCCCGCTCGGGGTATATATGATGACCAATTGGGGAATGGGATGTGGGCAGGCGGGCGAATGGTTCTCGAAACCGAGTTATCTCGGCATTTATGTCGCCCGGGACCCGTGGGGGCCTTGGACTCAAATACATGAAGAAACTGCATGGATGCCTAACGGCGATCCAGCAGCACGAGCATATCAGCCACAGATTGCACCAGGGTGGATTTCGCAAGATGGTCGATCATTTTGGATGGTCTGGACGGATTTTCAGCATTCGACGGAGTTCTCCGATGATTTGCAACTCGCGTTTGATTCGAAAACAGATGAAGAATTCATGACCTTTATGTTGAGATCTCGAGTCCACCGGCCGTATTACGCGTTCAACACACAGCGCGTCAACCTGGTATTATCGTAGTTCATCAAATTGAGCGTCTCTCCTCCCGAGAGAAGGGTGGCTCTAGATAGGCAACGCCCGTCAATCGGGATAATTAGTTTGGATAGCGCAATCGGCTTCGGATAAAGCCTGCAGTGACTTCGGGAACATAGTCGCCAGTACGCGTTTGCAATCCCAAGGTGCATTCGTGGCGATGGAGTAGCTAGCGTACACAAATCGAACCAAAGTGCGCGGCAGAAGTGCAATCGAGCGAGGGATGATTCGCGTGAAAGTACTGAGAGAGGATGGATCAAACCACTGCCGGTATTCAATCATCGAGTAGTATCCAAGAACTCTGAGAGGCATGAGATATCGTGCGCGGCGCCAAGGCTCCGGATGGCAAAAAGCCATCTTCGTAGTAACAGGCAGGCATGACGACCATATTAGCGCAGGCCAGTCGACAAACCAAACCTTACCACCTGCTAACTGCGCCGACTGTGTATTTCCCAGTCGTAACATCATAAGCGGTTTCGCGATTGCGATAATGTTCCCGGGAAGCGGCTTCTCAAGAATCACCCCGACGTGAATGAATCGAGATCCAAAGTAACGTCTGCGGCTACTGTTGAGCCAGACACCCCTATTTATGACAACGCAGCAGATGCACACCAAGCAGGTTCCAATTTCATCGAACATTTTCCCCATCTCATCGCGCCGATACAGTCTGTCAGAATCAATGCTCAAATAGTTTGGAACGTGAACAGTCTCCATGAGAAAGTCCCTATGCTCTCCGTTCACGACTAGGAGCGATGGGGCGCCTTCGATAGCAGTCAGAATCGTCTTAATGGCGTCAAATTTCATTAAGTCGTCGTCCGAAAACAACCAACAATACGTGCCACGAGCGGATTCAACCGCATAATCATAATCTGCATCCACACCCCCATTCTCTAGTCTGCGGATGTACCGGATGCATGCCGAGTTTCTGCAAAACTCAGACAAAACCTGATCCGTTTCATCAGTCGATCCTCCGTCAACCACAACAATTTCGCATTCCGCAGTGATTTGCTCAAGTATGGTATTTAATGTTGTACCGATGAATCTCGCTCGATTGTATGTGGCAATACAGATCGACAACTTTGGAGTATCGACCTTTGCATTTCGTGATTCTTCCTGATGGCGCATCCAATCTCGCCTTGATCTGCATTAACGATGGGGCAGGGTGTAGAAATAATTGCCACGTCTCTAGGTGAACTTTCTAGCGCTCATTCCTTCGTCTGCAAAGTCGGCGTCAGAGATGATGCAAGAGGCTGCCAACCAAAACGCAGAGTTGAGTGGCAAATATAATGCTCTTTTCATGATGATATGCACGACGATTAGAGGGGATTGTCGATGTCCCAGCCTTTCAATGAGCTTTGCAAGCTCTCTAAATCGAGCCAAATGCTCAGACTGCGGTAGCGTATCAATGGAAAGTAAAAAGCCGTGAGCATGTCGATGAAGTAGAGTCCTCAAGAACCGCGCTAGCCTCCAACGTTTCAAAACTCCCTCGGATCCGAATTCTTGAGACAACATTCCAAGCGCACTGTCCTGGTGTTGCCTGTAGAGAGATGTCGGAACGTCCTCTAAAAGTCGAGCAGCGCCGATCGCTGCGGCAATTGTATACATCCAACAATCGTATCCAGCTGCATATTTATCGGCGATTGCAGCATGCCGCAAAAAAATGGATCGAAGCGCCCGCGTAAAGCCCTGTGTATGAGAGGGCGCTCCGGGATGTACAAATGGCGGGTGACTTTCAAGAGACCTGAGTGTATCGCGACCGCCGTATTGAGCTTCCGATTGATATCGAACCTTGGTGACCTGCTCGTCATTGAATACCAATGGATCGGAAAAAAAAAGCAACGGCAGGTGGATCTGTGGCAGTATACTTTTGACCATGGCATCAATTTTGCGTGGTTGCCAAAGATCGTCCTGATCACAGAACATGTATATATCCGCGGCGACCAACTCGATGAGTTTGAAGTGACTGCTGGAAGCGCCAAGCCTCTTCTCTTGATGCCACTCACATACCTTGATCCCGTTGGCAGATGCCGCTTCCCGCACTAGACTCCGCGTTTCGTCCGTCGATTGATCATCGAGCCAATGCAAAGTAAATGCAGTCATGTTGTCTTTCAGAGATTCGATTTGCGCCCCGACATATCGGGCTCCATTGTGAGTCGCCATTAATATGGCCACTTCCGGATGCAGCTCTTCTGTCATGAAATCTTTGCTGCCCTATAATGAGTAAACAGGCGACATATCGATAGAACGAGTGATTGAGGCCGCACTTAGACGTCGAGTGCTAGGTATGAGCGAACAGGGGTACGCACACGTATCTAGTTAGCACTGCAATATTTCGAGCTGAGGCAGCGGGAATACCAGCTTTCGGCCCCTGTATTGAGGTTGTTCCAAAAAGAACTTGCGAAAGTGCCATGGAAGTACCAGCAAATAATCAGGATCGTCGGATAGCACCTCGGCTTCCGATGTTATCGGAAGTAATCCTCCGGGGGTGAAGCAACCAAACTTATCGGAATTGATCTCGCCTACCTTTTCGACGTCCGTCTGGGTAACTCCGCAGTACTGAAGGAGCACATTTCCCTTCGTAGACGCTCCGAGCACGGAGGTTCTGTCTCCTTTCGCACGTGCGTCATCGAAGAACAATCTGAGTTGATCACGGCACTCCGAAACGCGTCTGGAAAAGCATCTATAAGGAGCAAGGCTGTTGAGCTGTTGCCCCCTCTCCTTCGACAACATACGCGCAACACTTGAAGACTCTTTGTAGTGGGAGCCATCCTTAGCCGCAACAATCGCAAAGCTTCCTCCGTTTGTGCCGTCGGTATCGACCTCGATTAGCCGCAATCCGCAGCGCTGAGCCATCCAGTGGATCTGTTCAATTGCGTAATATTCCAAATGCTCGTGGCAAACTGTGTCGTAAGCATTCATATGCAGCATGGCTGGCATGTAGCTTTGCTCAAGTACCCATATCCCCTCAACATCAAGAATGTCGGCCACCTCTTGCATGAAGTTCAATGGGGATTCCAGATCGTAGAACATGGAAAAAGATGTGACCACGGAGGCTTTACGACTCCCCAAATGACTTCGAATTGCGCCTGCGGAGAAGAAGTCCGATATGAGTTGAATGTGATCGGGATAGAAGTTCTTGAATTTGACCGCCGTGGGATCAATCCCAACTAGACGATAGCCTTCAAACGGATAGGCCTTCAGGGTAGTACCGTCATTCGAACCTATATCTATGATTAGGGAACCCTTCGGTGGAGAGTACTTCTTTAAGATCCAGTCTACCTTCTCATGTAGGTGGGCGACCATTTGTGAATTCAGCCCGGATCGATACCCATAGTTGTTTCCGTAGAGCTCGCGAAGGTCATAGGTATGCTGAAGTTGTAGAAGGCCACAGACGTTGGCGCCCCCGGCGCACTTTACTAATCTCAGCGGCCCTCGTGTGACCGACTGATCTCGGGATCTTGGGAAAACTCCGGTCAGCGTCTGAACTCCGAGGTCTAGGACAACTACGAGATCGGAGTTTCCACATATTCTGCAGGCGGTCAATTCTCTGTACATGCATCTACTTCCTTGTAGAGGATTCGTTCTCATCTGCCAGTGGCAATCAAATATCTGAAGCGATAACCGCTTGTGACCTACCCATCAAAATGCACACCGCGGGATTCACTTCTCCGATCCGACCCCAACGTGAGTTCACGCTGCACTTCCAAGTAGTCATTTCGGACCATCTCTGCCACGAGGTCAGAAAAGCTGATTCGCGGTTGCCAGCCGAGCTTTAGACGTGCCTTGGTGGCATCTCCTTGTAAGGAGTCAACCTCAGTTGGACGAAAGTAGCGATGATCTACTGCCACAACACAGTTTCCATTTGAATCCAAACCGCGCTCGTCAACACCGGACCCAGTCCAAAATAGGTCCATATCTAATTCATGCGCCGCAAGCTCGACAAACTCCCTGACGCTGCGTTGCTCTCCAGTCGCGATGACATAATCTTCTGGCGTCGCCTGCTGAAGCATTAGCCATTGTGCTTCGACGTAGTCCCGTGCGTGCCCCCAATCTCGCTTGGAATTGAGATTCCCCAAGTGAAGGCATGCTTGGATACCGAATTTTATACGTGCAAGTGCTCGCGTTATCTTGCGAGTTACGAATAGCTCGCCGCGAGTTGGAGATTCATGGTTGAAAAGAATGCCGTTGCATGCGTAGATACCGTACGCTTCGCGGTAGTTAACGGTTATCCAATACGCATATAGCTTCGCTGCCGCGTAGGGGGACCTAGGGTAGAAGGGGGTCGTTTCAGATTGAGGTTTCTCCTTAACGAGACCGTATAGCTCAGATGTAGAAGCCTGATAAAATCGAACGTGGCATTCCATGTCTAGACTTCGGATAGCCTCAAGGATACGCAGGGTGCCGAGAGCATCTGAATTTGCCGTGTATTCTGGTTCCTCGAATGAAACGGCAACGTGACTTTGCGCAGCGAGGTTGTAGATCTCGTCCGGGCGAGTTCGCTGAATAACTCGAATCAGGCTGCTGGTATCGGTCATGTCGCCATGATGCAGGAACAGGCGGGCATCCTGCTGATGAGAGTCCTTGTAGAGATGGTCAATCCTATTTGTATTGAATAGAGAAGTTCGGCGACGGAGACCATGCACAATGTATCCCTGTCGCAAGAGGAACTCCGCGAGATACGCGCCGTCTTGTCCAGTGATTCCAGTTATCAATGCGACCTTACTTTTCGTCACTTTGGCATCCTAAAAGACCAATTGGGGTTTGTTGAGCGAATGACAAGCCCACGTTTTCTCGAAACTAGCTGTATCTGGGTGAAGGTAGGTAACGTATAGATGTGCAGGAGTGGAATATCAACTATTGAGACAAGCGTGTCGGTGCCGGACAGGGCTGCGCATGCCGAACTTGATTCCTGCGTCTCGCTTTTAGTGGATGAATTAGCTGAGATTTGGTGGGACTTTGTTTGACCTCGGTTCGCGAACTGCCGAGATCAATTGACGGCCAACCTCCCTCGCACCGAGCAGAGATGTTTGGCTATTTCTCGCGCCACCGACTCTGTAATTAACAAAACGGCCAATATAATCAGAATGCTCGTTTGAAGCTTACACTGTGGCTGCCGGAGATAACGCGTTATAAGAATCGTTTATCGACCCCACAATTCCCGATCTGTGTCATGGACCTGGCGTTCATAAAGAGCGCGCCGGTTTCGGATGTGGATTGGGACTTCACTCACCCGGGAAAACCGACAGAAAACGGGCACATAGAGTCATTTAACGGTCGCCTGAGGGATGAGTGTCTGAACGTCACCCAATTCATTTCTCTGGACGATGCGCGATACCAGATCGAACGTTGGCGAATCGACTACACTGAGTCTCGCCCGCACAGCTCACTGGGTAACCTGACACCCAGTGAGTTTGCTTCGAGGTGTCAGGGCAAACGGACCTCGGAAGCGAGGAAACTCTAACGCCAGACTGTCCACAAAAGGGACCAACGTCAAAACACATGGAGTCTACGTTGCCATTGTGTGCTTGACGGGGAGCTTACGGACCCACCCGCTTCGCGCGGCAGCTCCCGGAGTTGCTCAGTAAGGCAGGCGAGCTGCTGAGTCCGCGCATGCAAGGGCTGCTCGTTCGAGTGAGATCTCGGTGGTTGGCTCTCGACACTGAAATAGCAGAACTGACGGCCCTTCTGAGTCGCCATGCAGCGCAGTCAGAACTCTGCAGGAACGCCATCACTGTGCCAGGCATTGGCCCGATGATCGCCACAGCAACCGTCGCAGCAGTCGGCAATGGCCGGATGTTCAAGTCCGGCCGCGGTATGGCAGCTTGGTTGGGTTTAGTACCTCGCCAATTATCGACCGGCGGACGATCTATTCTTGGAACTATCAGCAAGCGGGGAAACATCCAGTTGCGACATCTATTCATCCAGGGCGCACAGGTGCTATACACGCATCTAGCCCGGGACCAATCGCAATCGGGAGATTGGTTACGGGGCGTGGAAGGTCGAACGCACCGCAACGTAACGGTCGTGGCGCTCGCCAATAAACTCGTTCGGATTTGCTGGAAAGTGAACCGCCCCGGGATTCCCGGAGAGCTCCGGGTTTGAGTCAGGC
>Ga0105237_10003893_pt1 | contig 17520 bp, 18 predicted proteins | sample KBSC24metaG_FD_81520 | JGI IMG/M metagenome (GOLD analysis project Ga0105237, IMG submission 81520) | Corn rhizosphere microbial communities from Kellogg Biological Station, Michigan, USA - KBS C2-4 metaG | ecosystem: Host-associated > Plants > Roots > Rhizosphere > Soil | place: Michigan, USA... | reverse complement strand
TTCGAACCTTGCATTCGAGGTCCTGGGTAACGGGGCCGATACCGGCGGGGACTTTGATCAGCGTGCAGCGGTGACTTGGTTCACATCAACAATGCCGGGCGCGGGCAAGCCGTTCCAGGGTGTTTCAGTGCGTCGCCGTCCGTCGAGCACTAAGCCGCGTCCCGGACTTCCACCATCATCTGCTTGCCCAATACCGCCAAGGCGGCCTGGATTCTATCCGCTTTGGTGCCATGCTGAGGGTCGAGCATGCGCCGAACGACTCGCTCATGGACACCAAGGCGGCGCGCTAACTCCGAGTTATTGACATGCTGTTCGCGCATCGCCAGGTAGAGCGCCAGTTTCGGAGCGAGCCAAAGCGGCACGGGTACTAGGAGGTGGCCACGCTTGGGAATCGAAGGCGCCGGGATCTCCTCGCGGCGGGAAAGGCGGATTGAAAGGTCGGAGCCGAGAGCATCAATGGCCTCCTCGAAAGCCTCGCGCTTGTCTTGCCATCGGTTGCTGACGCGTGGAAGATCCACGAATTCGGCCAGTATCCGGCCGTCACTGCCGGCCGTAAGCTTAGCGGGATATGCAAAAGCAAACATAGAGCTCCTCTCATAACTCATGCGGATCGATCCTCAGAATCCCGGCACATCTTGACAATGAGGTCGCGGCCTAGCTCCTTCCTCCGATCCTTGAGAGTGGTGAATTCTTCACCGAAATACAGCCGGCCGTGGCTTCCCTTTCCCTTGCCGCTACGAATTCGCAGGCGACCTTGTTCCGACGGGCGAGCCTCCGGAGACGACGCTCGAATTCCGCACCCTTCACAACACTATGCTCGGGCATTAATGTCCGAGCGTCAAGCCCGAATTGTAGGGAATAGTGGTTTTGCCTGGCCGCGCTCAACAACATTCCAGAACGCGTCGCCACTATTCGGAATCGGCGGCCTCGTCGGCGCATCTACAGCGGCACGGAGTGCTTGGCGACGTACTCATCCACGTCCGATTCATCCGGCTGGATGTAGTGAAAATATTCCGCGTACTCCAGACCGTGGGCCTCACCTCTTATGCGATCCCGTGCGAGCGCGAACGTCTTCGTGTATTGCCGGTTCGCTGTTTCGTCGTCGTCTCCGAGCAGTGCGAGCTTCCGGCCCTTCGCCGCGAGCGCTCGCCGCAAGTTGGCGCCCTGGCTGCCGGCCGGTCCTTGCGTCACGTTCGCCATGTTGGCCCAGACTTTTTGATCGATGTGCGGCGCGATGTCGACGACCCGATTCACCAATTGCGGGCCTCGCGCAAAATAATATTTTTCCGACGGTCCGTGCGGTTTCAGACCGGCCTTGAAGTGCTCCGGATAATCCCATTCCGAACTCGCCATCCAGCAGGCGGACTCCACTGCCTTCGCCGTCACGTAGTGATCCGGATTGCGTTCATACAGAGCCGCGGGATCGTAGACGATCACCGTATCCACCTTCAGCAAGCGAAACAGAAAAACGAGCCGGGCTCGCATTTCGAGAATGGGCCAGCCGTCCATGTTGTGGTTCGGATAATTCAGGAAGTACGCCTCCGTGAGCCCGAGGCGCTTGGCCACCTCCTTGGTGTCGCGCTCATTCTTGAGCACGATGTCGCCGATGGACGAACCGGTTCCGGCCATGGAATCGTTCGACATCGTAATGAGCACGCCGGTGTATCCCTCATCAATGAGCTTGAGTATCGTACCACCCGCGAAGATCGGGATGTCGTCGCAATGCGGTTGGATCGCCGCGAGCACTTTTCCGCGATGAGGTTTGCCGGGCTGCTTGCGCTCGATGGATACGTCAGCGGAGTAGCCCGTGCTGCCTGTGCCCCCGGCTTGAAGTTCTCTCTGCGCCTGGGCAGGACCTGCTGCGAGTAAAGCGCCAGCGGCTCCAATAAATTGGCGTCGTTCCATGCGTTACCTCCAGGTCCATTATTGTAAGTGTTCTTTATCGCAGATTACTCTCCACCAGTTCAATGGGAGCGGCCGTATCGCCGCCGAAAATATCCTTGATCATGAAGAGACTGAAGCCCCACGCCTGCGACAGGCTCACCTTCGGCGGCATGGAAAGTTCATGGGGATTCACCACCACGTCGAGCAGACCCGGTCCTTTTTGGGCGAGCCACTGCTCGACAGAGGATCTCAGATCGGCGGGATCTTCAACGCGAATGCCAGGCACTCCCACTGCCTCGACGATTTTCGCGAAGTTCGTGTTCCCTTTGAAGTCGACTCCGTAGTCCGGCAAACCAGCGACCTCCATCTCGAGCTTCACCATTCCCAGCGTCCCGTTGTTGAATACGACAATTTTCAAGGGGAGCCCGTGCTGCACGACTGTCAGGAAATCGCCCATCAACATGGAAAAACCGCCGTCTCCCGACATCGAAATCACTTGGCGTTCCGGAAAGAGCAATTGCGCGCCGATCGCCTGCGGCAATGCGTTGGCCATGGAACCGTGACCGAACGAACCGATCAAGCGGCGGTCCTTAGTCATTCTCAAATACCGAGCGGCCCACACGGTAACCATGCCGGTATCGACAGTGAAAATTGCATCGGCGGCTGCCACTTCATTCAATGTCGCAGCAAGAAACTCCGGATGGATTGGCTTGTGTCCGGCGATTCCCTTCGCGTGCGAATTCAGCGAGTCGATCGTCTCCTTCTGATCGTCGAGACACGATTTTAAGAACGTTTCGTCCTCATTGCCATTCAACAGCGGAAACAGCGCGCTGAGCGTCTCCTTGATGTCCCCAACAAGACCGAGCTCGAGCCGGCTGCGTCTGCCCAACTGTTCGGCCAGCAGATCGATCTGAATAATCTTCGCTTTTTTCGGATACCACTCCTGATACGGAAAATCCGTACCTAGCATCAACAGCACGTCACAACGATCCATCGCATGGGCGCCGGAAGGAACGCCGATGAGTCCCGTCATGCCGACGTCGTATGGATTGTCGTACTCAACAAATTCCTTTCCTGCCAGGCTGTGGACCACCGGCGATTTCAGCATCCCGGCCAGCCGGATCATTTCGTCATGGGCGCATGCGCAGCCGCGTCCACAGAGCAGCGTGATTTTCTTGTGTCCGTTCAGCAGATCGGCCAACTGCCTCAGACCTGCGTCGGATGGGCGTACGTGAGGGCGCGCTCTAAGAACATCGTGAGCAAGAGGAGCCTGGTCAGGAACGCTCTCCATGGCAACATCGCCGGGGATGACCAACACGGAGACACCGCCTTTTGACAGAGCCGTCTGCATGGCAATCTGCAAGACGCGCGGCATCTGTTTCGGAGTCATCATCATTTCGCAATAATGGCTGCACTCCTGAAACAGGAGTTCCGGATGCGTTTCCTGAAAATAGCCGGTGCCGATTTCACTGCTCGGGACATGTGTGGCCAGCGCGAGCACCGGCGCTTTGCTGCGATGGCAGTCGTAGAGACCGTTAATCAGGTGAAGATTACCGGGGCCGCAACTGCCGGCGCAAACAGCAAGGTTGCCACTCAACTGTGCCTCCGCGCCGGCCGCGAACGCCGCGGCCTCTTCGTTGCGGACGTGAACCCACTGAATCTCGCCGGACCGGCGGACCGCATCCACAATACTGTTGAGCGAATCGCCCACTACGCCGTAAATGCGGCGGACGCCCGCGCGAACGAGCGCTTCGACAAGTTTTTCGGCCACACTCGCCATGTTTTCCTCCTAAAGCGTCGAACCTTGATGCGTCGGCGTTCGCGCATCTTGTTTCTTCTGATCTTCCAGGCAATACAAGGCCCAGGGAACGGCCTCAAGCCGGGCCGGTTCAATGGGGCGCCCACAAACAGTGCACTTTCCGTATGTGCCGTCTTTGATGCGGATCAGCGCGTCTCGAACTTGCTGTAGCGTCTGCCTGAGAACCGTGGCTTCTTCGAAGGTTTCCGAAACGCCCTGCTCGGTAGTCGCCTCGTCGGCGAAGTCCTTCACCTCGTCTTCGCCCGAAACCCGTGCTTCTCCCTGGATGCGAGCAAGATCCGCGAGCAACTCACGCTCTTTTTCTATCAGCTTCCGTTTGAAATGTGTGGTGTCCATAGGTGATTGTTCTCACGTTGGACGCTGTGTGGAAGAAACTGATCTCAATAAAAAGCAGAAGGCCGCCGGGCCGGCTAAGACGGAAAACTGCGGGCGGCTACTTTGTACTTCAGAAGTTTCTCGCCGTCTATGGTGTATCCCAAACCTGGCGAGGTAGGCAATTCGATGTTTCCATTCTTCACTTGCAGAAACGGCGAAATAATATCGTCGCGGAACCAACGCGTGCTCGCTTCTACATCGGTGGGGAAAACAAAACCGTCGAGCGATGCCAGTGCCGCACCCTGCGCCTGACCGATGCCCAATTCCGGCATGGTGCCCACCCACGACTCGATGTAATGCTCACTGCATATGTGAAGCATCTCTAAAGCGCGATGGAAACCACCGATGCGTTGGACCTTAAAGTTGGCGATGCGGAAGCTGTCGAGTTGAATGGCACGGCGCAGTTGATCGGCGGTGTCCAGACTCTCATCCAGACAAATCGGCGTCCGGACTTCTTGCTGCAAGGCCGCAAGATCTTCGAGAGCCGGGCCAGGAAATGGTTGCTCGAACATCATCAGGTCGAAGTCGTCAAGTGCGTGGAAAACATCCAGGTGCGCCAGGGAATAGGCGCCGTTTGCATCCACGTATAAGGGAATGTTTCCGAATGCTTTTCTGGCCGCCTTCACGATGTCAATATCGTGCCCTGGTTCGATTTTCAACTTGACGCGGTGATACCCGTCGGCGAGGTAGCGATCTACTGTTCGCAACATGTCGTTGAGGTCGTCGTATAGACCGACCGCGAGCCCGGATCTGACGGTGGCGGCCGTCCCACCAAGCATTTGGTGTAATGGTTTATTTTGGCGCTGGGCGAAAATATCCCAGAACGCCGTCTCCACGCCGGTCTTTGTGAAGTTGCCCGCGGGCAGCTTGTCCAGCGCGGCGTTCCAATCCGATGGGTCTTCGAACGTGCGGCCGAAAAGAGCCGGCACGACGACGTTGCAGAGTTCCTCCCACGACCGCTCGGGCGTGTCACCGGAGTAGAAATTCCCGGCCATCGGCGAGGATTCTCCGTAGCCTGTCAATCCCTCGGAGTAGAGGGCGATGACGATGCCGTCTTTCTCAGAAACCGCTCCGGAGCTGATGCGAAACGGCTCCACCAGGGGCACGCGGACGTGGGTAAGGACTACTTTTTCAACCTTCAATGATCCTCCGAATTTACAATGTAGCAGGCTAGGGCGCGAAGTAGCCCGCGATATCCAGGATGAGGTCGGTGGCACTTGTGACGAAAGCACTGATGGCTCCGTCGGCGCCTGCTGGAACGATCGCTGCATTTCCGGTGATTGTCCCGTCGAGCGCATTCAATGTTGAGACCACTGGTTGTGGCTGCCCGGCGGGCCAGAGGGAAAGATATCCAAGTGATCCCCAAGGCACGACGGTTGCGTTTAGCGAATAGGCTTTGGTGTTGCCGCTTATGCCACACGCGCTGGAGAGTAGCGGGTATGTTCGTCCCGTGGCAATCGTGGGGCCGCCAAAAAGCCCCGGTTCCCTGCGCGTGTCCACCATGCGGCAGGGTGGCACAGTGTAGAAGGACAGCGCTCCCGGTGAGCCGGGTGGCGCGAAGTACCCATTAACATCAATGACTACGTCGGTTGTTTCCGTGGCGTATGCATTGATACCGAAGTTAGTACCGGCGGAAACGATGGCCGCGTTGGCGACGATCGCGCCAGTTGGAGAATTGAGGGTGGATACGAGCGGCTGATTCTGACCCGAGGGCCAGACTGTCAAAAAGCCAAGGATCGTTTTTGGTACTGCGGTAAAGTTCAGAGAATATGCTTGGGCAGTTGGTGGAAGACCGCACGTACCTTGATCGGGCAGAAAGGTCCGGGTGCTCCCCGCCGAGATAGATGGTCCGCCAAATGGCCCTGTAGCATTCCGCGTATCGGCAATCCGGCAAGGCGTGACCGGATAGAACGACAAGCCGTTTGCTCCGGTCGCAGGGACGAAATATCCGTTGATGTCGAGAACCACGTCAGATGGATCTGTGACGAACACGCTGACGGCACCTCCGGCGCCTGCGGGCACGATTGCTGCGTTTGCTTTCACCCGTCCGTCCAGGGAATTGAGGGTCGACACCAGCGGCTGAGATTGGTTTGCCGGCCAGAGTGTCAGGTAGGAGAGCGGACCAGATGGAACTGCCGTTATGTTAAGCGAGTATGCCGCCGCAGTCGATGGCACGCCGCAAGCGCTGGAAACTACCGGAATGCTTCTGGTCTCGTGAGCACCCAGCCTCGGACCGCCGAAGGATCCGGCTGGATTGCGTGTGTCGGAGATGCGGCACGGTTTCAATGGCACGAATAGCAGTCCGCCGGTAGGTGTCCCAACAGTGGTGAAAAACGCTGTTACCGATTTCGGTGCGTCCATCGTGACGGAAGTCGAGGACTGTCCCAGATTGGCAACGGGGCCTGACCAGCTCGAGAACTGATAACCCGGGGCGGGGATAGCTTGAATGATTTGCGTTGTACCTGCGTCGAAAAGGTAACTGGAACCGGGCGTCATTACCGAGCCGGCGCCGGGCGGTGAGACCGAGGTGGTTAGCGGGAACTGAGTCTTGAAGACAGCATTGTAACTTGCGGATGTCGACGACACTGTAATCTGGTGCGTTTGCGCGCCGGAATCGCTCCAGTTTAAAAAAGCAAATTGTGCCCCAGGTTGATACGGCTGTGGGAGCACCGCGATAGTATGAGACGTGCCAGCGTTGACGCTGATGTTGCAGGGCGTGAAGCAAGCCACACCATCCACCGAGACTTCCATACCAGGAGGCGAAGATGTGAGCGTCAACGAAACCTCGGTGTTTTGGGTATTGATCAGTACGGATGTTCCGGTGATACTCTGCACTATGAGATCGAGCTTGTTGTCCCGGTTGAAGTCGCCGATTGCGACGAGCAGCGTGTGAGGCTGTGACACGGACACGGAGGTGAGTGGAAAAGTGAAGACGTTCCCGAATGTCCCATCGCCGTTCCCAGGCAGGATCCAAACCAATCCGTCAGGCGAGAGAAACCCACCGACAGCGATCAAATCTGGTTTGCCATCCCCGTTCACATCGCCGATTGCGACCCCATAGATGTAGAGGCCGGAGATTGTGGCGGCATAGAAAATGCCACTCTGAAACGTTCCATCGCCGCGGCCTAGGAACACCTCGACACCACCCCCGTCGGTGATAACAAAATCAGGTTTACCATCGCCGTTTAAGTCCCCAATTGTAAGGAGTGGCCCATTTTCGTCAGTATAGTAGCCGGGAACGCTGCCGGCAGGCCGGAATGTTCCGTCGCCGTTTCCGAGGAGGACTTGAAAGGCGCTTGTGTACCCTATGTCGTCTTGATGCACCGGTCCTTCGACAACGATATCGAGTTTGCCGTCCGCGTTGATGTCGAACACGCCCACTACCCCCGACGGGATGCTCTGGGATGGTGCCTTGAATGTTCCATCGCCGTTGCCAAAGGCAATGGAAGCGGTGCTGGAACCTGTAGCATTCACGATAAGGTCCGGCTTACCATCTCCGTTGAAATCGCCGCGCACCAATCCAAAGGAACCCGAACCCACCTGAATCGGAATGCGGAATGTACCATCACCCTTCCCGAGATACACGTAAATATCATATTTGCCGTTGCTATTAACCTGGTTCACAACCAAATCCATGTTCCCATCCAAATTTAAGTCGCTGATTGAGAACTCGGTCTGCCGTACTTGGCTGGCGACGTTGAGGGGAGACTTGAATGTGCCATCGCCATTGCCAAGCAGGATGGCGGCGGGGCTCCCAGTGCTGAAACTCAGAGTTGCAATATCCGGGATGCCGTCGTTATTGAAATCGGCGACCGCGACAGTACTACCGCCGATAGGGATATTGGTCACTCGAAACGAAAGTGTTTGTGCCGACGCGGACGACAGCACGAATCCCGCCAGAAATATTTTGCGCATTTTTGGGTTGTCTAACAATATTAGCGGACAGCCGGACCGAAAAACTCGATCGGGCCGATTTCCAAAATGCGCTTTTTGGAATCAATCCGTGCAGTCACGGTCTGTTGGCGTTGTGCCGTGACTCCAATACCTCCGCGACTCTTGATCTGCATCGACCAATCCAGCTCGACCTTCTCGCCGTCGACTCGGATAAGTTCCACCGACGAAGTCACCTCCGACGCGGCAATCAATGCGTTCACATTGTCACTGAGTTTGTCGCGGTCCGGCATCGATTTGTCGATGGGCCGCATGAATGCAACCGCGTCACCATCGCTGAGGGCGCTGGCCAGCGGCGCGAAGATCTCCAGAATGTCCGAGTCGTCCGCGCGCGCAGCCGCGGCGAAGACAATGGCTTCGATGAGCGCGCGGCGCGTCACGTCCGATAGCTGGCGTTGATTTTGATGTAGCCTTCAGTGAAATCGCACGTCCAGAAGCGCGTTTCACCCTTGCCATCGCCGCGCAGCTCGAAGCGGATGAGGCACTCTTTGTCGTCGAGCTTCGTCTTCAACTCCATCTCGGAGAAGTCGGCGGCGAAACCACCGATGCAAACGGGCACCCCTTGCAGCGAAATGTCCACTTTGTTCAGATCGAAATCGACACCGGAATTTCCCGCCGCCGAAAGGATGCGGCCCCAATTGGGGTCCGAACCAGCAATGGCAGTTTTCACCAGCGGCGAATTGGCGATGCTCCGCGCGATGCGGACAGCGGACTCCTCGTCCTGTGCTCCCACCACGCGAATCGTGATCAGCTTGTTTGCGCCCTCGCCATCTCGGGCAATCTGCTCGGCGAGGTCTTCCATCACCAGCGACAACGACTCCTCAAACGTCCGGCGCTCCCTCTCGGACGGTTTGATTTCCGAAGCGCCGTTGGCCAGCAGCAGCACGATATCGTTGGTCGAAGTATCGCCGTCCACCGACAGCCGGTTGTAGCTGCGGTTCACCGCGCGCACCAGCATCTCGCGCAGGTGAATGGGCGAAATAGCGGCATCCGTCATCACGAAACCCAGAGTTGTCGCCATGTTCGGATGAATCATGCCGGAGCCCTTGGTCATGCCGGCAATCTGCACTTCCCCGCCCTTCAGCGGAACTTCGGCGAAGGCCATTTTCGGCACTGTGTCGGTGGTCATCATGGCATGCACGACGTCCGGAAAGCGGCTGTCCAAAAGGTCCTCGAACAGCCGTGGTATTGCCTCTACCACGAGTTTCTCGTCCATCTCGACGCCAATCACGCCAGTAGATGCGGGAATTACCTGGGCAACGGGAACCTTGAGCTTGTTAGCCACGGCTTTACAGCAGGCCAGTGCTACCTGATCGCCTGTGCGTGTGGCGCAATTTGCATTGCCGGCATTGACGAGTACGGCACTCACTCTACCCCGCGAGGCCCGGAGGTGCTGGCGCGCGATTTTCACCGGCGCCGCCTGCACAAGGTTCTTCGTAGTCACGGCAGCAGCAGACGCCGGAGTGTCGGAAATAATCAGCCCAAGGTCTTCCGTGTTAACCTTTCGAAGTCCCGCGTAGGTGGCTGCAAAGCGGTATCCCAGCGGCAGTTTCAATTCGTCATGTCTCCCAATCTGTCAGTTGCCGTCAGGTGTTGCCCATTGCAGAAGGCTTCAGCACTCATCCGCTTACGGCCTTCCAATTGCACTTCCAAGAGTTCCAAGGCGGTGTGACTTCCGCAGAGGACGGCGGCCCCGCGCTTCCGCACGTGAATCGACCCCGGAGTGCCCGAATCTATATCAATAGCAGGTTTTGCCTTCCAGATGTGGATCGCCTGCCCGCGGAAGGTAGAATAAGCCCCGGGCCAGGGTGTGAAGCCACGCATCCGATTATAGATTTCCTGGGCTGGCCGAGTCCAGTCAATCTGCCCATCTTCTTTCTTCAGGATGGGCGCATAGGTCGCTTCCGCGTTATTCTGCGGCTCCGGGACGATCGTTTGCGCCTCGAGACCGCCCAGCGTTTCCGCCAATAATTCCGCCCCTAAGGGCGCCAGACGGGCGCTCAGTTGCTCGGCATTCTCGTCAGGACCAATTTCCATTTTCGACTTCAGCAACATGTCTCCTGTATCAAGACCTGCATCGATGCGCATCGTGGTAACGCCGGTCATCGTCTCACCATTGGCGATCGCCCACTGGATCGGCGCGGCGCCCCGGTATTTCGGCAGCAGCGAACCATGAACATTGATGATGCCGATCGGCGGAAGATCGATGATCGACTGCGGAATAATCTGCCCGTAACCGACAACCACCATCGCATCGGCGGCCATTGCTTTGAGCTCTGCTACCACTTCCGGGCGGCGGATTCTCTCGGGCTGATGCACGGTCAATCCCAGGCGCAGGGCTGCTTGTTTCACCGGCGAGAACGCCACGTGTTGCCCGCGCCCCCTGGGGCGATCCGGCTGCGTATATACCGCGAGCACGTTGTGCCCGGACTCGACAAGCCTTTCGAGAGTCGGCACCGCGAACGACGGCGTCCCTAAAAAGATGACTCGCAATTTCAGCAAACCTTTGGGCGCGGATGAACGCGAATGAACGGGGATTGGCAACTCAACTCCATTCGCCTGCTTTTGCCAGTTTTTTGATCTTACGTTTGATCAAATCGCGTTTTAAGACGCTGACGTGGCTGATGTACAGTTTTCCGTTCAGATGATCCGTTTCGTGTTGCAGAGCTCTGGCCAGCAGATCGTCGCCTGTGATCTCGAAGAATTCCCCTTTCACGTTTTGCGCTTTTGCGGTCGCCTTGGCAGCTCGCGTTACCTGCTCGCGGAAACCAGGAATGCTTAGGCAACCTTCTTCGCTGGTTATCGCTCCCTCCAGCTTGAGAATCTCGGGATTGATGAGAACGAGTTTTTCTTCCGAGCGTTCGCCGGCTGAGCAATCAATCACCGCGATTCGCTTGCCGATTCCGATTTGAGTCGCGGCCAGGCCCACGCCTTTTGCCGCATACATCGATTCGAACATGTCTTCGATGAGTTTGTGCAGTTCCGGCGTATCGAATTCCGTTACGGCCGCAGCTTTAGTCTCCAGAACGGCTACGCCGTATTTCACAATCGGATAGATCATCAGAAGTTCTTTACCTGTTGCCGGTAGCTGTCGTGATTGCGGCGTGTTTCGTCGAGCGAATCGCCGCCGAATTTCTCCAGGAACGCTTGTGCCAGAACAATCGCAACCATCGCCTCACCGATCACCCCGGCGGCCGGCACCACGGCGACATCGCTGCGCTCGTAGGCGGCCAAGGCCGGTTCGCGAGTCAGCAACTCCACCGATTCGAGAGGGCGGCGGAGCGTCGAAATCGGCTTCAGGAAACCGCGAACCAGAATGTCCTGCCCGTTCGTCATGCCTCCCTCGATGCCGCCCGCGCGATTCGCGCCGCGATAAAATTCACGTTCTTCCTTCCGGTAATGAATAGTGTCCTGCACCTTCGAACCAAACGATTCCGATCCTTCCTCCGCGTACCCGATCTCGCATCCCTTCACTGCCTGCATGGAGACGATTGCCTGTGCCAGCCGGCCGTCTAACCGCGAATCCCATGTGATGTGCGAGCCCAGACCAATCGGCAAACCGTGCGCGCGGACTTCGAAAATTCCGCCCGCTGTGTCGCCGGTTCGATAGGCTTCGTCCACCACGGCTTTCATGCGCTGCTCGGCTTCAGCATCGACCACGTTGAGCAGCACTTCGTCCTTCAGCGAGAGCGCTTCGATTTCTTCCCAGGTGGCCGGACGGCCGAGTTTCTCCGGGCCAACCGCAATCACGTGGCTCAGAACTTTGATTCCGAACTGACCCAGAAACGCCTTCGCCAGTGCACCCACGGCGACCCGTGCCGTCGTTTCCCTAGCGCTAGCCCTTTCAAGAATATAGCGGGCATCCTGAAAGTTATACTTGATAGCGCCGGCAAGATCCGCATGGCCGGGCCGGGGACGCGTAACCGGCTTCTGCTTCTCTTCAGATCCCTCAAACTCTTCTACTGGAAGAACTTCCGTCCAGTTCTTCCAATCTCTATTCTGGACAATTACGGCGATAGGTGACCCAATGGTCCGCGAGTGCCGCACTCCGGAAACAATTTCTACCGTATCTGTTTCGATCTTCATCCGGCCGCCACGGCCGAAGCCTTGTTGCCTCCGCCATAACTCTCGGTTGATGGCAGCGAGTGAAATGGGAATCCCGGCGGGCAAACCTGTCAGTGTGGCGACAAGACACTCTCCATGGGATTCCCCAGCAGTTTCGAATCGGAACATTTCGGGAAACTCTGATTTTAGCAGTTTGCGGGCGTTTTCGCTCGAAATAATGGAAGGTATCTGCTAGAGTACTTGGGCAGGCGGGCGCAATGCCCAAGACGATTTACACCGACGCCACCTATCTAAATAACAACCCGTCGTGGCATGTGGAGGACTCCGCGTGGAAGGCGCGGCAGGTGCTTGGCATGCTCAAACGCCACAACCTGAAGCCGCAGACGATCTGCGAGGTGGGCTGCGGCGCCGGTGAAATTCTCGCGCAACTCCGCGATGCCACCACAGAAGAAGTGCAACTCAGCGGCTATGAAATCTCTCCACAGGCGTTTGAATTGTGCCACCGGCGCGAGACTCCCCGCCTGAAATTTTTCCTCAAGAATTTCCTAGAAGAGAGCGGCCGTTCCTTCGACCTGTTGCTACTGATGGACGTAATCGAACACGTGGAGGACTGCTACGGATTTCTCAGATCGCTTCGTCCACGCGCGCGCTACACGATTCTGCATATTCCACTGGATGTTTCGGTCCAGACGGTCCTCCGCGGCGGCTTCTTCCAGGCGGTCCACGAGAGCGCCGGCCATCTCCACTACTTCACCAAGGAGACTGCTCTCCAGACGCTGGCAGACGCCGGATACCGTGTGCTCGATCACGTTTATACGCCCGGCGCTGTCGACCTGCCGGCGCGGTCGTGGAAAATGGCCCTGGCCCGCCTGCCGAGGAAGATTGCCTTCGCCGCGCACCAGGACATTGCGGTAAGCCTCTTGGGCGGATATTCGCTGTTGGTGTTGGCCGAGCGCGACAATTCCTGATACTGGTGATTCGTAGTACCCAATGAGTACTCACAAGTACTTCCGGGTGTGGGCCACCACACATCTAATCGCGCCGAATTTTTGTTTGCATGTGGATTGCAAATGCTAGCTCTGATCGTTCGGCAGCTCGTATCAGAATGTGGGTCCCTGAAAAATGGGTCCCTCGCGCAATCGCGGGTGAGCGGCAAGAAGCAGTACTATTGTCAATTTTCGGAAACCAAGCTATGATTTTGAAGTCGGTCGGTTTTAGTACGGTGGTAGGAGCTAGAATGCGTCAACTTTTTGCCATCATGATCATAGCGGGTTCGTCGTTAATCGTACCAGCCTTTGGTTTCCACCGCCCGGCTGCGTTTCAGATAAAGAGCAAGCCGAAGGTTAACCGCTATGTTCCGGGCCATGGGCGAAGCAATCCACTCCCACCGCTGACTGTCGTCTAGCCTATAATCCAAGTCTCAGATTTTCATCTGGGTACGTCACGGCATGCCCGTTGATCACCGCGAACGATGTCAGCGCGTGCGGTTTCGGGGCTCCAGTTCCCACAATATGCGATGCCACAATGCCTCGGGCCAATAATGCGTCCGAAATCAGTGAGCGATGGCATCGCCACGGAACCGCTTCCGCACACATGATCGCGACCCGCTTTTCGGAAGCGAGATCGATCAGCTTCTCGAGATTTTCTCGAAACTCTTCCGTCTGCATGTAGTCGGCATATCCCCGAAAAGAGTCATTCCTCCAACCAAGGTTGATCGAATCTTTGTGGGCATGCCGCAATCCACCAAGTCCCGGATTGTGAACGTACTCAATTTTCGAGTCCTTCAAAGATTTGCGCAGCGCCTCAGTGTTGAATTGCGGGTTGTGTCGGGACTTCGGGATCGTTCGGACATCAACGAGCAATTCGATCTCATGTTCACCGAGCAACCGGATAAACTCTTCAATGGTCCGAGTGGAGTGGCCGACAGTAAAGATCATGCGCCGCTCAACAGAACTTTCAGAACGCCGCGATCGGCCGCCTGTTCAAATGCCTGGGGCGCCTGACACAAGGGCAGTTGAGCCGAGATCATCTCCGCGACGTTGATTTTTCCGGCTGCGAGCAACGCGAGCGCGGGCTCAAATCGGCCGCACCGCGAACCCACCAGCGTGAGTTCGTTCACGATCACCGGAGCCGTGTCGATCGCCACCTCGCCGTGCACAGTCGACTTTAGAATGATGGTTCCGCGCGGGCGTGTCATGGTCACGGCGGTTTTCAGACCTTCACTGGAACCGGTGGCGTCCACCACCCAGTCATATTCCGCGATCGGCATCTGCGCGCCAGCCACCTCGCCGGTTACGCCGCGCTTCTCAGCGATTCGCAGCTTTTCCTTATGCCGTCCGAATTGATGCACCTTGGCTCCGTGCGCTTGGAGCACCTGGGCGATGAGCAGCCCAAGTTTCCCGTCCCCAAGAACAGCTACGGGCGCATTTGCAGGAATCTCTACTTGGTCCAGAATCTCGCACGCCGCTCCCAGCGGCTCAATAAAAACGGCATGTTCCGTCGGGATAGAGTCGGGCACCACGTGCAAATTCCGCTCCGGGAGCACCAGGAATTCGGCAAACGCACCGGGATGCTTCACGATCCCCAACACCGTCCGAGTAGGACAGTGCCGGCCCAATCCACGCGCGCACCAATCGCAAGTTCCGCAGGCCAGGTTGATCTCGCCAACGACTCGGCGGCCGCGCAGGCTCAGATTCTCCGATTTGACAACTTTGCCCACAAATTCGTGGCCAGGCGTGCCTTCAAACCCGTAATATCCACGCTGGAGTTCAAGATCGGTGTTGCAGATTCCCGCGTAGAGAAGTTTGATGAGAGCGAAGCCCGGCGGCACTCGCGGCAGGTCGCGCTCGACGATTTCCACGTTGCCATCTTTCAGATGAACGGCAATCACTGCTCTCATGATAGCCCGCGGGCCGCTTAGTATAATCGAGATTCACCCCATGAAAGCTGAGTTGATCTGTTTCAATGCGGCGTGCCGCGCCAGCTATGCCATCACCGCGCCGATGTACAACTGCTCGGCCTGCGGGGGCTTGCTGGAGGCGGCTTATCCCGATCTCAAGCTCGATCCGATTGCTCTGAAAGAGATCTGGCGCGACCGCCGCCGTAACAATAGCATCATCGAGCAAAGCGGCGTCTGGCGATACCGGGAGATCATTCCTTTCCTTGACGACCCGCGGCATATCGTCAGCCTGCGGGAGGGAAATACGCCTTTACTGAACGCCCCCCGCGCGGCGTCGTACGCCGGCCTCGACGAAATCGTCTTCAAACATCAGGGCTTCAATCCAACCGGCTCGTTTAAGGACAACGGCATGACCTGCGGCGCATCGCAGGCAATGCGCCTGGGGATAACGCGAGTGGCGTGCGTATCGACCGGCAATACCTCCGCATCCATGGCCGCTTACGCCAGCGCGGCTGGGCTGGAGCCTATTATCTTCATCCCGCATGGCAATATTTCATACGGCAAGCTGGCCCAGGCGCTGGAATATGGCGCACGGACGCTCCAAGTGGAAGCGAATTTCGATCAGATTCTGAAACTCGTGCGATCGTTGGCGGAAAAACTCGGAATTTATTTACTGAATTCCATCAATCCATTCCGCATCGAAGGCCAGAAGACGGTTGTCGTCGAAATGATGGACCAGCGCGACTGGAATCCGCCGGATTGGATTGTGTTGCCGGGCGGAAATCTGGGCAATGTCTCGGCTTTCGGCAAAGCGCTGCGGGAACTGAAGCACCACGGATTCATTTCCAAGATGCCGCACCTGGCAGTAGTGCAGGCGGCAGGCTCCGCCCCGTTCTACGACTACATACGCGCAGGGAAGGGCCAAACATTCCGGTCGGTGGAGCATCCGGAAACGCTGGCGACGGCTATCAAAATCGGCGAGCCTGTGTCGGCGCCGATAGCGGAGTTCGAGATCGCGTCGAGCAACGGAGTTGTCGAGAGCGTTACCGAGCAGGAAATCGCCGACGCCAAAGCGATCATCGGACTCTGCGGTATCGGCTGCGAACCCGCGTCGGCCGCATCGCTCGCTGGATCGAAGAAGCTGATTGCCGCCGGTGTCATCGCCCGCGACGCGGACGTGGTCGCCGTTCTCACCGGCAACGTACTGAAGGACCCCGACTACATTTATCGCTATCACACAGGCGCGCTGAAGGCTCCGGACGCCAGCGATATCAAACCCAATTTTGGAAACAAGCCGGTGGTGGTTCCGAACGATGAAGACAAGATCGCGGCACTTCTGGCAAACTGGATCTAAGAATGTTCATCAGCCACATCCTCGCCCAGCGGCGTCCCGTCTTCTCGTTTGAGTTCTTTCCGCCCAAAAGCGACGAGGCCGCCAAGCAACTGGAAAAGACGATCGCGGAACTGGGGCCGCTGCAGCCGGATTACGTGTCGGTGACCTATGGCGCCGGCGGGTCGACGCGCGAGAAGACCATCGATATCGTGACTCGCATCAAGAAGGAGACCGGCATCGAGGCGATGGCGCACCTGACCTGCGTCGGGTCTACGCGGAGCGACCTGGCAGCAGTGGTCGAGCGCCTGGTGGCGGCGGGAGTGGAAAATGTGCTGGCATTGCGCGGCGATCCGCCGAAGGGTTCGGCAACTTTTGAAGTGACTGAGGGCGGATTTCGCTACGCCAACGAACTGGCCGGCTTCATCCGCGACAATCACGACGGGAAACTCTGCATCGGCGCCGCGGGCTATCCGGAAAAGCATCCCGAGTGCAAGAACTTCGCGGTCGACCTCGCGAATTTGAAACGCAAGGTGGACCACGGAGCGCAGTTCATCGTGACGCAGTTGTTCTTCGACAACCGGCGTTACTTTGAGTTCGTGGAATATGCGCGGGCAAACGGAATCGGCGTCCCCATTATTCCGGGTATCATGCCGATCACCAACGCCAATCAGATCGAAAAATTTACTTCCGATTGTGGCGCCACCATTCCGTATCCGCTAGCCGCAGCACTCGACCGCCATCGCGACGACGGCGCGGCCGTGCTGGATCTCGGCATCGCGCACGCAACGCAGCAGTGCCTGGAGCTACTGCAAGGGGGCGCGCCGGGCGTGCACTTCTACACGTTGAACCGCAGCAAGGCGACGCGAGAAGTTTTAACGGCAGTGCGCGCGCAGATGATGACTGGCGTTACGGCCAGCTAACTCTGCTTCGTCGTCAACAAAATTCCGGAAGGGGTGGACACGCCTGCGATCTGCGCCAATACTTCATGATCGCCATCGGCCAAGCCGGCCGGGACCGTGACGTTGAACTGGCACAACCCGGGGGCCGAAAGTCCGGCGAACGAGGCGGACGCGACGGCCGCCCCAATGGTAATCGTCACTGGATTAGAGCGCGGCGCCGCGGCGGTCACGGGCGCTCCTGGGGCGATGGCTGGCGTCGTCGGTCCGAATCCCGTGCCATACAGTTCTATGACCT
>Ga0105237_10003892_pt1 | contig 17521 bp, 12 predicted proteins | sample KBSC24metaG_FD_81520 | JGI IMG/M metagenome (GOLD analysis project Ga0105237, IMG submission 81520) | Corn rhizosphere microbial communities from Kellogg Biological Station, Michigan, USA - KBS C2-4 metaG | ecosystem: Host-associated > Plants > Roots > Rhizosphere > Soil | place: Michigan, USA... | reverse complement strand
GAAGGAACGAAGGACGGCGCAATAGAGACTGCAGCACGTATGCTCCGATCGGAGCCTGCCAATGCCGGCGCGTCTTGGCGCGACTGTTCAGAATATTCTGATGAACAATGGGATCGGGACCTCAAGGAACGCGGTTTTACCACATATCCGTACTGATTCGAACTTTTTGACAGTCAAGGCCGAATCGTCCCGCCTGACAGGGATCAGAAGCCGGCAGTTCCGAAGGCGGAGTGATGGACCCTCGATTCTGCGTCTATATCGTTGAGTCGGTTCAACTTGTAGACATTGAAAGTGATCGTCTTCAATGTGAGCGCCTGGCTGAAATGTTGAGCCTTGCGGGGACTCCAGCGGGGTATGCCTTCGCTCACTCGGAAGCCGACTTCTATCGGTGCGTCAGCACTGGAGTGCTCACATATAGCGCGAAGATGAAGCTTTTTCCGATCCTTCACCTGACAACGCATGGGAACCCCAGCGGAATTGTGTTATTTGACGGGACGCCGGTACCCTGGGTTCGTCTTAGAGAATTGCTACAACCGCTATTCGAAGCCACGAATGGTTCGGCCATTCTCTGTATGTCCTCGTGTTCCGGTCTCAACGCTTGCGGTATGACGTTGGCTGGTGCCCGCTATCACTTCATAGTGGGATCCAGGGAGGAGTTGGGATTTTCCGATTCGGCAGTAGCATTCGCCAGTTTTTACCATCTTCTTGCCAAGAACCTCGATCTAAAGGCTGCCGTAAGCGGAATGAATGCAGCCTGCGGTCAGAACACATTCGAGTTCACTCTAGGCCCTGACGGCGGCAAGCGGTATCTTCAATTGTTTTTGGATCGCAGGAGCGAGCAATAATGGCAGTCTACAAGCGCGGTGACACATGGTGGTACGAATTCATCTACGCTGGCGAACGGTACCAGGAAAGCTCGAAGAGCAAATCGAAGACGATCGCGATCGAAGCGCAGCGGAACAGGCGCCGGGAACTGGAGCAGGGGTTCAACAACATCACTGATCGCCGGGTAGAACGCCTCTCGACCCTCTCCGCGAAAGCCGCGGAATACCTTCGAGAGTACAAACTGCGGCACAAATCCTATTCGTTCGCTGAGTACGCGGTCGGACACGTCACGTGCGCGCTTGGCGAGAAGATGCTCGTCGGGATCGATGAAAAGGCAGTCATTTATTATCATTCAACGAGGATCACCGAGAAGGCGGCGCCGAAAAGCATCAACGAAGAGGTTGGTTTCCTGCTCAGGATCATGGGCGACAGCGGCGACCTGCTACGGGTGAAGCTTCGGAAACAGAAGATACTGAAACTCACCGTTGACGGTACTCCCGGAAAAGCCTATGACGACACGGAAAAGGATAAGATGCTCGCGGCGGCCGGCGCGTCCCGATCGCCGCTCATCCTACCAGCTTTGTCGTTAGCATTGAACGCTGGTATGCGAGATGGCGAAATAAAGCGCGTCCAGTGGAGGCAAATCGATTTCTCGAAAGCGATCCTCACGGTAGGGAAGAGCAAATCGGCCGCCGGGGAAGGGCGGACAATTCCACTCAACAGCGACGTGCTCGCGGCACTGACGAAATACGCATCGTGGTACGAAGAGAAGTTCCGAGGCATTCAGCCGGAATGGTTTGTCTTCCCCTTTGGTCGCCGCGGGTTCATGGATGTCACAAGGCCGGTCACGACGCTTAAGACTGCCTGGAAGACCGTCAAGACTCGGGCGGGCGTCTCAGGCCGGTGGCACGATGCGCGGCACACGCTCATAACCGAACTCGCCGAAGGCGGCGCCGGAGATCAGACCATCATGGATATCGCTGGGCACGTCTCGAAACAGATGCTTTCGCGATACTCCCACATCCGGACCAAGGCGAAGCGAGATGCTTTGGAGGCGGTTGCCGCGGGTAGGAAGAGAAGGAAGAAGCAGTCCGATGCTAAGGCAAAGAAGAAGCGGACCATTAAGGCGACGAAGAGACGGACCGCGTAGTTTTTTTTCGACTCCCTGCAAAAGTCACTACACTAGAGAGCTTAGACATTTGTAACTTATAGATAACATGACTAGTTGGATATGACAGAATCCTCGGCTGTTAACCGAAGGGTTGTAGGTTCGAATCCTACCTGAGGAGCCAACTTCTTTCTCTACAGCGTTTTCCCCGCAGTTTGTTGACGGCTAGACCTTCGCTGGAAGTGCCTAACTGGGCAGGGGTTAGCGACTTCTGTCTCTCTCCGTTTTGTCCGGTGTTCAGCTTGGCCCGCCAATCGGCCCACTTCCAACTTTTACCGACGGCACTTTCTCCGCGTCTCCAGTTCACTTCCCTTAGTTGGTTAACACGGAAGAGAGATTGTCTGACCCAAGCCGGACACTTTCGAAACGCTGAGTTCCCCGCAGTTAACAGGTCCGTGCGAATGGAAAGCTTGAGCACGATTCCACGGGCAGCCTCGTCCGACGCTCGCAAGCACTGGCGCCACTGCCACGGAGCTACCCCTCCACCGGCGCCGCGAGGGGTGGTGTCAACTTCCTTGATCGCCTTCTTGGGAGCTTCGTCCTGATGATTGGTGGAAGGGCATAGCCTACCGCACTCACCTCAAACGCCCCAGCCCGACTTCAAGTCAACCCTCATCGAAACTGCCTCGCCCGGACAGCTCACCGTTCCTAGGGCTTCACTTCCGAGGCAGTCCCAAGGGCGCTAACTAACGACTTGCGGGTCCTAATTTTTGCCCCGAAACGCACGAGGAAGCTGAAGCAGCAGATTCCGAACGACAGCGTTTATGTAGCAGTCCAGACGGTACGGATGCGCTCTTCAAGCGCGATGTACTCGCGATCCGCCAGGACGGCGCGCGTCAGCAACTTGCGGTATCCATATCCTGGGATTCCAGGCAGGAGCCACCCCCACAGCGCTTGCAAGGTCGGCGTTAGATTCACGCTGATCGGAAGCATGCCGGCGACGGCGGCTGCGATCGTGGTCTTTACTTCGAGTTGAGGAACGGAAGGAATTTTCCCGAGCTTCCGATCTACTGCCTTTGCGATCGCCTCGATATCCTGCCGCTTCTTATTCGTGACCTTACCGTCCTTGAAATCTTGTAAGACCTCACGGAGCCAGTGCCGGTAATCCCGCACTTCTCTTGATCTTCGTAGTTCGACCACGGCAGCAATCAGATCTGTCGGCGTTTTTACCCGTCCGAGTAGGTACGGGAAGAAAGTAGGCGTCCACGGTAGGTCTTCGGTTCGCACTTGTGCCCTCGCCTTTAAGTCGGCAAACAGCGCATCCTCGACTTTGCGACCTACGGTTTCTGCTCCGAGTGAGATCGCGAGGAAAAGGCGTGAGCGTTTCGGTTGCACAAGGTGTTCGCTCGACATTTGCTGCGCGTATCCGCCAAAGATCAGTCCGCCGAGCAGGAATGCCGCAATCTTCCGTTCGTTGTCAGACGTCAGATCGGTTCCCAGACTCTCGAGCGATGGGCTCCAATCGTATTCCGCTGCTGACAGCTCGGCCAGAATATCACTCTCCATAATTGGCGGCAGCTGCTGCTTGGCCCCATAGACCTTCGCCAACTCTGCTAACGCTGCGTCTTTGATCTGGCGATACGGTCCGAATTCGACGTTCACATCGTGCAAAACCGGTTCATAGTCGTTGAATCTCGACCAAATTCGCTGGTCGAAATTTAACCTCATATCGAACGTGTCGCCATAATTGAAGATCGGGAGCTTTTCATCTATCACTAAGCGATCGAAGAACATCCCGAGTGCGTGCATGTTCTTCTGAAGCAGATCCCAGACTTTGCTCTGATCAGTAGCTTGGGAAGCTCCTCTCAGAAACAGTTCGCCGCAACGGACGACCATAGGATCCATCACGGTTTGTAGCCCCTGACGTTTTAGCTCCTGCCATCCTGAACTGTCCCCAATTCTGATCTGCATCGGGTCCTTCCGCAATTGGCGCACCCCAAGTTGGGGCATCTCGAGAGTCTAAAACGCGACCGCCGTACTGCCCGCTGACCGGTGCGGCCCGGAGCATACCGCAGCATACCGCAGCACACGACTTCGCCCGTCCTCCACCTCCTATTACTCATATCACGTCCAGTACTTTCAGACGGGCAGGTCAATTCAGTAAAAGTTATCTTCGGCGCGGACCAAGAGACCGGAATCGGATTGGTCCCGGCTAAACGCCATAGAGTTTAGGAGAACGATAGCCGGCGCGAAATCCCATCTCACCGGCTACGAGCCCAGAAAGTCTTCCGCGAGGAAATTGAGAGTGGCGCATAGCCCTCGAAACCGATTGTCGGTTCCCCAGAGCATGGCGCCGAGAGCGATAGCCAGCCGCAAGCTCCGCTTCTCGCTTAAGGCTTTCCTCGGAGCCAAGCCGGACACTTTCGAAACTTTCCGCGTATGTAGTTAACGGAAGCCCACCAGACAGCGGTTCGACCGCGAAGCGGAGATCGTTGTGGGTGGTCTCGAAGGAGACCGCTCATGCCCGATCACGACCCGGCGCTCGGCACCACTATTCGCGAAGTCGCCAATCTTCTCGCCGCAGCCTACCTGCGCCTCCGTTTCCCGGACCCGCTCAGTCGACTTGACTCTTCGGAGACGGAGAGTGACTCATGTGACAGCAGGTTAACGCCATGAGAGAAGAGACGACTAATACCACCGCATTGCGGGAACAGATTGAGGGGCTGCGGCACATGACCGTCCGTCAGCTCAAAGAGAAGTACCGCCAAGTCTTCGCCGAAGAGAGTAGGTCCAATCACAAGCAGTTTCTGTTTCGGCGTGTCGCTTGGCGCATCCAGGCGAACGCTGAAGGCGGCCTTTCTGAGCGCGCCCGCCGTCGCGCGCTGGAAATCGCTAACGATGCCGACCTCCGTATCCGGGCACCGAAGAACTTCCTCAAACGGGAGGTCGATGACAGCCGTACGGTTGAGTCGCGGGTTTCACCGACTGCCGATCCACGATTACCGATCGTCGGCACACTTCTTGTTCGTCGTTTTCAGGGGAAAGACATCGTCGTCCGGGTCCGGCAGGAAGGTTTCGAGTCTGATGGCAGGTTGTACGCATCGCTGAGCGCCGCCGTGCGGGAGGCAACGGGTACCCGTTGGAACGGCTTCGCGTTCTTTGGGTTGGGCAACAAGCCAGGGAGGAAACGTGGCAAGTACGAATAACGGAGCACCGAAGTTGGTCCGCTGTGCCATCTACACGCGCAAGTCGACTGAGGAGGGATTGGAGCAGAATTTCAATTCCCTCGACGCTCAACGTGATGCAGGCGAGGCGTATATTCGCAGCCAAGCCGGTGAAGGCTGGACTCTACTACCGACGCAATACGATGATGGCGGCTACACGGGCGCCAACATGGAGAGGCCTGCGATGCGACGTTTGCTGGCCGACTCCCAGGCGGGCAAGGTTGACTGCGTGGTTGTCTACAAGGTGGATCGACTCAGCAGATCTATCCGGGACTTCGCCAAGATCATGGAGATCTTCGACAAACACGGTACAACCTTCGTCTCCGTCACTCAGCAGTTCAACACCACGACCTCTCTCGGGCGTCTGACGCTCAACATCCTGCTTTCGTTCGCGCAGTTCGAACGCGAAATCATTTCGGAGCGCACGCGAGACAAGCAGTCGGCCGCCCGGAAGCGAGGCAAATGGACTGGTGGCCACCTGATTCTCGGCTACGACCTGGATTCGTCCATCGGCCGGCTGGTAGTCAACACCGAAGAGGCGGAACGAGTGCGCTCGATCTTCCGGTGGTATCTCGAAGGAGAATCGGTGTTTAGCATCACGGCGAAAACTAGCAAATTGGGCTGGCGCAATAAGCAATGGACCACGCTCGATTCCAAACCGTACGGCGGCCAGCCGCTGCGCCGGTCGCATCTCTACAACTTGCTTGCCAATATCCTCTACACCGGCCAAATTCGAGTCGACGATGTACTTTATCCTGGCGAACACGAGGCTATCGTTGACCAGCAGACGTTCGATCTGGTTCAGATCCGGCTGAAGCAGAATTCTGTCGGCGGCGAGAATCGTCACCGCACAAGGATGGAATCGCTCCTTCGCGGGCTGATCTATTGCTCCTGCTGCGGTTCAGCAATGTACCAGACGTACTCTGCAAGCAGGGAACGCCGCTACCGTTATTATGTTTGCTCGCGAGCCCAGCAACGGACGGAAGAGTACTGCCCGACCCGGGCTGCCTCGGCGCCCGCTGTCGAGGACGCGGTTGTGGAGAGCATTCGGCGCATCGGTGTCCATCCAAGAGTGCTAGAGGAGACGGCACACGTTGGTCGTCAGCAGTTGGCCGAGGAGGCCGCGCGGCTTCGGGAGGAACTGAATGGTGTGCAACTTCGCGTGAAGAATCTTAAATCGCAGTCTGCGCGGATGCGCGGATCGGATTCGACTCGCGAGGCTGAGTTGAAAGCGCAGATTGGCAACGGCGAGGCTCGGGCTAAGGCACTCAAGGGGGAAGCTCAGATCCGTGAGCGCACTCGTTTAGACGAAAAGGAACTCCGCAAGACGATGGAGTCCTTCGAAGAACTCTGGAAGACGATAAACGTTAAAGAACAGAGCCTCCTGCTGCGCCAACTTATCGAGAGGGTTGGCTATGATGATCGCTCGGGCAAAGTGACCGTCAGCTTCAAGTCGGCCAGCATCAAGGAACTCTGTCAAGCGGGAGGGAGTTGATGAGCACTGTGGACGTCGAAATTACAATTCAGCGGAAGGAACGTTTGAATGCACGGGGAGGCGTAAGAGCCGAGGCCGATACCAACCCTCGTATTCCCCGAATCACTCGCCTGATGGCGCTGGCGATCAAGTTCCAGGGCATGGTCGACAATAAGGAAGTCCACGACTACGCAGATCTCGCGCGGTTGGGTTACGTAACACGCGCCCGGATTACACAGATTATGAACCTCTTGTTGCTGGCACCGGACATCCAAGAACACCTGCTTTCCTTGCCATCCTCTGTTCCCGTGCGCGAGAGACACCTGCGCGCCATCGTGGCTATCGTCGATTGGCTCGAACAACGTCGTCTCTTCCAATCGTTTGCAGATCCGACTTGAAAATCTGGCTGATTCATCCGCAGACTTGTTGTCTCAACCTGGGCCGCAGCTTACACTTGAGTATTCCAGGCCACCCTATGAGTCTGCCGACTATCTTCGATACCTGCCGTCCGCGCGCCGATGTGCTCGCGGGCACTATCCGTGACGACGAATTCATGGCGGACCTTTCGCGCGTTGTGAACGGGAGGGCACCCGCCGATTACCTTGACCCTGCGGCGTTCTTTGCAAAGAGCTACCCTACCCGCGGAATGAAAGAGTTGCTGAACGCGGTCTGTCTTCGTCTGTCTGGCAAAGGAGGCGAGGTATCCTCCATCATCCGGCTGGGGACGCAGTACGGCGGCGGCAAAACCCATTCCCTCATTGCCCTGGTGCACGCCGTCCGTGGAATGAAAGGTGTTCCAACACCCGAGACCTTTGTCAATCCTGCGATTCTCCCGTCCGGCGCCATCCGCATCGCCGCACTCGACGGTGAGAACGCCGATCCCGCCAACGGACTCACCCTCGAGCCGGGACTGCTTGCCCGGTCGCTCTGGGGCGAGATGGCTTACCGCCTGGCCGGCCGCGCCGGCTACGAGCGGATTCGCGTCAGCGACGAAAAGCATATCGCACCAGGTGCGGACACCATCCGCGAGCTTTTCGGCGGCCAGCCCACGCTAATCCTGCTCGACGAGATCTCCGTCTACCTCCGGAAGGTGGAGCGCGCGTTTCCGGACGCATCCAAGCAGTTCGCCGCCTTCATCCACGATCTCTTCAAGGCCGTAGCATCCACGCCGCAGGTCGCGCTCGTCTACACCCTCGCGGTCGGTAAGGACGACAAAGCCGGTGACGCGTACAAAGATGAGAACGAGCGCGCTGCCGCCGCCATGTCCGAAGCTGAAAGCGTCGCCGTGCGAAGCACTACGCCGCTGAACCCGACTGAGGAAGACGAGACGCCCAACGTTCTGCGGGCGCGCCTTTTCGAAACGGTCGATCTGGTAGCGGCGCAGTCAGTGATCGCGGGCTACTCCCAGGTGTGGAACTCCAACCGCGACACTTTGCCCGCTGACGCTGCCGACCCGGAACTCCGCGACCGCTTCGCACGCAGCTACCCGCTCCATCCCAAGCTGCTCGAAATGCTGACCGAGAAGACCGCGTCGCTGAGCACGTTCCAGCGCACGCGTGGCATGCTGCGTTTGCTGGCCCGCACGATTCACCACCTCTGGAGAATTCAGCCGCCGGACGCCGCTTCGATCCACTCACACCACATGGACCCGGCCTTCGAGCCGATCCGCACCGAGATCAATGTCAAACTCGGCCAAGGCCAATACGCGCCAGCGGTCAAATCCGACGTAGCCGCCGTCGCGGGAGACGAGCCTGCCCTCGCGCAGCGAATCGATGCCCAGAAGTACCCCGGCCTACCTCCGGTTACGGCTTATGTGGCGCGCACGATCTTCTGGCAAACGCTGGCGTACGATTCCGCGAGGGGAATCACCGCCGAGCAATTGAACCTGTCGGTGTGCTCGCCCGCGCTGGAGCCTTCATTCATCGAGCAGGCCCGCGTACAGTTCGTCACTGATTCCATCTATTTAGATGACCGCCCGGGCGCCCCACTGCGATTCATGGTCGAGCCGAATCTCACCATGATCATCCGCCGGATCATGCGGGACATCGATGCAGCCGAGGTCCGCACCGAGCTTGCCGAGCGTATCCGCCAGCTATTCAGCCTTCCTCGCGGTGAATTCAATGCGGTGCTTTTCCCTTCCGGTCCGTACGAAGTGCCGGACGAAGTCGGCGACGGCCGTCCGCTGCTCGTGGTGATGAGCAACGAATCGACTGCCGTACCATCCGATCTGCGCCAGCCACCGCCCGACATTGCGGAAATCTTCGAGTACAAGGGGACGGAGCGCAAGATCCGGGAACTCAAGAACAACCTGGTCTTCGTGGCGGCCGACGAGCGGACGATTCCGAACATGCGCGACCTGGTGCGCCGTCGTCTCGCCCTCGGTCTGCTTCTGAAGCCGGAGCATCAACGCGAACTCGCTGACTACCAGCAGGGCAAGGTCAAAGCCGAACACGAAAAACTGAAGCTGGATGTGGCCATGGCGATTCTCCAATGCTACCGCCACCTCTTCTATCCTTCGAGTTCGCGGATGACCGGCGCCCAACTCGACCTGGGACACACCATCATTGAGCTTTCTGGCGCCGGCGATTCTCCCGGCAATGGACAGCACCAAGTGGAAAGGGTCCTGCATGAGCAGAAAAAGTTGCTCGAAGCCCGTGACACCCCGGATTCGCCGCCATTCGTGCGCGACCAAAGCGGACTCCGAGTGAAGGGAGAAATGACCACGGCGCAGATACGGACGGAGTACCGCCGCGCGCCCAAGCTATCCATCCTGCTGCACGATACGCCTTTGTTCGAATGCATCCGTAATGGCATCGACCAGGGAGTGTTCATTTATCGCGAGGGCTCGCAAGTATGGGGTCCTGGCGATCCGCGGCCCGTTATCCACATCAGCGACAACCACTTCTTACATACCAGTGACGACGCGAAAACTAAGAAGCTGTGGCCGCGTGCGGAACCGCTGGAACTCCGCTTCCAAGCCAATCCCACGACTATCGAGCGCGGCGGTTCATCCGAACTGGTGGTCAGTGTTAAAGGCGGCCTCCCGCCCTATAGCTACACATCGAATGAACCGCAGCTTGCGGCGACCGCGAGCGAGCAGGCGACGCAACAACTTCGCGTCCGGCCGGAACAGTCGATGACGTACACCGTCGACGTTACCGACAGTCGCGGACAGCGGCAGCAGGCGATGGCGGTGGTGACCATTCGCGAGAAATCAGGCGAGATTCAGCCGCCGGTATTGCCAGGCTTCAAGACCCATGAGCCAGAGCAGCCGGAACTCTCCGCGCAGGGGCCGCTCGCTCAAGCACTGTCCGACCTTTGGGACAAGGCGCGGAAGGCGAAGGTCGGCAGCATCGCGAGTCTCACGGTGCGCCTTTTCGAAGCCGGCGCCGCCTGGAAGGTGCATCAGGCCATGGCAACGCTCCAGGAGGCGGATGTCACTTGCCACTTCGAGGTGGGTATCGAAGCCGACGGGATCGTTCAGTTCGAAGTGAACTTCACCGGGCGCGTGGACAAAGCGAACGCGGTGAAATCGTTCCTTGATCCACAGATCCGGGCAGCTACCGATACGCATTTCGAGGCCAGCTACAGCCTGGCTTTCAAACAGCCGCTGTCACTGAAAGACGGGGTTGCCGACGCTTTTTCCAAGAGGTTGACGCAGTATGGGGGTGGCGAGGCCTTTGTCGAGGCTATCGCCGGAAAGGTTTAGATGACGCCCCAATACGAACTGCGCATGATCGTCGAATCTACGAGTGTGTGGCGCCTGGAGATCTGGCAAGCGACCTCACCCGCCACCCCACGCCTGAAAGCGCCGGAGCACGTTGCCACTATTCAGGGACCGGGCTTGCGCATAGCGGAGAACCGCTTACTGAAGCGGTTGGCGCGGGAGAAGATCGTGCTCGGCTCGTTGAAGCCCGGAAAGTCGAAGCGGTGGCCACTCGATGAAGAGGTAGCACTCACGTTGGGATTGCTGTTCCGTGTGCTGGCACCGATGAAGAATCTGGACCGCATCCGCCAGGTAGCCGAGGGAGTAGAGAAGATGTCACGCGAGGAGGCGGGTTACTGGCTCGGTATGGTCATGCACCGGGAATATCCGCGGCGAGTGCTCGCGTCGTTAAGGATACTGCTGACAACGCCATGAGCAAACGAAGGCTGATTGAGGACTGGCTGCCCATGGCGGCACTGAGTGAAGAGTGCGTGCGCGAGCGCCGGTCGATGACATCTCTGCCGCCCACCTATTACTTGCATGTGTGGTTTGCACGTCGGCCTTTGGTTGCCAGCCGGGCCGCGATACTGGGTTGTTTGTTGCCGGCTGACGCGAGTCGCGACAAGTTCCTACACGACCTGGGCATTCATGGGGACCCCGTGGCAGCAGCGCGTGCAATAGCGGGCGCGCGAGCATCGGGCGTCCGTGTTGAAAACCCCTATGACTATCAGCGCGCGTTCTATCACCTGCCGCCTCCAGTGGCGGAAGGCTTATGCGTGCTTGATCCGACGGCGGGCGGTGGCAGTATTCCGTTTGAGGCAATCCGGGTAGGCGCTGACACGATCGGCAACGATCTAAACCCTGTTTCTTCCTTTGTTCTGAAGACGACTGTCGAGTTACCACTTCAATTCGGAGCGAGCCTCCTAAAGCGCTTCGATGAATTTGCAGCAGAGTTTCTCAAGCGGGCGAAGCCACTGATCTCGGAGGTTTTTCCCGACAACTCGGAGAATCGCGAGGACGCAACATTCCTCTGGACACGGACGGTGACCTGCCCGTATTGCGGCGGTGTGGTGCCACTCTCGCCGAATTGGAAGCTCTCGGGCTCCGGGCTCGGTGTACGGTTGGTTCCCGAGAATGGACGAGTGCGGTTTGAGATCGTCGAGCGCGAAGCAGATCACTCGCCCGGCGCGGTCAAGGGTGGCGACGGCTCGTGTCCGTTCCCGGAGTGCCGCCGCACCATCGACGGCGATGAGGTCAAAGCTCAGGCTCAGGCGGGAGGCATGGGGCACCAGCTCTATTGTGTTGTCTATAAAGAGGAGCGAATCAAGGGTTATACGAGGAACGGAAAGCCAAAAACCGAGAGGGTCCGCGGTTTCCGTGCGCCCCGGCCTCAAGACGACGTCGAGGCGCTTGTAAGCCAGAGGCTCGAAGAGAACATGCCACTATGGCAGGCGCGGAACATCGTTCCAGATGAGGAGATTCCGTTTGGCTACGAGACGATGATTCGCTGGCCACTGGACAAGTACGGCCTGCGTCAGTGGACAGATTTCTTCTCACCGCGGCAGCTTTACGGCCACTGCGTCGGTGTGCAAGTTTTCAAGGAACTCGCGGAGAACTTTGTCAAGAGTGAACTGGACCGCGCTGCAATGGCGTACCTGGCGATCTCGCTCGACAAGATGGTCAACTACAACGCAATCCAAGTGCGTTGGCATGCCAGTCGTGCGGTAGTTGCAGGAGTATTCGACCGCCACGACTTCTCATTCAAGTGGACCTACGCCGAAATGGCACCGACCATCCCTGGCCTTGGCTACGACTGGGCTTTCGAGCAGGCCGGGAAGGCGCTCCGCGAATTGATTGACTTACTGGGTCAATCCTCAGATGGCAAACTCGAATTTCGCGCACCGCGCCCCAAACCACACGTTCGGATGACCTGCGCCTCTGCTGACGCACTTCCCCTGGAGGATGGCTCCGTCGACTGCGTTGTGATGGATCCACCCTATTATGACGATGTGATGTACGCTAAGCTATCTTACTTTTTCTATGTCTGGCTCAAGCGCACTGCCGGACTGCTATATCCGGAGCTATTCACTGGTCATCTGACCGACAAGGACCGCGAGGCTGTTGCCAATCCCGCGAGGTTTGTCGGCGAGAAAGGAGGCGCAAAGAACTTAGCCGGTCGTGACTACCAGCGTCGAATGGCAGCGATTTTCACAGAGCAGCGTCGCGTCCTAAAGCCGGACGGCATCATGGTTGTCATGTTTACCCACAAGGCATCGGGCGCTTGGGACGCGCTCGCAGGTGGCTTGATCGAAGGCGGCTTCACCATTACGGCTTCCTGGCCGATAAACACCGAGGCGGAAGCCAGTATGCACATCCGCGAAAAATCCGCGGCCCATTCTACCATCTTCCTAGTCTGCCGCGTGCGCGAGGCGGATTCAGCGACAGCCGAGCCCAGATACTTGGGAAGAGGTGGAGCCCACGGTCCGCCAAGCCGTCCGCGTCAAAGTGAAGGAGTTCCAGGACGCCGGAATCGGCGGCATCGACCTTTACCTTGCGTGCTTTGGTCCGGCACTCCAGGTGTTCACGGAAGCTTGGCCATTAACTCGGGGCACGGCGCGCCCGCAGCCGAAGACGAAGCAGAGGGATCTATTCGAGGAATTCGATCCCTATGCAGTCCGGCCGGAGGATGCGCTCGAAGCAGCACGCCGCGAAGTGAAGCAGTGGCGCATGGAGCAGCTTGCTACGGTCAAACGGCAGCATCACCTGGATGCTCTGACCGAATGGTACGTGCTGGCTTGGGATGCGTTCCGTGCGCCACGGTTCCCTGCCGACGAAGCACTCAAGTTGGCTCGCGTGGTTGGCCTCGATTTCGACCAGGTCGTGAAAAAGAAAGTCTGCGAAGTGAAAGGCGAGGATGTGATCTTGTGGGACAGTATCACGCGCCACCGGAACGGGAATCTTGGGCACGTCAGTGCAGACTGCATGCTCGACGTGCTGCATTGGGCGGCAAAGACAGGACGAGAACAAAACACTGGTGCTGCGCTGAGCCTAATCGAGGAGGCCCACCTGATCGGCGACCCGACGCTGCTGACCGCGCTTGAAGCGCTATTGAACGTGTTGCCACCGGGAGTTGTTTTGGCTGGCCGGAAGAAACCCGACGCCAACCTCGCAGGTGCGGCAAACGACTTCGAAGCCCTGGAGCGCCTACGCAAGCTTGCCTTCGCCGAGACGGTTCCCGCACCAAAGATCCCAGAGCAACTCCCGCTCAAATTGCCGGCTGTGGCCGAGGACGAAGATGAGTCTGCTGACTGAACGCGAGTGGTGCACCAGCTACCGCCACGAAGATGGTGACCTGATCGAGTTGTTCTACAACCCGGCCCTCTCCTGCGCCGTTCAGTACGACCGCATGACTGGATACTTTTCCGCCGATGCGCTTGCGCTCGCCGCGCGCGGGATCGCAGCGCTCATCCTAAACGATGGCCGCATGCGGTTGATCGTCGGTTGTACACTCCAGCAACCCGAGCAGGACGCCATCGGCGAGGGATACGATTGGCGGGCCCGTCTCGAAGCGCATCTTCTTTCCGCCGATCTGACGCCGCCCGACGAGGAGGCCAACCGCGGGCTGGAAATGCTCGCTTGGATGGTAGCGCAGGGGCATCTGGATGTGAAGGTGGCTGTGCCTGTGGATCCCGACGGACGGCCCGCGCACGCACCTGGGCTGTACCACGAGAAGGTCGGCATTCTTACCGATGCCGAAGGCAACCGGCTGAGCTTTTCCGGATCCATCAACGAGACTGCGGGAGGCTGGGTCAACAACAGGGAAAGCTTCCACGTTCACTGCGGTTGGTTTGGGGGCCGGGAGACTGCTCATCTGGATGATGAGGTTGATGCGTTCGCCAAGCTCTGGGAAGGGCGCGCGCGCTCGGTGAGAGTGTTCGACTTTCCCGAAGCAGCGAAGAACAAGTTGCTGGAGTTCTTACCTAGCGACGATCGTTTCACGACGCCGCCAGTTCGCAGGACTATCAAAGAACCGGACACTCGCAGGTTGCTGGCCGATGAGTTCCGGCGAATTGTTTGGACGTTCATCCGCGAGGCGCCGCGCCTGGCGCACGGACTGCGCGTGGGCGAGATGACGAGCGCCGTCACACCCTGGCAGCATCAAGTGCGAACCTACACGCGGTTCTTGACCCAGTGGCCGAGCAGGGTGTTGATCGCCGACGAAGTGGGCCTCGGCAAGACAATTTCGGCTGGCCTGATCCTCCGGCAGGCCATCCTGAGCGGCTTGGCCAGGCGGGTCCTGATCCTGACACCGAAGAGCGTCCAGATTCAGTGGCAAAACGAGCTATACGAGAAGTTCAATCTCAACGTCCCGATCTACGATGGCTCGGCCTTGGTATGGAGACCCGTTCATGGCGCGACGAGCGCCAACGAGAAGCCCGTTGCCCGCGATGAGTGGCAGAAGGAGCCGGTCGCGCTTGTATCTAGTTTCCTGATGCGGCGAGCAGACCGTCAACGAGAACTGCTCGATGGCGCTGATTGGGATCTCATCATTCTTGATGAAGCGCACCACGCGCGCCGGCGCGGGGCCGGGAGTACGCAGGAGAAGGGACCGAATGCGCTGCTCGGGCTCATGCGGAAGTTGCAGGCGAAGTCGCGGTCGTTACTTCTGTTGACAGCGACTCCCATGCAAGTTCATCCCGTTGAACTGTGGGATTTGATTGATCTGTTGGGCTTGCCGGATGAGTGGCACCGGGATGATGGCATCTTCCTCCGTTATTTCCAACGCGCGTCTGGCAATCCCGCTCCGGAGGATCTGGAATACCTCGCGTCACTATTCCGCTCGACAGAGGCCACCTTCGGGGAGATGACGGACGCCGAAGCAACTCAAATCCTGCCGGGAGTTTCCGGGCTCAAGCGCAAGAAGGTGCTGAGGGCACTGCGAGACGTGAGCGCGATCCCGCGCAAGACCATGGATGCGGACACCCGCCGCGCCGCCACGCGATTGTTGAAGGCGGCGAGCCCGCTGCGTCACCGCATGGTCAGGAACACGCGCGAATTGCTGCGGCGATACAAACTCCCCGTCCCCAAACGCGATCCGCGGGAGGTTGTCGTAGAGATGACCCCAGCGGAGAGTGCCCTCTACGGCGCGGTGGAGGATTTCATTGGCGACGCGTACCGGGCAGCATCACCAGAGAAACGCTCGGCGGTGGGCTTTGTTATGACCGTGTACCGGCGTCGGCTGGCGTCGAGTTTCGAAGCGCTGAAACGGACTCTGAACGGTCGACTGATGCGGGCTGGAGGCATCACCGAGGAAGATGCGTCGCAGGATGAAACGTCGGACGAGGTGATGTCCGGAGAGGAAGTGGCGTGTCTCGTGGCGGACGCGCCCGAACTGGATGCGATTAATGAGAGAGAGAGGATTAACAATTTACTCCGGCGAATCGCGCAGTTAGGCACCGACAGCAAAGCGCGCCGGCTCAAGGTTGAGCTGGATGCGTGTCTTACGGACGGGTTCGATTCGATGATCGTGTTCACGCAATACACCGACACGATGGAGTATCTCCGGGACTACTTGGCGAACCAGATGGCCGGAATGCCTGTTGCCTGCTACTCCGGCGCGGGCGGCGCTTGGAGGGACGCCAGTGGCCACTGGGTGCCGTGTTCGAAAGAGGAAATAAAGCGGAGGCTCCGGGATCGGCAGGTACGGTTGCTGGTGTGTACCGATGCCGCTGGCGAAGGATTGAACCTCCAGTTCGCCGGCGTGCTGGTGAACTATGATCTGCCGTGGAATCCGATGAAAGTGGAGCAGCGGATCGGGCGTATCGACCGCCTCGGGCAGCCGCGCCCGGTGATTCGGGTCTTGAGCTTCGCCTACAAAGACACAGTGGAGCAGGACGTGTTCTTCACCGTCGGCAACCGCATCAATTTGTTTCAAGGAATCGTGGGACGCCTTCAGCCCATTCTGTCCCGGTTGCCGCGAAGGCTCGAAGAATTGGCACTGCTCGACCGGGATCAGCGGGAGACGGCGCGTCAACGATTCCTAGCGGATCTGGAACAGCAGGTTAGGGACGCAGACGAGGGTGGCTTCGATATCGATGCAACCGTTGAAGGCTCGCTGGATCTGCCGGCGCTCCCGGAACCGGCCCTCACGCTCCGCGACCTTGACCGCGCGATTCAGATCGCGCGCGCGCGACCGCCCGAAGTAGACTTCCGGCCGCTCGTTCCCGGATCGTACGGTATTGGGCTGCCGGGCGGTGAGCCTATCCGGGTTACGACCGACGCGGGAGTATTTGAGTTCTCGTCCGACAACTTCCAGTTGTTCTCGCCCGGCGGCGACGCATTCGGCGCGTTCTGTCTGGATGGTGCTGGCGGAAGCTCCGAGGGTAGGGGGATCGCGTGGATGGTTCAGCGTCCTGGCGCAGAAGAGGAGTTCGTGGTGGCGACACGATTCGGACCGCGCAAGGTGGAGAGCTTTGAGGAGCTGCTGGCAGCGCTGGACGTTGTTGGGGAACCGAGCGACTTTCCATACGCGGACTGGCCCGGAGTGTCGGTTTCGGCGATCGCCTGAGTTGGCAGGAACGCGAGACAACATCTTTTCCACCCGACGTTTCGGAACGTTGCGTTCTGCACATATCCACGACCAGCTCACCTCACTCCAATCCACCGTCGGTTGCAAGGCGAGGTTCTAGCCCGCATATCTCACACACCTTCCGTGGTGAGGTGAAAACGCCAGACAAGACTCGGTTTTTCCAAGAGGCCATGATCAGCCCTCGTTTCTGGAATGGGATTGCCGAGCTGAGCCGGCTTCACAATGGGCATAAAACGGCCGGAAAGATCTTTTCGTCCGTCCCAAAGCCGATGGCAAGCACGGCTCCGCACAGCCTCTGGTGTGGACTGGGCCTTCAAGTGTGACTTGAGGTGGAGCTGTTCGGCTTTAGCAGCGCAGGTTCGTCCACACCTGCTGATAAAGATCCTGCCAGGGATAACTGGAAGCCATCGATATCCAAACCTTACGCACCGTCACCCGAATCTGCGCGCCGATTCTCAGCAGCTTCGTGCGAATGGTCGATACCTGCGCTTCTGCCAGTTCCGTCTCTTTCAGTCCCAGGCGCCGTAACCCGCTCACCAAAACATAAGCCATGGTGGACAAGTACAGCCGCATCTGATTGGCCCGCATCGTTTCG
>Ga0105237_10003887_pt1 | contig 17534 bp, 16 predicted proteins | sample KBSC24metaG_FD_81520 | JGI IMG/M metagenome (GOLD analysis project Ga0105237, IMG submission 81520) | Corn rhizosphere microbial communities from Kellogg Biological Station, Michigan, USA - KBS C2-4 metaG | ecosystem: Host-associated > Plants > Roots > Rhizosphere > Soil | place: Michigan, USA... | reverse complement strand
TGTGCCGCGTCCTGGCGTACTCGAGCGCCTCGTCGAGGCAGCGCTGAATCAACCCTACCGCCAGTGCGCCGATCATCGGCCGCGAGCGATCGAATACTTTCATCGCCACCAGAAATCCCGCGCCTTCGCCGTCGATCAACGCACTCGCGGGAATCTCCACGTCGTTCATGAACACTTCCGCGGCCGGCCCTGCACGCTGTCCGAGCTTGCCGAGCGGCGCTCCGACCGACAGTCCCGGCGTATCGCGATTCACGAAGAACGCGCTGATGCCGCGATGCCCGGCTTCTGGATCGGTCTTGGCGAAGATCACGAACATCTGCGCGACCGGCGCGTTCGAGATCCAGACCTTGCTGCCGTTCAGCACATAGCGGTCGCCCCGTTTGACAGCACGCGTCTTGATGCTCGCCACATCGGATCCCGCCACTGGTTCGGTCACCGCGTAGGCGCCGAACTCGCCCGCCTGCAAACGGCCAAATGCTTCGCGCTTTTGCTCACGGCTGCCGGCGACGTGGAATACGTCGCCGAAGATCGTATTCAGACCGAACGCACCGGCAATTCCGGTACACGCCCAGCCCAGCTCGGAAGTGACCAGCCCGAGCTCCAGCGCGCTCCAGCCGCCGCCACCGAACTCGTTGGGGACGGTCATGTTGACCAATCCGATCTCGCGCGCCTTGTTGAATACCTCGATCGGAAAACGCGACTCGCGATCGCATTGCGCGGCGATCGGTTGAATCTCCTGGCGCGCAAAGTCACGCGCGGTCTGGCGGACCAGTTTCTGTTCGTCGCTGAGCTCGAAGTTCATGTCAAACCCTTTTCGAACCACGCAGAGTCTTCACAACACCCCTGAGGGGTACAGGGAGAGGAGACGGAACTGCCAAAGCAAATCTTGGCGCTCTTGGGCGTCCTGGCGGTTCATTCTCGTCTTAGATCTTCCTCTCGTGCTGTACGCGTACCCTGAAGGGGTATTGTGAAAAAACTCCGCGGTTAAGTGCTGCTAGCTCGAAGTCTCTGGCCACTTCCACTCGCGGAACTGCTCGCGTAGCTTGGTCTTCAGAAACTTCCCCGTCGATGTGCGCGGAATCGCGTCGATGAACACGTACGCGTCGGGCACCATCCACTTCACGAACTGCTTCGACAGGTGGCTGCGAATGTCGGCTTCGGCCGCCTGCATGCCGGATTTGAGCACGATCACGGCCAAGGGCCGCTCCGCCCATTTCGGATGCGGGACCGCAATGACCGCGGCCTCCTGCACAGCCGGATGCCCCATGATCGCATTCTCCAGATCGACCGAGCTGATCCACTCGCCCCCCGACTTGATCAGGTCCTTGGTGCGATCGCTGATCTTGATGAACCCCAACGGGTCGATCGACGCGACGTCGCCGGTGCGCAGCCATCCATCCGGAGCAAAATTCTCGGGCGCCGGCTGCTTGTAGTAGCTCCCCGTGATCCACGGGCCATAAACCTGAATCTCGCCCACGGTCTTGCCGTCCCACGCCGCTTCGCCCTCGTCGCTGAATGCACGGATATCGACGAGCGGGAGCGGATAGCCCTGCATTGCGAGCACTGAAAAGCGCGCGTCCTCGGGTAACTGCGACTGCTGCGCAGTGATCTTCGACACTGTGGCGAGTGGCGACGTTTCGGTCATGCCCCAGCCTTGGATGATCTGGATGCCTTGCCGTGCATATGCACGAATCATCGCTTCGGGTACCGCGGAGCCGCCGACCGTCAGCCGCAGCTTCGGATCGAACTTCCACTTGCCCGGGTTCTGCTCGAGGATCTGCACCATCGGCAGCCAGATCGTCGGTACGCCGCACGAGATCGTGACGCGCTCGCTCTCGAGCAGCGGCAGCAGATCGTTGGGATGCAGATGAGGACCGGGGAACACCATCTTCACGCCCAGCATCGCCGCGGTGTACGGCACTCCCCACGCGTTCGCGTGAAACATCGGAACGACCGGAAGGATCACATCGTTGCCGCCGATGCTGATGGCGTCGGGTAGCGCCTGCACGAGCGAGTGCAGAATCTGCGAGCGGTGCGAGTAAACGACGCCTTTCGGCTTGCCGGTCGTTCCGGACGTGTAGCACATCGCGCACGGCTCGTTCTCGTCCATCTCCGGATACTCGAAGTCGCCGGTCGCAGTCCGCAGCAGTTCTTCGTAGTCGTTGAAGCCGGCTACCACGGGCTTGCCCGTTAGCGGCACGACGATGACGCGCTCGAGGTCTACCTTCTGCCGGAACTGCTCGAACAGCGGCAGCAGCAGATCGTCGACGATCAGAAAGCGATCCTCGGCATGATTGGCGATGAACGCGATGTCGTCGGGGGCCAGACGCAGATTGAGCGTATGCATCACCCCACCTGCGACGATCACACCGAAGTAGCTCTCGTAATGCGCGTAATGGTTCCACATGAGTGTAGCGACACGGTCTCCGCGCTTGAGGCCGGCGCGCTGCAAGGCTTCGGCGAGCTGCCGCGTGCGACGATAGAAGTCCGCGTAGGTGTAGCGGTGCAGGGACTTGTCCGGCATCCGCGAGACGATCTCCTGACCGCCGAACAGCTTCCCGGCCCGCTCCAGGAAGTGCGAGAGATTGAGCGGCACGCCCATCATCGTCGATTGCATCTACTCCTCCTCGGCCGCGTCTATGTCGCGCGGTTGAAAGACCTTGCCTTACTGCGGTAGCCGGCTGAACCGAATCGTCCCCTTGTCGATCCCCTCTTGCACGACCGCTAGCCCACCGCTCGCGATCATCCATTCGAGCCGATGGTCACGGTACTGGCGCTTAATCTTGCCTTGCGCCAACAATGCGGCCATGTCGGGCATGTTGGCCAGCACCTGCTTCATCTGGTCGATCACTTTCGCGACGCTCGGCCGCTCGTTGACGCGCGCGAACCAGTTCGCAAGTTGCGATCCCGCCGGAGGCATGTAGCCGTACGCCGCCGAGCGGTTGATGTACGGTGCGCAGGCGATGTCGCCCCAACCGAAGCTGTCGCCATTGAACCAGGGCTTGCTTCCAAGCTGTCCGTCGAGCCAGTGCTGTAGCTGATCGATGTTGCTCTTCGCAAAGCCCACGAGCTTGTCCGCCAGCGCCCCCGAGCAACGCTTGAAGCGCGTGACTTCCATGACGCCCCAGTTGTTCGGTTCGTACAGGCTGTCCATGAGGTCTTCGATCATGCGTACGCGTGCGCGTTCCGCCGGTCCCTTGGGCAGCAGCGGCGGATTCGGCCATTTGTCTTCGAGGTACTCGAGAATGATCGTCGAGTCGAAGACTTTGACGTCGCCGTCGACCAGCGCAGGAATCTCCGCGCGCGGGCTGGCTTCGACGAACGCTCCGCTCGTAGTCCCGGTCGAGAGGCCGTCCGGCAAGATCGCCTGAAACTCCAGTCCCTTCTCATGCAGCGCTATCTTCACCTTCATCACGTAAGCGGACAGCGGGTGTTCGTAGAGCGTCAGCATTTCTCCTCCTCGTTTCGAAACGAATCAACCACGGAAGCACCGAGAAAGACCCAAGGCGAGAATGAACCGACAAATTTCCGCTGTGGCAGTTTCTCGGCACTCTCCGTGGTTCAAGTTGTAGTTAAAACAACCTTCCCGCTCACGCGCTTGTTCAGCACCTCGTTCAACGCCTCGGCTGCGCGCTCGAGCGGGTACGTTGCATGGATATGCGGCTTGACCTTCCCGGCCAGGTACATCTCCAGCAGTTCCTGATTGTTGCGCCGGTTGTTCTCCGGCTCCGTGCGCGTGAACGCACCCCAGAACACGCCGACGATGGAGCATCCCTTCAGCAGCGCGAGATTCAACGGCACCTTCGGAATGTCGCCCGCCGCGAAGCCAACGACGAGAAAGCGGCCCTTCCAAGCCATGTCGCGCAACGCAGGTTCCGAATAGGGTCCACCGACGGGATCATAGACCACGTCGACGCCGCGGCCTCCCGTGATCGCTTTGACTCTGCTGCGCAGATCCTCGGAGCTGTAGTTGATCAACTCGTCCGCGCCGTTGTCCTTGCAGACCTTGAGCTTGGAGTCGCTCGACGCCGCAGCGATCACTTTGGCGCCCATCGCTTTGCCGAGCTGAATCGCCGACAGCCCCACACCACCCGACGCGCCCAGCACGAGCAGGGTCTCCCCGGCTTGCAATTGCGCGCGATCCTTCAGCGCATGGTACGAAGTTCCGTAAGTCAGCACGAAAGCCGAAGCCGGAACGAAATCCATCGCAGCCGGCATCGGGATTACTTTGTCGGCCTCGGCCAACATCTCTTCGGCGAAGCCGCCGTAGGTGCTGGCTGCAATAACGCGGTCACCGGGCTTCACTTGAGTGACGCCTTCGCCTACTTCCTTGACCACCCCGGCGACTTCTCCGCCCGGCGAAAACGGCGGCTCGGGTTTGAACTGATACTTGCCTTGGATGATCAGCGTGTCGGGGAAGTTGACGCCGGCGGCCTTCACGCTGATGACGACCTGTCCTTTGCCTGGTTTAAGCGAAGGGACTTGCTCGATCACCAGCTTGTCGGGTGGGCCGAGCTCCTTGCATAGGACTGCTTTCAATTCAACCCCCAAAATTACGCATCGTGGTTCAACTCTTGGAAAGGATCTTTTCGACCTGCCGCCACGCCGCCTCCGCGAGCGGCCGGGCGCGTTTGCCGGTTTCGGCCGCTCTCTCGCTTACCGCGGTTCCGTCAACCACGCGCCCCATGATGCCCTGGCAGATGCCCGCGAGCCGGAACATGTTGTACGCCATGTAGTAGTCCCAGTTCGCAATGCCCGCACGTCCGGTGCGTCGGCAGTACGCGGCCACGTACTCTTCCTCGCTCGGGATGCCGAGCGCCTGCAGATCCAGGCCTCTAATGCCGCGGTTCTCGCCCGGCGGCAGCCGCCATGACATGCAGTGATACGAGAAGTCGGCCAGAGGATGTCCGAGGGTGGAGAGCTCCCAGTCCAGCACCGCGAGGATGCGCGGCTCGCTCGAATGGAAAATGACATTGTCCAGCCGGTAGTCGCCATGCACGACGCTGGTCTCATCCTGCGCGGGAATGTGCTGCGGCAACCAGGCGATCAGATTCTCCATGGCCTCGATCTTCTCGGTTTCCGAAGCACGGTACTGCTTGGTCCAGCGGCCGATCTGCCGCTCGAGATAGTTGCCCGGCTTGCCGTAATCGCCGAGGCCGATCGCGTTGTAGTCGACTTGGTGCAATGCCGCGATCACGCGATTCATCTCATCGTAAATGGCTCGGCGCTGCTCGCCGCTCATGCCCGGGAGCGCCTGCTCCCACAGCACGCGCCCTTCCACGTAATCCATGATGTAGAAGGCGGTGCCGATGACAGCGTCGTCCTGGCACAGCGCCCAGCTTCGGGCGACCGGAATTCCTGCGGCGCGCAGGGCAGTGATCACGCGATACTCGCGGTCCACCGCATGCGCGGAAGGCAACAGCTTGCCCGGCGGCTTGCGCCGCAACACATAGCGCTTGGCCGGCGTGATCAGCAGGAAAGTTGGATTCGATTGACCGCCCCTGAACTGCTCGACGGCGAGCGGCCCCGCGAAGCCCGCCACGTTCGCGCGCATGTACTGCGCGAGACGCTCGACGTCGAAGCGGTGTCTGTCCTGCACCGGCATCGTGCCGATGAATTCTTCGTGCATCTCGCCCATCCTTGACCTGGCCGTCGAGCATACCAGAGCGAATTCGACGCAGGCAAACACCTGAAAACGTGATGTCGCCGCGCCATCCGGGCTACAATTCCCGGCCTGAAGGACTGCTCAAGCAGGACAGCATGCAGGATCTCAAAGACAACGTTGCGGTGATCACGGGCGGCGCCAGCGGTCTCGGTCTGGCGATCGCCAGGCGCTTTGCGCGGGAAGGGATGAAGCTCGTGCTCGCCGACATCGAGGAAGAAGCCCTCCGCAAGGTCGAGCAGGAGTTCCGCAAAGCCGGTGTGCCGGTTCTGGCCATCCGCACCGACGTGTCGCGCAGCCAGGATGTCGAACGCCTCGCCGAGAAGACGCTGGCCACCTTCGGCGGCGTGCACATCGTATGCAACAACGCCGGCGTAGCGCCCGGCGGCGTGGTGTGGGAGAACACCACGGCGGACTGGGAGTGGGTGCTTGGCGTCAACGTGTGGGGCGTGATTCACGGCGTGCGCGTGTTCGTGCCGATCATGCTCCGGCAGGACACACCTTGCCACGTTGTGAACACAGCCTCGGTGGCCGGCCTGCTCTCGGTGCCCGCAATGGGAATCTATTGCGTGTCGAAGCACGCGGTCGTGACGCTCAGCGAGTGCTTGTACCACGATCTCGCCGAGCGTGGCTCCAAGATCGGCGTCTCGGTGCTGTGCCCGGCTTACGTGCCGACCGGGATCATCGACTCCGAACGCAATCGTCCCGCGCAGCTGCGCAATCCGACGCGGCCTCGCTCATCGGAGGACGTCGAACGCGAGGAGCAGATGCGCCATGCGGTGCAGTCCGGCCGCGTGTCGGCCGAGATGGTCGCGGACATGGTTCTCGATGGCATCCAGCAGGAGCGCTTCTACATCCTCACGCATCAACGGATCAAGACCGCGATCCGTGCCCGCATGGAAGACATCCTGAACGAGCGCAGCCCGACTGACATGTCCAAGCCGCAGAAGACGTGAGCTTGTCGTAGTACGGGAAGGCCGTCTTGTGAACGCCTCAGCCGGCCGCGGTGGCCTTGGTACGAAGAGTGTTCTTGCGGATGAAGTCGGCGATGCGCTCGACACCCTTGCGGATCGCTTCGTTGGAGGCGGCATAGCTAAAGCGGATGTGCTGACCTTCGTTCGGGACGCGCGGGCCGAAATGAATATCGGCGAGCACGGCGACACCGGCTTCGTTCAGCAGGCGGGCACGCAGTTCCTCCGAGTCGCGCGCACCGATCAGCGCGCACGCCTCGGTGACGTTCGGCCACACGTAGAACGCGCCGCCCGGCGATTGACACGTCACGCCGGGTACCTGGTTCAACAGGCCGACGATCAGATCGCGCCGCTCGTGGAAGATGTCTCGCATGCGTCTGGCATCGTCCTGCGGGCCGTTCAGCGCTTCCACGCCGGCCCATTGCGAGATCTGCGACGCGCACGACTCCGTGTTCGTGACCCAGTTGGTGAAATACGGGGCGAGCTTGCGGTTGGCCGCGAAGCCGAGCCGCCAACCGGTCATCGCCCAAGTCTTCGAGGCACCATCGGAGATGATAGTGCGCTCCTGCATGCCCGGGAACGACGCGATCGAGACGAACTCGCCGTCGTAGACCAGCCGCCCGTAGATCTCATCCGCGAAGACCCAGACGCGCTCGTGCTTGCGCAGCACATCGGCGATGGCCTGCATATCCTGCTTCGGGATGATGCCGCCGGTCGGATTCTGCGGCGAGTTGAGAATCAGCAGCCGCGTCTTCGGCGTGATCTTGTCCGCCAGCTCCTGCGGATCGAAGCTGAAACTGCGCGCCTCGCGCAGATGAATCGGTACGGGAACCGCGCCCATGGCCTTGATCTGCGATTCATAGATCGGGAACCCTGGGTTCGGAAAGATCACTTCGTCGCCCGCGCCGTGATCGGTAACCGACAGGATCGTATATCCGATAAAAGGCTTTGCACCCGCGCCGACCACCACGTCGTCGGGCTGGACGTCGACACCGCGCGACTCGCTCATGTTGCGCGCGACGGCCTGACGCAGCTCCAGGATCCCGGCGGACGGCGTGTACCCGTGCTTGCCGTCGCGGATCGCCTTGACCGCGGCATCCTGGATATTGACGGGTGTATGGAAGTCCGGCTGTCCGATGCAGAAGGAGATGATGTCTCGGCCTGCGCGGATGAGCTTGTTCACTTCGGCGAGCACGACGAAAGCATTCTCGGTGCCCAGTTCCCGCGCGCGGCGGCTGATGTCTGCCATGGTATTCCTCAGGTCCAAGGGAAGGCGGCCGGCTTAGGGCTCGCCTCGGGTCGTTTGCGCTTCCCGGTCTGAGCGCTCGGCCATCCGGGAAGTCTGATCATCACGTATATATCACGCGGGTGAAAAGACGGTCAACGGAAGCGGTGAAGGTGATCCCGTTCGTCCCGAGCGTCGCAGCCGAGTTGCGGAGTCGAAGGACGCGGGGGGATTCTCAAGCAGCGTTCGCGGCAACGTAGCCGATCTAAAAAATCCCTCTGCCGTCCCCCTCTTTCAAAGGGGAGGCCGCGCAGCCGCTTCGCTTTATCGATCACGGTTCCAACAGCCAGTCCCGGAGCGCGGCGTTGACCTCGGTCGGCCGCTCCAGGGTCGACAGATGGCCGCACTGCTCGACGATGACCAGTCGTGCGAGCGGGATCAGCCGCGCCATCTCGCTGTGCATCTCGAGCGTGGTCAGCGCATCGTCGCGTCCGCACAGGAGCAACGTGGCGCACTCGATTTCCGGCAGGCCCGGACGGAAATCGGGACGCGACATCACGGCCCGCTGCTGCCTTACGTAAGCCTCGGCGCCGACATGCTCGGACATCTCGCGGATCACACGCACCAGCGACTCATCGTTGGCTCGAGCTGGATGAACCAGCAGCGGCAACATGCGGCTCGTGATCGGCGCGAAGCCACGCTCGGTCTGCGCGAGCCGGATGAACTCGTGCCGGCGCTGCGTCTCGTCCGGCGTGTCGGGCCGTGCACGCGTATCGAGCAATGCCAATCGCGTGACGCGCTGCGGTGCCTGCCGCATGATTTCCATCGCGACATAGCCGCCCATGGAAAGGCCAGCCAGAGCGAAGTGTTCGGACGGTGCTTCAGCCAGAACGCGCGCGGCCATGCCGGCGATGGTGTCATCGCGCGTGAGATCGGCAACCCACGGCATGCTCACGTCCGCCAGCGCCTCGGTCTGCGGTGCCCATAAGGCGGCGTCGCACAGAAGCCCCGGCAGCAGGACGAGGGCAGGCCGCAAGGTCTCGTTCCCGGCAGCCGACGTCGCGGGCTGCGTCCCGCGCACCCATGAGCGCATGTCCCACTGCTCGAACAACGTCCAGATGTAGTCGGTGGTCGCGCTCTCACGCAGCTCGTGGATGTGCTGGCGCTCGGCTTCGTCGAGAAACTGCTGGAATACAGCCTCGCTGGGAAAATCCACTACGATCAACTGCCGGCGCTCGACATCTGCGTGCAGATAGCGCAGGGGCGCATGCCCCGCGAGAACCACGCGACCGCCGAGGCCATAGATGATCTTGCCCGCGAGGACGCTGTACCGGCGGTACTGGTCTTCCTTGCCGGGGATGAGATTGAAGAGGTTGAGGGCGTAGGGCATTTGCAATGCGTGAAGGGGGAAGGGGAAGGGGGATGGGGGAAGGGTAACCGCATCCCTTTCGACTAATTCGAGCGAAAGGGATTTTCGTCGCTCAGGTGCTGCGCGCCGACGCTCCCTCTCGACGCCGCCTTTGACTTTTACCCTTCCCCCCTTCACCGTATACAGCTAGGTTATCATCCTCCCCTCCCCCGCTGTCGACCCACGAGGCACTGTCCATGGCTACCAATACCCAAGTCCTGCTCGCCAGCAGACCCACCGGCTGGGTCGAGGAATCCAACTTCAAGATCGTCGAGACCCCGATCACTAAGCCGGGCCCGAACGAGCTGCTGGTCAAGAATCACTGGCTGTCGCTCGATCCTTACATGCGCGGCCGCATGAGCGACGCCAAGTCGTATGCGCAGCCGGTGCAGATCGGCCAGGTGATGGTCGGCGGCACGGTCGGTGAGGTCATCGAATCGAACAATCCCAAATTCAAGCCTGGTGATTTCACAGTCGGCGCCCTCGGCTGGCAAACTCACGCGGTCACCAACGGCGATGGGCTCATGAAGGTCGATCCCAAGCTCATTCCGCTGTCAGCCTACCTCGGCGTGGCCGGAATGCCTGGCGCCACCGCGTGGGTCGGGCTGTTCGAGCATTGCCATCCGCGCCCCGGCGAGACTGTCGTCGTCTCGGCTGCCAGTGGCGCCGTCGGCAGCGTCGTCGGTCAGCTCGCGAAGCTCGCAGGCTGCCGCGCGGTCGGGATCGCGGGCGGCAAGACCAAGTGCGACTACACGGTGAAAGAGCTCGGCTTCGACGCATGTGTCGACTACAAAACCGGCGACCTGGACGAAAGTCTCAAGAGCGCCGTGCCCGAGGGCATCGACTGCTACTTCGAAAACGTCGGCGGCGAGGTGATGGAGGCCGTGTTCCGCCGCCTGAATCCGTATTCGCGCATCGCGCTGTGCGGACTGATCTCCGACTACAACCTGGCCGAGCCGCATGGGGTGAAGATGATCCGAGCGCTGCTCGTGAATCGCGTCAAGCTGCAAGGCTTCATCGTCTCGGATCGCCAGGATCTGTTCGTCAAGGCCGTGACGCAGCTCGCAAGATGGGTCGCTCAAGGCAAGATCAAATATCACGAGACGGTGGCCGAGGGCCTCGCCAGCGCTCCCAAGGCTTTCATCGGCATGCTGAAGGGCGCCAACCTCGGCAAGCAGCTCGTCAAGTTGGTCTGAAGCACAACAACACTTTCGATCGGAAGGAACAACAGCATGGCAAACGTCGTCATTACAGGGAGCAATAGCGGCTTCGGCCGCCTGACGGCTGAGACACTCGCGAAGGCGGGCCACACGATATTCGCAACGATGCGCAACACCACCAGCAAGAACGCAAAGGCCGCCGCCGAGCTCAAGGCATTCGGCGCGGCCAACGGTAACCGCACTCACGTGGTCGAGCTCGATGTCACCAGCGACGCGTCCGTGCAGCAGGCGATCGACGCGATCGCCAAACAGACCGGCGGCGCGATCGACGTGATCTTCAACAACGCCGGGCGCTTCTCGATGGGCATCCAGGAGGCGTTCAGCGTGGATGAAGTGAAGTCGCTGTTCGAGACCAACGTCTTCGGCCCGCTGCGCGTCAACCGCGCTGCGCTGCCGTACATGCGCAAGCGCCGCTCCGGCCTGATCATTGCCACGTCGAGCATCGTCGGGCGCATCTCGATGCCCTGCTTCGGAACGTACGCGGCAAGCAAGCACGCAGTCGAGGCGCTCGCGGACGCACAGCGCGACGAGCTCAAGGAGCTCGGCATCGACGTCGTACTGCTGCAGCCGGGTGCCTACCCGACCGAGGTCGGCGACAAGGGGCTGTATGCGAGCGATGCGCGCGCCAACGAATATGGCACGATCGCGGAGCTACCGAAGCAGGTCGGCAAGGGCCTCGGCGAGTTGTTCTCGAGCCCGAACGCACCAGAGCCGCAGGACGTCGCCGATGCCGTCGCCAAGCTCGTCGCGACACCGGCTGGACAGCGACCCGACCGCGTCGTCGTGGACAACCTCACCGGCAATCCGATTCGCGCCGTGAACGAGGCGCACGTGACGCAGCGGCGGGCCTTGATGACCGCATTTGGCATGAGCGTTTGACGCGGGCCACGTCCATGCAGGAGGAATTGTCATGCTCGTTGGGGTTTTTCACTTTGCAACCGACTACGGCATCGATGTCGCCGAACTGGCGCGCGCTCTGGAAACGCGCGGCTTCGAGTCGCTCTTCCTGTGCGAACACACCCACATACCGGTCAGCCGGCGTACGCCATTCCCGAGCGGTGGCGAGTTGCCCAAGCGCTACTCGCACACCCACGACCCATTCGTCGCCCTGTCGTTCGCAGCGGCGGCCACGCGTACGCTGAAGCTCGGCACCGGAGTCGCTTTGGTGCCGCAGCGCGATCCGATCATTACTGCCAAGTCGGTAGCCAGCCTCGACCAACTCTCGGGCGGCCGCTTCATGTTCGCTATCGGCGGTGGTTGGAACGTCGAGGAGATGGAGAACCATGGCACGCGCTACGACACCCGCTTCACGGTGCTGCGCGAGCGCGTGCTGGCCATGAAGTCACTGTGGACCCAGGAGCAAGCCGAATTCCATGGCGAGTTCGTAAACTTCGATCCGGTCTGGCTCTACCCCAAGCCGAAGCAGAAGCCGCATCCGCCGATCTTCCTGGGCGGCGAGAGCGACCATACCTTGAGGCGGGTGGTCGAATTCTGCGACGGCTGGTTCCCGCGCCCACGTGGTAGCTGGGAGCCGAAGAGCGCGGTGGCCCGCTTGCGTCAAGTGGCCGATGTGGCCGGACGGGATCCCGCGACCTTGTCCATCACCGTGTTCAACGCACCGGCTGACGAGGGCGCGCTCGCGCTATATCGCGAGGCCGGCATTCAGCGCGTGCTGCTCGAGGTGCCGGACTTGAACCGCGACGAAGTGCTGCGCGTGCTCGACAAGAACGCGCCGCTCGCGAAGAACGTCCGCTAACTGGAAACTTTCACCACGGATCTGACCGTCCGTTCATGGCCGAACCACGTCTTTCACGAACGCCAACTGACGACCCAAAACTGCCCGTCGTATTCTACTAACGCGAACATTGCGCAAGAAAGCGAGCGGCGCCGTCACCTCGAGCGTCAATGCTGCGCAGAAACTACCGTCACAATTGCTGATAGCATCGTTCCTGAGCCGCCGGACGGCGGACACTTTGCGACCAAGAGGAAGGGAGAGTAGATGAGCAACGTATACGGCGCGCAGCACCGTGAATTGCAGGATCAGTTCGACACCCGCCGTCTGGCGGACCTGATCGAAGGCGGCTTCATCGTCAAGGAAGTCGACGACAACAACAAGGCCTTCATCGAATCGCTCGACATGTTCTTTTTGTCATCTATCGATCAGCACGGCCAACCCACCGTCTCGTACAAAGGTGGCGATCCTGGGTTCGTCAAGGTGGTAGACGCGCGCACCATCGCGTTTCCGTTCTACGACGGCAATGGCATGTTCTATTCGTGGGGCAACATTGCCGGCAATCCGAAGGTCGGCATGCTGTTCATCGATTTTGTTAAACCGTTCCGCCTGCGTGTCCAGGGCACCGCACGTGTGGACATGAACGACGAGCTCATGCTCGAGTATCCTGAAGCGCAGGGCGTCGCGCGCGTGACCGTCGAAGGCGTATGGCCGAACTGCCCGCGCTATGTACATCGCTACCAGAAGGTGAAGCCCTCGCGCTATGTGCCGCACGCGCAATGCGAAACGCCGCTCGCGGGCTGGAAGCGCATCGACATCGTTCAGCCCAGCCTTGCTGCGAAGGATCAGGGCAAGGCTGCCGGGGCCGGGGGTCTGCTCACGGTCGAACAGTGGTTCGGCAAAGTAGCGGAAGGCAGCGAGGAGGCTTGAGCGCCAGGCACGCGTTGCGCATCGGCAATTGCCGGACATCTCCTGTGTGAGCACGGCGAAACGGTACAGAGCGGCGCGCTAGTCCTTCGCGGTCCGCGATCTCGATGCGCCCGGAGCAGGCCGCGGGCCAACGTCCAGCTTGGCCCAACCGTCATGGCCGAGCCGCGTCAGCGTGTCGATGTTCTTCTCGAAGATCTGCGCCGCGTCGGGAAACGCGACCATGGCGCGGTCGATGCTCTCTTCGCGCAGCAGATGCAGAATCGGATATGGCGAACGGTTGGTGTAGTTCTCGATGTCGTCGGGCTGCGTGCCTGCGAACTGGTAGCCGGGATGAAAGCTTGCGACCTGGATCTCGCCGGCGAGATCCAGCTCGTCCAGCGCGGCATCCGCCACATCGAGAAAATCGTTGAAGTCGAGAAAGTCCGACAGCGCGAGCGGATGAATCAACAGCGTGGTCTCGATGTCGGCGGGATCCGCGGCCGCCAGATGCTTCAGCTCGCGCACCAGGTCGTCCAACAGCTCGTGGTCGGTGCTCGCCGCACTGACGACATATCGGATCTGGCGTTTGACGTGAACCGCCTTCGCGAACGGACACAGGTTGAGCCCGATGACGGCCTTCTCCAGCCAATTCCGCGTCGCATCAATCACGTCGTCGCGCTGCGCGTCGGTCAAGATAGGTGTTTCTCCTGTCGTCACGAGGGCCCATCTTACAGGCCCAACGCGCAGCCGCTCGCGTTTTGCTTGAGCGACATGAGGACGCATGATACGGTTGACCATCGGATCCTATGGCGGCCATGCGAGCACGCCGACGAGGAGAACAGGAGAATCCCGATGAGAAGATCGATTGCGCAGGCGATGCACGGCGTGCTCTCGGTATTTTGTATTGCCGTGTGTCCGGTGCAGCCGGCGCTCGCCGCCGGAGCCGTCGAGATGCAGGTCGAGCACATCGTCACGATGTCGATCGACGAATACAACCAGGCCATGGAGGCCGGCGACCCGAGCAGCTGGTTGAAGTACTTCACCGACAATGTCGCCCGTAACGGATTGCTCTCGAGCCAGAGCGGCAAGCAGGAATTCGCCGAGTACTATCGCTGGGAGTTCACGAACTTCAAGGCCAAGTACGTCGTGAAGAAGACCATCGTGAGTGGACGGTCGGCCGCGGTCGTCTACGTGTGGGATGCCGTTCACAAGCCATCGGGCACGCCCCTGCAACTAGAAACCGTTGCGGTCTACGAAATGGGACCGAGCGGGAGGTTCGAGTCGGTAAGCTTCTACTACGATACGGCGAAGGCAGCCAAGTTCTTCGCAGGGGCCGACAAGCAAGCGATGGATGCACGATGATGCGCGCTCGTATTCTGTGTGCGGTCGTTGCCGTGCTGATTCTGAGCTCGTCGGCATGCGCAGTCGCGGCCGAGTCCGAATGCCCGGCCGGGGATCAATGGGTGCCGTGCCAGGCAGCCAAAGGCGATCCCGCTGCGATGTACGCCGCCGGCAGGCAAGCCTACGATACTGCCCGTACTTCCGGCGACTTCACGGAAGCGCTCGATTGGTCACGCAAACTCGTTGTGGCCGGCGAGAAAAATGGCGAGCGCCTGCTGAAGATGGTCTACATCCAGCTAGGCTGGGGTGCGCACCACGACTACGTTCAGGCTTATACGTGGCTCAGCCAGGGCATCAAGGCCGGAGACGACTATCTGGTGCCGTGGCGAAAAATGCTCATGGAGAAGATGACGCCCGAACAGATCGCGCAGGCCAAGGAACGCGCCGGAGAGTAAGGTCCGCGCAACGTGCGCGGGCCTCGCAGTTTGCCGCAACCTGCCGCGCTACTCCTTCAGCTTCAGATCTTCCTTGATGAACGTCGCGAGCGTGTCGATCTTGTCGGCGTCCAACAGGCCGTTGAACGGCGGCATCCCCTTCGCCGGCCGCCCATTGGTGATCACGCCCACCACCTCGTCGCGCGTGAGCTTCGTTACTCGCAGGTCGGCGGCGTAGCCGCCTTCGCTCGGGCCGCCCCTGCCGTCGTACTTGTGGCAGAGCACGCAGTTCTGGAACAACTCCCGTCCACCGATGCGCGGAACCTTGATGATCGGCCGGTCCTCGTCTTCGGCGAACGCCTCGAATTGAGAGAAGACAACACAGGTCAACAGGCCCGCGAAAATGGCGCTTCGGGTTGCGCCGGTCCGTCGTGTTTTTGCTTTGAGTGTGACCATACTGAATTCAACAGGAAAGCTGGGATTGAACCATGCCTCGTCCGCCGACGTGGGGCCGTCCATGCAATAAGGAATGCGCGGACCGGCTCGCGCCGGCCCGCGCTTTCGTCTTACGGAAGCGTGAACACGTACAGCATGTTGCTCGGCACCTGCGTCTTCAGCTCAGGCGTCGCACTCACGAACCATTGCGGCCACGCGCCGCCGAGCCCGACTTCGATCGCAATGTACTGCTTGCCGTCGACCATGTACGAGATCGGAGGCGCGTTGATGGCCGAGCCGGTTTCGAAGCGCCACAGCTCTTCGAGCGTGTTGGCATCGAGTGCAGTGACTTGGCCCTCTGCCTGCCCCATGAACACCAGTCCGCCCGCGGTGCTGAGCAAGCCACCGAGCATCGGATGCTTGGTCCAGTGCTTCTGCACCACCTTGCCGTTCGAGACATCGATCGCGGTCACGCTGCCGGAGATGCGCCCGCAGTTCTGGTCCTCGAACGTGGTGAACGGAGCACCACCGAGGAACAGCTCACGGGGCTTGTGTGCGCCGGGAACCGTGACTTCCGAGTACGCCTTGTTGCAGCCCTCGATGACCGGGATGTAGTACAAGCCGGTGTGCGGGCTGTACGTCGTGGGCGGCCAGTTCTTGCCGCCCATGTGTCCGGGCTCCAGCGTGCCCTCGACTTCGCCGCGTCCCTTGCTTGCGTTGCCGCGTCCGGCCGCCGTGCCTTTCGCGTAGGTTTGCACATCGACTTTCGGGTTGTAGGCGGCGGGCTTGCCTTTCGCGTCCAGACCCGGCGTCCAGTTCAGCTTCGCGACGAACTGCGTACCCCAAAGGAACTCGCCGGTCTTGCGATCCAACGCGTAGGCGAATCCGTTGCGATTCGAATGCAGCGTCGCACGCACGAACTTGCCGTTGACGTTGGTATCGACGAAGGTATTCTCGGCGATGGAGTCGTAGTCGTATGGATCGTTGGGCGTGTGCTGGAAGCCCCACCGGATCTTGCCGGTGTCCGCATCGAGCCCGAGCGTGCTGTCGGTCCAGAGGTTGTCGCCGGGACGATAGGCGTTGTCCCAGTCCGGACCCGGATTGGCCGTGCCCCACACGATCAGGTTCAGCTCAGGATCGTACGAGCCGGTGACCCAGGTCGTGCCGCCGCCGGTTTTCCAGGCGTCGTACTTGTCTTTCCACGTTTCGTGTCCCGGTTCGCCCGGTCCAGGAATCGTGTAAGTCCGCCAGCGCCGCTTGCCCGTGTTGACGTCGAGCGCTTCGATCCAGCCACGTACGCCGAACTCCGCACCTGCCATGCCGGTGACGACCATGTCCTTCACGATCAGCGGTGCACCGGTGAAGACCTCTGCGTTGCCGGGATCGGCAACCTGAACTTCCCAGATCTTGTGGCCGTCGGTCTTGTCGAGCGCGAGCACGCGGCCATCGATCACGATTGAGATCACCTTGTTGCCGGAGAGCGCAACACCGCGGTTGTTGATGCCGCAGCAAGTGACGGTCGGCGCGTAGTTGCGGTCCGCTGCAGGATCGTACTTCCAGACTTGGCGTGGCACACCGCCGCGGACGTCGAGCTTCGTGACCTCGCCCCAGCCGGTGGTGAGATACATGAAGCCGTCTTCCACGATCGGCGTTCCTTCGAGACCGGCGTACGGGAACGTGATGACTTCTTTGCCGCCGCCTGCGGTGCCGCCCATCGCCCAGGTAAAGGCGACCTTGAGGTTCTTGACGTTGGACTTGTTGATCTGATCGAGACCCGAGAATCGATGAGCCTCGTAGTTGCCGTGGTGATTGAGCCAGTTCTGCGGCTCGCGTTCGCTGTTGATGAGGCGCTCCGGGGTCACGTCCGCTGCGACCACGGCGCTCGATAGCGCCGCGGCCGCGAGGACAGCCCCCAGCCCTGCAAGTGACAACCGTAATGCCGTTTTCATCTGTACTCCTCCCCAGGAGATTATCGATGCGACGTACTCGCTCGCGTCACGTTATCGCACACGACCGCGTCGTCCATCTGATTTTCATTCTACGCTCAAACCTTGCCGGGACAACGCGCTTCGAGCACTGCAGGAGCAGATTTCATAGTTCGAAACGCGCCTGAGACAACCACGGGCTTCACGCCACCCTCAGCATTCCCGGCGTCACGCCCAGCACGCGCTTCATCTGCCGAGTGAGATGACTCTGG
>Ga0105237_10003886_pt1 | contig 17538 bp, 15 predicted proteins | sample KBSC24metaG_FD_81520 | JGI IMG/M metagenome (GOLD analysis project Ga0105237, IMG submission 81520) | Corn rhizosphere microbial communities from Kellogg Biological Station, Michigan, USA - KBS C2-4 metaG | ecosystem: Host-associated > Plants > Roots > Rhizosphere > Soil | place: Michigan, USA... | reverse complement strand
GCAGATCGTGATGGGCGGCGCCTCCAACGTTCCGGCGACCATGATCGAGAGCGCCGAGCAGGTGTTCGGTGCGTCGGTCATCAACTTGTTCGGCCAAACCGAGCTTGCGCCGGTGCTTTCTGCCACCAGGCCGACCGACTCCCGCCAGGACCAACTGACGACGGTCGGGCGGCCGCTGCCGCGAGTCGAGTGCAAGATCGTCGATCCCGTGACCAACGCGACGCTGGCCGTTGGCGAGCCAGGCGAGATCTGTGCGAGGGGATATCAGCAGTTCCTCGGCTATCTGAACGACGACGACGCCACCGCCCGAGCCGTCGACTCCGAGGGGTTCGTGCACACCGGCGACCTCGGAACCTTGGACGAGCGGGGGTATCTCAGCGTCACGGGCCGGTTGAAGGAACTCATCATCAGGGGAGGGGAGAACATCTCGCCCGCCGAGATCGAGGGGGTGCTCCTCGGCCATGATGCCATTCTCGACGTGTGCGTCGTCGGCCTGCCGGACGAACGATGGGGAGAGTCCGTGGCGGTGGCCATCCGCGTCGACGGCGATGCCCACGACGCGCTCAAGGACGATCTGGCCGACTACGCGCGCGTCCGACTGACGCCGTTCAAGGTGCCAACACGGTGGTTCCTCGTGGACGCGCTGCCACTCACACCGACGGGGAAGGTGCGCAGGTTCGAATTGCGCGACTCCATTGCCTCCGGGCGCCTGAGGGAGATCTGACATGTTCGAGCCCGCCGCCGTGACGACGACGACCATCCACGCCAGGCGCCAGGCGCTCCGTGAGGCGTTCCCCGAGTGGACGCCCACCACACTGCACGGTCGACTCGACTCCTGCGCCAGCCGTTACGGAAGTCGGCCGCTGGTCGTTGGCGATGACGTGACGCTGACCTACCGCGACGTGGCATTCGAATCTCAGCGCCTCACCGCGGGGTTGCGCCAGCTGGGAATTCAGCGCGGCGATCGCGTCGGCCTGGTGATGGCGAACTACCCCGAGTTCGTAACGCTGAAGTTCGCGATCTCGCGGGCTGGTGCCATCGCCGTGCCATTCAACTTTCTCTACAGACAAGACGAACTAGCCTACGTGCTGGCCGATTCGGGGTGCCGTGTCCTGGTAACGATGACCGGGTTCGACGGCCTGGACTACCAGGCCATGCTGGACGGGTTTGCGCCCGGTTGGGACACGACCGGTTTCGCGGACCGCCAGGACGGGCTCGACGATGCGGTGCCCGAGCTACGACACGTGGTGGTCCTGGACACCGACGGGCACGCGCGCCCCGGTGTCCGGTCGGTCGCCGACTTGGCGGCCCTGGGAGCGCAGCTTCAGGGCCTCGGCCGCACTGGCGCAGCAGCACCGGACGATCCGGCCGACATGCTTTACACGAGCGGCACGACCGGCACTCCCAAGGGGGTGGTCACCTCGCACGACGCCGTGCTGCGGACCGCTTACGCCTCGGCGTTGACCCGCGCCTTCGACGATGGACGGCGGATACTGTTTTCGCTGCCCTGCTACCACATGTTCGGTTACGTGGAGGGACTGCTGTCGGTGCTCTACGTCGGCGGGGCCGTCATCCCGCTGACCTCGTTCAGCGCCGAACGCTACTTCGCGAGCATCCAGCGCCACCGGGCAACGGACATGTTGTGCGTGCCGACGATGGCCGTCGCGATGGTGGAGAGCCCATTGAGGTCGTCCTATGACGTGTCCTCATTGACTGCCCTGCTGTGTGGCTCCGCGCCTGCACCGGTGTGGCTCTGGCGTCGCATCGCCGAGGACTTAGGCGTCAACGAGATTGTGACCGGATACGGGATGACCGAGTGTGGTGGGGCGATGACGCTCACTCGCCCCGAGGATCCCCTCCACTTGACCACCGAGACGGCGGGACGTCCGAAGATGGCTGGGGCGGCGTCTGTTCCGGGGTCCGACGAACTCGTCGTCTACAAGGCAGTGGACGTGGCGACTGGCGCGGATCTACCGGCAGGAGAGGAAGGCGAGTTGGTCTCTCGTGGGCCGACCGTCATGCAAGGCTTCTGGAACCGACCCGAACAGACCGCGGCTGCGCTGCGCGGCGAATGGCTGCACTCCGGCGACCTGGGAGTCGTGCGATCCGATGGCTACCTCCAGGTCACCGGGCGCAGCAAGGAGCTCTACAAGAGCGGCGGCGAACTGGTGATGCCCAAGGAGATCGAGGATCTCCTCGCCAGACATGACGACATCAGCCAAGTGTTCGCGATCGGTTTGGTCGACGACCGTTGGGGTGAAATAGGTTGTGTGGTCGTCGTTCCGGCCCCCGGTGCACTGATCACCGAGACCGACGTGCTGGCCATCTGCCGCGCCGGTCTTGCCAAGTTCAAGGTGCCCAAGAAGGTCGTGTTCTGCGCCGCCGAGGACCTTCCGAAGACGCCAACGGGCAAGGTCCAGAAGTTCAAGCTCGTCGAGCGGCTCGTGCTCGCAGAACACGAGCTCGCTTAGCCGATGTGCTTCTTGAGCGCGGCGACGTGCTCGACCCGCTCGGCATGCGACGGCGCCAGTGGTTCGGCGATGAGGCAACTGACTCCTGCCGCCCGGTAGGCCGCGACCCGATGTTGGACGTGCGCCATCGGACCGATCAGGGCCATCGACCGGACGAATTCGTCGGGCACGGCGGCCGCCGCCTCGTCCTTGCGGCCGTGCAGATAGAGATCCTGGATCGCCCCGGCTTCGTCGGCGTAACCGTATCGGGTGAAGAGGGTGTTGTAGTAGTTCCTGCCCTTGGCGCCCATCCCGCCGACGTACAGAGCGACGTGGTTGCGCACATGGGCGATCGCGGCTGCTTCGGCTCCGGCGTCGTCGGTGATCAGGAGGAAGGTCTGGACGGCAATGCCGAGCTCTCCCATGGCTGGGTCCCGCTTCGCGCGACCTTCGTCGAGTGCCTCGCCGAAAGCCCGTTGAGCCAGTTCGGGATGGAACAGGAACGGCTGCCACTCGTCGAAGATCTCGGCCGCCAGGGCGACGTTCTTCGGCCCGATCGCGGCCAACAGCATCGGAATCCGTTCACGAAGCGGTTGATTCATCAGCCGTAGCGGCTTCCCGAGACCGCCCCCGCCCGCCGTGTCCGGGAGTGGCAGTTGGTAGTGCCTGCCCGAATACTCGCTCTTCTCGCGCCGCCAGATCTTCCGGCAGATCTCCACGTGCTCACGCGCGCGCTGAAGTGGGGCGTCGTACTTCACGCCGTGGAAACCCTCGATGACCTGGGGGCCGGACGCGCCAAGGCCGAGTACACAACGCCCGCCGCTGATGTAGTCGAGGCCGGCTGCGGTCATCGCCAGATTGGTGGGGGTCCGTGAGTACATGGGGAGGATGCCGAATGCCAGCTCCACGCGGTCGGTCATCGCGGCGGCGTAGCCCATCTGGGTCACCGCGTCGAAGCCATAGGCCTCCGGAATCATGACGCGGTCGAGTCCGATGGCCTCGAAGTCACGGAGGTTCTTGATCGTCTCCCGAAAGTCGGTGGCGTACGAGATCGGCATGCCGAGTTTCATCACGAGAATCTAACATGCAGTAGAAAAAGGGCGGCCCGGCGCACCCTTCGCCTTTGACGCTGCGCACGGATGGTCTAATCTAGATTAAATTGTGTCGCTGCATCCGATGATGCCTAGGAGACGGGGAGGTGTGCATGCCGGCTGCGAGGCGCCGCGACGAAGCGGGCCCTGGCTTGATGTGCGACGAGCCCGCGGCAGTGGCCGCATGGCTTCGAGATCGTGGAGTGGACGTCACCGACGACATCGCGATCAGCCGAGTGGGTTTCGGTCAGTCGAACATCACCACGATCGTCTCGGCCGGGGACGGTCGGGAATGGGTGCTGCGCGAACCTCCTCCTGGCAATCACGCGCAGTCCGCGCACGATGTCGCCCGCGAAGCCCGGATTGTGTCGAGCCTGGCCAGGAGCGGAATCCCCGTTCCCCGTGTCATCGGAACGGGCGTCAGCCCCAGCGGCGCAGCATTCTTCGTGATGGAGCGGGTACCGGGCTCGCCCCTGGAAAGCGAGGACGATGCCGCCGCGCTGAGCATGTCGCAGCGGCGCGAGCTCGGCCTGCAGGTGATTTACACCCTCGCCCGATTGCACACGCTCGACCCAGTAGCGGTCGGCCTCGCGGATCTCGGTCGGCCAAGCTCAATGTCGTACGTGGAACGGCAGATTCGCCGACTGTCGATGTCGTGGGACCGCACGGGCAAGGGCAGTCGGCACGACCAGGGCTGGCATCTGGTGCAAAGTCGCCTCAGCGCCACACTGCCTCCATCGGCTCCGACGGTCATCGTGCACGGCGACTTCCGGCTGTCCAACCTCCTGATCCAGCAGTCCCGAATCAACGCGGTATTGGACTGGGAACTGTGCACGCTCGGCGATCCACTCGCCGACCTCGCCTGGCTGCTCGATGACTGGCGCCAGCCATCGGACGAGTCGATATCGATGCCAAGCCCGACGCGGGTAGGCGGCTTCGGCGACCGGTCCGAGATCATCGAAGAATACCGACGGGCAACGGGTTTCAACGTTGACAGGATCACCTATTACCGCGGGTTCACGCAGTGGAGGGCGGCGACGCTCCTGCAGGGCGTGGCAGCCCGTCGGCGCGCGGGCTCACTCGGTGCTCACGGGCAACTGGATCTGGACCTCCTCGACGACTCCATCGCGACACTCCTGGCCTCCGCGGCAACAGATCTGAAGGTGGCGACGTGATCCTCGAACCGACAGACGATCGCACCCACCCGGTCGGATCGGAATCGAACTGGAACGAGTCCATGTACTTCCAGTTCCATGATCCCCACGCCGCAGTGGGTGGCTTCCTACGGCTCGCCAAGCGCCCCAACGAAGGTCGGGGTGAGCGGACGGTCTGCCTCTACCTGCCAGACGGCTCTGTCGCATTCGGCTTCGCGCGACCACGTGTCGAACCGGACGAGTCGTTTCACGGTGCGGGGCTCTCGGTCGAGGTCGTCGAACCGTTCGAGCACGTGCGCGTGACGTTCGACGGCACCGTCAACCTGCTTCTGGACCCCGCCGCGCTTTCGGACCCCAAGACGGCATTGGCAGGCGCGGCGGTGACGAATTGCACCGTGGCACTCGACCTCCTGGCGGCAGCGCCGCCGTACGCCGAGACGTTCGACGGCGACGGCGAGTCGTTCGCCCCGAACCACTACGAGCAGCTGACGACGGTCAGAGGCACGCTGACACTCGGCGTCACATCGACGGACCTCGAGGGCTTCGGCCTCCGCGACCACTCGTGGGGTCCGCGGTCCTGGCAGGCGCCCCACTTCTACCGCTGGGTCCATGGATCCACTGGGGGAATGGGCTTCATGGGTGCCTACTTCGGTGATCCCGAGGGCACCGACCGTGCGGGTGGATTCGTCTGGGATGGAACGCATCTGCACGTCTGTCACGACGTCGAGGTCTCGACCGCGCGTGACGCGCGATCCGAGCCGCAATCGGTGACGGTTTCATTGACCGCAGCCGAAGGGCACTGGGTGTTCCGTGGCGAAGCCGGCGCCGTCGTGCCACTGCGGCATCGACTCCCCGATGCCGGACCGGGCGACGGCACGCGCATCGCGGAGGCAGCAACGGTCTGGACGGCCGAGGACGGCACCATCCTGCACGGGATGTCGGAGTACCTGGATCAAGTCCGCGATGGCCAACTGGCAGGCCTGAGGGTGTGAGGAGCTCGTGATGACCACCAAGAACGACAACGATCACACGACGGTGTTCGGTGATCTTGCCGAGTTCGCAGCCGCCGAGGGCACCGCGCTGGGCCCGACCGACTGGCTGGTCGTCGACCAGCGCAGGGTCGACCGATTCGCGCAGGCGACCGACGATCATCAGTGGATCCACACCGATCCCGAGCGGGCCGCTGCCGGCCCCTACGGCGGCACCATCGCGCACGGGCTCCTGACGCTGTCACTGCTCCCGCACTTCATGCACGACCTGTACCGCGTCGACAACGTCGCGATGGCGATCAACTACGGGTTCAACAAGGTTCGCTTCATCACCCCGGTGCCGGTGGGCTCCCGACTGCGCGCCAAGTCGAAGATCACCGCCGTCGCCGATCTCGGCGGGGGAGTGCAGGCGACGCTGCACACGACCATCGAGGTCGAGGGATCGGACAAGCCTGCGGCGGTCGTCGAGTCCATCGTCAGGTACGTGGCCTGACATGAGCATCGAGACGCGTGCCGGCGCCATGTCGACGGCCATGACCCTCTACCGGGCGTTGGCGTCCGGTGACCGCGACACGATCAACGCGCTGCTGAGCGACGACTTCGTCGGACATGCGGCGGCCGGTCTGCCGCTCGGCATGGGCGGGGAACATCGCGGCGCCGAGGCCATGCAGCGCAATCTCTGGTGGACGATCGGCAAGCACTTCGCCGTGGAGGCGCAGCCAGACGCGTTGCGGCTCCTCGATGATGGCGATCTGTTGGTGACCGGACACTACCGAGGCACCGCACGCCGGTCGGGTCGCGTGCTCGACGCCGAGTTCACCCACGTCCTGCGCTTCGACCACGACGGACGGATCACCTCGCTGCGTCAGCTCACCGACACCGCCGCCTGGGTCGAGGCGTTCGACGCCGAACCCCTGCTCGAGACCATCGACTTCTCCGTGAAGGACGGCCTCGCGACGATCTGCCTGAACCGGCCAGACCAGCGCAACGCGATCGACCTGCGAATGGGCGAGGAGTCGCTGGTCGTCGCACGCCGGGTCGCGGCGGACCCCTCGGTGCGAGCAGTCCTCATCTGCGGCAACGGTCCAGCGCTCACCGTCGGTGGCGACATCGGCTACTTCCTCGAGTCTCCGCCCGCAGAGTTTGGAAACCTGTTCTCCCGCATGACGACTCCGTTTCACGAGGCATTTCGGATTCTCAGTCGAATCGATGCGCCCATCGTCACCGCTGCGCACGGCTCGGTCGCGGGTGGTGGGCTGGGCTACATATACGCCGCCGACATCGTGCTCGCGGCGGAGGGCACGAGGTTCGTCACGGCCTTCGCGGGTATCGGGCTCTCCGGAGACGGCGGGGGGACGTGGCACCTGCCAAGGCTGATCGGACCCGCTCGCGCTGCGCGCGCGTATCTCGAGAACCGGCCGATCACGGTAGAGCAGGCTCTCGACTGGGGGATGATCAGCGAAATCGTGCCCGCCGCGGACCTGCGGCAGAAAGCCACCGCGCTGGCGGTATCGCTCTCGCGTGGCCCCACCCGTGCATTCGGCAGGATGCGCACCTTGTTGCGCGACACCTGGAACAACGACCTGTCGCAGCAGCTCTTGGCCGAGACCGAGGGAATCAAGGCCACCGGCGACACCGTCGACGCCGCCAACGCCATCGCCAGTTTCGCAGCGAAGCGTCCTCCACGCTTCGAAGGAAGGTAGAAGAATGTCTGGACTCGTCGAAGACTCCCCTGAGCACAAGGCAATTCGCGAGACGGTGTCAGACATCGTCGGACGCTATGGCCCGGAGTACTTCCTGAAACGCGGCCGCAGCGGCGAAGGCATCGAAGAGCTGTGGAAGGACCTCGGCGCGGCCGGCCTGCTTGGTGTGCACCTACCCGAGGAGTACGGAGGCGGGGGCGGCGGCATGGCCGAAGCGGTCGTCGTCGTCGAGGAACTCGCAGCCAACGGGATGCCGATGCTGATCTGGGTGATCTCGCCGGCGATCTGCGGCAACATCCTCGCGCACCACGGCTCCGACGCCATGAAGCGCGAGTGGCTGCCCGACCTTGCCGACGGATCCAGGAAGATGGCCTTCGGCCTGACCGAACCCGACGCAGGGTCGAACAGTCATAACGTTGCGACCACCGCGCGACGTACCGCGACGGGCTGGACCTTGTCCGGCTCCAAGTACTACATCTCCGCCATCGACCAGGCCGAAGCACTCCTCGTCGTGGCCAAGGACGTCGAACACTCCACCCCCGAGAAGAGCGCACTGTCGCTCTTCGTCGTGCCGACAGACAGTCCCGGCCTTACGTTTCAAAGGATCGACACGTCGATCGTGTCGCCCGATGGCCAGTTCACGGTGTTCCTCGACGATGTCGAAATCGGTGACGACGCCCTGATCGGCACGGCAGGTGCGGGACTTCGGCAGGTGTTCGCCGGACTCAATCCCGAACGCATCCTGGTCGGCGCCATCTGCAGCGGAGTCGGACGGTATGCGATCGACAAAGCCGCCGAGTACGCCAAGCAGCGGCAGGTGTGGTCCACGCCGATCGGGGCTCACCAAGGCATCGCCCATCCGTTGGCCGAGGCGCACATCGCAGTCGAGTTGGGGCGGCTGGCCACCATGCGCAGTGCCGAGCTCTTCGATGCCGGACATCCGGCCGGTGAGGCCGCGAACATGGCCAAGTTCGCCGCGTCCGAGGCCTCGCTGAAGGCGCTCGACCAGGCCATCCAGACCCACGGCGGTAACGGCCTCTCGCACGAGTACGGCCTTTCGGAGCTGTGGTTCATCACCCGACTCATGCGCACGGCACCCGTCAGTAGGGAAATGGTGCTGAACTTCGTCGCCCAGACCTCGCTTGGTCTTCCGCGCTCTTACTGATGACGATCGAAAACCGAAGGGGAACAACGTGACCGAGCAGAATCAATTCGACGCCGTCGTGATTGGAGCCGGAGCGGGAGGACTGTTCACCGCCGCCCGCCTCGCCCACCGTGGATACCGGACGCTCGTCGTCGAGCGTCTCGACAAGGTTGGTGGCCGGGCCTCGACCGATGACGTCGACGGCTTCAAGGTCAACAACGGTGCCATCGTCATCGAGGTCGGCGGCATCACCCAGCAGACCTGCGAAGAAGTTGGCGCACCCTTCGACATCCGCGAACCGAGTCCGCCGATCCTGTATCGAATCGGCGGCAAGGACGTCGACGTGACCGGCGGCGGCTGGGGCTTCCTGCTTGGCAAGCTGACCAGGCAGGGGGCGAAGCTCGTCAAGGGCATCGGTGCGGCACGTTCGGACTCCGGGCTGCCGGAGGACGAGATCACCACGGCCGAGTGGGTCTCCAAGTACACCAAGAACGAAGGCGTGCACGGAATCTTCAGGAACATGTGCGCCTCGGTGTTCGCTGTCGGGTCCGAAGACCTGCCCGCCAGGGTGTTCCTGACCTATTTCACTCGCAAGAGCGCCTTCAAGCGGTTCGGCTTCCACCCTCAGGGCACGATCGGGCTGTGGCGAGGTCTAGCCGACGTCGTGACGTCCCACGGCGGTGAGATCTGGCTGTCGACGGAGGTGACGAAGATCGTCGTCGACGGCAACAAGGTGACCGGCATTCAGATCGAACGCGACGGCCTCGCGGTCGATATCCCTGCACCGATCGTCGTCAGCGATGTGGGCCCTGCGGCCACGGTGACGCTGATCGGCGCCGACGACGTGCCAGCCGACTATCGGGAGACCGTCAAGCGGGGGGATCGTCCCACCGCGATGATCACGGTGAACTTCGCGAGCCAGGAGCGCCTGGTGGAGGTCCCGGGCATGCTGAGTTTCGCCAAGTCGCGTCGTCTTGCCTACATCGCGAACTTCACCGACACATGCCCCGAAATGGCGCCCGGCGGCTGGAACCTCTACGTAGGCACTGCCGTTCCGAAGCCGTCTGTCGGCGAGTTCGACGAGAAGGCTGAAACCGAACTGCTCTTGGAGGACCTGCGGGAGGCGATCGACGGGTTCGACGAACGCGCCAGGATTCTCAACATCGCGGTCACCAGGGACGGCTGGCCACCCCAGCGCGCGGTCGCCGGCTTCGACATGCCTCGCGACACGCCCTTCGAGGGGCTGTGGAACGTCGGTGACGCGGTGAAGGAGTACGCCAACGGGGGGACGACGGCGTGCGCGGAGACGGCGCAACTCGTGGTCGACGAGATCGTCCAGGCCTACACGCTGACAAGAAGCCAGTGAAGGGAAATGCCGTGACCGACACGACGTCGACGGCTCCGGTGGCCGAAGCGGGCAGCCTTGACCTCGCCTTTGCCCTCGACTGGTATCAGCGTTGGCTCGACGCGTGGAACAGCCACGAGCCGGATCGTCTGAAGGAACTGGTGACAGACGACTTCGTGCTTCAGACGCCGACCACGCTGATGACGGGAGAGCGAGCACACGGACCGCAGGGAGCCAGCGACTACATGCGGTTCGTCGTCACCGCGTACCCCGATCTGATGTGGGAGATGATCGCCCCACCGATGTTCCGGCTCGACGTCCGCCAGGCGGCCTACACGTGGCGCGGGACCGGACACTTCACCGGTGTGCTGGAACCGGGTGCAATCCCCGGTACCGGCAATGCATTTCGCTTCGAAGGTCTCGAAGTCTTCTCCTTCCGCGGCGAACGCGTGTGCGCGCTCAATGCCGTCTATGACCTGGCAACGCTGAACAGGCAGACCGGTGTCTACCAGGCGGCGAGGGCGGCAAGGGGCCGACCGTAGGTGTCAGTGTTTCGGGCAACACTCGATGTTGACTGTGGCAGCGATCATACGTACGATATTTTTTAATAGAGAATAAGTTTTGTACACGTGCAGACGGAGAGAGGGAACAATGGGGTTCAACGACTCTGAAGAGGTCACGAAGTACATCGGTGGCATCTTCGAAACAGCGTTCGACGACCCCGAGATCGGGCCGAAGCTGATCGATACCGGTCTCGTAGTGGCTTTCGACTTCACCGAACCGGATGCCGTCGTGGTGATCGACATGCCCAACAAGGCGGTCAGCAATGGCCTCGGTGGCGGCCCGTCGCCATCGGCGACGATGGCCATGACGGCCGACGTCGGGAACGCGTACTGGCAGGGCAAGGTGAACCTTCCGCTCGCGATGGCGAAGAAGAAGGTCAAGGTCGAAGGCAACGTCGCCAGCCTGCTCAAGCTGGCCCCACTGGGCAAGAAGCTGTACGCCGGCTACATCCAGCGACTGAAGGACGACGGCCGCGACGATCTGATCGTCTAACCGCCGACATGTATCCAGGAACTCACGCTGCGACCGCACCGGACAAGCCGGCCGTCATCATGGCCGATTCGGGCGTGACGGTGACGTACGCCGAACTCGACGAGAACTCCGCCCGCCTCGCGGCCGCGCTGCACCAACTGGGCCTACGCGCGGGCGACGTCGTGGCCGTACTGTCCGACAACGCTCCCGAGGCCTTTGAAATCTACTGGGCGGCAATACGATCTGGCCTGTACGTCACCTTCGTGAACTGGCACCTATCGGCAGACGAGGCGGCTTACATCGTTCGGGACAGCGGTGCCCGAGTCGTGATCGCATCCGCAGGCGTCGCGGAGCTCGGGTCGCAGGTTGCCGAGCTGGTGCCAGAGGTGCAGCAGCGCTTCGTGTTTGGCGGGCTAATCGACGGTTTCGCGTCATACGCAGAACTCCTGCGGCAGGCCGGACCCCGGCTCAAGGATCAGCCCCGCGGGTCGGAGATGCTGTACTCGTCGGGGACCACCGGCCGACCGAAGGGGATCAAGCCACGTCTGCTCCCGATTCAGGTCGATGAGCCGGGCGACAGCATCACCGGGTTGCTGGCGCATGGCTTTGCGTTCACCGACCAGGACGTCTACCTCTCGCCCGCTCCCGTGTATCACGCAGCGCCGCTGAAGTGGTGTGCCGGTGTGCAATCGCTCGGCGGCACCGTCGTCGTGATGGCACGTTTCGACGCAGAGGCATCGCTGGCTGCGATCGAGCGATTCCGCGTCACCGCCCTCCAGATGGTTCCCACGATGTTCGTCCGGCTCCTGCAACTTCCCGAGGAGATTCGCGCCGAGTACGACACATCATCGCTGCGATTGGCCGTACATGCCGCAGCGCCATGCCCGCCCGAGGTCAAGGACGTGATGATCGAGTGGTGGGGACCAATCCTCACCGAGTACTACGGCGCCACCGAGGGCCACGGCATCACCTTGATCAACACACCGGAATGGCGAACCAAGCGCGGATCCGTCGGCAAGGCCGCGCTCGGAGTCATCCACATCTGCGACGACGATGGTGCAGAGGTGTCGACCGGCCAGCCCGGTGTCATCTACTTCGAGCGTGACACACCCGCGTTCATCTATCACAACGATCCCGAAAAGACCTCGGAATCAAGGCATCCCAGCCATGACAACTGGGCCACCGTCGGTGACGTCGGCTATGTCGACGACGATGGCTACCTCTTCCTCACCGATCGCAAGGCCTTCATGATCATCTCGGGCGGGGTCAACATCTACCCGCAGGAAGTCGAGAACGTGCTCGCGTTGCACCCGAAGGTCTTTGACGTCGCGGTCATCGGGGTTCCGCATCCTGAGATGGGGCAGGAAGTCAAGGCCGTCGTGCAGCTGCGCGACCGTGCGCGCGCGTCGGACGAACTCGCCAGCGAGATCATCGATTACGTGCGGGAGCGGCTCGCCCACTTCAAGGCGCCGCGCTCAGTCGACTTCATCGACGAATTGCCGCGATCAGCAACGGGCAAGCTCGTCAAACGCAAACTACAGGAACGATACGTGGAGGTAGGAACATGAGCGTGGAAGTGGGGCAACCTAGCCGTACCTATGACCCGGTCAGCATCTCGCCGCTGAGTTTCTGGTCCGATACCGCCGAGGGCCGGGAGAAGTCGTTCAAGATCCTGCGCGACGAGCGCCCGATCAGCTGGCACCCGCCGATCGCCGGCGCGTTGATGACGCCCGAGATCGATGGGATCTGGGCGTTGACGCGCCACGAGGACATCGCCTACGTCAGCAAGAATCCCGACCTGTTCTGTTCCGGCCAGGGTGTGCAGAGCGAAGCGGTTCCGGAGGAGATCCTCGACGCGGCCCAGTCCTTCCTTGGTATGGACGGTGCCAACCACTCGAGTCTGCGCAAGTTGGTGAGCTCGGTGTTCACCCCCCGCCAGGTGGCCAAGATTCAGGATCAAATCAAGAACCAGGCCACCGCGATCGTCGACGAGCTGTTACAGACCAAGGACGGCGATTTCGTCGAGCAGGTGTCCAAGCGGTTACCCATGTGGACGATCTACGAAATGATGGGCCTGCCAGAGGATTTGCGGGACGAGGCAGCGCACAACGCCGACGGGATGGTGTCGTGGGCCGACGAAGACGTGGCCGCCGGGCGTGAGTCGGGCGAGGTGCTCAGCGATTCGCTCGTCGGCCTCCTCACGGCGGGCCTGGAGTTGGCGGAGCTGCGGCGATCCCAACCGACGTCTGACCTGATGTCGCTGCTGGTGCAGGCCGAGGTCGACGGCAGGAAGCTCACCGACGACGAACTCGGTGCGTTCTTCGTGTTGCTCTCGGTGGCCGGCAACGACACCACCCGCAACACGATCAGCCTGACCACCCTTGCGTTGCAGCAGTTTCCCGATCAAAGGGAACTATTGGTGCAGGACTTCGAGGGTGTCATCAAACCGGCGATGGAGGAGTTCGTGCGCTGGGTGACGCCGGTGATGACCTTCCGCCGCACGGCAACCCGCGACACCATGCTGCGTGACCAGGAGATCAAGGAGGGCGAGTGGGTCATGCTGATGTACTCCTCGGCCAACCGTGACGATCGCGTGTTTACCGACCCCAACCTCTTCGACATCCAGCGAAAGCCCAACAACCACCTTGGCTTCGGTGGTGGTGGTCCGCACTTCTGCATGGGCAGCTTCCTGGCCAAGATGCAGTTGGAGGCGTTCTTCCGCGAGTTGATCTTCCGGGCGCCGAATCTGCGTGTCGGCGAACCGGAGTACCTCGTCGGCAACTTCGTGCATGCCGTCAAGTCCATGCCGTACACCCTCGACTAGGAGAGCCGATGACTGCCTTCGAAGGAAAACGCTTCGTCGTGACCGGGGCTGCGTCCGGCATTGGCGACGCCGTGGCCGAACGTCTGCTCTCCGCTGGCGCGGAAGTGGTTTCGCTGGACAGGAATACGCCAACCGCTGCCGTGAGTCGTCACGTCGAGGTCGATCTTGCCAACCCGCGGAGCATCGACGCGGCCGTCGAACAGCTCGACGGCCAGTTCGACGGCCTGATGAACGTTGCGGGCATTCCCGGTACCGCGCCCGCGGACCTGGTGCTGGCGGTCAACAGCCTCGCCGTTCGTCACCTGACGGAGGCGTTCTTCGACCGTCTCAATCCCGGTGGGTCGGTCACGATCGTGTCCTCGACCGCCGGTTTCGGCTGGCCTGCTCGGCTCGACGCCATCCGTGACCTGCTTGCCACCGACACCTTCGAAGAGGGTGCGGCCTGGTTCAAGGCGAACCCGCAACAGGGCAACGCCTACAACTTCTCGAAGGAGGTCACCACCGTCTACACCATGACGATGGGGCTGGCCGTCATCGAGATGGGTCTGCGTATCAACGCGGTGCTTCCCGGTCCGGTGGAGACTCCGATCCTCGCCGACTTCGAGGAATCGATGGGCAAGGACAACCTCGACGGTGTCAAGGAACTCCTCGGGCGGCACGCTGACCCAGGGGACATCGCCTCGGCGCTGATCTTCCTCGCCTCCGAGGAGGCCCGGTGGATCAACGGTCACGCTCTGGTGGTCGACGGCGGGATAACCGGTGCCGTCATCTCCGGTGTCGTTCCGGCGCCAGAGATCTGAGCCGAGACATGTCGATTCACGCCCCCGTCGAGACATTGGATCTGTCGGACCTTCGCCGGGTCTTCGCGACCGGCCGCACGCGGGACGTGCGATGGCGGCTCGCTCAACTCGACGCCATCGAGCGACTCTGCGACGAACGCGAAGCGGACATCGCCGCCGCCCTGCACGCCGATCTCGGCCGTCCGGCAGTCGAAGCCTGGTTGGGGGACATCGCGTCGACGAAGGGTGAAGCGACCCATGCCCGCAAGCATCTGAAGAAGTGGATGCGCAGTCGCAGGCAATCGTTGCCGCTGTCCCAATTGCCGGGACGCGGTTGGGTGCAGTACGACCCGCTGGGTGTCGTCCTGATCATCGGCCCGTGGAACTACCCGGTCTATCTGAGCCTTGGCCCGCTCGTCGCCGCAGTCGCGGCCGGCAACTGTGCCGTGCTCAAGCCGTCGGAACTCGCGCCTGCCACCTCGGCTCTGCTCGCGCGATTGGTACCGCTCTACCTGGACGCCGACGCGGTACGCGTCGTCGAGGGCGACGGTCAGACCACGCAGGACCTGTTGGCTCGGGGCTTCGATCACGCTCTGTTCACCGGTGGCACGGAGATCGGCAAGAAGATCATGGCCGCGGCCGCACCGACGCTGACGCCGGTCACCTTGGAACTCGGCGGGAAGAGCCCGGTAATCGTTGCTGCCGATGCCGATCTGGACGTTGCCGCCCGGCGCATCGCGTGGGTCAAGCTGATGAACTCCGGTCAGACCTGCATCGCACCCGACTACGTGTTGGCCGACCGCTCCATCGCCAAGGAGTTGGCCGAGAAGATCGTCGCCAATGTCATGGCGTTCCGCGCCGACGACGATGGCGGTCAGCGGATTGTCAACGCCAGACAGTTCGACCGATTGGTAACACTCGTCGAGACCACTACCGGTTCGATCATTTCCGGAGGCAACTCCGAACGTGAGTCGCTCAGAATCGAACCGACCGTGATCGTCGATCCGTCGCCCGACGACCCCGTCATGGAAGACGAGATCTTCGGGCCGATCTTGCCCGTGATCACGATCGAATCCACGGAGGCAGCCATCGAGTTCGTCAATCGGCGGCCAAAGCCATTGGCACTCTATGTGTTCACGGCGTCGCGTCGATTGGCCAAGAGCCTGGTGGACGCGATTCCGTCCGGCGGAGCAGTGGTGAATCACGTGGCGATGCACTGCCTGGTTCCACAGCTGCCCTTCGGCGGAGTGGGTGCCAGCGGTATGGGTGCCTATCACGGGCGATGGGGCTTCGAAGCCATGAGCCACCGTCGCGCGGTGTTGTCGAAGTCCACGTGGCCCGACCCGGCGCTCGTCTATCCGCCATACACCGATCGAGCGTTGAAGATCATGCGAAGGCTCTTCTGACGACCCGTCGAAGACGCACGTCGTGAAAATCGTTGAAGGGATGGAAGATTAGACATGACAGGACTGGACGGCAGGGTCGTCATCATCACCGGCGCGGGCGGTGGACTGGGCCGCGAATATGCGCTCCTTGCAGCTGACGAAGGCGCCCGCGTGGTGGTCAACGACCTCGGGGGAGCGCGAGACGGGTCGGGATCCGGACAGGCCATGGCAGACACCGTCGTCGACGAGATTCGTCACCGCGGCGGGACGGCACTGGCCAACTACGACAACATCGCGACCGAGGACGGTGCGCAGTCCCTCGTCGATGCGGCACTGACGGAATTCGGAACGGTGGACGGAATCGTCAACAACGCTGGCATCCTCCGCGACGGTGCGTTCCACAAGATGAGCGCGCAGAACTGGGACGCGGTGCTCAAGGTCCACCTCTACGGTGGGTACTACGTCACGAGGGCGGCCTGGCCCCACCTGCGCGAGAAGGGTTTCGGCAGGATCGTCATGGCCACGTCGACCAGCGGCTTGTTCGGCAACTTCGGGCAGGCCAACTACGGCGCCGCGAAACTGGGACTGGTCGGATTGATCAACACCCTGGCCATCGAGGGCGCCAAGTACGGCATTCTCGCCAACGCCGTCGCACCTATGGCCGCGACGCGGATGACCACCGACATCGCGCCACCGGAACTCCTCGACAAGCTGCCTGCGGCGCAGGTGGCCCCGGTCGTCGGATACCTGCTGAGTGAGCAGTGCACCGACACGGCGAGCGTGTACGTCGTCGGCGGCGGAAACATCCAGCGGGTGGCGCAGTTTCAGAACAAGGGCGTGTCGTTCTCGGAACCCCCGACGGTCGACGAGCTGACGGCCAGGTGGTCGGAGATCTCCGACCTGTCGAACGTCGAGCCCGGTACCAATCCACTGGGCTGACCCGTCCCGTCAAACATAGGAGCGACGTTGAACACCCGAATACTCACGCTGTGCGCATGGGGCGGACCCGCCACCCTCGTGATCGCGCTGATCGGTTTCCTCGTCGCCGGCGTATTGCCGTTCCCGCTCGGTGCCAACAGTACGGTCGAGGAGGTCGTCGCATTCTACGGCCATGATACGAGAGTCCTTCTGGGTCTGGTGATCTCGACACTCGGAATCTGTCTGGTCCTTCCCCTGGTCGCCGTCATCGGGGTGTTCATGGTGCGGATGGAGGGTCGAACGCCGGTCCTGACGTTCCTCCAGTTGGTCGCGGGCGCGGCGACCAGCATCTGTCTCCTGTTGCCGCTGCTGTTGATGACGACCATCGCGTTCCGGCCGGACCGCAGTCCCGAACTCACCGTGACGTTGAACGACATCGCGTGGCTATTGTTCATCACGCCGATCGCACCGTTCATGATCCAGAACGTCGCCATCGGGGTCGCGATCCTGAATGACAAACGTCAGACATTGCCGCGGTGGGTGGGATACGTCAACTTCTGGTTCGCCTTCTCGTTCATTCCCGACCCGCTGGCTTTCTTCTTCCACGGCGGGCCCTTTGCGTGGCGCGGGATCTTCGTCTTCTGGCTCGCGCTGACCACCTATAGCGTGTTCCTCCTGGTAATGGGTCTGACTCTGCGCAAGGCGATCAAGGAGTCAACGG
>Ga0105237_10003881_pt1 | contig 17548 bp, 7 predicted proteins | sample KBSC24metaG_FD_81520 | JGI IMG/M metagenome (GOLD analysis project Ga0105237, IMG submission 81520) | Corn rhizosphere microbial communities from Kellogg Biological Station, Michigan, USA - KBS C2-4 metaG | ecosystem: Host-associated > Plants > Roots > Rhizosphere > Soil | place: Michigan, USA... | reverse complement strand
CCTGGGCATGATCGCCTGTGCCGAGGAACGCGAGTTGCCGTTCTCGGACGAGTTTTGTTTTGTCGGCGAGCTGGCCCTGACGGGTGCTGTTCGCCCTGTCCGGGGGGTTTTGCCAATCGCCATCGAGGCGCGCCGCCGAGGCAGGAAGAAGCTTGTAGTTCCCGCCGGCAACGCCCGCGAGGCGGCGATGGTCAGCGGCATCGAGGTGTACGGCGTACACAACCTGCGTGAAGTCTACGAGTTCCTGACAGGCGATAAGCCCCTCTTACCCATCAAGGAGAATCTCGAGCAGTTCTTTTCGGAGCACCAAACCTACGACGTCGATTTCAGCGAAGTGCGCGGGCAGCATCACGTAAAGCGAGCCGTCGAAGTGGCGGTTGCTGGCGGTCACAATCTCCTGATGCTCGGCCCGCCAGGCTCGGGAAAATCCATGATCGCCAAGCGCATCCCAACCATCATGCCGCCGATGACTTTGGAGGAGGCGATTGAGACGACGAAAATTCACTCCATCAGTGGACTGCTGGATCAGGAGCACTCCCTCGTTTCCGTGCGTCCCTTCCGCGCCCCCCACAATACCATTTCCGACATCGGCTTGCTTGGTGGTGGAGTTATCCCGATGCCGGGGGAGATCAGCGTCGCTCACAACGGCGTCCTCTTCCTCGACGAACTCCCCGAGTTCAAGCGCTCCACGCTTGAAGTGATGAGGCAGCCGTTGGAAGACGGCAAAGTCACCGTCACGCGTGCGGCAGGAACGATGGTATTCCCCGCGGATTTTATCCTCGTTGGTGCCCTAAATCCTTGCCCCTGTGGCTTTTTTGGCCATCCGAAGCGTGAATGTCGCTGCAGCTTGGTTCAGGTCCAACGCTATCGAAACCGCATTTCAGGTCCGTTGCTGGACCGAATTGATATCCAAGTTGAAGTGCCCGCCGTCGAATACCGCGAGATCGCAAGCAAAGAGCAAAGCGAACCTTCCGCCGCGGTGCGGGAGCGCGTAATCCAGGTTCGGAAACGCCAGGCGGAGCGTTACAGTCGCTCAAAAATCCGCTGCAACGCGCGGATGAGCTCAAAGATGATCCGCGCTTACTGCCAACTGGACGAAGCTGGCGAAGGAATGCTTCGGATGGCCATGCAAGAACTGAATCTGAGCGCTCGCGCGTATGACCGAATTCTTAAGCTTGGGCGCACCATTGCCGATCTCGCGGGCGTGGATCAGATTTCCGCGGAGCATATTGGAGAGGCGATCCAGTACCGCACAATGGATCGGAATTTGTGGGGGTAGAACAGGACTTCACATGATCGTCGTCGTTCACGGGTTAAGGCCAAATCCACGACCCTGCCCTCAGTTTGTAATTGTGCGAATGCGGGATTCTTGCCAATAATGTTCGCCTCATGCAGAGGAGGCTTCGGAATTGTGACTCACCAGTCGAGGGGTGCCTGGATTTGCCAATGACCTTGGATTGCTGCGGACTGGCTATTCAGGTGCCTTTTCTTGCCCAGTGTCAGCTCAGGAAGCGGCTGTGTCTCGCAGCGATTCTTTTGGCCGCACTATCCCTTGTGAGTTGCAAGCCGGTCCTGGTCAAACAGACCACTATCTCGCCCCGCTACCAGCCTTCGGGAATTAATCCTGACCTTTACAACGCTGTCGGCCTTTATACCCGCTTCGACACAATCTTCCCAGCGCATGTGGTCGGTCACGCCTCAATAGTCAGCCAGTTCGTGTATGCGTCAGTCGAACCAAACGTCAGCTATTCGTATAACCACACTACTCGGACTCTCGCCAGCTACACCTCCCGCAATCCGGTCACAGGTCTCCTCATCGCCAAAAATGGTAGAATCCTCATGGAGCATTATCAGTACGGTTGCGATGCCCAGACTCGTTTTCACAGCCAATCGGTCGCCAAGACTGTGGTTGCCATGCTGGTCGGGGTTGCGATTCAGGAGCATCTGATCCGTTCAGTTGAAGACCGCGCTGAAGCTTATGTTAGGGAACTTACCGGCTCCGCGTATGGATCCACCACGATCCGCGATCTGTTGCACATGGCTTCTGGAGTACACTTCCTCGAAAACAACGGTGGTCAGGATGATCTAAAGCGCCTGAACCACGATTTATTCTTTGAGCCCAACATAAGCACTACTGACGCCATCCTGAAATTCAATTCCCGAGACGCTCCGTCGGGCACCAGGTATTATTACGCCAGTATTGAGCCGGAAATCCTTGGATTGGTCCTCAATCGCGCCACCGGTAGGACGGTCTCGCAATACCTTTCGGAAAAATTGTGGATGGAGATCGGTACTGAGCAGAATGCCTCATGGGTCCTTGACGTTCATCAACAGGAAATCACCTACTGCAGCTTCAACGCTACGCTGCGTGACTATGCAAGATTCGGCCAACTTCTCGCTCAGAATGGCCAGTGGGAAAGAAAGCAACTGATCCCCTCCTCATGGATCATCGATGCCACAACCGTCCGGCCAGCGGACCAATTCCTGGCGCCCGGCGTCGCCATGCCGTACTTCGGTTACGGCTATCTGGTCCGCATCTTCCCGGGGAACAAACGGATATTCGAAATGCATGGATTACGTGGTCAGTGCATCTTCGTGGATCCAGATGATGGCCTCGTGATGGTTCAAATGGGTGTATTTAATCCCATGAATGCTGAGGATGAGGAAGCTCTGGCTTTGTGGAATGCCCTCGTCGCAAATGCCGCGAATCTCGAATACTCGGTTCCTGTCAGACCGGAAAATGACTTGCTGGAACTTTCGACTCCCGAGTTGGGCCATGACTAAGATGCCGCGGCTTTTTCGATTCGTGACACGTTTGTCACTCATAATATTCTGATTTTGGACCCAAAACGCGCCGCCGAAGCCATCCGAAAACTCACTCCGGGTCAGCGGCAGGTGCTGCTGACTCGAAGCCGTTGCCAGATCGCCCAGGCGACACTCGACACGATTTCCGCCAAGCGGCCGGCGGATGACGTTCTCGAAGCCTCCCCTGCCCAGACCGCTCTCTGGATGTTTCATCAGCTGTTCCCAGCAACCAGAGCGTAGCATATCGACCTCGCTTTCGAGGTCGCCGCCCCGGTGCACGTCCCGTATCTCCGGGAGGTTATTGGGAAGATCGTCCAGCGCCATGAGGCGCTACGGACCACCTTCTCTTTCCAAGAGGGTCTAGTCCGACAGATCATTCATACAACAATAGTACCTCCTATGGACGTACGTGACCTGCGTGAAAAGCCAGAAAACACTTGGAGATTGGCTGATTTGCAGCGCGAGCTATCGCGGGACCCGTTCGATCTTTTCCGTGGCCCGTTGTTTCGCTGCTTGCTGGTTCTGAAGCCTTGTGAAAAAGGTGTTCTGCTAATCTCGATCCATCACCTGGTGGCGGATGGCCGTTCGATCCACGTACTCACGTCTGAGCTGAGTGCACTCTACGTTGCTGCAGTCCGCCAGCGGTCCGCCGGTCTGCTCCCGCTTCCGATTCAATATGCGGACTACTCGGAATGGCAAAAGCGCCGGTTGGAATCCGCGAAAATGCAGGCTGACTTGAAATTCTGGCGAAACCATCTGAAAGATGCCGTCCCGCTGGAGTTGCCCGCCGTGGTAACGCGCGGCTCTATCAAGAGCTTCAATGCCGGTCTGGTGATGGGAAGGCTCTGTCGGGAGCAAGTCGTCTGCCTGAAACGCTTGGCGCGGGAAGAAGCCGTCACTCCTTTTGTGGTACTTGTGGCTGCGTTCAAGTTGGTACTCCTGCGCCACGCGGCTCAGGAAGATATTTGCATCGGCACACCCGTGGATGGAAGAACTGAGCCGGGTCTCGAACCCTTGATCGGCTTTTTTGTAAACACCGTCGTACTGCGTACGGATGTTTCGGGCGACCCCACCTTTCGTCAGTTGCTCGGCCGGGTCCGTGAGTCCATTCAGCAGGCCCTCAGCCACCAGGAAGTCCCTTTCGATTATCTGATCCGTCAGTTACATCCGGAACGCCACCCCGCGCGCAATCCGTTTTTTCAAGTCTTGTTCAATCTGCTGCCGGAGGCGGACACTGTCTCAGGGGGCGCGCCCGCGCGGATTCTCACCCCTCTTGGCTCATTCGAAGCCGAGACCAAGTTCGATCTCACCATGTACGCACGCTTCTCGGAAGAGTGTCTGGACGTGCGTCTTGCCTGGCGGTCGGACCTTTTCACGTCAGCCCAGATGCAGCAATTCCTAGATGATTACCTAGCCGCTTTGGGCGGGGCCGTCGCGGCGATAGGCTCATTGCTCTCCGCTATACCACTGGCCACCTGCCTAGATTCTCAGCAGGAGCAACTTCCTCCAAAACGTGGCAATTACGTTGCGGTTGACGATTTGGAAGGGGAGGGAGAAACCACAATCTCCGGTCGTTTCCGTCGCCAGGCAGAACTGACTCCACATGGACTCGCCTTGTGTACGGAGAACAGCCGCATGACCTACGCGGAGCTCCTTGCGGTTACAGAAAAGCTTTCGCATCGGATCTACGGTGCGATTGGCGGGGTCAGCGGGCGCGTCGGCATCGTCTCCACAAACGACGAGGCTGGCATCATCTCGATAATGGCCGTGCTGAACGCGGGCTGTACCTACGTTCCGCTTGACCCCTCGCACCCGATCGCACGCCTACAATACATTATAGAGGAAACAGGTACGGAGATCATCCTCTCCCCGGAGCGATTTGCCGGCCAATTCCAAGTCTATCCCAACCTGCGGATAATAGTGGTGGATTCCACGGAGGAAATGGCGCCATCGCCCACTGGTGTGCTGCCAACGATCCACCCGGACACTCTCGCCTATATTCTTTACACCTCCGGAACCACTGGCGTGCCCAAAGGGGTCGTGCAGACTCACCGGAATGTCTTGCATCATGCCGAGGTCTATGCCCAGTCCATCTCCGTCAGTGGGGCGGACCGACTGAGCCTCATAGCATCACTCGGTTTCGATGCTTCTGTGATGGATGTCTTCGGTGCGCTCCTCGTTGGTGCCTGTCTGTGCCCATTCGACGTGCGCGCGCAGAATCTCGGGGACATTCGCGGCTGGCTGAGTCGCCAACAGATCACCGTGTTTCATGCCACTCCCACTGTTTTTCGTTTGGCCTTGGCAGAGCCGTCCAAGTTGGCCGATCTATCCACGGTGCGCGCCGTAGTGCTGGGCGGAGAAGTGGCCCTGCCAAGCGATTTAAACCTGTTCCGACAGCACTTCAGCCCCATTTGTCTTCTCGTGAATGGACTCGGGCCGACGGAATCGACCACAGCGCTTCAGTGGCATTTTCACAGTATGCCCGCTGGCTCGACGAGGACCTTGCCGGCCGGATTCCCCGTCGCCCGGACATCTGTCAGTATTTGCAATCGCCTTGGCCAGCGGGTCGAACCCTTAGCCGTGGGTGAGATAGTCATCCGCAGCCAATTTCTTTCTCCGGGTTACTGGTGTCGCCCGGAGCTTACGGCCGCTTCATTTTCCCAGCCTGACTTCCGCGGTGAACGAACATATCGCACAGGCGATCTCGCACGGTTCCTTAGAGATGGCGCCATCGAGTTCGTGGGACGGAGGGACGGGCAAGTGAAGATTCGTGGGCAGCGCGTGGAACTAGCCGAGATCCGCGAAGCGCTGTTGCAATCAGCGGAGATACGTGATTGCGCCGTGATACTGCAGCGGGGCAATGAAGATCGCCTAGTGGCTTGCCTAGTGCCACGGGCGGGACTCTTAAATAGCTCAGAAATTCAGCAGGGACTACGGGCAATCCTCCCTGAGTATATGGTGCCGCACCTTATTCTCACCGTGCCCCAGCTTCCGCTAACTGCAAACGGAAAATTGAATATACGTGCTCTTGAGGCGCTTGCTCGCACTCCCTCCACTGCCTACTCCAGTACTCCGCCCCGCAATGTTTTGGAGCAACGATTACTGGTGCTGTGGCGGACGGTCTTAGGCGTTACCGAACTCGGCATATACGACAACTTTTTTGACCTCGGAGGCCACTCGTTGCTCTTGATCCAGCTTCACCGCCGCATTCGCGAGGCTTTTGGTGTCGATTTTGCCCTATTAACCATGTTCCGCTTTCCTTCCATCTCCAACCTCAGTAGTTGGCTCGCAGAAAATCATCCCCATTGCCTTCATAATGAAACCATCGGACAGCCTGCCTAGCTTCTCCTTTAATACCCCTCAAGATATCGCGGTCATTGGAATGACCGGGCTGTTTCCCGGTGCCCGCGGAGTAGAGCAGCTCTGGCGTAACTTGAAACACGGGCTCGACTCGCTCACTGATCTCTCGCGGGAAGAACTGCTTGAGGCAGGAGTCGACCCTGATAGGGTGGACGATCCGACCTATGTCCGACGCGCAGGAGTGATTGCCGGAATTGAACACTTCGATGCCGAGTTTTTCGGCCTCTCCCCCCGCGAAGCAGAGCAGATGGATCCGCAGCACCGCGTCTTTCTCGAGGCAGCCTGGCACGCACTTGAATTCGCCGGCTACAGTACCGATTCATTTTCTGGCCGTATCGGAGTTTTTGCCGGCAGCGCTAATTCGCAATATCGACCGTCCGGCTCCGATGGTGCGTTCAGCAGTAACGAGAAGGATCACTTAGCTACTCGTGTGGCCTACAAGCTGAACCTGAGGGGTCCCGCGGTTAGCATACAAACCACCTGTTCGACCTCGCTGGTCGCCGTCTGTATCGCTATCCAAAACCTGCTCTTAAAGGATTGTGATTTAGCACTGGCTGGGGGGGTTTCTCTCCGCATTCCGCAACACACCGGTTATCTATTCCGTGAAGGCGGTATGCATTCACCGGATGGCGTTTGTCGCCCTTTTGATGCCGAAGCGCGCGGAACTATCTTCAGCAGCGGATTGGGGCTCGTCGTACTCCGCCGCCTTTCGGACGCCATCGCGAGTGGGGACCATATTCTGGCTATCATAAAAGGCAGTGCCATCAACAATGATGGTTTCGCCAAGGTGGGCTATACGGCGCCAAGCATCAGTGGGCAGGCTGGCGCCATTCGTCGTGCGTTGGAGACGGCGTTGATCTCGGCTGACGAGGTCGGCTACGTAGAAGCTCATGGCACCGGCACAGAGCTTGGAGATCCAATTGAGTTTGCCGCTCTGACGGACGCCCACGGGTCGACTGCGCACAAGAAGTGCGCTCTCGGTTCCGTCAAGGCCAATATCGGTCACCTGAACTCCGCCGCCGGCGTTGCCGGCCTGATCAAAGCGATCCTCTGCGTCAAGGAGGGTGTGATTCCAAGTGTCCTGCACTACAAGTCTCCCAATTCAAAGCTCGGCGATCTGGCTGCGAGTCGCTTTTATGTTTCGGATCGGACGATTCCATGGCCTGCCGAGTTTTCAAAGCGTATCGCTGGTGTGAGTTCATTCGGCATTGGCGGTACCAATTCCCACGTCATCGTCCAGGAGCCGCCTGCCGCCACCCCGAGTCGATCGCATCGGACGTATTGCGTGCTCCCAATGTCCGCCCGCACTGAAGCTGCATTGGTCTCCGTTCAGGCTGCTCTGGCGGAGCGGTTTGCTACAAATCAGGAGCTAAACGTGTGCGACGCTGCCTTTACTCTCCAGGTTGGCCGTAAAGCATTCCCTTATCGATCCTCATTCGTGTGTCGCGATCATGCAGAGTGCCTTGATCGTCTGCGGATTCCACCTGAACCGGTCAGAACGATATCGCATGATAGCGTCGCCTTTCTTTTTCCCGGTCAGGGCAGTCAGTATCCGCTGGCTACTCGCGAAATTTACAGAGAGGAACCGGTCTTCCGCGAGGCGATGGATCACTGTATCGAACTCTTTTCCTATAATGGCATCGACGTCCGCGGCTCACTTTATGATGATCCGACGGTCTCCTCTAATCCAGACCAGTTTTTCGCGACATCTCTCGCACAGCCAATCATCTTCGCTGTCTCTTGGTCGTTAGCTCAGTTTTGGATATCCCTTGGCGTTCGACCCTCCGTTTTGCTAGGTCATAGTGTCGGAGAATACGTCGCAGCTTGTGTGTCCGGCGTTTTCAGCCTCGAAGACGCTATACGCCTGGTTTCTCGGCGAGCGTTACTAATGGAGACGCTTCCTCCCGGGCGCATGCTTTCCGTCTCCGCTGGCGTCGAACACTGTCGGCGGCTAATCTCGGCATATGGTGATCAGTTGGAAATCGCGGCGATCAATGGTAATGCCTCCACTGTCATATGCGGGCCGGTTGCGGTCGTGGAGAGTTTCCGGAGCCATCTCGAAATGCTGGGCGTCGACTCACACCAACTCAGGACGTCACATGCCTTTCACTCGGCGATGGTCGAACCGATTCTAGAGGAACTGAGACAGTTGGTCCGCTCCTTCAGTTTCCATGCACCGCAAATTCCCATCATCTCAAGTGTCAGCGGCGTCCGACTTGCCGCCGCGAAATGTGCTGATCCCAACTACTGGGCCGAACATGTGCGGCGCACCGTGCAGTTTCAAGCCGGTCTTGGTACTCTCATGCTTTCCCAACCGAAAGTAATTCTTGAGGTAGGGCCTGGCCGCGCTTTGAGTACACTCGTCCTCGACGAAAGCCCGGATAGCGGACTCGTGGTCATCGCTTCAATGCCTCATCATCGTGATGGAAAGAGCGAGTTGCGCGTTCTGGCTCAGGCAGTTGCCGCACTGTGGACTTCCGGTGTCAGCATTGATTGGGCTACCTACAATTCCGCGCAACGCCTATCGCGTGTCCCAATGCCAGGCTACGCTTTTCAACGCCGGCGCTTCTGGAGCAACAGTCGCGCTTCGGAACCAAGCAATTCCCAAAAGAAGGAACAGCGCGCACCACTAGACCGGTGTTTCTTCGGTTTGACTTGGAGGCGGAAGGATTTTGTAGTCAATCTCCCCATATGCGAGCGCCTACCGGTCAATGCGGTGTGGGTGTTGTTGTCAGAAGACCCAACCCTATCAGCGCCCCTTCAAGCGCAGCTCAAGTCTCTCAGGCAGCGTTGTGTCTTACTTAATCGTGCAACGGAGTACCGGTGCGTAGAAATCGATTGTTACGAGCTCGACTTCGATGACGGAGCCTGCCAAAAAAAGCTGGTTCAAGAAGTATTGGCGGGTATTGTGGGGCCGACGTATTTGCTTGATCTGACCCCAGCCGCTCTCGGACATTCGGGACGTGGAGCCGCAGGTTTTTTCCGTATCATTCATCTACTGCAGGCCTACTCCAGCCTAGGTCTTACACCACGTTTAAAGATCGCTATTGCTGCCACCGGAGTTTACCGCGTTTTGGGGGAGGAAATCATGGATCCGCAGAAGGCTCTGCTCCTCGGTCCACTGACAGTTGCCCCTCAGGAGTTTCCTGGAGTGTCCATCCGTCTTCTCGACCTTCACGAAAAAGATTTGCGTGAAGCTGGGGTCCCAGTCGCCCGTCGGGTTCTCGAAGAGTGCGTCCAGTGGCCGCGTGAGGTAATTGTAGCATTACGCGGTGAACACCGTTGGATACAGGAAATGGAACCCATCCGCTCGTTGATGAGCGTTCCGAACAAGGTTATGCGCACCGGAGGCGTCTACCTTATTGTCGGTGGACTCGGTGGCATCGGATTCGCCATTGCCAAATGGCTCGCCAAGGAAAGTAAAGTCCATCTCATTCTCACTACTCGGCGGCCAGTTCCACCACGTGCGTCGTGGGAGAGCTTGATTGCTGCCGGCGATCCTTCAGCTAAGGAACTCGAGAGTTTGATATCTCTTGAGCGCGACGGCTGCGCTTCGCTTAATGTAAGGCGGTTGGAGTTGGCTGACGCCCCCTCTACTGCGGAATTGATCGACTGGATACGTCGCTCGATTGGCGAAATAAACGGCGTCTTTCACGCTGCGGGACTGCCTGGTGGCGGTGTTATCGAGCTACGGTCAGACGTGCAAATGAGAGAAGTTCTGGCGCCCAAAGTCGAAGGCACAGATAACCTTCTTGCCGCCCTCTCCAAGTATCCTGTAGACTTCATACTGCTTCTTTCGTCCGTCGAGGGGATCCGCGGCAGCAATGGCCAAGTAGACTACGCGGCGGCAAATGCTTACCAAGACGCCGTAGCTTGTAGTCTTAAAGGCCGTTCGCATACCCCCGTGTTTTCTATTAATTGGGCCGCTTGGGGCGAAGTCGGCATGGCAGTTAACACCGCCGTTCCGGCCGAGATGCGCCACCAGAGAGAACATCTGTTGCGGAATGGGTTGACAGTCGCTGAGGGCTTAGAGGCCATTCGACGAATCCTGCATTCTGATCGCTGCCAGGTCGTTGTCACACCACGTGAGTTGCACTTACCGTCTGGTGAAAGTGCGGGTCCCGCAAAAAGCAAGGATTCACCGCCCCCGTCCACGGGCGGCGATGCACCCGTGAAGGAGTACCAGCGGCCGAATCTTGAGTCGTCCTACGTGGCGCCGGAAAGTGAAATCCAGGAACAGTTAGCCGTACTCTGGAGAAAGTTTCTCGGTGTTGGCAAGATCGGCATCAACGATAATTTCTTTGCCCTTGGGGGCCATTCACTAATGGCTGTACGTCTCACGTTTGCAATTCGTAGTCAATTCAGCGTTGCCTTCTCTTTGAAAGACCTCTTCTCCGCTCCCACAATTGCGGAGATGGAGTTGGCAATAGTACTGCAGTTAACTTCTCTTATCAACCCAGCTGAGCTTGAGGAGATGGTTAACTCTATCCAATCGCTCTCCCCGCCACAGAATGATGTCGCTGTGACTGGGAAGAGCACCGATGGGTAATTACGGATGAAATTCAGTTTATTCTTCTTCTCCGACGATGGCGCCTCGACTGACCGCTACAAATACCGACTACTGATCGAGGCTGCGCGCTTCGCCGATTCGCACGGCTTCACAGCCATCTGGACTCCAGAAAGGCACTTCGCACCTTTCGGGGGTCTCTATCCAAATCCGGCTGTGACGAGCGCGGCTCTTGCGATGGTGACGCAGCGAATTTCACTCCGCGGCGGCAGTGTAATTGTCCCCCTGCATCACACGTTGCGCGTGGCAGAGGAATGGTCTGTGGTGGACAACCTCTCCGGGGGTCGCGTAGGCGTGAGTCTCGGTCGGGGCTGGAATGCGAATGATTTTGTACTGGCACCGTATAACTTCGAGCCGGCACGCGAAGTTATGTATGAGGCTCTCGATACACTGCGCCGCCTTTGGCGCGGCGAATCGCTTTCGCTTCCAAACGGCAAGGGTTACGAGTTCAAAGCTGCAATCTATCCGCGCCCGGTGCAACATGAATTGCCGATCTGGCTCACAGCGGAGTCTGAGCTCACGTTTGTCCGCGCTGGCCAGCTGGGCACAAATCTCCTGACACATTTAGTGCTTCGGACGGTCGAGGACCTTCAGAGATGTATTCGCCTTTACCACCGCTCTCTCGTTGATGCCGGGCACGATCCGAGTTGCAAAGAAGTGACTCTCATGATGCATACTTATCTCGACCCAGATTCAACGCGAGCACGGGCGCAGATAGAGAAAGCCTATGGAAAATATGTCGAAAATTATCTGCAATTCCTGTCCGCGGGAGAACGTAAAGTTATTGCGGGCCAAGACGAAGAGTTTGTCAAGCAACGCGCGATTGCCCGCCTCTTCGAAAGTCATGGGATTGTTGGTGCTCCGGTGGATTGTGTCGAGCGTATACTCAGGGCGGAAGCCGCTGGTATCACTGAGATAGCCTGCCTAATCGACTTCGGTATCGAGGCGGACGCGGTGTTAGCCGCGCTGCAATACCTCGTCGACTTGCGGAACCTCGTGAATTCCTAGCAAGTATTTTATGGCCTCACTCCGCGATAAGCTTGCCAGCCTCACTCCTTCTGAACGAGCCCTGCTTGCCAGGCGAATCGTCTCTGCGGCTGCTACCACGCGCGATGAGATTGACACCGGCTTCCGGCCGGATTCTGGTGTTCCGCTTTCCTCAGCGCAGGAGCGGTTATGGTTTCTACACCAACTCGATCCGTCGTCGTCTGCCTATAACATCCCTCTCCTTTTTCAGCGTGACCATTTGCCCACAGTCGCCGCGACTTTTGCGATTAACAGAATATTGTCGCGCCACGAAGCGCTACGGACGTGTTTTCCATCCTCGGCGGGGGTTCCGGTCCAGCGCGTCGCAGCGGTGACGGAAGTCTGTCTGGTGGAACAAGAAGTCGAAGACCTTCCGCTCAACACGCTGATCGAACGGCTTCGCATCGCATTGGAATCCGAAACCGTTAAACCATTTTCGCTTGAGAATGGCCCCTTGTTCCGGGCGCGGCTTTTCCGGGGTGGTAATCGGAGCGTCTTGATTCTCGTGCTCCATCATGCAATTTGCGATAAGGCTTCGATTGATATCATTGTCCGCGAACTGAACCAATGTTTGAAGGCATTTGCGGAAGGCCTTCCCGTTTGTTTGCAACCATTACCCATCCAGTATTGTGACTATGCGCTCTGGCAAAAGCGGTGGCTTCGGAGCCCCGAGGCTGGAACACAGATTGCCTACTGGTCTCAGAAACTCGCCGACTCCCCAGGTTTGGATTTGCCTTCTGTGTGTCAAAGACCTGCGGTGCAAACATACGACGGTGACCGTGAACAGGTCTTTTTTAACCATACAGAATGTGAGCGCTTGCGAGCAATCGGCAGGAAGTTCCATTCCACCCCATTTGTGGTGATGCTTACTGTCTTCAAGTGTCTTCTGGCCCGATACAGTGGCCAGGAAACTATTATCGTGGGAACACCTGTGGAAGGGAGAAACCGACCGGAGATGGTGGGTATAGTGGGACTTTTCGTTAATATGCTTGTCCTCCGCACAACGATCGAAATCCAGCGGTCGTTCGAAAGTCTCGTGGAGAGTGTAGGACAAGTTACTAATGAGGCCCTCATTCACCAGGACGTTCCGTTCGAGCGAATTGTGGAAGAACTGAACGTGACACGCGATCCGTCTAGGAATCCGCTGTTTCAGGTTATGTTCCAGCTTGAGAGCCGCGACGGTCAGGTGCCGAAACCCGTGTCCGTCAATTCCGATGTCACGCCTCGGCTCCACAGTTGCAAAGTGGATCTCACCTTGGAGATGCATCTGTTTGCGGACGGCATGCGCGGCCGCCTAGAGTATAACGTCGACCTATTCGACCGAGCTTTTGCTGCGACGTTCTTAAGCCACTTCCAAGCTTTGGCGCGGAATTGCCTAGCCGCCCCGGAAATGTCGGTGGGGTGTCACACACTGCAGTGGGAAAGCGAAGAGCACCCGGTGCTTCGTGACGTCGATATCCGCATTGCCGACATTGCTTCTAAAAATACGGTACTTGATTTGTTCGGCGCGTCAGTCACACAGCACGCCGACGAGATATGCTTGGTGTTCGGTGAGCGGATGCTGACCTACCGCGAGGTGGATTTAGATTCCACGCGTATCGCTAGAAAGCTCGCAACTCGCGGCGTCCGACCCGACCATTTGGTTGCCTTTGGCGTCGGACGTAGTCCCAATTTACTCGTTTTGCTGTTAGCAGTACTCAAGACAGGAGCTGCATATCTCCCGCTGGACCCGGATTGGCCTGTGCAACGCTTGCAATCGATTTTTGAGGATGCAACACCAGCTTGCCTCGTTACTGAGAGTGTTTTGAAGAGTAGATTCGCCACTGTTACTTTGCCGATTTACGCTTTGGACGAGCTCGTTGAGGAAGACCAGGAGGCCCTCATTGAGGAAGAGGCAGAAGGTCTTCCATGCGTGCACACCTCGGCGCTCGCCTACGTCATTTACACCTCCGGGTCCACTGGTAAACCGAAGGGAGTTAAAGTGCGGCACGACAGTCTTCTCAACTGTTTGCTTGCGATCTCGGAGCGAATCGGATTTGACCACGCGGATCGTTTCCTCGCGATCACGACGGTAACATTTGACATCGCTGCGTTGGAGTTTCTTTTGCCCATCATCTCCGGTGGCACTGTCGTCCTAGCCGATCGCATTCATCTTTTAGATGGTCAAGTTCTGGCGAAGTATCTTGGCCAGATGAATGTCACTCACATGCAAGCTACTCCTGCCTCTTGGCAGATCCTTCGTCTTTCAAACTGGCAGGGTTGTTCAGGAATTACCGCTCTCTGTGGAGGGGAGGCCCTCCCGTGGGCGCTCGCAGAGTGGTTATTGCCGCGCGTGGCATGTTTGTGGAACGTCTACGGTCCGACGGAAACTACTATCTGGTCTGCCGCCCATCGTGTTAGTTTGTCGGATGGTGGGGCTTTCTTGGCGAACCCTGTGGCCAACACCGAAATTCATGTTCTTGGTGAATCGATGGAAACGCAACCGTTGTCGGTTGTAGGAGAAATTTATATCGGTGGTGCTGGTCTGTCTCCCGGCTATATCGGCCTGCCCGAGTTGACTCGCGAGCGCTTTCCGCGCCACCCGACTATCCGTGATCAGAAGCTGTTCCGGACGGGAGACTTCGGACGGCGGTTGCGTGGCGGGCGGATCGAGTTTCTGGGACGCAAAGATTTCCAAGTTAAAGTACGTGGATTCCGCATCGAGCTTGAAGAGATCGAAGCCGTTGCGTGCAGAGTCCCCGGTGTGGTGGCGTGTGTGGTAGTAAAGACATCAAGTGACCTTGGCGAAGGTGCCCTTATTGCATACGTAATAGTGGGTCCGGAATGCGGCATCACGGATGTGGCCCTGCGAACCCAGTTTCAACAGGCGCTCCCCAGCCACATGTGCCCAAGTCGCATCGCCTTTGTCTCGGCGTTTCCCACCACGCATTCCGGTAAAATCGATCGCATGGCTTTGAGCAAAATGCGTCCTGCTTTAACCAAACGTGTAGGAACTGAATGGGCTTGCCTCATTGAAGAGTATATCGCCTACGAGTGGAAAGAGACTCTTCGCATCAACACACTTGCGCGAGACGATAATTTCTTCGATGTAGGAGGTAACTCGTTGTCCTTAGTGCAGATCGCTTCTAGGCTGAGTGCGCGGTTCGAGGTCCACGTTCCAATTATGGAACTTTTCCGAAGTGTAACGGTGGAAAGTCAGGCTCGTTATCTTCAGTTTATGCAAAGTACGCAGCAGTCGACAGTCAACGAACTTGTCGAGAAGCTTGCAAGCTCATGAGTTCAGTCTCCTAATATGCAAAGCGGCCACTTTCAAATCTGTCAGCGAATGCGAAATGTTCTTGCCGGGTTAGCTGTTTTTAAGAGAGCATTTATCCATGGTTGACCCCAAGAGTGATCCGTCTGGTGCTTCACAAATACTGAAGAAAGTCCTTGATAATGTACGTGACCGGAAGGGAACGCTCCTAGTTGCCTATTTTGGACTGCTGCTCGCATTATTCACTTCGGCAACGGTTTTCGGAGGAAGAATCGGTGCGCTTCTTATTCTCGCTGGCCTAGTTCCTGCGGTCGGATTTCTTGCTGTCGAGCTTTCGCCTAGACGCAAAGCCCGTGTTGGGCCGGTAGTTGTTGGTCGGAGGCGATCAATAGCAGCAGAGAGAATGATCGCGATTTTGGCGACGCTTGCGTTAGGAGGTTTCGTCTATGCTACTCATAGAGCGGAGATCTTGGGCGTCTGGCTCCCGGGCCTTTATCCGAACACCGCGGGTAAGATTTTGCTTAATGAGCATTATAATGCTTTGTATGGCCTTCTATCTTCACAGAATGATGAGGAGCGGTTGAAGTATTTTAAGCGATGGTTGGAGACCCAAACAACGGAGAGGCAGAACCGTCGGACATTGGTTCCTTTTGCGCGTCAATTGAAACTACTCCCGTCGAACTTAAAGAGTGCCCCACTCACTTTGGATCCCCTGATGCGAGCTGACGATGCTGCCATGGCCAAGATCGCAAATGCCTTTCGAGCTGCTTACCAAGGAAGCAACACGCTTCATGTATTATCGCTTACTCGATTAGGTCAAAGGTCTTCAGGCAGTGATGCAGAAGAATGGTTGTTTTTTGTACAGTATGAAGGTCAGTTCGCAATCGATAGATATTTTGAGGATTCGCGTCTTGGGGACGTAAGTAAAGCGATTCTTTTTGGAGAGAGTCCACAACGGCAAGAACTCCTTAAGCGGTTCAAATATTACTTTCCAGATGCGGACCTAGAACTATTGGCGCGAACACTGCCAGATCAAAAGTTGGCGTCTGTACGCAATAGAAACGCGTTTGAAGTTCTTGCGTTTCAAACCGGAGCAGCGGTGGAATTGGACCCAAGCACACAAGTGTTCGGGTATGAAATAACAAGCGGAAAGATGGTTCTGCAGCGACAGGTCGAAAATAGTCCTTGGTGGAGGAGACTGGTCGAAAATCCTTGGCGCATCTCTGAGATCGCACCTTACGGTATGTTCCGGACTCAAGCGGGTTCTCCGAATTCTGTGCAGCCAACGAGATCTGATGACTGGGTGCGGCTTCAAACGGGAGTGACCTATGTTGGGCAGGAAGATAACAACCTTTGTCAGAGCGCGGCGCTCCAAATGATTATTGGGACGCTCGATCCTTCCTTCCAGCTTACACAGCGTAATATCAGAGAAGCGCTGAATGGCTACAATGGAGGGGCTTTGTCTCACGAAGCACGCCAAGAATGGGCCACTGCGCAATGTCCCCAATACCTGTGGGTCAATCGTTATGAGCGGAACGTTGAGAACGTCGTGCGAGCAATACGCGCACAACTGACGCGTGGGATCCCAGTCCTGATGAGTACGCGCCTCACTGCGTCGGGGCACGTAATCGTAGTTACTGGTGTAGGGCGAGATGCTTCAGGAAAATGGTTGGTGGAAGCCCATGATCCGGCAGGCTCGTTCGATTTTTATCGACACCGATTTGAGCGGGGGGGAAACAGAGTTAGATATGAACTCTCAAAACTATCTATTCGAACACAACGTTGGTCCGATGGTAACCACAAGGAGTTGGCTGTATACGTTATGGGCGAAGAGTGTTGGGATCCACCGCTGCGCGGGCTTTCAGAGAAGGGACTTCAGCCGGACGCAGAGTCGGATATGGATTGGGAGTGGTTGGCCGCAGATGAGAAGGCAAAAACGCCAGAACACTAAATGAGGATGTCAGCGTAGTGGGGTATGCGATTGTGTGTTCCTGCTTTCATAGAAGGTCGAACAATCGTTATTTGTCCAGGGATGGCGCAGCTCCAGCTTGGAGAGCGAATTGCGGTAGCTAAAGTCAATGGATGAACAGGGGTTCATGGCGGCGATGAGCATGAAGTCGGCGGGGAAGGTCATGGAGCCGGAGGCGCGGGAGATGGTGACCCGGGCGTCTTCCAGGGGCTGGCGCAGGACTTCGGACTTCGAGGGTCTGGCGGCGGAACTCGGGGAGTTCGTCGAGGAAAAGGACGCCGTTGTGGGCGATGCTGATTTCGCCGGGGGTGGGGTTCACGCCGCCGCCGATGAGGCCGATGTCGGAGATGGTGTGGTGCGGCGGGCGGAAGGGGCGGACGGCGACGAATGGGCGGTCGGGGTCAAGAAGCAGGCCGCAGATGCTGTGGATCTTGGTCGTTTCGATGTAAGCGTCAGCCCGACCACGTCTTGACAGACCTCCGGTAGATTCTGATTTCCGGTCAGAGATGTCGTAGCAAGATGCGCTATGACATCTACGCTGCCGCGCGAGAAGCGGTGCGGGATTGAT
>Ga0105237_10003875_pt1 | contig 17566 bp, 17 predicted proteins | sample KBSC24metaG_FD_81520 | JGI IMG/M metagenome (GOLD analysis project Ga0105237, IMG submission 81520) | Corn rhizosphere microbial communities from Kellogg Biological Station, Michigan, USA - KBS C2-4 metaG | ecosystem: Host-associated > Plants > Roots > Rhizosphere > Soil | place: Michigan, USA... | reverse complement strand
CGAACAAGGCTCTTAGCCTTGCTGCGGAAGCGAGTATTCACGAAGAGCCCGGTGCGGGAAAACCGCACGCCGGGATCTGTGCGGGGGCTGCCAGGTAACTGACAGTCCTACCGCGATCAACTTATTTTTGACCCCAACGGCAGACCTGGTCAGTTTCTTCGCAGCGTTAAGAGAAGCGTGTCAGTTCGCCTGATTAAAAGTCTTGCTCAATAGCCCCATATACGGCAGTTGAAAACAAAAAAGCAATACCAGTCGTGCGCAGAACATCCTCAAAGGTGGCGTGCAGGAATACGACAATTGTGCGGAGGATGTCGGCCCTAACGCCCTCGCTTTGCAACGGGGCCAATGGCTTCAGCGAATCTATGTCCGAATGGATTAGCTTTACCAACCCCGTGATTCTGTTCATATTCAGATAGAAGCGTGATTTCAATAGATCGTCAGGAATACTCATGATGATCATTTTACCTTTCTAATGCTAGAAGCAGCGAACCGAATCAAAACAAGAATACCGGATCGCGATCCATTCCCCGGTGGGCGCTTCCTGACAAAAACGCGCCGCGCGTGTGACGTGATAAACTCGTTGCAGAGCTTGAAGGTCAAAACAGGATTACGCAATGTCTACACAATTTCAGTGGACCTCGACACGTCAGAAGCGGCGTTCGCCGCTTATTGTCCATTTACATTAATGAGAAGTAGAATCGGAAACCAATCGTGCTTCCGCTGAGACTATTTGCTGCTTGCGCGAATGCGCAGATAAAGAGAATCTTTCTGAAGAGCAGTTCCGTTCTACTGACGCATCACACTCGAAGCTCACCAGTATGTAAGTCATGTCACGCTGTCCCAAACCTTTTCCCCAGAAAGAAGGAAGAGTTCATGAAACATAAAACACCAATGACCCTGCTACGAGCATTCTGCGGCGCGACCTTGATCCTAATGGCTGCGCAGTCACAGGCACTCGCCCAAACTCCAACACCAACACCACAAGCTGAACCCACACCGGAATTCCTCTCTATCACTGTGGTCAGCGTCAAGCCTGACATGATTGTCGAATTTCAGAACTTCATGAAGAACACCACTAACCCTGCACTCAAGAAGGGAGGCATCAAGTGGCGCGAAGTTTGGCAGAATACAGGTGCCGCGGGAGACGCATTTGAGTATGTGCTCGTGACTCCCGTTGCAAAACTCGCAGATTTTGATGGGCCCGGTGCGCTCGAAAAAGGTTTAGGTGCGCAGGGTTTGCCCGCGTGGCAAACGAAGGCAAGCAGTCTTGTAAACAGCGTTCATAGATTCATCATTCGGACGCGACCCGACTTGAGCTTCGCGGCTCAACGCACAGGGCCACCGAAGCTGGCGGTCGTAAGCTTCGTCCATGTTGCTCCGAATCGAAACAACGATTATGAGAACTTCCTGAAGAATGATTTTGTTCCCGTGATGAAGCAGGCGGGCGTCACTTATCTGGTATCTCAGACAATCTTCGGAGGAAATGGCAACGAATACATTACGCTCACTATGCGGGACAGCTTTGCAGATCTCGATAAAGGGCCGGTCGTTGTACAGGCGCTAGGACAAGAAGCAGCACAGAAACTAATGCAGAAAATGCCTGCGGGTGCGGTGGTGAGTCTTGAACGTTCGATCACGAGATTTGTGCCCGACTTGAGCATCATACCCGCAGCACAATAAGAGAACTCGTGCGAAGCTCGCCGCCTTGGAATGGACCACAAAGGAAGCTGATGCCTCTTTGTGGTCCTTCTTCATTCAAGCGCGCCATCCAAGCACGTGCTCTGCACGGCGCACACAAGCAAAATGAGTGGTGGATAATTATCAGCAACAGTCTGCCTCTGAACCGCCGGCCTTTCGGTTTTAAGGTTCAGGATGTTTGACCGAGCTTGAAGTGCGAGCGGACAATAGAACCCTCCCAAACGTCCGTGGCCCAGAGAAGACTCAAACGCAAGCGCCTCCGTGTGCCGACTGCGGCTGCAATGCCGTCTTCTGTCGACCCGATGCTTCCGACAACTGTCAAACTCCCCTTTTCTGACCCGCAGTGGCTCTTCGAACCAAAACTAGACGGCTTCCGTGCGCTCTGTTTTCTCAAAGATGGTCAAGTGCGCTTTCTCTCGCGCAACCGCCGCAATCTGACAAAGCAATTTCCCGAGGTATCGCAGTACCCCCTGGTCGCTCGTAAGGAAGCGCTCCGTCGCATCTTGCGGAGAGCGCCGCGAGGACGCATCCGTTACACGGAGCATGTTGCAGAAGAAGGCGAACGGTTCTTCACACAACTTGAAGAGATGCAACTCGAGGGTATGGTTTGCAAGAGGAAGGATAGCGTTTACGCCTTCGCCCGCTCTAAAGTGTGGCTGAAGGTGAAAACTGCCTCCGGGCGTGCTCAAATGCAGAAGCGGATCGAGACTTGGGGCAAGTAGTTAGCGGGCTGCCCGCTCAAGCGCAACGTTATGCTTCTTCCTTTATTATCGTAGGTTATGAGTCATCGAATCTTGATACAAATTCAAAGAGGTTTAATCATTGTGCTGATGCTCGTAGCTGCCGCGTTTTGGTCCTACATTCTTTATCTCGATAGCTTCTACTACCAGAACGCACCGCGAGAGCCCATACCAGTTGAAGAGCGAATCCATCCTAAAGTTGTTCACCATGGCGCTCACGTTTTTCTCACTGAGCGTGAGGTGTTCAATTTCGACGTGCTCTTTCCATCAATTTCGATCGGCAGTGTGCTGATTGCAGGGTTGTTAGCCATGCGTTGGAAGCAATTTGGCTTCAAGAAGGATTTCAAGGGTGTAGATTTCTTCTATTTCTTTAGAAAGAACAAGAGGACGTGAGTGGTCTTGACACGAAGCGTAACACGCGCTTGGAGCGCACTCGCCATGGACGGGCTTCTCTCGTAAGTTGCGTGAGGCGAGCCGCTCAGATGCAGCGGAATTGTCTCACTTGAATGCAAGGAATCTCATTATGATCTGCTTTGAAGTTCAAATTAATGGTAAAGAGATTTGTCGGGCTGGCCTAGGTGACTTCGGTGTGCTTTCGTGTCTCGTTTCTTGGGTTAATAATCGTAACCGTCCTCTTGAAGATGGTGCTAAGAGTGTATCGCTGAATGTCGGTGGCCTAACCATTCCTGAAAATCAAACAGGTGAATTCGTAACTTGGGTGCGAGAAAGTCTAACGGTTGGCGACGAGGTAAGGATGAAGATAGTGGAGGCTATCGACGCCGATGGGCCTGTAGAACGACAGCCCGGTCATCGAGAGCCGTATTGTTCGTTTTGCGGTAAAGTGGCATCACAAGTTTCAAAGATTAACGAAGCGCCAAAGGCCAATATTTGCTCAGAATGTGTATTTCAGTATGCAATCAGGTTTTAGTCAACTATCAGAGCCAAATTTCGGAGTGCGACGACTTGCGTTAGATCAGGCTGCTGCCGCACTCGAACCCACAATCTATCCGGCATCGAAATCAGGGGATGAATTAGTCAACTAACAAAGGTTACGTCACAATCGATGTCACAAAACACTGAAGGCCACTCTTGCAGTGGCCTTAGTTCTTTCAGTTTGTTGGGAAACTTTGGCTCCCCACACTGGACAATCTTCGCAACTTGTTGCTGAGGCCAAGAACAGAAATGCTCAGTTTCTTCATAAGTGGACCAGCACTCCAGTCCTGCAATTCGATTCGAACTAGCGATCAGGCTCTTTCGGGTCCGAAGTAGCTCTCTACTCGTCGAGTGGATTTATGAGGTAAGGAATACCACTGCGGGTAGATTTTCAGCGGGTCAATTCGCTCTTTGACGCGCTGAACAAGTACAGATTAGACTTCACTCGGCTTTCCGGCTGCTCCTCGCAGCCTTTCCCAACAAGAAGCATTTACCCAGGGCCCGACGGCGCGCTTAGAGACATGCGCAGAAGGTGAGTGCTTGGGGAACCCCAATTGTGGTGCCGACAATTGATAGTCCAACAACACTAGCATGTCTTTAATGCAAGGCTTGGCGTTTATTAGCCTGTGCGCGGCACTTACGGCGGCGATGCGCCAGAAAGGTGTATTTGAAATGGCAGATGAACTAAAGACAACTTATGAGGAAACTTGCAAGTGGTATCATGCCATTGACGATTTTCGCGCAAAACTATTGGGTTTTCTGCCATTCGTATCGGGGACAGGAATATTCTTTCTCTCGAAGGATGTAGTTGTTGGTAAAGATTACTTAGCCTTAGCCGGGCTGTTGGGATTTTTGATTACACTTGGGTTGTTGTTCTACGAATTGCGGGGGCTTCAACGATGCATCCGTTTAAGGAATGTCGCAAAAGACTTAGAAGAGCAAATGGCAGTGTTTGGTCCATTCAGGCTGTGGCCGACATCGCTTTATGGACTTGTCAATGAGCCTATGGCTGCATGCATCATCTACCCGGCAGTGCTTGCTGCATGGATATATTTTGCTATCCATAATTGGCAGGATCGGTACTCGATATGTATCGCAACTTCTATTTTTGTTCTGGGTTTTATCGGCGTATTTTCTTTCTTCAACCGCTACAGGAAGGACCTAGATTATCCTGAGGACAAGTTGAAGGCGAACGAGCAACCCTCTAGTCCAACGAGTTGAAAGAAAACCTGCCTCTGGCTAATGGTGGACCGAATTAGTCCCTGAACATGTTCGATTAAAACTATTCAACAGTACTGGGCGGGTTTCTCAAACGAACCGTTACCTCATAAGTTCCCTCACAAAATTTGAGGCCACGTAGGGTGGCCTCTTCCTTGATTATTAAGGATAAGTGCTCCCCACAGTGGACAATCTTCGCAACTTGTTTTTGAGTCGGCAGACGGAATTTCTGGTAGTGCCCTGGTTTTAACTCTGCGTATCTCTGCGTTCCTCTGCGCCTCTGCGGTTAATATCTCTACCCGCCGTTTACCGCAGAGACGCAGAGGAACGCAGAGATTCACAGAGAAAAAACTTCAAATTAGGTCACCATCGAATTTCTCACTTCCTTGACCCAAGTCTGTCTTATTCAATACGATGCGACCCAAAACTGGTATGGACGAGTTATGGAAACAGGCTGTTAAAGATATCACCGATGGCGCTTACTTTCGGATTCAGAAGGCTCTTGGCGGTGGCGACGGGTTCGACAATCAGATAATCGACTGGTTCAACCGTGGCTACTTTGAAAATGAACCCGAAGCTCTTGCTGAGACAGTTACTTGTGCTTCGTTTCTGGGTCGATCCAAAGTGGTTGCACATTTACTCGAAAATGGGGTCGACCCTGTTGCGGGTATGCGGTCCGGGATGAATGGCTTTCACTACGCCGCCTCGTGTGGTCAACTCGAAGTCGTCAAAGTGATGATTGATCGAAAAGCTCCCCTGGAAATCGTTAATAGGTACGGCGGCACGGTGTTAGGCCAGGCTCTTTGGAGCGCAATTCACGAGTCCGAAAGAACTCATGCCGAGATTATTGAAGCGTTGATAAACGGCGGGGCTAAAATTCATCCTGGCACTCTTGAATGGTGGGAACAGCAAGACGTGCCATCGTCAGTAACAAAAGACCGCGTGACAACTGCCCTTCGTCGAGCCTTGGGACAATGATCAAGTTAAAAACTTAAGGCCACACTGCGGTGGCCTTTATTTATATATATGAAAGAATAATTTCTCCGCAGGTAGGACTCGAACCTACAACCCTTCGGTTAACAGCCGAATGCTCTGCCATTGAGCTACTGCGGAATAAGCGCCCTCACACGCTACCTCGAACTATGTGCAGGGCGCGAAGCGTGTTTATAGCAGAAGGGTTTTCGAGCGTCAACCGCTGCCGACCCCGCCAAACTTGCGCTTCGTTACGATCTGCGAGAATATCTCCAGCCCGAATTCCCCAACACGAAAGGTTCTCCAATGGAACGCCGTACAACTGCCTGGTTTAGCCCAAACCTGAACATGGAAATGCCACTCGTCGCTTACGGACACGGTGGACCACCCCTGCTCATGTTCCCGACCGCCGCCGCCGATTACCTCGAATATGAGCGCTTCTATCTCGTCGATGCCATCAAGTCGTTTATCGAAGCGGGGAAACTTCGCGCGTACTCGATCAACAGCGTCAACCGCTACAGCCTGCTGAACGAGCAGATGCCTCCGCACCTGAAAGCGGAATTACTTACACTCTACGATCGGTACATCACCGACGAAGTGTTGCCGCTGATTCGTAAAGATTGCGGCGACGGAGAAAACCGCCCACTGACAACCGGCGCGAGTCTCGGTGCGTTTCTTTCAGCTAACGCTTACTTCAAACATCCGGATCTGTTTTGCGGTGTGATTGCGATGAGCGGCAGTTACGACGTGCGTTCGTATTTAAAAGGACACTACGACGACAACGTCTACTTCAACAACCCAGTCGATTATCTTTCCAACCTCAACGACAACCACTACCTGCCGCTGCTTCAGAAAGCTGACGCGATCATGATCATGTCAGGGCAGGGGAACTACGAAGCGCCTGAACGCAGTCGTGCGCTCGCCGATATTCTCAACGCCAAAGGCATTCCTCATACGCTCGATTTGTGGGGTCAGGATGTGGACCACGACTGGCCGTGGTGGCGGAAGATGCTGCCGTATGCGCTGGGGAAGTTGTTGTAGAGCCCCAAAAAGGCACAAAGGTTAAGCTTTGATCGCGGCGCCGTTCTTCGCGGCGAGTTTGCCGTCTCTGAATGCGATCTTGCCGTTGACGATCACGAGATCGATCCCAGAGGAGAATTGATTTGGGTTGTCGACGGTTGCGTTGCCGCCAATCGTTGCAGGATCAAACACCGTAAGATCTGCGATTGCACCTTCTTCCAGGATCCCGCGCTCTCTAAGTGCCGGCAGCATCAGGCTCCGCGGCAAACTCGTCATCTTCTCCAGAATTTTTTCGAGCGGCATTCTGATGTCGAGCGCATGCCGGATCGCAGTTGCAAAGCAACCAGCGCCGCGCGGATGCGAATTCGCGCGCGGCTCAAACTGAATACCGCCGTCAGAACCAATCATGCAAAAACTTTCTTTAAGCGCGAGGTCGACAGTTTTGTCCAAAGGCATCGTGCCTTCCGGAACAGCGGCGAGCGCCGAAGTCTTTCGATAGTGTGCAAACGTTCGCGCCGTCAGTCGCTCTGAACTGCCCACGATCCTCAGATCGCCGTATGAAAGACCATAACGCTGTTGCCATCCGGCGCCGAAACGATTGTTGGAAAGATAGGTGGCCCAGTAGGAGTAAGGATAAACGCACGTGGTGATCGTCAAGCCATGAGCGTTGGCCGTGCGAATCTTCTCCAACGCCTGGTCCATGTGAAATGTCCCGCCCGTCGAATGAAGATGATCGATGTGCACACGCGCACCCGTGTCTTTCGCAAGCCGGATCGCTTCGTTCACTCCCTCCAGCTCCTTTTCCTTCGAGGAGTAGCGCAGGTGCAGGAATAGCGGACGATCGTATTTCTTTGCGAGCTTGGCGTACTCCAACATCTCCTTGTATGGCGCAGGCTGATATTCGAGACTGTGCGAAACTCCGAGTGCTCCTTCGTCGAGACTCTTTTCGATTTGCCGCGTGCCACCAGAGCGCGCGCGGATTCCCATCACGAACGTCGATACGCCGTAGTTGATCGAGTGTGGCAGACGCGCAAACCTGCGGTAGTAAGCACCGCAATCCGCACTACCGCCGTGCATCTGAAGCGCCGTAGTCACACCGTCTGAGACTTTGTACTTCTCGAAGATTGCGTACGTAGTTTCAGGCGACATTGAATTGTCGGCGAGGACGTCGATGAAGCCCGGCGAAACGACTCGGCCTGTTACGTTCAGCGTTTCTGTGCCGTGCAGGTTGCTCCCGAAACGCAGACGCCCCGCAGCGTCGATACCGATGTCCGTCGTTTGCCAGCGACCGTCGAAAAACGATCGCCCGCCGCGAAGGACAAGAGGCAGGACCGGCTTTTCGCTGGAGCCTTCGATTCGCTTGCACGCAGGCAGAACCAGGCCTGCCGCAACTGGAATCGATATTTGGAGGAAGGTTCTGCGTTTCATGTCGGGGGATTCACGCGCAGCCACAGAAGGCACAAAAGGCGGCTGGTGCCGCCTCGCAAAAGATTACTCCGGTGTGTTGCTAACTGTCGAGGAATTTGATCCCAGCACCTGGTCCGCTTCCTGGCGCACGGCGTCGAGCTCTTTTTTCAGCACTTCATACCGCTCGATTGCGTCGCGACCGATCTTCTGGTCCACGTTTGCGGTCATGCCGGCGAGGTAAGTGATGTGTGCTTGCAGTCCGGGTTTTCCGTAGCGCACAGGTTCGGTTAACAGTTTTGCGGCGAGGGCAGTCAGGCGCGTTGCAGTTGCCGGGTCACCTCCAGAGGTGCGCAATTTGTTTTGTGCTTCTCTCACCCTGGTTGCGAGTTGATTGACGCTCGTCACCAACTCTCGCATCCGCATGTTGTGCACAAACTGCTCCTGCAAATCGGCGACTGTAACGCCGTCGGCAGCGACGCGCGGATCGATCTCCACGGTGAACGGTTGCGTCTGACTCACGTTCCCCGTTTTAAGCCTGACTTGATATTGACCCGGCGGCAGCGCGACTCCTGCCTGGTGTCGCACGTCCCAGGCGAAGCGATTAAGCCCCGCGACTTTCGTCACTCTTGGCGGAGGCGTCTGGCGTCGCGTGGGCGCCGCATCAGGATCGGATTCCGGAACGGCAGTGCCGGCGCCCGGCATACCTGGACCACCACCACGTCCCGCACGCACGGCCGGCGCTTCACTCGTGTAGCTATTGAGAACGTATCCTTTCGCATCGAGTATCTCGATCACGACTGCCTGCTCGGTCGCTGAGGGTAAATAGTATTCGATGGTTGGTCCAAGGTTGTTCGGAGCAACTCTCGTGCGATATCCGTCACGCGGTTTGAACAGGTGTACCTCCGAAGTCTTCAATTGCGACGAAAGCTGATGAAGCGACGTGAGATTGTCGAGAATCCAGATCGCTCGGCCCTGCGTCGAGACGATCAGATCCTGGTGGTGCACCTTGATGTCCGTGACAGGCACGTTTGGCAGGTTTAGTTGAAACGGTTGCCAGCGAGCCCCGTTGTCGAACGAAATAAACATCCCGAACTCAGTCCCTGCGTAAAGCAGCCCTTCACGATCCGGATCTTCGCGCACGACGCGCGTGGGCCAATCAGCAGGAATGCCATTCTTTCCGTCGGTAAGCCTGGTCCAAGTGGCGCCGTAATCGTTTGTCTTGTAGATGTACGGCTGAAAATCGCCGAGCAACCAACGATAGACCGCATAGTACGCCGAGCCCTTGCGATGCGGCGACGCTTCGATGTACTGCACGCGCCCGCCGGGTGGTAGATCTTTCGGCGTGACGTTGATCCACTTCTTTCCGTTGTCGCGCGTCACAAAGAACGGACCGTCATTCGCTCCCGTCCAGATCACGCCCTTTTCGAGCGGCGACTCAGTAATGGCGTAGAGCGTGCTGTAAAACTCCTCGCCAGTGACGTCGCGTGTGATCGGTTCACCGCTGACGCCCTGACAACATTCAGGGTGCGCCGTCAGATCAGGAGAGATCCGCTCCCACGTCACACCTTTATCGCGCGTGCGATGCACGTATTGAGACCCGTAGTAAAGCACTTCCGGATCGTGCGGCGACGTCGCCATCGGCGACACGCGCTGCATGCGATAGATCAGATCGCTCGCGGGGTTCCCATACAGCGATTGCCCGCCAATCCAATAACTCTTCTCCTGTCCGGTCTTGAGATTCATCACGCCGTATTGACCCTTGCACGAGCCGTAGACGATATCCGGGTTCGCGGGATGCGGCATGATTGGCCCAGTTTCACAACCTGGACCAGTGCGCCAGTCTGTCGTCGTAAAAGGTTCGGCCTGACTCGAGATGATGAGCGTCGTGTTGTCCTGCTGCGCGCCGTAGAGCTTGTAAGGAAACTGATTGTCGACCCAGATGCCGTAGATCTCGGCGGTCGGCTGGTTCATTTGCGACGACCATGTTCTGCCGCCATCTGAAGAAATATTAGCCCCGCCGTCGTTTGCCTGGATCATGATCTGGCCGTCTTTCGGATTGATCCAGATATCGTGATTGTCGCCGTGCGGCGTGCGAAACGGCGTGAAGGTTTTGCCTGCGTCAGTCGATTTGAAGAAGCCTTCTGCGCCGGCGTAGACCACGTCCGCGTTGGAAGGATCAGCGCCGAGCGTCGTGTAATAAAACGGGCGCTGGATCAGCGCGCCTTGTGAGTTGATCAAAGCCCACGTTTGTCCGGCGTCTTCGGAGCGATAAAAACCGCCTCCGGGCTTCGCTTCGATCAACGCAAAAATTCTTTTTGGATTGGCGACAGTGACGGCGAGATTGGCTTTGCCGATCAACTCAGTGGGAAGTCCGGTGGTGATTTTCGAAAAGTGTTCGCCGCCGTCAGTGCTCTTATAAAAACCACCTTCGCGCGACCCGCTGATGATCGTCCACGGCTTGCGCTCGAGCCGCGACATCCACGCATAAATGACTGCCGGATTGCCGGGCTGTAACTCGACATCCATCGCACCAACGCCGTCAGAGATGAAGAGAACTTTGCGCCACGTCTGTCCGCCGTCACTGGTTTTGAAGACGCCGCGCTCCTCGTTGGGCTTGAAAATGTCGCCGCCTGCCGCAACCCAAACGATGTCGGGATTGGTGGGATGAATGCGGACGGCGCCGATCTGTCCGGCGTTGTACAGACCGATAAACTTCCACGTCTCGCCGCCGTCGGTTGATTTGTACATTCCGCGTCCGGTGGAGACGTTGCTGCGCACGCTGTCTGAACCGGTGCCGAGGTAAATGACGTTCGGATCGGAATCGGCGACAGCTACAGATCCCGTCGAGCCGAGTGGGATTTTTCCGTCAGTGATCGGTGTCCAGGTCGCGCCGCTGTCGGTGGTGCGAAACAAACCTCCGCTCGCGACGCCCATGTAGAACGTTTTTGGCTGTGAAGGAACACCAGTGACCGTCGTGACGCGCCCACCTCTCGATGGTCCAACCAAACGATAGCGTAGACCGTTGAAGAACTCAGGAGACTGTGACCGAACTGGAATCGCCAGCAGGAGAAAGGTCAAGAGCAAGAGAGAACCCGACCGCAGCATTCGTCGCCCTCCGTGATAGTCTGCATAATTTTGTTGAGAGACGCGGAGACGGGGTGACGGGGCGACACGGAGACTATCCCCGCGTCCCCGCATCGCCCTTTCTCCGCGTCTCCTTCTCTGCCAAATGTGGAAACTATGACGTGGCAGGCGCGAACCAACCGCGAAACTTGTTTGCAACCTGCCGGAAGAATCGAACTATTCGTCTGAAGACGAGGAAAGATATTACTAAACCTACACCGACTATGACGAACAGTAACACGGGGAGGAACACGGAGCAGATCACGGAAACCACAGCGACGATGTCTTCAAGGATGCTCGCGACGACATTCGACACGGGCTCGGGGCTCGCATTCAACATCGCGCGCGTGGCGGCTTTCGTTCCATGAGAGCTGAGGGCGAGACCGCCGCCGAGGAGTAGCGCGATCACCTGTATGCTTCGATCGAAGTCGCCGAAAGCGCTGGCGGCTAACACGGCGCCTGCGGGCACGCGGATGAAGGTGTGAATGACGTCCCAGGTGCTGTCGACGTAAGGGACTTTATCGGCGACGAACTCGACCGCATACAGTGCAATGGCGACGCCGATTATCCACCAGCTCGTGAGCACTTCGAGTTCACCCGGAAGCCGCAAGTTGGCGAAGCGGCTGAGCAGACCGAGCGTGGCCACGCTCGCGTACAGGTTGATGCCTGACACCCACGAAGCGCCCATTGCGATTGCGATGGTGGAGATTAGCTGCGTCATCGTCGTCGAATTATAACTGTTTTTCTCCGAGGCCTCTGCGTATCTCTCGGTCCTCTGTGTTAAGAATAATCGTTACCGCAGAGAACCCGGGAGGCCGCAGAGAAAATGCATTTTCTCGAACACACGCCCGCTTTTGACGTCGAGTCGGCTGCGGCGATTGCTGATAAATACTTCGGCATTCGCGCGAGTGCTAGTCCGTTGCCGAGTGAACGCGACCAGAACTTTCTGTTAACGAATGGCGCGGGTGAAAAGTTTGTGCTGAAAATCGCGAACGCGCTCGAGGCGCCCGCATTTCTCGAAGCGCAGAACGCGGTATTGGCTCACCTGGCGAAGCGAGTCTCGTTTTGCCAGCGTTTGGTGCCGGCGACTTCGGGTGATGAGATCGTTACGGTTGCGGGAAGGTATTTTGTGCGTCTGGTCCAGTATCTTGAGGGTGTGCCGCTCGGTGAAGTTAAGATACAGTCGAATGAACTGCTCCGCGATCTGGGCCGTAAGCTCGGTGCGATGGATCGTGAGCTTGCAGATTTCGATCACCCGGCTGTGCATCGTGATTTTCATTGGGACTTAGCAAACGGAAATCGAATACTGAGCGACTATGGAGGACTGGTCCGCGATCCGAGTTTGCGCGAGCTTGTCGGGAGATGCCGAATTGATTTCGATTCAGCATTGCGGCGCAGCGTGATCCATGGCGACGCGAACGACTACAACGTACTCGTAGATCCGGAGCGCATGGAGGTTGTCGGGCTGCTCGACTTCGGCGACATGGTTTACAGCTACACGGTCGGGAACGTCGCGATCGCGATTGCTTACGTTGTGCTTGATAAAGCTGATCCGCATAAAGCTGCAAATGCAGTCATCGAGGGTTATCAAAGTGAGTTTCTGCTGCTGGACCACGAGCTCGAAGCGTTGTGGCCGATGGTGCTGATGCGGCTTTGTATGAGCGTTTGTCTCGCGGCGTACCAGCTATCGCAGCGCCCGGAGAATGAGTACTTACGGATCAGTCAACGGGCAATCGAACAAAATTTACCACGGATATTTGCGGATCTAAGCAGATGACACGGATAGGAAACATCCTGGAGGCGAGACGCCGGCTGCTTGGGCGGAATTTGAGTGTTGCGTATGAAAAGCCGCTGAACATCGTTCGTGGCGAGATGCAGTATTTGTTCGATGACGAGGGACGGCGGTATCTCGATGCGTACAACAACGTCGCGCACGTCGGGCACTGTCATCCGAAAGTGGTTGCGGCAGGCCAGCAGCAGATGGCGTTGCTAAACACGAACACGCGGTATCTCAACGACCTGATCATTCGTTATGCGGAAAGACTGAGTGCGACGCTGCCCGATCCGTTAAGCGTTTGTTATTTCGTCAACTCAGGCAGCGAGGCCAACGAACTCGCTCTCCGGCTCGCACGCGCGCACACAAAGGCACGCGACATGATCGTGCTCGAGCACGCGTATCACGGCAACACCACCACGCTCATCGACATCAGTCCATACAAGCACGACGGCCCAGGCGGCGATGGACCACCCGCATGGGTGCATAAAGCTCCGCTTCCAACGTCAAAGGACGACGCACAGATCGTCGCGGACCTGGCGACCCAATTGAAGCACCGCCTGCGTGGATTCATCGCCGAATCGATGCCGAGTGTAGCTGGACAAATTGTTCTGCCCGATGGTTATCTCGAAAACGTCTACAACGCAGTGCGCGTTGCCGGCGGAGTTTGCATCGCCGATGAAGTTCAAACCGGTTTGGGTCGAATCGGAACCGACTTCTGGGCATTTGAAAAGTACGGAGTCGTTCCCGACATCGTCGTTCTTGGCAAACCGATCGGGAATGGTCATCCCATCGGCGCCGTCATCACGACGCCCGAGATCGCCGCATCGTTTGATAACGGAATGGAATTCTTCAGCACCTTCGGAGGCAACAACGTTTCGTGTGCGATCGGTCTAGCGGTGCTGGAAGTTGTCGAGGAAGAAAAACTCCAGTCGCACGCGCTGCAAGTTGGTGAACGCTTAATCAGCGGCTTACGCGACCTGCAACAGCGCTACGACATCATCAGCGATGTCCGCGGCTCGGGTTTGTTCCTCGGCGTCGAGCTGCGAAACGGCAACGCCCCCGCGACCGTCGAAGCCAACGAGATCGTGAATCGAATGCGCGAACAGGGAATTCTGTTTGGCACGGATGGACCATTCAACAACGTCCTTAAGATCAGACCACCAATGCCGTTTTCGCACGCCGACGCAGATCTCCTGATCTCGACTCTTACGGAAACATTTTTGACAGGATTACAGGATTAGATAGGATTTACATGATTTGTGCCTTTTTGTGGCACTAATCGCGATTGAGGATGAAGAAGAGAGAATGCCCGCGTGTGGTCCAACCGCCGTTTGAGTATGCGATCGGCAAATCTACCGCGGTTGTTTGATCTTCTTTCCACACTGCGCTCGACACTTGCTCGCAGTGCAGCAGGTAATGCTCGATACCAGTGAAGACGCTGCGCCAGTAACCGCCATACACGGTCTTGTAAACAACGCCGCCGACTTCGACGTAAACTCTGTTACCACTCAGAATCCGGTAGTTGATGCGACCGAGCAGATCGAGCAGGCGGCACTGTTCCTTCACCGACGGGATGCCGTCGGGTTCATCGGTGTCGCGCCATGCTTCCGGCTTGTACTGCGGCATGGGTGGTAGTTTAATCTAGAAATTGCGCAGATTGCACCAAAATTGGTGCAACCTGCGCAATCTATTTTTTTGAATAGAAATCCTCTTACGGAGTAGGAGGAATCTGTGAAGCGACCAGCGAGAACCGGAAGTTGAAATCGTTTCTCCGGTTGAACGTCAGTCCACCATTTGTCGATAAGAACGAGCGACCTCGAATCGGCGCGACACTGCTCAAGCCGATCAACGGAGGCTGATTGCTCACTCCCGGGAATGGTGCACTCGGGATCTGAAGGACCAGGAACAGGTTCTGAATCGTGCCACCTGCAATCCCGAGACGGACAATTTCACTGAGGTCCTGCGGGTTCTTGAAGTAGAACGGGCCGAAATCAGTGTCCTGCGACAGGAACGTGACGGAGCTGGTCAGCGGGTTGGCGAGATCGATCGTGGCCGTAGTGTCAGGATTGATCACGCCCGTGCACAGCGCCGCCTTGGCGAAAAGTGCCGGAGCGGAAGCATCAACCAGGAACGTATCGAACTGTCCCATCTCAAGGAACGTCGGGTTTCCGCCGTTCAGAGCGCTAATCTCCGCAGCCGGAAATTGCACTGCGTAGATAAAACCGCCCGCCGGAGGATTGATAAACCCGATGTTAGTCGCGCCTCCAAACGGAGCAATAATGATCTGGTTGTTGGTGGTGATGTCTACGCCACCGGTGATGAAGCCCGCGTTAACGTGAGCATTCTTCGCATCACCCGGATTGCGTTCAAGCGCGCCTTCACTTTGGTTATTCCAAAACTCCTCGGTGAAGTTTTGTTGACCGTAGAAGGCACCGATCTGGGTCGTGAAGTTGATCTGCCCAGGTTGGTTGGGGAAATTGTCAAGTGCCTCGATGCCAACGCTGTAATTACCTGGTGGAACCGGGATGTCGTAGTGACCATTTTCGACTCCCGAACTAAAATTGGCAGCGGGAACGAAGAACAATTGGCCGGTAAGAGGATTGAACGACAGGTTCGTCGTTCCGGTGTATGCGCTCACAGCGACCGAATTGTCGCTCCGATCAACTGCGTAAACGCTGGCGCCCGCTAACGCGCGATTCTGTACGCCGTGTGTCGCCTCACCGCTGATTATTCCGAACGCACTGGCGAACGGTACGTCACCCGGTTGCAACGCCGCCGGACCGGATGCGGCCGTACCCTCGGGATAAGTGAAAGCGGCCCATGCGATGTCGTCGATGTCAGGTGAAGCCTGGTTCAGTTCAGCGGCCGGATCACCAGTATCGATCAATGGAAACATCGTTGCGCCATTGCCATCACTCGCGTTTGTTTGGTTGTCCATTGCGTGTGAAAGACCAATGGAATGACCAAACTCGTGAACCGCAACACACTCGAGGTCTACTGAGCGCGTAACCGTGTCTGCCAGAGAATCGTCGATGGTGAAACGAAAGCCGTTGCTGGTTTTTGTATTGAACTGAACGTCGTTGTCGAGGATCGTTCCGGCTTTGTAGGTACCTGCCGGAAACTCATTGTCGCCGTCATTATCAGCGTCACCAATAACGGTGATTGCTGCTGAGACGTCCGAATCGCCGTCACCGTCGATATCGTCTCCATCCACGAGCGTTGTGTCTTCTATCAAAGCAGTAGAGGGAGAAGAAGCGATGGCTGCGAAACTTGCGGACGTCCGGAACGTGACCTCATTGATCATGTCGAACCGGATCAGACCAGGATTACCCGTCGTTCCAACAAGCTGCATGTTGATATAGGAAGTTGGGATGTTGTTCCAGGCATTGAGCGAATTTTGGATCCCTACGCTCATCTGGGCCACGGTTAGGATCGGCGCGCCCAGCGGATTGGGAATCGGATCCAGGGTATTGTTGATTCGATACGGCACGGGGATCGCGCGCTGGTCCCACTTGATTTGGATCACCTTGGCCAAAATTTGACCAGCGACTGGCGAAGGGGTGCCGGCGGTGATATCAACAGTCTCAAACTTACCCGCCCGTACACTTGCCACGCTCATCAGAATCATTGATGTAGTTAACAAAATCGATAGGAACTTTCTGTTCATATGTCCTCCTCGGGAAACTCTTCTCGTCGGATTCAGCCTGGCGGCGAATCCAGTGGGGTTTAGGTCGTGGATCAGTCGCGGTTAGTTTTTCAAATAACCTTTGACCCGCTCCTTGAAGCTCGAGAGTGGAGTCACGTCTGATTGACCGCGACGGTCCCCGTTATTACCCCGGAGCGACATCTCGGACAGATCACGTGAAACCACAGGTTCCCCGTCTTCACCATTCACGATTGAGTATTTCCCTTGAGAAAAGCCGGCAACCGTATAGTTATTGCCAAACTCGGGGGCGGCAGTCAAAAACAGGAACGCATTCTCACCTGGCGTGAGTCGCGGCGCGCCTGGATATGACATCGAGACTGGAATCTTGCGATTAGCGTCGATACCGCCTGGTAAAACGACGACGACAGTGTCGGATCCGGCGCCCTTGAGGGTTTCGGATACTGAAACTGTAGCCATCGTGACGAGACTTCCATCTACCCAGGCACTCTGGGTACTGACGCAATTTCCAATCGCTATCACGTCTGACTGGCTAACCATATCTTGTAGCGAGAGAGCAACGGCAAGAGTCGTGTCGGATGCACCGAGGGTGTCATCGGGTGGAGCGTTTACCGCCTTTGTACCCCAACGGGCTGACACTAGTAGGGCAATTACGATAAGGAGGCAGCTTGCCAAAGTAATCTTCTTCATGCGGGAATCCTTTCTAACGTATCGGTTCTGACAACTGGTTCGTAACCAGAGAGACCTCTGGTGTAAGGAGTGGGGAAAGACAACAGATTTTTATATTCCGCACGTTTTGGCTGGTGACAGCTCAACTAGTCGAGGTGGCTATCGCACAGCCCTTTTCGGCTCAAAGGGAAGCTTGAGCACATTAAGATGGCGTCGGCATAAAGTCAAGGGATTTAGCAGAAACTGTAAACCCAAAGTTGAAATGTCACCCAAATGCGCAAAGTAGAAATGTCACCTACTTGCGCAGGATGCAAAGTTCACCACGGCGCTCTCGGGCTTGCATGG
>Ga0105237_10003873_pt1 | contig 17575 bp, 14 predicted proteins | sample KBSC24metaG_FD_81520 | JGI IMG/M metagenome (GOLD analysis project Ga0105237, IMG submission 81520) | Corn rhizosphere microbial communities from Kellogg Biological Station, Michigan, USA - KBS C2-4 metaG | ecosystem: Host-associated > Plants > Roots > Rhizosphere > Soil | place: Michigan, USA... | reverse complement strand
GATGACACCGATCGTGTGAATGTTCACGCCGGAGACCGTTGCGCTGACGGCCCAAATCAAGGCGGCGCCCGGAGCTATGCAGCCACCAAACCAGGCAGTACACCTCTCGGCTTGGAAGAAGCACATCGCAAGCTGAAGATCTCTCCCGCCGAGTTCGATGAGGTCGCTGCTGAGCTCGGACGAACGCTCGACTCCTTCGTCGCGAGTTGTCGTCGTCGAGAAGCGCCGTCCGCGGGTCCGCTTTCCGATGCGGCGGCTGCGCAGGCCGCGATCTTCTCGACGTATCCGCCGCGGGCGGACACCGACAACGACCAAATGTCCGTGTCTGACCGATGAAGAGACGCGTGATCGCCTTCGACCTCGACGACACGCTCGCCGACAGCAAATCTCCGATCACCAAACAAATGGCCGATCTGTTGGACCGACTGCTGCGGGTGTTCCAGGTCTGTGTGATCTCGGGTGGGAAGTTCGAGCAGTTCGAGGAGCAGCTTTTGAACCACCTCGAGAGCGATGCGAGCACGCTGAGCGCCTTGCACATCATGCCCACCTGTGGGACGCGCTACCTCCGCTTCGACGGCGAAACCAAGATCTGGACGCAAGTGTATGCCGAGGATCTCAGTGCCGATCAAAGGGCTGGGATTGTTGCCGCCCTCGACAAGGGCGCAGACGCGCTCGGATATCGCGCAGGAACGCTGTGGGGCGCGCAGATCGAAGATCGCGGCAGCCAGGTCACGTTCTCTGCGCTCGGACAGGACGCACCGGTGGCCAGCAAGAGCGCCTGGGATCCCGATGACAGCAAGAAGCGGAAGCTGCGCGACTACGTCGCGAACCTGATTCCGGAGTTCGAAGTGCGAGTCGGCGGCTCCACCTCGATCGACGTGACCCGGCCCGGCATCGACAAGGCATACGGCATCGCGAAGCTGATCGAAATGCTCGCCGTCACCAAGGCGGACGTCATCTTCGTCGGCGACAAATTGGGCAGCGGTGGCAACGACCACCCGGTCAAGGCGATGGGCGTCGACTGCCTGGCGGTGTCGCGCTGGCAGGACACGGCGCTCGTCATCCAGACGATCCTGGGCGTGACCTGAGAGCACAGGCACCGAGCAACGGTCCTGGGGCAGCTACACGGTGCTCGACGAAGGACCCGACTACAAGGTCAAGCGCATCACCGTGGCTGCACAAAGGCGGCTCAGCTACCAACAGCACGCGCGACGACAAGAACACTGGCTCGTCGTCCACGGGACGGGCCGCGTGACGCTGGAAGGCAAAGAGTTCGACGTGCATCCGGGGACCGCCGTCGATGTGCCCGTGCAGGCAGTCCACCGGATCGCCAACACCGGCACCGGGCCTCTGGTCTTCATCGAGGTGCAACGCGGCGATTACTTCGGTGAGGACGACATCGTGCGCCTCAACGACGACTACGGCCGCGCCGACCGTTGAGAACGGGCAGCGCCTTCCCCTATGCCGGCGCGACCCGGATCGGGGTCGAGCGGATCAGTGAGCAGCCGATCGTGAAGGCCGACTGGTGCCCGGACACGGCCTGAACCTTCAACGCGGAAACGCGGTGTTCGCGTGGATCAGCAGCAGAGGGGGCGCGGGGGTGTGTTGTCGACGGCAGACGGCAGCGACGTTGGCGCCGAGTGAGGCTGACCGCAGCCTGTGAGGTCGGGTATTGCGACCCGACCTCACGAGATGTGAGGTGGTTCGCGCGGTAGCGTGCATGGTGTGCTCGCGAGCGCCGAGCGCGCCACGCGTGTCGCATCGAGCAGGTCGTCCTTCCCCTGCAGCCGCCGCTCGCTACGAGCAGTAGTACTGACCTCGTGCCGTCTCGCCACGGCTGCTCAGGTAGCGAGCGAAGCCGGCGCCGTATTGGCTGGCTCCCTCGACCGCCCAGACCCGGCGTCGCCGCGTACGCCCGGACGATTCATTTTCGCAAGGCACGGTCTGGCGCCCGCCGTTGGCTTGATCGGGAGATTGTCCGCCGTGCCGGCGTGACTCATGGCCGCTTCACCTTCGATGACGGATCGTGGGCCGCCAATCGACTCGTGAGCGTCGTTGTTCGTGACCCAGAGGGAGGCGGGTGGAAGGGCGTTCTCACCGCGTCGCAGCTCCTTGTGCCCAAACGATCTGCTGCTACCCGAGTCGCCGCTGCGCACGACGCCTGACTCGAACGACTACGTGACCGACCACTGCGGGAACCGCGCGGCGTCAAGCTCACGCTGCGCTTTGAGCACAGCTATCCGGGATGGTCTAGGCGACCCGAAGTAGACATACACCTGAACGCCGGATCCGTTGCGCCAGGTGTAGGCGCTCCACATGGAGAGGTGCCCTTGCTGTGGGTTTCCCTCGAAGTTCGAGTGGATCCGCGAACGGAGTATCTGCAACCGATGTCGCTGCAACATCCACGAGGCGCGCGACGGCTGCCACCAGCGGATCAGAAGGATGGTCACATCGCGCGGCCCGAGGGTCGCCGCCGTCTTCCACGGAACGTCATTCGGAGCATCCCGATAGCGGACGGTCGCTGCCCAGCTATCGACTTGGACGCACCGCAGACATCCGACCGTTGGGATTCGCGCTGCTCCGCCGTTCCAGCCGTCAGCGTGCGGAAGGAGGGCCGCCGGAGCGATCACGAGCGCAGTCACAAGGGCGGCGATCACTACGTCACGTTACGGCTTGGCGTAACAGAAAGGTCCGCAGAGCGCCCACTGACTTGTGCGAGTGTTCTTAGGTCAGAGTTGTGATCGCGTGGCGGAGCTCAACAAGACGCGCGCGTGGCAAGGATGGCAAGGATCAGCGTTCGTTCAGGTTCGCTCGACCGTTCGGTCGCGTCGCGGTTTCCGCTCAACCATGCTGTCTGAGCGCACGCGAGCGAACTGACGCGAACGCCTGCACCATCTCGACAGGCTGGGGGTCACTGGTTCGAGCCCAGTACCGCCCATCGAAGAAGGCCCGCAAACCGGGCCTTTTTCACTCGTTGAGGTTGTATCGGTTCCCGGTTTAGTGCGTGGGATTCTCCGGCGCGTTCGGTCCCTCTTCCCTGCGGACGCCTAGCGCGTGGGTCGCGAGTGCTGAGCTCCAGGCTTTTCTTATCGCACGTCGTTCGGTTTCGCGACAGCTGGTGCGCGCAGATAGGTCAGCACTGCGAGGACGCGCCGGTGGGAGTCCGGGGATGTCTGCAGTCCGAGTTTCTGGAAGATCTGCTTGCTGTGCGCCTCGACTGTTCGCTCCGTGACATAGAGGCGTTTGGCGATCGCGTTGTTCGACAGCCCCTCGGCGATGAGCTCGAGTACTTCACGTTCGCGTGCCGTCAGCGGGGACAGCGGATCGTCGCGCCTGCTGCGGCCGACGAGTCGCGAAACGATTGTCGGATCGACGACTGTTTCCCCATCCGTTACCCGACGGAGCGCGTCGACGAGGCTCGCGACGTCGTACACTCGCTCCTTCAGTAGATATCCGACTCGTTCCGGATGCTCCTCGAGGAGCCGCAGCGCGTAGCTCGGCTCGACGTATTGTGAGAGGACGAGGACGCTGACCGATGGGTATTCGCTTCTGATCTGATGCGCGGCGACGAGCCCTTCGTCGGTGTGTGTCGGCGGCATCCGGATGTCGATGATGGCCGCGTCGGGGTGCGTCAGGCCGACATACCGCAGAAGTTCGTTGGCGTCGCCCGCCTGCGCAACGACGTCGATTGCCGCCTCGCGCAGGAGCCGCACGATCCCCTCGCGCGTCAGCATTACATCGTCGGCGACGATTACGCGCACGGCACCTCCGCGCGGAGCGACCGGGGCCCGAATTCCGTTGCGCCCCCGAGTGCGCCAATCCGGTCTGCGACGTGGATGAGGGGCCTGGAACGCTGGACGCCGTCGTCCTCCACCTTCAGGGTGACGCGGCCGGCGACGCTGACGCTGGTCCAGGTTGCCCCCCTCAGGACTGCGTCGTCGGTTGCCTCCCGCACCACCACGTAGAGGGCGGCCTCGACTGGCGCGTCGAACCGTTCATGGGTGACCGTGAGCTCGACCGGTAGGGGTGCCGTGTCGGCGAGCGTTGTCAGCGCGGTCGCAAGGCCCGCTTCGGTAAGAACAGCCGGATAGATGCCATGTGCGAGTTCGCGCAACTCCTCGAGCGCCGTTTGTGCCTCGCCGATGGCTGTCGACAGCGTCTTAACCAGCCGCTCGTCGCCATCGTTCTCGGCGGCGGTGCGCGCGAGTCTGAGGTCGAACGATAGGGCAAGTAGCCGTTGCTGCGCGCCGTCGTGGAGATCGCGCTCGAGCCGGCGTCGCTCGGCGTCGCCGCGCTCAGTGATGCGCATGCGCGAGCGCCGTAGCGAATCGATCTGTGCGCGCACCTCGGCCCGGAGTTGCTCGTTCTCGATCGCGAGCCGCGCCGCCGAGCCGAGCTCGCGGTCGAGTGAGCCGGTGAGCGACGCGTCGTGCATCACAACTGCCACGGGCTTACCACTCCGGATAATCGGGGTCACGGCGCGTTCCGTTGTTGGCGCCGGGACGTCGATGTTGCGCCCTTCGTCATCGACGAAGCGTCCGCTGGCGGAGAGCCAATAGGCCACCTGCACCGATGGGTCGCCGAAGGCATGCGCGAGAGCGTTCGGGACTTCACCGAGCTGCTCTGTGAGGCGCGAAACGGCCGCGCGTTGTCGTTGGCCCCGCGTCACGACGAGAAGAAGCCCAGCCCCGACAGCGGCAAACGCGCTGGCGCGTGTGAAGAAGAGCGCGGAGTACTCGGCGCTCCGCGGCTGCTCAAGCGGTCGGCGAAGGAGGGCGACCGCGTACCCGGCGGTGGCCCCGCAAGCAAGCGCGGCAGGAACGAGAATCGGTGCGCGCAGCCGCCGAAAGGCGGCGCGGCCGCGGATGACGGCCTCGCAGCCGCCGAACAACCCAACGATGCCGAGTGCAGCGGTCGTTCCAAGCCACACCCGGTCGAGCGCCCGCACGAGACTGGGCTCGGCGTGGACAACGAGCGATCGGGAGACACAGTCGCGCCAGCAGTAGGGGTCGAGCAGCGGGTCGCGAACGAGCGCACGCACAATGGCGGTGAAGATGATGGCGGCCGTACCGGTACCCACAGCCATCCGGAGCCATTGCGATCGGACTGCGTTGGCGACCAGCAATGCAGGCGAGACGATGAGGAGTGGCACGGCGGCTGCGCCGAGGGCGCGAACGAGCGTTGGCCCGCCACTCCAGCCCTCCCAATCCTGAGCAAACCAGACGACGCCCGCCGCGACGGCGAGTCTTCCAGCCGCGGCAGTCGTCGGGACACGGATCGCGGCGGATGCTGCCACGAGGAGCGCAAGGCCGGCGGCTAGGTCGACCGCGAAGGCTGTGGTTGAGATCCCCGCATACGTTGTAGGGCCCTCAAGCTGCGACCCGCGCGCCGCGCTGACGACAAGCGCCGCAACCGCTGCGTAAGCAAGAGGCAGGAGCGGCGCCAGGGGACGCATCCGCCGTGGCCATGCTGCTAGAGCGGCTACCGCCACGGTTCGATTCTTCCACCGTCGATCCGCGTCGGGAAGTGTGGCCAACCCCAATGACACGCCGCGATCGGCGTCGTAGCATCGGCGAATGGCACTCCGGACTGCCGCACTTGTGCTGGGTATCTGCCTACTGGGCGGCTGCGGCTCGGGTGCCGCCGACAAGACCGGTGGCTCGAGCACGCCGGTCGTCCTGCGTCTCGCCGACAGCAATAACTCCGACCAGCCAGACACGGGCGCGCTTCAGTATTTCGCCGCACAGGTCGCGAAGCGCTCAGCCGGTTCGCTTCGGATACGGATCACATACCTAGCTGCGGGCTCTGCGACGCCGTTCGTGGAGGAGCGGACGATCAGAGCTGTGCGCGACGGACGGTTCGACCTCGGCTGGATCGGTGCCCGGTCTTGGGACGAGGAGGACGTGAGGAGCTTCCGCGCGCTGCAGGCGCCGTTCCTGATCACCAGCACGCGCTTGCTTAACCGAGTGGTCACCAGCCCGTTAGCCGGCGAGATGCTCGACTCCCTCAAGGCGGAAAACGTGGTCGGAGTCGCTCTCGTTCCGGATTACCTTCGCCATCCGGTCGGAATGGGGCGGCCGCTCGTGTCGCCGGCCGACTTCGTCGGCGCGCGGGTGCGAATCCAGCCTTCCCGCGTGACAACGGCGTTGATCAAGGCGCTCGGCGCTACCCCGGAGGTGATCAGCAACTCCCAAATCGGCTATGCGATCGTCCACAAGCAGATAGACGGGCAGGAAGTCGCGATGCTCAGTAATCCCGGCGGCAGCGTGCTGGCGGGCAACGTCGTGTTCTTCGCCAAAGCGATCACGCTGTTTGCGAACCAACATTCATACGGGCGGCTCACCGCTGAGCAGAAGCGCATACTCGGGGCGGCCGCCGCCGCGACCGTGCGCCATGCCGTCGCACGCAACCCCACCGACGGGCAGATCGCCAGACACTTCTGCTTCGACCGACGCCGCATCGTCCTTGCCACGCCGGCCCAGCTCGCAACACTCGCGGCTGAGGCGCAGCCGGTCTACCGCATGCTTCAAGCAGATCCGCAGACGAGGCGATTCATCCGGCAGATTCAATCCTGGAAGCGAACCACGCCTCCGGATCCCCCGATGTCGCTGCCAGCGATCTGTAAGCACCTACAGCGTCCCACCCAATCCGTAGGCCGCCTGCAGCCGGCGTCGCGGCTCGACGGCACTTACCGGTGGGTGATCACACTTGCCGATGCGCACAAGTACTGGGGGCCGCAGCTGAACCCAAGCGATACCTACCCAACGATCGCAACAGCGATCTTGCGCCACGGCACGTGGCGTCTTGTCGGGCCCGACGGCGATCGAGGCACATTCACGATCCGAGGCAACCGCCTTCGCTTCGACTGGCCGCGGGTCGCTTCCGTTCTCTTGTTCACCTACACCCGAGACGGTAACGGCACATTGCACTTGCGGCCGGTGCTACCGATGGATCCCGGCGATCAATTCGTGTGGGCCTCCAAGCCTTGGCGGCGGATCGGCCCGCCCACCCAGACCGCCCGCTAACGAGGAATCTCCGCGCGAAGTCGCGTCCCACCGCCGGGCGGGCTCTCAACCTCGAGCGTGCCCCCGACCGCTTCGACGCGATCAATGATCGAGCGCGGGTCGGCGCCACCTGCGCCATCGTCGAGGACCTCCACGGTCACTGCCCGCCCCACCTCGTCGATCCCAATCGAGACGTGGGACGCCCGTGCGTGCTTCGCGACGTTGGCCAACGCCTCGGAGCAGACAAAGAAGACTGTTGCCTCGACCCGCTCCGGCAACCGACCCACAGAAACCAAGGCTTCGACGGGTACCAGGCTGCGTCTGGCGAGTCCAGCGATCGCCGACTGCAGCCCATGCTCGCCGAGTTCGCGAGGGTGCAGCCCCGCCCCCAGTTCACGTAGATCGCTCTCAGTCTTCGCGAGTTGTTGCTCCGCCTGCTCGAGCGCCGGCGTCGTCGCGGCACTCGCTGTGGCGCGGGCTCCCGCCAACTGCTCGGCCAGGAGCCTCAACCGTCGCGCAGCGCCGCCGCTTAGTCGCGCTTCTAGCCTGCGCCGCTCGGCGTCGCCGGCCTCGAGCAGCCTGCGGCGAGATGCCTCCAGCTCGGCGACCTGAGTTCGCACCTCGGCCTGCAGGAGCGCATTTGCGGCGGCGAGCCTTGTCGCCGCAGCGACTGCCTCTACCAATCCTGGATCGTTGAGCACCTCGATGTCGTGGACGAGGACCGCAACCTCGTCTCCGTCCCGCTCGATCCGCGTTACCCGTCGGCGAGAGCCGGGCGGTGGGAGGCTCGCGGGTTGCCCGGCGACATCGACGTAACCCCCGGCAACGCGGTACGCGACCGCCAGCGTCGGGTCCCCGAGCGCTTCCGCCAGGGAGTCCCGCAATGTGCCGCTGCGCGTCTCGCCCAGGTCGACAACCAGATCCGTCACCACCGGCCGCTCCCACGGTCGCCGTATCGCGCCGGAGGCGAGGTAGATCGCGACGGCCCAAAGCGCAACCTCGTAGCCAAGCAGCGCCGCATCGCGAGCGCCGGCCGTGTCAACGCTCAAGTCCACCGATACGACGAGACCGAGGACGACGGCGAGCACGGCGGCCGCCCGCCAGGCGAATCGGGCCTCTCGGCGCGCGCGCCCAACCGAGCGGAGGTAACGCCAAGTAGCGCCTGCGAGCAGCGTCGCCGCGATCGCGATCGTCCCGGCGTTACCCCACCAGCTCGCGGTGAGCAAGACGATCACGTAGGCGAACGCGATCACCGGCAGCTGGCCGGGCGCACCGCTCGGATATGTCAGCACGAGCTGCGTGAGCGGCCCTCGGTGCAGCACGAGCGCCCCCGATGCGAAATTGCCCGCGAACCAGCTGAAGCCGGCGGCGGCGAGGAGCAGTCCAGCACGGCGTCGGGCCAGAACGCCGCACGCAATCAGAGTCCAGCCGGTGAGCAGGTCCGGGACCCAGTGACGCGCGTCGCTCCAGCCGTACGAGTTCGACTCCGCTGCGATCCCGACCGCGATCGCCGCTGCGGCGACAAGAAGCTCAGTCCACGAGCGCCGCGAGCGAAGCACCGGAGAGCTCACGTTTGGCGAGGAAGCCGCGGGCGGGCGCGCTGTCGATGCGCGGGCCGTAGGAGGCTGCGTCGCGGCTCGAGATCAGCACAACGTGCGGCGGGCTGTCCGTCTGCGCAAGTTGTTCGGCGACGGCGAGCCCGTCGAGGTCGGGGAGCTGGATGTCCAGCAGGACGACGTCCGGCCGGAGCCGCTTCACTGCCTCGACCACGGCGCCGCCGTCCGCGACCGCCCCGAGGACGTCAAATCCTTCCGCGTTGAGAAGAGCGGTCGCCGACCGCCGAAAGTCCGCATGGTCGTCGACGATGAGGACGGTCATCCGCACGCCGTGATCGTCGCAGAGCGAAGGCGGAAGCGCATTGTGGCCAGCCGCAATACGAGTTTCGAGCTGGCCGCGATGTGCCGCGGATCCGCGGTTTCTAACGTCGGCCGGGACAGCATCTGATCGATCCCAAGGAGGATCAACATGCGCAAGCTGATCATCGGGGGGCTGCTCCTCGCGCTCGTCGTTGGCGTAGGAGTGGCCGGGGCGAGCCCGCGGGGGACGAACGGGCAGATCACGTTCGCCCGGTTCAACCCAACACTCGGCGACACGCAAGTCTACGTCGTCAACCCCGACGGCACACATGAACGACTCGTCCAAGGACCGACGGACACCGGCGAGTGCCCGACATGGTTCCCGGACGGAACGCACATCGCGCTCTGCGGATCGCCCGCACGCTCCGGGGGGTCACGGATCATCAATCCCGACGACGGCACCTTCCGCGACATCGGCGGGCAGGATCCGAACCTGTTCAATCCGTGCGGGATTCCGTCACCCGACGGAACGCTGCTTCTGTGCGAGACATTCAGCGACGACGGAAGCCAGAACGGCATCCACCTGATCCGCTCCTCTGACGGCGGCGGCCTTTTTCAGCTCACCTCGATCCCGGGCGGAGACGACGTCCCCGGCAGTTGGTCACCGGACGGCAAGCGGGTCGTGTTCCATCGTTTCGGCCCGAACGGTGACGAGGGACTGTTCGTGGTCAACGCGAATGGCACCGGTCTCAGGCAGATCCTGCCGCCGTCGCTGGCCGCAGGCTGCTGCGCACTCGACTGGTCGCCGCAGGGGAACGACATCGTCTTCTCGCGGCACGTGACCAGTGACGTTCACAGCTCGATCTGGGTGGTCCATGCTGACGGATCAGGACTCCACGAGGTGGATGTGCAGCCGGCCACTGCCTGTGGCGGCGCGAACTCAGATTCGACGGCCGACGGCTGCTTCGGCCCGAGTTGGTCGCCGGATGGGACGAAGATCGTCTTCGCCAAGGGGCAGAACGGCGACGTCGACGCGAACATTTACACCGTTAACGCCGACGGCACCGACCTGACGCAGGTAACGCACACCGGAGGGTCGCAGTCACCGGACTGGGGGATCCACCCACTAGCGCAGTAAGGAAGCGAGGGGCCTTCGGGCCCCTCGGCCTCTCGCCCTCTAGCTTCTCGGAGCTCACTCGACCTCTCGGACGGCGGCAACTGAAACCGGGCATCCGAGAGCGCGCAGCCGGATCGTCGCGCTACGCAGACTCAAGAGACTGAAGAACGGGAGCGTCCGGGGAGTGGTCCGCTGGCTTCGCGTGATCACAGCGTTCGAACGCGGATGCACCTTTCACGCATGACACTAGGGGCTCTAGCCGACGTCTCTGACGCACGGGGGCCAGATCAGGCACTTGGGAGTCTTGCTCCCATACCGGGCAATTCTGGATCGGGGCGCGTGCTGTCCGGGACGTTACGTAGGCTCCTCGAGCCTCGTGATAACGGGGTGTCGTGGTTGTCAGCGAAGCCGGTTTGACTCCGGCGCTGTCCCGCAACGGTGATGCCTCTGCATGGCGGAGGACGAGCCCGGTCGCCTGACCTCTACGTCGTCGGTTTCGCCCTCGAGAGAGGGGCGTCCCGGGTGCGCCGCTTGCGGTCGACGGGCCTTCTTCTCTCGTCGAACCAAGGGAGTTGGTAGCGGTGCAGGAGAGTTACACGATCGGGCCTCGGACGTTCCTCCTCGACAAGTCGAAGGCGGAGGAGGCGCTGGCTGCGAAGCGCGTTGTCGGCGGTCGGGAGACGATGACGTTCAACCTGCTGCCGCTTCGGTACGTGTGGGCATACGAGCTGTATCGCACGATGAAGGCGAACCATTGGGAGCCGGAAGACGTGCCGATGCAGCGTGACGTGCAGCAGTGGCGCAGCGATTCGGCGTTGACGGATATCGATCGCTGGATTGTCCGGATGGGTGTCGGGTACTTCTCGGCGGCCGAAGGGATCGTGGGCGACAACGTCCTGCACGTCGTTCGTGAGCTGGTCACGGCGTCTGAGCTGAAACTCGTGCTCGGCCGGCACGCGCACGAGGAGAACATTCACGCGGACTCGCTGCTCTACATGATCTCGGCGCTCGGGATCGATCCGCACGAGTGCGAGGCGATGTTCGACGACTTGCCGACGATCGTCTCGAAGAACGAGTTCGTCACGCGGGCGTCGAGCGCCCTTCGACGCCCCCTCGATATGGAAGACACTGCGGACAAGCAGCTGCTCGCGCGCAACATATTCATCTTCGGGCAGTGCATGGAGGGAACGCAGTTCTACGGCCTCTTCGGGATGATCCTCTCGCTCTACCGGCAGGGGAAGCTCCCGGGTGTCGGGATGATGTTCCGGTACACGCTCCGGGACGAGTCGAATCACATCGAGCTCTTTCGCCGGCTGTTGCTCGAGCTCGTTGCCGAGAACCCGGAGGTGTGGACGCTCGAGTTCCGGGCGGAGCTGCGCGAGCTGATGGCCGAGGCGGTCGTGCTCGAGAAACAGTTCATCCGCGACTGCCTGCCGGTGAGTGCACTTGGTCTGTCGGCCGTGGAGTTCGAGCGCTACATCGAGTACGTCGCCGATCGTCGCCTTGAAGGCGTGGGGCTGGAGCCGCTCGTCGGCGGAATCGAGAACCCGCTGCCGTGGCTTGCCGAGCTGATGGACATCCGTAAGGAACAGAACTTCTTCGAGGGGCGCGTGACCGAGTACCAGAAGTCGTCCGCTCTCGCCCTCGTGTCGGACGACGAGCTCTAAAGGAGAGACTGAAGATGATCATCGACTTCACCGAGATCCTCGACGACCTCGAGGTCAAGCGCGCGTCGCTCCTCGCCCCCGAAGAGCTGCCGCTTGTCGGCGTCGCCGAGGTGCTCGCCGGCCTCGATCAGCCGTACGACTTGCACGAGGTCTGCGCGTCGATCGGCGCGGCGATTGCCACGGTTGCAGCCGCGCGCGGCGGCGACGTCGACGAGGACGCCGCCGAGACACTTCTCCGGGCGGCGGCGCTCGACATCGTGGCTCGACTGCGCCTGCTCGGCGAACCAGCCACGCTGACTACGCCGGACCTATCGGTACTCGCCGAGGCAGCCCTGATCGAACAGGGCGCGATCGACGTGGCCAAGGCGCTCGTGATGCGCCGGTCGCATCGCACGCCTGATGCGCCGCTTGCGGGCGGCGAGCCCCGGCTGCAGCGTCGCTCGGGCCATGTCGTGGCGTGGAACACGCGGAAGATCGAGGCGGCGATCCGGAAGGCGTTTCTCTCGCTTGTGCTCGATCCCGAGCCCGCGTCGCGTCTTGCCGAGCGCGTCAGCCTGCGAGCACGCTCGATCGGTCTCGATCCCGTTCCGATCGAGACCGTCCAGGACATCGTGCAAGAGGAGCTCGTTCTCTGCGGGCAGATGCGCGTCGCCGAGCGCTACATCCTCTACCGCGCCGAACGGACAATGCTCCGTGCGGAGGGGCGGCTCGCGCCGGCGCCTGCCGTCGGCCTGCACGAAGAGCTCCGTGCGCGGATCCGCTTCGCCGCGATTGGGCTCGACCTACCGCTCGATGAGGACGAGCTCGTCGCCGAGCTTCAACGCTCGACGACGGAGAGCCTCACCTTGTCGGAGCGGACGCGGCTGACGGTGCTGAATGCGAAGTCCCTCATGGAACGCGACTCGGACTTCTCGTTCTTCGCGGGGCGCATCCTGCTCTCGTTCATCTATGAGGAGACGCTCGGCTGGGACGTGCTCAGGGACGGTGCAGACGCCTTGTCGGCTGCGCACCGACGCGCTCTGCGACCGGCGTTGCAGCGTGGCGTCGAGGCTGGTCGCGTCGATGCCGCATTGCTCGACTACGACCTTGATCGGCTCGCCGCAGAGCTCGATCCATCGTCCGACCTCGCGTTCGACTACCTCGGGCTCCAGACGCTCTATGACCGCTACCTCCTCGTCGACAAGACAGGGGTAGAGCCACGCCGCCTCGAGGCGCCGCAGCTGTTCTGGCTACGGGTCGCGATGGGGGTCTCGCTCGGCGAAACCTCCGACCGCGAGGAGCGCGCTCTCGAGCTGTACCGCATGTACGCGGAGCGGCGGTTCTGCTCGGCGACACCGACGCTGTTCAACGCCGGCACGCCGCACTCGCAACTCTCGAGCTGTTACCTCTACGTCGTCGACGATTCGCTCGAGTCGATCATGAACCGAGGCATCGCCGAAAACGCGATGTGCTCGAAGTGGGCGGGCGGGCTCGGCGGATCGTGGACGCAGGTACGCGGCACCGGATCACACATCGAAGGAACGAACGGCGAAAGCCAGGGCGTCATCCCGTTCCTGAAACTGCACAACGACCAGCTCGTCGCGGTGAACCAGGGCGGCAAGCGCGCCGGCGCGGGGTGCGCATACCTCGAGGTCTGGCACACCGATATCCGCGATTTCCTCGAGCTGAAGCGCAACACCGGCGACGAGCGGCGGCGAACGCACGATATGAACACCGCCTGCTGGATCCCCGACCTCTTCATGAAGCGCGTCGAGGCACGTGAGCAATGGACGCTCTTCCGCAGCTCCGAGGTGACGGACTTGCACGAGACGTACGGTGCGGCGTTCGAGCAGCGCTACCTCGCCTACGAGAACGCAGCTTCGCGCGGCGAGATCCACGGCGAGCGGATCGAAGCGCTCGAGTTGTGGAAGCTGATGCTGCGGATGCTCTTCGAGACCGGGCATCCCTGGATCACGTTCAAGGACCCCTGCAACGTGCGCAGCCCGCAAGACCACGTGGGCGTCGTGCACTCGTCGAACCTCTGCACCGAGATCACGCTCAACACCAGCGCCGAAGAAACCGCGGTCTGCAACCTCGGCTCGATCGTCGTCGACAGCCACCTGACCGCCGACGGGGAGATCGATCACCAGAAACTTCGCGAGACCGTGCGCGTCGCCGTGCGCGCGCTCGACAACGTGATCGACGTCAACTTCTATCCAACCGAGGCGGCGCGCACCGCCAACATGCGCCACCGACCCGTCGGCCTCGGTGTCATGGGACTCCAGTACGCGCTGTACGCGAAAAGGGTCGCGTTCGACTCCGACGAGGGGATCGCATTCGGCGACGAGCTGATGGAGGCGATCGCGTTCTACGCGTACGAGGCATCGAGCGATCTCGCCACCGAACGTGGGATGTACAGCACCTACGGCGGCTCGAAGTGGGATCGCGGCCTACTGCCGCCCGACACCGTCGAGCTGCTCGAGCAGCAGCGCGGCGTAGAGGTAGAGGTGCCGCGTGGCGGCAAACTCGACTGGCAGCCGCTCCGGGACAAGATTGGCTCGCAGGGAATGCGGAACTCGAACGTCCTCGCGATCGCGCCCACCGCGACGATCTCGAACATCATGGGTACTTCGCCCTGCATCGAGCCGCTCTACAAGAACCTGTTCGTCAAGGCGAACCTTTCGGGCGAATTCGTTGTCCTCAACCCATATCTCGTGCGCGACCTGAAGGACGCCGGCTTGTGGAACCGCGAGCTCGCCGACCGGCTGAAGTACTTCGACGGCGATCTCGAGCAGCTCGACCTGCCCGCCGAGCTCAAGGCGCGCTACCACACCGCCTTCCAGATCCCCGCGACCGCGCTGATCGACGCCGCGGCACGGCGACAGAAGTGGCTTGACCAGTCGCAGTCGCTCAACCTCTTCTTGGTCGAGCCGGATCTAAAGGTTCTGAGCCACATGTATCGCCACGCGTGGCACACCGGCCTGAAGACGACGTACTACCTGCGCACGCTCGGTGCATCGACGATCGAGAAGGCGACCGTCCAGTCGACCACCGCAACGCCGGCGCTCGACGCGGCCGCCTGCTCGCTCGACGCGGCCCGGCGCGGCGAGGAGTGCGAGGCCTGCCAGTGACCGTTCATCATCCCGAGGAGCGCGCATGACTACATCTGAAACGCCGACCCGCAATCTCACCGAGCGTCTGAACGCCGGGCCGGTGATCTGTGCCGAGGGATTCCTCTTCGAGCTGGAGCGTCGCGGCTACCTGTCAGCCGGCGAGTTCGTCCCGGAAGTGGCGCTCGAGCAGCCGGACGCGTTGCGAGCGCTGCACATCGACTACCAACGCGCGGGCTCGGACGTCGTCGAGGCGTTCACCTACAACGGCCACCGCGAGAAGATGCGGGTGATCGGCAAAGAGGCTCTGCTCGAGCCCTTGAACCGGGCCGCGCTCCAGATCGCGCGAGAGGTCGCGAACCAACGGCCGGGCGACCTGATGGCCGGCAACATCTCGAACACCAACATCTGGGACCCCCACGACACCGGTCGCCAGGCAGAGGTGCGCGGCATGTTCGAAGAGATGGTGGGGTGGGCCGTCGAGGAAGGCGCCGACATGATCATCGGCGAGACCTTCTACTACGCCGGCGAAGCCCTGGCGGCGCTCGAGATTGCCAAGTCGAGCGGTCTTCCCGTCGTGCTGACGATTGCGCCGATGGCAATGGACGAGATGGCCGACGGGGTTGGGATCGTGGAGACCTGCCGGCAACTGGAGCAGACCGGCGCGGACGTCGTCGGCATGAACTGCTTCCGCGGGCCGACGACGATGATGCCCTGGCTCAAACAGATCCGCGCGGCGGTCTCGTGCCACGTCGGCGCGCTTCCGATCCCGTACAGGACGACGCACAAAGAGCCGACGTTCTTCAACCTGAGCGACGACCGCGCCACCGTGCCCTCCCCGCACGGACGCACCTTCCCGACAGCGTTGGATCCCCTCTACGCAAACCGATACGAGATCGGCGCCTTCGCCGAGGAGGCCTACGCCCTCGGTGTCAACTATCTGGGTGTCTGCTGTGGTGCCTCGCCGATGCTGATTCGGCAGACCGCAGAGGCCGTTGGAAGGAAGACGGAAGCAAGTCGGTTCTCCGAGAACATGCGGAACCACTTCATGTACGGAGACAACGAGCGACTCCCGGAACACATCGTGGCGCTCGGCGAACAGGCCTAGTGCCTGGACGAGTCACCACGATCACGCGACTCGTCTTCCCCGACCAGGCGAACCATCACGGCACGCTGTTCGGCGGAGAGGCTCTCGGCATGCTCGCTTCATGCGGATCGATCGCGGCGCACAGGCACGCGCGGACGGAGGTCGTGCTCGCGAGTTCAGGCGCCGTCGACTTCGTAGCCCCAATCCCGCTCGGCTCTATCGTCGAGTCGCACGCATCCGTCACGAGCGTCGGGCGGACCTCGATGGCCGTCGAAGCCACGCTCGAGGCCGAGGAGCTGCTGAGCGGCGAACGGTGGAGCGCGTGCGCTGCCACATTTGTCTACGTCGCAGTCGACGCAGATGGTCGGCCCAGCCCGGTCCGCCGGATCGAGAATCACGCTCTGACCGCAGTTGAAGGTGCGACCCGCTCAGTCGAGCGCGTTCTGCCTGGAAACGCCAACCCTAACGGTGGATTGTTCGGCGGCGAGTTGATGCGCTTCCTCGACTCGATCGCGTTTGTTGCAGCCACTCGTGCCGCCCGTGCGCCCCTGGTCACCGCGCGCGCCGAGCAAACGGACTTCGCAAGCCGCGTCGCGATTGGAGAGCTCATCTCACTGAACGCCCGAGTGGTGAAAACGGGAGAGAGGTCGCTTGTCGTCGAAGTCGAGGCGCGGGCCGAGAACCCATCGAAGGCCACCACCCGTCCGTGCACGACCGCCCGGTTCGTGTTCGCTCGACCCAGACGCGACGGTTAGGTGGCGGACCGTGCAGCGAGCCGGCGCTCCATCGGTCGGCGGCCGGTCATGAGGTCGGCGCACGTTGAGCGAGCCCCTTGCCGAAGGAGACATTGGCTCGACCGATCTCGGTGATCAGGACAAACATGTCGTCGCCGCCGATCACGCCCGCCGCGACGAGGTTGCGGTTGATCGCAGCGAGCAATGCCTTCTTGACCTCATCATCACGCCCTTCCAAAAAAGTGATCTCGATGATCAGCAACTGGTCGGTGTAGGTCATGCCGAGATATCCGCTGGTATGACGGAAGGTGTCCTCGTCGTACTCGTTGAAGAGCTGGTACCGGTCGGCGTCGGGCACGTCGAGTGTGCTGACGAGCGCTGCCTGGATCGAGGCAGCGATCGAGTCCTTCTCGTCGGCTGAGCGTCCCTTGAGCAGATTCACCTTTACGAGAGGCATGCGTGAGTCCTTTCTGTACGTAGAGATGTCGACTGGACGCGCACTAGGCGAAGAAGAGCCGGCTCGCTTGAAAGGCCGATGCTGCGATCGGCGTCGCGTCGCGCTCGTCTCCCACGAAAGGCGGTTCATGCCGGCATGTTCCGGGTGTCTGTAGGCGAGGACGCCGCAACTCGATGGCCCGTCAGGAGGTTCGAGCGACCACCGTGATCTCGACGAGCAGGCCGGCGACGAGGTCCGCGCGCACCGTCGTCCGTACCGGCTTCACTCCCGTGAACTTCTGCTCGTAGACGGCGTTGAACGCGGGGAAGTCAGCAAGGTCAACGAGGTGAACAAGGCACGAAATGACGTCGTCGAGCGCTGCTCCGGCAGCTTCGAGCACGGTCTGGATGTTGTCGAAGGTCTGCTCGGTTTGCTCGACCAGATCGTCGCTGACCACCTTCCCAGTGTTCGGATCGAAGCCGCCTTGACCGGACAGGAAGATCCACTCACCAACCGTTACCCCTGGCGAATACGGCCCGCCAGGAGACGGAACCTTGTCCGAGCTGATCAGAGCTTTCATGGGTG